>Ga0208788_1000044_pt1 | contig 82589 bp, 78 predicted proteins | sample Wag4_2014_7_11_3_FD_187363 | JGI IMG/M metagenome (GOLD analysis project Ga0208788, IMG submission 187363) | Fresh water mixed with fracking chemicals microbial communities from Ohio, USA - Utica-2 Time Series FC 2014_7_11 (SPAdes) (version 2) ... | reverse complement strand
GGTTCCTCCAGATTTCAGGATACTATTTCAAATCTTCCGTGTCAACTACATAGACTTCTGGGTGTCTCCATGATACCCTCTAGACCATGGCAATAAAAATCGAATTTGTCGACACCTCTAACTCGGTCCCTGAAGAGTACTGGCCTAAGCCAGCTAAATTCGTTCTTCCCGATTGGTATAGGTCTACTCCCTCCTATACGGGACCAAAGAAAGACATCCTTCGCGGAGGCGGTAGGGCGACCAATGCCACCATTAAGCGTTGTGTTCCTGTTTTTGATGCCTTAACCTCGGGGTATATTATTTTCAGCTCCGCCGATGTAGACGTGGCCATTATTGATGGGCAGGTTGTGTATACGTGGCCCAGCGATGAGCCAATGATTAACTCGCACCCCGTGGAACAGTTTAGAAAGCACCCAACTATTGGTGGAGAAGACGCAATTTCTGCACCCAAATGGTTTAATCCTTGGTCTATTCGTACACCTAAGGGATATTCAACGCTTTTTGTCACGCCTTTTCATCGAGAATCTTTGTTTTATTCTCTCGAGGGGGTTGTAGACACCGATAGGTACACCAATCCAGTTCAGTTCCCCTTTAAAATGAATGACCCTACGTGGACTGGGATTATTCCCGCAGGAACTCCAATAGTCCAAGCCATACCTTTTAAGCGAGAAAACTACAGCCACACCGTGAAGATTAAGTCAGAACTGAAAGATGACTACCCCCACAAGGACTATAAGAAGCTCACGGCAAAGTTCTTTAACTCTTATCGTGATGGGTTTTGGACTAAGAAAGAATACAATTGAGCAGTCTTTTTGGCTGGTGCATCGACTCTATACACGACAAGTGTACGGTGTGGTTTAGGTGGGAAAGTGGTGCTACCGAATGCGATTGCGCTTGTCACGAAGGTAAAGAAAAGCCTGCGTTAAAAGAGGTTTTTGTAGAGGCTCCTCGTAGACCATCACGGGCAAGGGCCTCGTCTGTGCAGAAGGCATCTCGGGGCAACGGAAAATTAGCCAGTACATAACGCCTATCCAAGGGGCAACAATGGCAAAAATAATGCTAAGAAGAAGCAATGTTTCGCTCTTTTCTTTTTTTTTGAGCTTTAAATAGAGGCTCTGAACATGAGGTACTTTACTATACATGGAGCGTGCACTGTGCGCAATCCCACTAAACTTCTAGTTGGTTTTGTAAAACATAGTTTTTATCACTAAATACTTCTGTACTACAATAGTAGATGTGGAGGATATCCGTTTTTAAACTATTTACTGGAGGAATAGTGTCTACAGCAAAATTAAAAGACATTGCTGGTCGCATGATTGCAGTGTTTATTGCTACCGCTCTTGGTGTTATCGGCACAGGCGCACTGATTGGCGTTGAGGTCTGGCAGGCCGCTCTTATGGCTGGAATTGGCGGAGTAGCAACAGTACTAGAGGGTCTTTCTCGTGCATACTTGAACGACGGTAAAATCTCTGTAGATGAAATTGATGGTGTGTTTTCAAAGGCTAACTCAGAGCTACCTGACTAAAAGCAAAATAATACCCTGTAACTAAACAATTTAGGAATAAAACATGACCATGTCTTGGCCCCTTGATGGGGTATATGAAAAGAACTTCAAAACCACGTCTTCCTTTGGTTGGCGCGTTCACCCTATCCAAAAGACTCGCAAGCACCACAATGGCGAGGACCTCATTTCGACTACCCACAACCCCGCGTACCTCAAGGCAATCTACGAAGGTACGGTCCTCGAGGCTCGCGCAGCTAAGGCAAAGAAAGCAAATGGCGAACCCAATGGTTACGGCTACTTGGTTGCTGTCAGCCACAAGATTGGTGGCAAGGACTATGTGGCGCTCTACGCTCACTGCCTCAAGGACTCGTTCCAAGTTAAGGCTGGTGACAAGGTCAAGGCTGGTCAGGTTTTGGCAATCCTCGGAAACTCTGGCGCTTCAACTGGTCCCCACCTCCACTTTGAAATCCACATTGGCAAGAAGGTTGGTTGGTCCGACAACGGCTCTGGCTTCCTCGACCCAATCCCATTCCTTCAGGCTCTCGAGGCGATGGACGGCCAGCTCGAGAAGGGTCCTCAGGCAACCCCCGAGGACGCACCAACTCAGCCAGCTCCTGACCACTCAAAGCCAATTTCCAAGAACCCAGTCAGCACTGCTACAAAAGCTAAGCCAGCCCTGCGCGGTACGCTTAAAGTTGGCTCTAAGGGTGCAACTGTCTCCTACCTACAGGAAGTGCTAAAAATTCAAGCTGACGGAGTTTTTGGCCCCGCGACAGAAAGAGCAGTCAAAGCTTTCCAGACAAAGAATAAGCTTACTGCTGATGGTGTAGTGGGACCATTGACTTGGGAGAAACTGTAAGCCACTAACGAGTACCCACTCGTTTACCCTCTATAGTTGGGCAGACCCCCTTACTTCGGTAGGGGGGTCTGTTATTTAAACTATATTGTTCCTATGGAAGTCAGGTTGTCTCCTAGGGTAGTTCTTCTTTTTCTCTACGCAACGGGAATGTGACAATCCAAATAGCAAGAGTAATGACAATCATTAGTCCAACCACGTCCCGAGCTGAGCCGTCTAAGACAAACCAAGCTATAACCATGCCCAAGAGTGTCCAAGCTTGGTCAATAATGTCTTTAAACATTTCTGATAGATATTTTTTTACCATTATGCTTTCTTTCTGTGTGTAGGTGCTACTCCAGTTGAAGTAACATAAGGCGAAGCAAGCCCCGCGACACTTCCTGCCACCACAGAAGCAACCACCACTTTTTGGGATTCTTCTCTTTCTTCTGGTGACATGTCCTTACCAATATTTAGTAGAGCCTCTACCACGACCATCGGGTCCACAAAAACTAGTGACGCAAGCTCCCTAGGGTCCTCTAGAAGAGCTAAGGAAGCTGCTGTCTGGGCATCAATAACTACTGGATTTCCGTTTTCATCAGTTCTTATTTCAACAGGGGTGTCAGGAGGAAGGTCGTCAAGGTCTAAGCCAGCGTCAAGCAAGTCTTCTAGAGTCAAAACTTCTCCCTCTTCAAGAGAGTCAAGAAGTGCGTTTACCTGTTCCTCTAAAGAATCGCTAGGAACTTCTTCAGTTACGTCCTCGGGAGGCAACTCTTCTGCTGTCTCCGGCTCCTCTTCTACTGTCTCTTCTGGTTCAACTTCAAATACGGTTTCTGGCTCCGGTTCTGGTTCTGGTTCCGGCTCGGGAGTGGGTTCTGGCTCTGGCTCTGGCTCTGGCTCTGGCTCTGGCTCTGGCTCTGGCTCGGGTTGGGGCTCAGGTTCCAGCACTACCGGCTCTTCTACCTCTATAACACCAACCTGCTCGAGTGTGGCTATCGTGCCATCGTTAAGCCGAGCTCCAGTTCTTTCTCCTCCGTACAGAGGGCCAGTTGTTGAATAGGTATAGGAAACTGTCCCATTTGTCAGTATCTGCGCGGTAATAACGATGTTAGTGGTGGGGCCATCGTTGGTCCCGAAGGGGCGGTAAGAGCCGTCTACTTGAAAACCACCGGAGCTGGTGCGGATAATGAACCACTCATCTCCCATGTGTGGTCTTGCCCACCAGTCCCTAGCCTGCAGTGAAACAGAGGGAGTCATTGGGTAGTCCCAGTAAGTACCATCTGGTTGACCAAAAGTGATAACAGAGTTAGTTGTCGCATAGATGTCCATATAAGAAGTGTTGTTAAAAATAATTGGCACATCTAGTGGAACTCTGTACGACACATCGTCGCCTCCAGAGGTTACAAGCTCGTTGACAACTGCTGGCTCTATCAATTCTTCTGGTTCTTCATCTTCTGTTGCCCGAGCGGGAACATCATTAAGAACACCACTTGTCAAAAATATAACTATTAGAAAAGAAAGGACAAGAGCTAGGCGATAGAAAAATAGGTTAATTTTATACCGAAAAAAAATAACTGTGTACTCCTACTATGTTTATTTTACAAATAGATAATATTTTAAAATTACACAGTTTTATTTTAACAGAGTTATTCTATATTGTTTTTAAGTCAAGCAGTAGTAGAAAGAAAAATAGCTTTGATTGGCAATATATTTTTAGTCCAAGAGCAAAACATCTAGTGTGAAGAGGCTGTCCCACGACACTCGTTCTTCTGCCAACTGTTGCTCTTTTCTTGCCACAGCTTTATCAAAGTCTTTTCGGTAAATGCGCCACTCCGCATCTGGGTTTAGGGGTCTAGGCACAAACTCTAAGTAGCCACCTCGATTAAAGTGCTCTTTGACGTTGCATCGAGGAACCCCAAGAAGCTTAGCTATCTCTGCAAGAGATATAAATTCACTCATTAGCGGACCCCATTTAGCTGGTCTATCTTAAGAATGTAGTGATTTCCTTTGGCCGTAAATGCGTCGACCTGTTGCTCCATCTTTGTGGCATCAACAACTAGAGCATCTCGCTCGCTGTCATCGTCGGTTTCATACGACTGCTCATAAAGGTCCACTATGCGATTACGTAACACCTCTCGAGCCTCAGTAATTTTGTCGAGCTCCTGCAAGTACTCTTCGACAATAGTGTGTAGTGTAAATGTCATTTAACGCTCGCTTTTTCTTTAACTTCTGAACTTGGGTTAGGTAAATCGATAAATTTAGAGATGCGTCGAATGTGGTAGTTGGCATTTGCCCTAGACCACCCAGTAGCTTGCATAATTGCTTCCCGAGGGGCACCTCGAGTTATGTACTCAAACCAATACAGCTGAGCAAGATAGTCATCCGTGATATCTAATTTACTAACCAGAGACTTAGAAGTCCAATAGTCACTGCGAGGAATTGCACGGAGGGCAATCTCACGAACAACTTTAGGAAGAGAGAGTTTTGTTAGAGACCTAGTATAGACAGGCTGAGAGCCGTCTCCAATTCCTAAACTGACAACCTCGAATCTACTATCAACTAAAGCAATAGTCACCTTAACTTTGGCTTCTACATCTTCATAAACAACGTAACGACTAGCTCTCTCAGGAACTAGTAGCTGTTGCTCGCCTAACGGAATGTAGTAGCCTGGGACAGTTTTTAGCTTTCCGTCCAGTTCTTCGGTCTCAAGAATTTTCATTTGCAGTACTGTCTTTCCTTAATTACGTTGTTGTCTAGCTAACTTCTAAAACTTTTGTGTACCGCTCATAGAAGTACAAATTTTTTACAAACTCCTTTGGCCAGAGCGGTTTAGGGTTTTTGCCTTCACCTTTAATAGGCCAACCCATGTGCATAGTTAAAATATGTGGGTATACGCCCACACACTGGGGGGCACACTTCCCTTCTTCACCATGCTCTGCTTTGAGCTCTTTCCAGTACTGAGCCGCATCATCAAGAAGCTCAAAAAACTTAATGTAATACTTGGTGTGCGGTTGCGGTACTTCTTTAGAGCCTCGAGCATCTAGAGCGTGAATAACCGCCCAGTCTCCAGCTCCTTGAAACTCGCAAAAAGCAGGTTGCTTTTCGCCGAGACGAACTTTCCTCACTGAAAACCCTTCGCTAAAATAACATACAAATTGGTCTTCTTTGTTTTTATGTTTCTTGCTGCAGTTGTGCTCTGCGTAAGGACGACATGTAATTTGATACTCCACTAAAAATCCTCCATCTTTGTTTTATATCAGTCGTAAGTATGACGGCCGCGTCTTTTTTTCTTTTCTACTCGAGGCTCGTAGTAATAGTCGTAAGTATGGCGACCCCGTTTTTTTGGTTCATAGACAAGAATAACCCAAAACCATAAAAATGTAAAGATACAAAGAGATACAAGAGTAACTTCAAGAATAAAAACATCTAAAAGTTTTAAGTCATTTAAAATTTATAGCTCCGTCGTTAAAGTTTGTACTTCTTAATAATAAATAAAAGAGTAATAACAATTGCAATCCCGATAGGGTAGCCACTAGTCCAAAAGCTACTTTCAAAGAATCCCATTTCCCGCGCTCTCTTTCTGATTCTTTTCTTGGGCGCGACGACGCTTCAGCTCTCGCATGTAGGCATTCTTTAGCGGAGCGCAAAGCTCGCAACGGCAGTTGCGCATTCCAGTCTTGCCACCCCCGTGACCAAAAGAAGCGCCAGCACGAGACTTAGACTTGTGACACGGTGTGCACAAAAGCTGACACTTTTCTAGCTCTGCGCGAATTACCTCTTCACTGCGATTCGACAACCTGTCGCCAACATTGAAAGACTTGAGCTTGGGGTCAATGTGGTCGAACTCAAGACCTTCGGTTGATGCGCATACAGCGCACTTCCCGCCCATCTCAAAAATAAACATTGCCCTGCGGGTGTGGTACCTGCGCATCTGATATTCGCGCATGTAAGCGTTGTACTCTTTTTTGGACCTAGGCATATTTACTCCTTAATTTAGGTGTCTGTACTCTACCATTAAAGTAAAGCACAGGACACTAAAAAAGTTAATTTTTATTTTCCGCGCTCTCTTCCCGTTTCACTTTCCTGCGTAGACGGCGGACGTAAAAGTAACTTTTAAAGAAAGCAGTAAGACCACGCCGTTGGAGAATCCAGAGGCTCTTGTTAATTTCCGAGACGTTGTAGTCAATCCAACACAGAGTGCGAACCCAGCCCCTACGGTTCCAAATCTTACCGGGTCGGCCGCACTCTTCACAGGTCTTCAGGGAAAGCTTCTCTGCCTCGCTGATGTATTCCCAACCTGAGTAGGGCAGTTCGCCGGTGTAGAACCTAAGCCCCCCAAACTTCTCTTTAATCTGAAGAATCTGATAGTCAGGCTTCTCGGCTTCGAGCTTCTTGTTGAGGTCGTAAATAATGTTATTCCAGCCCGGGCCAACAAAACCGCCCACGTCACTTAAGTCATTCCTAAATCGGCTAGAAAGAATAAATGCCATTTGCTCCTCGCTTAGGGAGGTAATTGGTTTTCGGTAGGGTAACTTCATTTTTAGCCCTCATTCCTCTAGTGGTAAGTTTAAAATTCATCAATCCTAGTAAGGCAGTTAGTGCAAGTCACATAAATTTTTTCTGTGTACGGACACAGAGCCGAATAGCTGTCTTCATGTTTGCAAGTAAAACTTCTAAACAGTGCCTTGCCTACCCTGTAGAAGTGCTTAATAACCTTCATTTGCTTACTTGTTCCTGAACTTCTCCGCTTCCTCGGGGAAGAAAGCCTCTATAAACTCTAAGGCATTATCTCCCGTTAAGACTTTGCCATCGGGAGCTGTGTAGGGCTTCCTATTGAGGAAGTCTGTGATGAAGTCGAAATCCGCCCTGTCTTGGTTAGTTAGGTTGCTCACAGCCGAACCTCCCCGTGGCCTTCGCCCCAGTCTTCATCCTCCACATTGATAGCAGAGAGTTTTTCGTCATAGGCTCCCTGAAACATGTCATCAAGAGTGGTAAGAGTGTTAATGGCAAAGGTAATCTCTTCTACCCGAGCCTTCTTATCAGATGTGATAACCCCCGAATATTCAATAGCCCAGACATCCTCGAGGCTTCGACGAAGTCGTTCGATGGTGTCACTGAATGCTTCGTGGCATTCGTACATACCCTTGCGCTGTCCCTCAAGATACTGAGTAAGAGTTATCTGGTCTACGTCCTCGAGATTGTAAATCTTGTCAGCAGGGCCAAGGTCCTTATTGTGCTTTCCCATTGTCATCCTCCTTGTCTAGTTCGTCTAAGTGAGCGAGGAGCTCCCCGCCCGTGTAGGTCGTTTCGTCAATCATAACTGTCGTCATTGTTCTGCGCCAGTAGTCGTCTCCTCCATCTAGGAAAGACTCACCACACTTGCACTTCACAAAATCGTGACGGTGCTTGGATTCCATGATGTCCCCGCAGAGAGTACATTGTCCTCTAGACATCTTTAGTGACTAATCTGCGCTTCACAGAATCGAATACTTTAGGACGCTTTTTCGAAGACTTGTTATTTTTACGGTCACTAATTGGGCTCTTTGGGGCGGAGTTTCCCCCACCTCTGCCTTTTCCTGCCATGTTTTATCCCTTCAATTAGGGCTAGTATAGCCACATCTGCTACATCAAGTCAAGTTTTTAGCGCTATACTTACCCCATCAGCGTCCAGCCGACGGGAGGCATCCCGTTTAAGCCAAGGACTAGCGCGGGCAGTGAGATTGGGCCGACACCCGCTTGACGCTAGAAACCACTCATGTCGTGTCCAAGGCAAGGACTGATGCCCAGTCCGCACCCCCCGCCAAGTCGTGCTGGTGGGGGGTTTGTCTATTCGACAGAAACTACGAGGGTGGTGAGCCACCAGACATTAAGCCCTGAAATGTAGAGACGCTGACCAACAACAGGTTTTCCTTCTGGGAGGGTAAAAACCTCTTTTACAATTTTTACACTTTCGGGGACAGGAATCATAACGAATGCCTTAAAAGCATCCATACGATTGCCGTGCTTGTCGGTCTTGACACAGAAACCGTGGTCGTCGATGTCGTAGACAGAACCTGTCTCAGTTGTGATTTTCATAGTGGAAAGTTCTCTTTGTCATCATCCCACAAGTGTTCAACTACCCCCCAAGGAATAAAGTGCCCAACTTTTTTGTGCGCCTCGAGGTGGTCCACCATTTCTTGAGTACTCTCTGCTTTAAAAAATCCCCATGGCTCCCCCATCGGGTCCAGTATGCAGGCGCAACACTCGAGCTCTCCAACCCCACTGAGGAAGACATAAACATCCCCCTCTAAAAATCTACAGTACGACACTAATTAAACCTCGAAACCACTAGGACAAAAAGATTCTGCCCAAAATAAAGTTCCGTCGTGAATCCCCTACCAAAAAGTCCGCTAGGGTTCTTGCTGATAAGCCAGCCAAACTTTGGTTTTTCCCCTGCGCCAAGTGGATGGTAATGTTTTATATAAAATTCAACATTGCCAAGTAAAAAAGACCAGTCTTTTTTCATAGTCTAATAATATTACTACACTCTCTACATACACACTAAATAAAACTAGGGAAGCCATTTCTGACCTCCCTAGCTCTAGTCTTACTAGACAATTTACTTCTTTGCGCCAGTCTTGCCCTTAGGCGAGGTTTTTGCTACTGGTTCGGGGGTACTGGGTGTCCCGTATGCGGGAGTTGCTGGATAGCCTAAAAGCCATCCTGCCAGTGGAACCTTAGATGCAAAAGAGCGAATAATGGCGTAATAAGCTCCTGAAAAAATGCCTGTCAGTGCAACAACCATTGCACTCTTAGTCTCATTATCCAGCTCAACTCCTGCAGCCAATAGAAATGCTCCAAAGGCTCCTACCAAAGTGGGGACTACTGTGCGAATAATTGCGATAATTTGGTCGTTCATATTTCTCCTAGTCTATGTGTAATGACGATTAATTCTAACACACAGAAGAAAAAATACAGTTACTCTTCGGATTTGGACATACTGTCCATGTGTCTAGCTAAAACAATCCAAGTCTTTACGGAGTCCCACCAATTCTTAGCTTCGAGCTCATCTTCAATATCAAAACTCCAGTCACCAATTTTGATGTAGCCCTTTCCGTCATCTACAATCTTTGGCAGGTCTTCTTCTCCAAAGTTCATTGTAATGCTCATTGTGCGAACCTCCCTAATACAGTCCAGTCTAAATCGGTATTTGCAGTAGCTGTCTTTGGTTTAAGAGTATACCCGAGAATATCAGCCCCACCGCTCTCACCAGTGACCTCAACACTTCGGTCACGCAACATTCTAATAAACCTAATCTGAGATACTGGACGTTCACCACGTCCCTCACTCCACATACGATAAATAGTGTAGACAGACTTGATTGGTACCGAGGCCCCGTCAATCTTTTGCATATCATCATCAAAGAACATGCCGAGACGGTCTTCACTCTTTCGATACATTTCTGCAGCTTTGCTAACAACCTCACACCAGCCCAGACCATCTACCTCTGTAGAGTTCAAGTACTTGTACGCTCCCTCGATAGCCCAAGCAAGAACTGCCGGTAATCCGCCCTCCGAGTCAAAAAGGTACTTCTTTAAAGTTGGGTCTGACTTCTCGGGGACGCGAGCCCATGGGATAGGACGAATACGACGCCACATAGCATCATCGGTAATAATGGGTCGGTGGTTGGTTGTAATCCACATCTTTGCCTGAGCCTGAAAAGTAAACGGACGTTCTCCAGGGGACCGAGCGGAAATTTCTGACGAACCCGTCAGCTTCTTTACTGAATTCTCTTTAATGCGTTCCCCATCGGGGAGTTCGTCAAACCACACAGCACGCTTGCCACGAAGCTCTGCCCAGTGATACAGGTCTGTGGAAGACACATTGTTGTCATTCTGCGCCAAAATACTTGAGTCCATAGGCCACGCATACTGCCTAGTTCCAAGAGCCTTAATAAATGCTTCGACAAAAGTGTTCTTACCAGAACCAGGTGCTCCGTAGACTACAAACATTAAATCTAAGTTGTTGAGTCCAGTAAAGGTATAACCAACAGCACGCTGGAGCCAGTCTTGGAACTCGACATCGCCGTTGGTGGCGTAGTCCAAGAAGTTCTTAAATCTAGAGCTCTGCATTCCAGGAGTGTAAGCAACGGGAGTCTTTTTAGTGATATGTAGGTCTGGTCTGAACTTTAGAAGCTCCCCCGTGCGAAGGTCTACCACCCCATTGGATACTCCAAGAAGATACGGGTCGTGGTCCCACTCGTCCACTCGTACATTTATGCGGGGGTCCGAGTTGGCGTTTTTGATTGTGGCATCGATTCGAGCAGTAGATTTGGCCATGTTCGCCCACTTAAGAACTTCTACTCGCTCTTTCTCGTCATACTCAGCCACTTCACTCGCAATGCTTGGTGCAATTTGTTTGGCTAGTTCCCTAAGATTTAGGTGCTCTACGTCTACCTCCCAGTGTTGCCCCGACCACGCAAACCACCCCAACCCTGGGGTGTAGCGAACAACAGACTGATAGGCGTCCACAAGACGACGGCCATTACCGACGTCAGTAAGAGTTCGTTTTGATGGGTCTCCACCCTCTTCTTCGGTAAGAGCATCTCGGTCTTTTGGCACATCAACGTTTGTCAGCTTGGAGGCCTCGCGAGAAGAGTGACCAGCATAAGCTGCATTTGCAACAGCGCCACCAATAGTTCCAGGCGCTGTGTAGATATCATTTTTATCTACGTCATCGGGGTCACTAGTGGATTCAACGACACCACCACCAGCCCTAAACATTCCCTGACTAATCCTCTGAGCAGCCTCTTTCTGCCAGTCCTCGATATCCCCCCATGTCCTAGAGGAAGTCTTAGGATTTGCATCAACAAAATCTAGGGCTCTGTTGACGTGCATAAGCAGACCACCAGGGCCGTTTAACTCTAGAGGGGGACGAACGTTTTCTGCGTTCAGTCGAATCATTGCGGTTTCGACAATATACCGACCACTTTCGTCAGTTCCGTATTTATTTCCGAGGGCACAGGCTAAACGATAGAGTTCGACGGCTCGTGCCCCCTCGTCGATTCCCTCGCGCATAATTTTTTCAATATCAAGTTTCTCGCCTTGAAACTCAAGTCCATCAAACACTCCCCACTCTGATGAGGAAGTGGAAGAGGATGCCACCCTTGAGGAGCTCGTAGTACGTCTCCTTAGTGGAGCCAAAAGCTCTTCAGGAGCCTTAGCCATCTCAATCTCCCAAGGAGCGTGTCCTGGTTTCCATTCATAGGACGTTCCCGAGACGTGACGGGACGGAGGAACAAGAACATAGCCATTGTGCTTAATATCGATACCCGGCAATTTGGCACCACGAAGATTTCCAATAAGTGCTTCGCCATCTTCAACTTTGTAGTAGAGGTGTCTCCCGCGAACCTGCCTACCCTTGTCTGAGTAGAACCCTGTAATCGCTTCTACTGTTGGAGGAATGTTTCCACCAACAAGAGCCTCAAATTCTTCAAAAGATTCAAACCCCCCAGAGCGAGGGTCAATATCAATAACAAAAAACCCAGAATTCTTGCAAAGGACCCCGATATTGTATTCGGGATTAGTGTTCCACCACAGGTCGATTTTGTTTACGTCGGAAGTTGCTTCCTTGTCCCAGCTACAAGCTGGGTGCTTCCCCACGTCCTTGGGTGCAGAGTGAGTGCCCCCACACGTGCACATCCCCTCCGCAGTAATTCCGTGACAAGGCAGAACTGCCCAGCCTATTTGCCCAAAGTAGCTAGAGTATTTAGCAAGGGGAGAGGGGTTGTCCATTTAAATCCGTCACGTCGGTGTTGTGGTTTGAGTAGAGAATTATCTTAATAGTACCACGAGGTAGTTCGGGTCGAGGGTAGGAAAACTCGGTATCATAGGAATAACCACTGTCCAATAAGAAAGTCTTTCTATGAAGGTACCTGACTCACCCACCCCAGGCGAGACTAAGCTCGTTCTGGACAGTATCTTAGAGACTCTTCATCAAGTCAAGTCTGAAATGGCTACTAAAGATTTTGTGGACAATAAATTTGGTTTGTTCAATGACCGAGTACAGAGGATTGAAACTGACGTTCGTCAGATGAATGAGAACTCCACCCGTTCGACTCAAGAACTTAAAAACATGATTACCGAAAGAATTAATCAAGTTATTGCAGATTTTGATGAGGAGAGCGAGCTTATCAATAGTCGAATCGATAACATTATTGAGGGTCAGCAGGAGACCCAGAAACAGAAAAAAACCCGAGTTCTCTCTGTATATATGGCAGTATTTGGTGCCCTTCTATCTCTCATAGTAAGTTTAACGACGGCTTTCATTGTCAACGGTATATTCTTAAATAACTAGAAATATCTAATATCTGCGCTAGTATGTTGTAGTACGCCCCACTAAAGGGGAGGGACTACACAAACTATGACATCTACCCTAGCAAACAAGCTCCAAGAGCTCAGCAACACATCCAAGCGATGCAAGTTTGCTGAGCTTCTGCATTCAATGGATGAGGAGTCTCGCGCCCTCCTTCAACAGATTATTTCTGTGCCTCAAGACCGACAAGGTTCTGTCTCCAATGTAAACTTAGTTCTCACTCTACGAGAAGAAGGCTACGACATAGGTCGCTCGGTTCTATCTGAGCACCGAAGAAAAGTCTGCACATGCTACAAAGGAAGAAGCACGAAATGACCGACTCCCTCAAAAAGAAACTTGCCGAGTTGGCAAGCCCAGGAATATCTGGTTCTGATACCAGAGCAACACAGACCCCAGAGAATTGGCGTCCACGCTCCGAGGTCGACCAGCAAGGCGGTTTCGCAATCTCTAGCCCTCGCCCCCTCGGGAACACTCCGGGGGCCGAAGACATTATGCTCGAGCATGGGCTAAACCCCCAAGAGTGGGTAGTAACAAACGCTCGCCACGGAAAGTGGCAAACATTTAATGGGGACTGGCTAGAGTCTTCCAGAATCACACTGGCCCCAGCACAGCACATCGCTCAATCAGACTTTGACCTTGAAAAGCTTGTGGATGATATTAAGAATTGGAAGCCATCAAAGTCCCCATCTGCTACCTCGGGAGATTCTTCTTTCGTTTTCGCTCCGAGCGACCAGCAAATTGGTAAGAAAAGTGGCGATAGTGGGACACAAGAATCGATTGACAGGCTACTTATTGCCACCGAGCGCGGTGTACATAAACTACAAGCCTTTCGAAAAATGGGTTTGAGTATTGGCACAGTTGTTATTGCTCTTCCAGGTGACCACGTGGAGGGCAACGTCTCGCAGGCTGGACGTCTTCAAGGTTTAGCATCCTCCGACCTCGGCCAGACCGAACAGGTCAGGGTTGCTCGTCGTCTACTCATGGCACAGATTAAAGCTTTTGTTCCCCACGCCGAAAGAATTATTGTCCCAGTAATTAATGGAAACCACGATGAGGTGACTCGTCAGGTTGCTGCAGACCCTGCTGACGGTTGGAACGTCGAGATTGCTTCCGCTGTTGAGGATGCTTGTAGAGAGAGTGACAAGCTCTCCCACGTAGAGTTCCGCTACCCAGCGTCAGGTCATCAAACTCTAGCTATAGACATCAATGGAGTGATGCTTGGCCTCTTCCACGGTCACCAGTTCTCTAGGGATGTCGAGAAATACCTGTCGGGGCAGATGCTTGGACAGACAGCTCTAGGTGGCGCTGATGTTTGGATTTCAGGACACTACCACCACTTCAAAGCACAGGAAGTGGGAGAACGCCTCTGGGTACAGTGCCCCACAACAGACCCAGGCTCGGACTGGTTTAGAGACCGTTCTGGACGCTCATCAAAGCCAGGGGTTCTTTCCATGGTAATTGGTAGAAACCAAGACCCGAGAGAGTTTGTTGGGATTATTCCTGTTGATTAGGTTTTTGCTTTAAGTTTGAAAAAGCTTCAATCGAGTTGGCACTTGCTCTACTCTCCCAAGAGAAGGAGCATGAACTACAGGTAATAACCTTTTTAGTTGTCCACCTTCCTCCACCAGGGACTTCCCGCTCAGATAGTTTGAGCTCTGCGGTACCAGCCTTGCAGTTTGGGCAGAAAGGTGCCTCTCCCTTTCTAATTCTTCTAACTTCTTGACCGTCTTCGTCCACAGATAGGACTATCCTGAGTTCGTCTTGGTCTACTCCTCCCCAGACCCCCCATATTTCCTTATTCTCAAGAGCCAACTCTAGGCACTGTTTTCTTACGGGGCAGGAACCACAAATAATTTTTGCGTTTTTTATGTCGTCTTCGTTGTCAGAGAAAAACATTTCTTTGAAGGGTTCTATTTGAGGAAGTGCACAGAGGGCATCATCTTGCCAAGAGTTTTTTCTACTCCCCAATTCCGTACACCTCAACCAAAGTTATACTTCTTGCTGTATCTACAAAGTCTCCGTAAAATGTTTCCCCAGTAGCGCTACAGATAGTTAGTTCTGGGCTGTCGTCTACCGACCCAGCAAAACCATGACAAAAAACACTAGATTTTTGAATTGCACTTCTACCATCGAATAAACTATCTACCAAACCGTCTCTTTGAAGAGAAGAAGCAAGGCCACCGAGGCATATGGAGTTTTCCATATCTACATGGTCATATGTAAAGTACACAACACTTTTATAGCCACTGCTAGTAAACCCAATGCCGTCCCACTCAAACCACAAGTCTTCTGCAGCTCTAATAAAGTCCATTTAATAATTATACACGTAAAAGTACAAAAAAATAAGACCAGCTTACGCTGGCCCTATTTTATTTTATTAGTTTTTCAAGATGATGTGGGGCATAGTGAGCACCAGATAATTTAGGATTACGGCTGTCTGTACTGTTAACAATAATGTCCCCGTATCTAATGGCAATAATTACTCCACGCCTACCATTATGCATTTTACCTAGAGAGCCAGAAAATGCATCGGTCTTAACTCTAATTTGGTCGGCGACTTTCATCTTTCCCGCTTGCGCTGGCACCCAGACTTCTTCTTTGTCACCTTCAGCTACGAGGGCGTGGCCTTGAGCGAGAGAGGCAAAAATTTTTACTGCCTCTGATTGCAACTCCTCGGGAATATCAATATTCTCCCAAGTTTTAAGAAGCTCAATAGCAGCATCACCAGAACCTTTTCGGGCTCTTGCTTTGGTCAATTGTTCCTTGACCCATTCATAATCTACTGAATTCATATCTCCTACTTTACATTAAAAATAGTAAAAAGGGGCCGAGTCTTGTCGACCCAGCCCCCTCCTACTTAAAGCAATCTCTAGAACGGAGGAGGAGGAGGAACTGCTCCTCCAGCAGTTGGCACCACAGTCGGAGCTGGTGGAGGCGGTGGAACCGCAGCTCCAGCGGGAGATGGAGCAGGTGCTGGTGCTGGTGCTGGTGCAGATGCAGAAACCATTGCTGGAATTGAATCTGAAGCCATAGCCATATAACGACTAATCTCGTTACGGTCCTGACCATTCCACTGACGAACACCAATCTGACCACGGAAGAGACGGTCTTTCATTGCGCTAGCAATCTGGTCATTGTTCGGCTGTTGCGAGAAGTACTCCCTGCTCAGTCCGAGAGAGCCCATCTGCAAAAAGAAGATATTCATTGACTTAGGGTTCTCAGGGGAGATAACAATGTTATCCCACACAAGGCGACGTGCGTGAGGGCCAGACTGGACCTCAGATTTCACCTTGAACATTACTTTTCCAGTGGAGGACATGGCTGGGACAGATTCAACAATCTTCAGCTCATATACCCCCTCTGGAATGGGGGCGTAGTCTCCCCCACCAGAGCTGTCTGCTGCTTCCAGAAGCTCATTCCAGTTTAACTGCGTCATTATGTTTTCCTTACTTATTGGTGGATATTATTCCGCTTTTGGTCCGAAAACCAAGTCTAGCATACGCTCTACTCCAAGGTTTTCTTGTTCGACAATTGGGCCAAGTCTACCCTGAACCCTCTCGCCAGCTTCGTACTTATCAGTACGTTCTACATACATCCTTCGTACTTTGTACGGTGGCTTCATCGGGTCTGGGTTTGGAAATGACTCGACTGTTATTGCACCTAAGATGTCATAGAAATATGGAGCCTGCACACGGAGCTGTCCCTGAAGATAGGGGTGGAAACGACCATCCCTGTCTGGGCTAGCCATGGCAGTCAAAACAATTGCCTCAAGTGGGGCAATAGGGTGCATAGTCAAGTCACGGAGGTCACGCAAAAGCGAGCCCATGTGACGGAGAATTTCACCCCACTGTTGCATCTTGAGAGCATCTGTCCCAGCAATTTTGTCAAACAGTTTGACTTGGAGCTCCGAGATGGAGTCAATAATCAAGCTCTTAAACTGGTGCTGGCCTGCCTGAAGCCACTGGTATGCCTTGAGAACAGTGTCGTAATCGTGAACGAGTACAACACAAGTATCCCAAGTACCGTCGGCCTTGGGGGGCTCTTCACTCATTGGGTCCCAGTACTTGACGTTAATAGGAAGGAAGCGGTGGCCACCCTCCACATCAAGCATAAGCCGTGGGTATGGAGCAGTAACGGCAAAAGTTGACTTACCAACCTTTGATTCACCGTAAATCATCATTGTAAGCGAACGCTGTACTTCTGACACTAGTCAGTTCCTTTCTTATCTTGTTTCCCATAGTAGTCGTATGGGTCGCCTTCGTCAAATACATTTTCAATAGCCTGCTCAACTGCACTACCGTCATCAAACATCGGGCAGATAGAGAAAAACTGACACTTCCAAGTACAGTCTCGGCTTGGTCGGGGATACGCAACGACTTGGTGAGAAACTCCCTCATCAAGTGCTTTTTTCGTACTCATCATGTCAGATACAACACCATGAATTCTATTCCAGAAAGAACGCAAAGAAAACAAGTTATGACGTACTTCAAACTGCTCATAAAAAGGAGGCTTTGCATTAGCTGTTCTTTTAACCTTTTTGAGAAGAGTAAAAATACCTCCCTCAGAGCGCTCCTCTGTACCCTCGTTCTGGTGATTTTCTAGCAACATGTATGTCAAAATTTGCTCGTTCATGTGCGCTGTGCTAGCAAACTCACCGAATGAACCTCCGACAGTCTTGAAGTCCCTAAAAAGACGAACTCCGTCAGCTTTCCTACGAACTCGCATATCAATTTTGCCTTGGAGTTCCACCTCACCATCGAACAGTGGCATCGAAAGAATTTCTTCAGTAGAAATCATTTCAATTTCATTGTCAATGCCCTCTTCCTCTACCCACTGAAGATAGCCCTCAAGCATCACTCTCCCGAGGTCTGCTTCGCTGTCCAGCTCACTGGGGTCACGAAAGTCATCAGAAATAGTAAGTCGGTCTTGCTCAACAAGACTCTCGTGAGCTTCCAGAAGAGGGGTCCCATTGGTGTAGTACTGGTCAAGGGCCTCGTGAATTCTAGACCCCAAAGCCAGAGGGCCAGTAAACTTCTTCTCCCTAGGCTTGAGACGTCGATAGTAAGACAACCACCACTTTCTTCGGCAGTCTTTATACGTCTGAATTTCGGAGTTTGAGAGGGTGTATACCTCTCCTGTACCGTTAGTAATCACTTGTTGGCCTTCTCTTCTTGGAGCATCTTAAGAAGTTGCTCTTTATCCTTCACCACTTCTTCAAAGCTGTCTGCCTTGGTTTCAAGAACCTGTCGTACACGTTCCTCAACAGTACCCGAAGTAACGTAGTCAGTGATGATGATGTTGTCGTGAATCTCAGAACCAATACGGTGAACTCGGTCGTTGACCTGCTTGTCGTCCACGAGGCTCCAAGGACGCTGGAGACGAATCAATCGACGAGCAGCGGTTAGGGTGATACCAACCCCACCAGCCTGAGCAGTAAAAAGAATCCACTTTTTCTTACCAGACTGGAAGTCGTCTACAGCACGCTGGCGCTCTTCTTCATTCTGAGCCCCCGTAATTAGTCCATGTGCAATGCCTGCTTTAGTTAGACGAGCACTCAGTAACTCAATAAGCTGACGAGATACCGCAGAAACTGCAATAGAGTCATCGCCAAAGTCTCCATGAGAGATATCATCCATCAACGCATCAATTTTGCAGGAAGGCTCAATGAGAGTTGCTTTGGGCTCACCAGTTGATGGGTCAGCTGTCATCTCAGCGTATGAGCTAGCAAACTGAAGGAGTCGAAGAGTTTGAGTCAGAACACTAGGAGCCGAAACAACTCCTCCAGTCTCCAGCTCAGCAATCATCCAGTCCCGCATCTCGTTGTATGCCTTCTTCTGCTTAGTTGACATCTCAACATCGCGACGCTCTACGGTAACCTCTGGAAGCCAAGGAAGTACAACAGTCTTAAGCATCCTTCGCATACGGGGATTGAGAGTTGCGTAGAACTCTTCTTTCATGTGGGACTTGATTCCAAGAACCATAAGACCACCAAAAGCGTTAAGCATAGTATCAACCATTCGGTCAATCCAGCGAGTTTTACTAGGCCACTCTTCGGGGGAGAGCCAGTGAAGAATTGTCCACAGGTCCACGACGTTGTTTGCAATAGGCGTACCAGTCAAAGCAAATCGGATGTCTGCGTCACCTGTAGCGGACCAAAGAGCTCTAGTCTGTTTTGACTTGGGGTCCTTGGAGCGGTGAACCTCGTCAGCAATAACAGATTTAAAATCAATTTCATTAAGGTCACGCTTGTGTACCTCACACCGGGCGGGGGTAACCTTTTCACTAAGTCCACCGCACTCATTACAGCGGGCTAGTGCTACAGAGCCGTAAGGTGCCAGCCTCGAGTGGGTACGGAGAGACTCCCAGTTAATAACTAACACATCTGCTGGCTCTTCAGAGCTACCAAAAGAGTCAAACTGTTTTCTCTTTTGAGCGGGAGTGCCAGTCACAATTTCAACTTTTACCTCGGGCCACCACAGAGCAAACTCGCGCTTCCAGTTCATTTTAAGTGTGTTGGGGCACACGATAAGAGCGGGAAAAACTGCTTCTCCGCCATCTTTAAGTTTCTTTAGTGCCCGAATAGCTTGAGCAGTCTTACCTAGCCCCGGTTCATCGGCAAGCAAAGCCCGACGTGCTGTGCTAAGAAAGTTAACACCAGCACGCTGATGAGGAAAAAGGTCTTCGTCTCCCTCCATCTGCTCTGTAACTTCGCGGAGGAAGTTAGCGGGGTCAATTCGACTAGTCTTTTCATTCGTCGCCCACTGAGTTAGATTGGGCCCAATTTCCAAGTTGGACTTGAATGTAGAGCGCAAAGCAAGGCAACCAGACCATGAGAGTGGTAAATGCCAGTAATTTTCTTTAGGGTCCCACTTAGCCCCAGGAATACTTTTGCACAACTCTTTGTAACGCCACTCGGCGTTAATAAGAATCTTACTGCTCGAAGCATCGAGCTCAACAAAAATAGTCATTGTGTCTTTCTGTGGTTAACTACGAAGTCTGTCTAGTGGACTCCAGCCCAATCTTACCATATAGAGCAGTCCATGCCTAATAGCATCAAGAGCGTGTCCCTCACCTCCTCGGTGCCAGTACTCAAGTTTTTTCAACTTAGCATTGTCAAACATGGCTTTCGCATCTGCTGGTGACTGCATGTGGAGGGAGTCAATTGTTAGCCCGTAGTCAAGGAGAATCTGCTTGAGAACCCCAATTTTCTCTAGAGAGAAAGGAGCTTGAGAGTTTCTTACGGTCTGAGCATTAATTGTGAAGCGTTCGCAAACCACATGGAACTCATGTTCCTCAGAGTGCTCATCAAACTTATCTCTTAAAAACTTTGCATACCCAGAGAAGTCAACCTCATTAGAATCAATAAGTTTTGGCTCCCCCTCTAGCTCCCAAGAAAAAAGAGCAACACCTGTTGTTTTCCCAGGGTCAACTGAGAGGATGTGCATTATTTAAAATCCTTAAGATATTTATAAGCTTTTAATAGAAGTTCTGGATTATCCTGAAAGTTTCCTAGCCCCACATTGCATCTATGACATAGAAGCCCCCTGACTTCTCCATTTTTATGGTCATGGTCTACAGCAAGTCTTGGCTCATAGCCCATAGATATTTTTGCTTTAGGTCTAGTAACTCTAGTCTCTTTTTCTTGGCATATTTTACAGACTCCCTTTTGACTGTCAAGTAGAAAATTATACTGCTCTAGAGTTATACCGTACTTTTTTAAGTTGTTACCTAGACTTGATAAGGTTTTTCCTTTTCTGTTGCAGTATGTGCACTGACTTCTGTATCCAGATTTATATCGAGAATCACTTTCAAAGTCACTATATGGCTTACTTATATTGCAACTTGAACACAGTTTCACTGGTACTTCTCCCCCCAATTTTCAAATGGGCCATCTACTCCAGCCGTAAGTGGAACTGCCCACCCATCTCGAGTTGTCATACACTCTTGTACGAGCTCCATAATTTCCGTGGCTTCCCCTCTGGGGGCCTCCAAAACAATTTCGTCGTGAACGGGAACAATAAGATAGTCGGTTAAGTCAGCTTGGTCCAGCTTGACAAGGTTCTGTTTAAAGACTTCTGCAGCGCTGGCTTGAATGAGGTAGTTTGTAAGGCTATATACACGGTCATCATCACAGGGGAGGCGACGACCAGTACGGGTGCTCACATATCCTTGGCCCTCATTTTCTAGCCTCTGGGTCCCAGCATCTTCAATGTTTTTCTGCAACTCCCGAACTCCAGGGTAGTTCCTATCAAAGCCATCAACAACGCTTCTCATAAGGTCTGTCTGTACTCCTGCAGTAAGTGCCATTTTCTCAACACCTGCCCCATACAACTTTCCGTAGACCACTCCCTTGATGAGCTTCCTTCGAGGGTCGTCCTTCGTAAGAGTCTCGTCTTGATAGACCTGACGCATAATTGATGTAAACACGTCCCCACCAGTGGCGTCTGCCTCGTGGAACAGTTTAATAAGAGACTCGTCCCCCGAGAATGAGGCAGTTAAGCGGAACTCCACTTGGTCAAGGTCGGAAGAGATAATGACATTGCCCTCCTCTCGAGGAATAAACGCCCGACGGACTGTGGCGTCTCCTGCAGGAAGAGTCTGCAGAGCTGGGTCAGTAATAGACATACGACCAGTACGTGCTCCGAGGGTGCGCACCGAGGGATGGACGATTCCGTCAATATTGTCCTTAAGAAAGTTAGAGAAATACGAGCTAGCAAGTTTGTCAGCCTTCCTCTGCTTGAGAACAGCATCAGCAAGAGTCTTAACTTCGTCGTTTCCATCACGAAGAAGTTTCTCTATCTGCTCTTTTGTCATGGACTTCTGTCCAGAGGGCGTAAACTCAGTGATAACTGCACCAAGGCCCTCGAAGGTTTTGACAAGTTGGACATTGCTAGTTATCGAGGTGCCATACGCCTCTTTAGCCCAAGTCTTTACACCCTCTGTGTACGCAGTTAGCTCGTCTAGTTTTTTCTGCGAGTACTCTAGGTCCACTCGAGCACCGTTTAGCTCCATCTGAGTGACTATACGACGAGTGGCCATCTCCAACTCATAAGGACTGCTGTAGGCCTTCCCGGGGCCACACTTTTCATAGAACTGCTCCCAAACTCTCATAGTAAGAACAGTATCGAGAGCTCCATATGCCCAATAGGGTTCAAAATTAACAGGAACGGTCCCCCAAGTCCAACCATTTGCAGAAAGCTCTTTATCTAAAGTGTTCTGAAGTGCTACAGAACGCGGGTCTACATACCTAGCTGCGAGTTGCTTGAGAGCACCAGTACCCAGTGGGTCAATAATCTGAGCCATAATCATGGTGTCGTGAGCTTGATGCCAAGGCATGGTCCACTCTGACTTAGTGGCAAACCACCTAGCCTCGAAAGCAATGTTGTGAAAAACAACAGGGCCGTCATAGTCATTCATACCTTGATAGAAGACGCCAGACCACTGCTCCCAAGGAATAGACCATCCCTGCTCTCCGTCACCAATCTGAGCAAGACGAATACGGCCATGCCAAGGAGATAAGGCATCTTTAGGGTTGCGACCGGGAAGTTCACCAGTTTCGATGTCGACAGCGACAGCGTTGTATGGCCTTCTCTGAGCCAACCATGATATAAAATCGTTGGCTTTTTCTACGCTATCGACTAGATGGAGCTTTACGCTACCCAACCCCTGGCTCTCCGTCTGGCTCTGGTCCGTCAATTGTATCTCCTTCGTCATTTTCGTCTTCTTCTTCTAACTCTACTTGAAACTGAGGGTTATCGCCACCACTTCTGTAGAGAATAATTTCAATAAGCATGTTAGAAAGAATTTGAGTGGCTACTCTCTCGGAAAAGCCGACCCCCTCTAGCTCTTGATAAATCTCGTGAAACTCTATAAGAATATTCTTCAGAGGGCTGGTAGGGCTCACTGGAGATTCAGCAGAGGACTCCTTTCCCTCCTCGCTCATGGAATACGCTCAAATCTATAAACCATGTCGATGTCTTTGTCTTTTGTGGCAGCCTCTTTTAGGACTCTTTTCGCCACAGCGGTGAGGTATCGTGCACCTCCCTCATCATATTTGTACAGTGCATCCAGCACGGCCTGAGGCTCTTCACTGACTTGTGCCCAGTAGCGGTATTCTTCGGGAAAAATAATTGGAGCCTCTAAAGTTGGATTACAGGATTCACACGGCTCTGCTTGTAAGGATATTTTACCCACTGATAGTTCAGAAAGTCTGTACTTACTTACTAAATGGCACGCTCCTGAGTGATAAACAACTGAAGCCCCAATACGGGAGAGAATATACGTGCCATTTTCAGTTTTATATAGTTTAAACTCAATCCAGCGAAGGGAGTCTCTCCGCTTGGAAGATGAGGAGCCCAATAGAACGCCATCGAACTCGAGAGTCCTGTCTCCGTCTTTCACAGCGTACATATCTGTCTCCTTTATTACTGTCGCTTCGTATTAATATCTTAGCACTTACAAAAGAGTATTACGGAGCTTCTGTATCTGCAATGTACGTTCCAGCAATGTGGAAGTTGTCAGCGGTAGTTAGTGTGACTGGAGCAGTTGCCGTAAAGTCAATGTCAAAGACCGCCCCGCTCTGTGTGTCCGTGCTGGTGAGTTCCAGGGTAGAAGAACCTGCATTGACGTGCCCACCGATTTCGTAGTCCTTACCTGTTGAAATGTCGTGGAGGCAACCCTCTCTAAATTTATAACCATATTTTGCAGGAAAAGGCAGACTCACATAATATTGGCCAGTACCAAAACTGGTGATGTTGTCAAAGTCTACTTGAATTTGGAAATGTACAAGCTCACTTGATATTAGGACATAACTACCAGTGAATAGCGGTTCCCCACTAAAAGTCGGCTGAGTACCAGACGTACCCCCCTGAACGGTATATGTTGTTTCGGCACCCACGGATGCACCTGTGGGTCCTGTTGCACCCGTAGGTCCAGTTGGTCCAGTTACAGTAGGACCTGTCGGGCCTGTTGGCCCCGTTGCGCCCGTAGGTCCTGTTGCTCCCTGCGTTGCAGTCTCTATTGACTCTAGAAAAGCATCGGCTAGAGCGGACCCAGCATCTGGGAGTGCCGTCGTAGGGTCAACTTCAATCAGCTCATCAAAGTCAAAGGGTCCAGCCCCTGCTGGAAGAATTACGTTGGTCCTTAGAAGAACGCGCTCTGGTCCCTTGATACGGATACTCCAGTAGCAATCTGCTGGCGGAGTCTCAAGCTCAATCGGCTCTTCTGGCTCTCCGTCTACAAACTTTACATTTATTTGAGCAGGGAATATCACTTCATCGTCTAGCACTCTGACTGCTCGAGTGTCGGCTCGCATCATGTACGCGGTAAAAATTGCGTCAGTCGAAGCAGTTCCACCCAAGATGTCCTGAAGAGTTGTTACATTGATGATAGGCATGTGGCTCCTGTAAGAAGACGATTACACCTATTTTATCACTGTTTGTAGAACTCTAGATTTTTCTCCAGCCTCGGGTCACCAGGACTTAGTTCCAGAGCAATGTTTCCATGCTCCAAAGCCTCTTCTTTTTTGCCAAGATAGTGGGCAGAAATTGCAAGATAATCATGTGGAAGAAATCCCCAAGCCCTAGCCTCAACTAAATACTCAAGAGGCTTAGTTTTAATCTCCAAAATTTCTTTACAGGAGTCGTAGCACTCTTGCCACATCTTTTTAAGATAGTAATATTCGGCAAGGTCTACCCGAGCTTCTCTCCTGTCGGGGGCTTCCTCGATTGCTTTTTTAAACCAAAGCTCTTTCTCTGCGTCCTCTGAGCACTTGGCAATATACCTCATTGATGCTGCACGCTCGGGCTTCCACGTTGCTCTAGGAAGAGAAAGATGGCGAAGAAACTCCTGCCTAGCCTCTTTGTACCTTCTGTGGAAAAAAAGTTCTCTGGCGTAGTAATAAGTGTTTCTGTCGTCTGATGGGTCTTCCCGAACAGCAAGCTCAAGAAGAGGCATATATTGAGAGCGAGACTTTTCAGAGTCTGGGTGGTGGTGAATCTCCAGTCCTACCCAACCCTGCTTCTCCTCAATACGGTCTGGGACAATTACCTCGTGAACGGGGTGCTTCCACCTATACCCAAAACGAGCGTGAATTTTGTCTCCACCATACTGAAGACCAGGAATACCCTTCTCTTCATCAACCCACGACCAAGTGTACTGATAGCGTGGACGAGTTAGTCCAGCTTTATGAGCGTTTTCAAGCTCTTTCCTCCAACCAGGAAGAAGAACTTCGTCCATGTCGAGAGCAACGCAATAGTCAATATCTGCTGGCAAGGAAGCTAGTGCAGTATTCCTTGCAATATCAAAACGCCAAGGTTTTACAACTACATTAACAACGTTAATACCAAGTTTTTTGGCTTTCTGAACTGTTTTGTCCGTTGAGCCTGTATCTGCAATAAGAAGGTAGTCTGCCTCTTGTGCGCTATCAAACCACGGCTGAACAAACTGCTCTTCATTAAGAGCAATTGAGTACACGGCTATTTTCATTTTGTAGACTCCGTTAGATGTATTGACACACCCATACTCTACAGGACTATGTAGAAATTTTCTCGTTGATAGCCTTCTCAGGCGGGTCTAAGAGTGTTCCTCTGGAATGTTACCTTCTGCGAGCCACTCATCAAGTTCTGGGTATCCCTCAATGGCGGTAATCCGCATTAAACCGTCTCCGTCAATGCGCCCGTAAAGGTTTGAGCCGTCTTCATTTTCAGCCACAATAACCCAAGTCATAGTTCAGCACTCCAAGCTAAGAAACTGTCTGTACCAGTTACCAAGTAACCAAATAACCCATTTCCGGCAGTCAATCCAGATGAAACAGAAAACGTAGAAAAAGCAGCCTCGGTGGTTGCGTCTAGGAACAACGGAACGAAAGAACACGTTGCCCCAGTTGCTAGGTACAACAATCCGTAGTCGGTGGCAGTACCACTCTGCTCGAGTGCAGTCGGGGCAGTTCTCATACTTACAGGTAGGGGGGTCATAATTCTCGCCAATGTTGTGCTTGCTGCATATCCTGTTCCAATACGTTTATTAGTGGCACCCAAAACCGTCTTGTAATAATACCGTTGACATTTTGCCAACTCCTGACCATACGGTTTAAACTCAAACGGGGTAGCAACGGACCCAATCTCTAATTGGACGCCCGTAATCTGCCAGTAGTTAGAGGTGCTAGCAGCAAGGTTAGTCTGACTTGGCGCAAGGTTGGCGTCTACTGATGCGCCCCACGTCGTCTGAAGAGAACCAGAAGTCCTATCGGAGCCAGCCCCCAGCCAAAAACTAACAAGTAATCCAGTGGTATTGTCATTATCTATGACACCAACGCTGTCCGCTGGGATACTAATAGTTTTCTTTTCCCAGACCCCAGAGGCTGAAATAGTGTATTCCTGAGAAAAAAGTCTAGTGTTGTCTAAATCAACAGCATTAAAAACGTAGTCGCCAGTGACGTTGGATTTTACCCAGAAAGAAACAGTAAGAGCTTGCGCATCTGAAGTTCCCTTTTTTATTCCCTGTACATCTTGTCCTTCTAGGCGTTGCACTACCCTTAACTCATCGGATGCTGAGGGGCTTGAGTCAGCTGTAGTACACAGCATTTTTAGTGATTTCCTAAACCCTGAGCCAGTTGGGCCGTCGTTCTCTACAGTTTGTGTCCACGTCCCTAACGAAACAATGTCAGTGCTCCACCTATCTGCGGTGTAGTACCCAGTAGTAGTAATCGCAGTTGAAGATGTTCCCCGTTGGTGCACCTGCATCGCACCGTTATAGAGCAAATTCTGTCCAAAACGAGGCTGGTTAGTCCAGACAGAGCCGTTGTATACAAGCTGGTCCCCCTGAGTAACAGAGGTGATAGTTGTGTCTGTCAGCCCAGAAAGGGTTTCGGAACCTGTAGGGCCAGTAGGGCCAGTAGGTCCTAGGGCGTTTCCAATGTTGTCCCACTCAGTGCCATCCCAGATATAAACATCTGTGCCCTCTTCAACGTAGTAGGCATCTCCTATTGTGTTGCCACTGGGGGGTAAGTCAGCAATTAAAGCTAGAGAACCCAGCAAAATGAAACCAGCAGGGCCTGTGGCACCTGTAGGTCCAGTTGGTCCCGAAGGACCTGTGGGACCTGTTCCACCTACTGCACCCGTAGGGCCAACAATGGGACCTATGTTGTCCCACTCGGTTCCGTCCCAGAAGTAAACGTCCCCCGTGTCGAGGGTTAAATAAGAATCCTCAAAGGTTGGTCCCGTAGGAAGGTTGGCGAATGCTGCAACACTTCCTAGCAAATTAATTGGATAGGCTGGTGCACCGACAGGACCCGTAGGACCCGTAGGCCCCAGCGGTCCTACAATGGGGCCAAGGTCATCCCACTCGGTTCCGTCCCAGAAATACACATCACCCGTATCAAGAGTGACGTAGGCGTCTTCAAAAAAAGGTCCCGTAGGAAGGTTGGCGAATGCTGCAACACTTCCTAGCAAATTAATTGGATAGGCCTGCTCCCCTTGTGGGCCTTCAATTCTACCTACGTATACCCAGATTGTTCCGTCCCATACGTACAAAACACCATCTTCTTCTACGTATATTGCATCGTTAACAGAGTTTCCTCCTGACGGAAGTTCACTAATAAGAGAGAGGCTGTCTCTGAAGTTTATAGAATCTCCTTTAGCCCCTGTGGGCCCTGTGGCTCCAGTTGGTCCAGTGGGACCTGTGACAGTTGATGCTTCTCCCTGTGCTCCTGTAGGTCCAGTTACTCCTGTGTCACCTGTAGGTCCGGTGGGGCCAGTAGGTCCAGTTGGACCTGTTACCTCGGGCCCTGTGGCACCTGTAGAACCTACAGCACCTGTAGGGCCAGTAGGGCCAGTAGGTCCAGTTGGTCCTGTAACAGTTGAAGTGGCACCTGTAGGTCCGGTAGGTCCAGTTGGTCCAAGTGGACCAGTAGGTGTGGGGAGAACTTTAAGACGCCACACACCTAGAGTGGCGTCGTATTCAAAATCCTCGTAGATGTCCCCATCATCTGGCCCGTCGGGGAATTCTAGTTCAGCCATTATGCAACACTAGCCCCCCACTGAGCAACGCAGTTGGCCTCGTTGGAGCCAAAGCATCTTAGATTCAAAACACCAACCGTGTTCGCAGCCAGTTCTGTAGGTTTGGTGCCAAGAAATACCCACCCTGCTGGAAAAGTTAAAGTTCGCGTTGAGGCATCTCCAACTAGTCTTACTGTTCTTTCTGCCCCAGTTGCGTAAGCAAAAACACTAAAATCTATGTTTCCTGTAACCGTCCTAGATAGGAGCCCGTCGCCCGAAGAAAAGTCTAAAACTATTGTATTTACTGTGACAGTGGTTACTTCGGTTGCGTTTTCTAACGCTGTAACCCGAACGGCAAGTTCTGGCTCTCCCGCAACTTCAGCAGCAGTTGCTTTAATAATGTAGTTAAGTGTTATGTAGGGTTGAAGATTATTGTGTGCTAGTCCACCACCAGTGTTTTGTACCGTTGCTGTTGAGCTATCTACTGATACAGTGTGAGTGTGGCTTCCCGTGTTACTCGTATTACCACTGTGTGAGTGGCTACCATTTTCAGCTATAGAAATACTGTGGTTGTGTGACCCATCAGTGTTTGTGGTGATGTTGTGCGAGTGACTACCAGTATTGCTAGTGGTTGCGGTGTTAATGGTGTTAAACCCTGTTGCCCTAAGTGCGTTAGCTCCAGCCGCGACGTTAGCAGTGTTAAGACTTCCAATTCTGCTGTGGGTGTGGCTGTGGGAGCCAGTATTAGTAGTACTACCGCCGTGGGAGTGTGAGCCACCGCTTCCGATACTTGAGTTGTGGCCGTGCGTGCCAGCACTATTTGTACTTATAGTGTGGGAGTGACTTCCGGCTTCACTAGTTGTAGTGGTGGCATGGCTATGAGATTCTCCGGCGTGAGTGTGAGATGGGATTTCCGAAGTTGTGAGGGTGTGCGTTTTTGAGCCACCAGTCTCACCCAAAACGTCAAAACTTGCATCAGAAGCATTGCGCCCCACAACAACCCGACCAGATAGGTTGGGTAGGTTAAAAAGGTTGCTGGGCGACGACCCCCCATAGGTGTATCCAATTACGGCAAAAAGACTGGGGTATGTGTTTTTATTGACCTGAGACCCATCACATAACAACCAGTCGGTGGGCGGTGTGGTGGATGGCCACGGTACCACGACACCAGCGGGAGTGTCACTAAGTCCCCTAGGACCAGTAGGACCTGTAGCGCCCACGGCCCCGTTCTCCCCTGCGGGCCCCTGAGAGAGATTACCGAACTCTACCCACTGGCCTCCGTCAGCATCTTCATACCAAATAAAAGATGTACCGTCTTCAGAGTAAAACCAAGTGTCACCCTCTACAGGACCTATGGGAGCTGTTGGAGATACAGTAAATTTTCCTTGAGCCCCAGCAGGACCTGTTGGACCCGTTACCAGAGGAGAGGGGTTTAGACGCCAAGCACTAGATTCGGCGTCATAAAAATAGTCTTCGTATGTGTCACCGTCATCGGGGGCTAGCGGAAAGTTTAGGGCTGTCATTAATCACTAAGACCAGTTCCCTGCTATCAAGTTTCCTGAATATGACCCAACAGAGTTAAACCTTGCGTAAGACAAGCGAGTAACTTGATTTGTTCCTGTGGGGTTTGCGCTGAAAGCAATTTGGGGTCTAAGCACCCCACCAGTCAAAATTTCAACCATGCCGTGAACCCTAAAAAATTTAGTGACACCAGTTGAAGCTGCTGAAATCACACCGTTGGCAGCTGAGTTGGGGTTTCCCGTGAAAAATACTTCTACTGAAGATGCGGGGGCAGCTGGGACAGCTACACCAGTCGATACCAGAGCGTTTGTAAACTCTGTGCGGAACTGAGTTTTATCGATTACTGCTGTTCCACCAAAAGCAAAAGAAACAGTGTGTGAAGTTGCACCAGTCCTAAGACCCACAAAAATATCAAAAATGTATGAGCCACCAGCGGGTACAGAAATACCAAAACCAAAAATATCGTAAAAAGTACCGGCAACAACAGTAGCAACAATAGTCCTGTCAGCATCTAGTCCATACAAAAGGCTGTCGTCGTTGAAGGCTCGACCAGAGGTTGCGTTCGATGTTGTGAGAAACGTGTTCCCATTAAACTCAAGGCTACCAGCAACGGGGGTAGTCAGTCCTGGACCAGCAGTGAACTGCATGGGAGCCCTACTTGTGCTTCCAGCTGGCAAAACCAGTGTTCCACTAGTGGTAGTAAAGATTTCTTGGTCATCCAGATTCTTAAGCTGGTTTACCCTAATGACACTCATTTTTCTCCTTGTTAGCTAAATTTACTTAAAAAACAATAACTATTGAATCAATTGGTATTGTCAGTGTCATATCAAAAGCCACTGACAGCGGACCAATAGTCATAAAATTAAAATTTTCTGGTACAGAAAAGTCTGCACCAATCTCTGGGTCAGCTTGGAAAAGCCTTATAGGGTCGCTGTAATTAAAGTTATTGTCAATCTGCCAAACACCGACAGCGTCATTCCACACATAACCTTCATATTGGTCACCATCATCTGGTGCATTAGGAAAGTCTAGTGACATAAGGTATCTCCAATCTTGACTAAGTATAGCATAGAGTCTTATTTAGCTCTCTATATCCCAAGAAATCCTATCTTCATTCCAGACATAGCGTTCTCCGTCAGAAGGATACGCAACTGGGGGCACCCACAGAGCAGTGGTCTCATCGATAACCCAAGACTCATATGGTTTTGGTGGAATAAAAATATCTAAGTCTTCCAAATACATAAACCCAATTCCAGCATAGTTGCCACGGAAGGGGGTGCCACCAGAAAGATGTGTGTTCCCTAGAGTGTTATAAGAAGTTCTGAGGCAGAGACAGTTATGAAGCTCACCATAATACTGCTCCCAGTCGGAGATACCACCGACAACTTCATCCTCATCGCGACCAGTTATCACGTTAAAAACAACGTTGTTTTCATTTATCAGTGCGTAGTGCGCCATTTTATCTCCTATAAACTAAAAACTTACGGTGCCAGAACCAGAAGTAAACCTATATACCCTGTATCCTCCAGAAACAGTTGGTGCATCAGAAACAAGCCCAGGCGCATTTACAAATGATAAAACTGGGTATGCTTCTGGGTATTTTATAATAACTACCCCACTACCACCATTTTTCCCAGGGCCCATTCGTTGGGCCCCACCAGCTGCCTCTCCAGAGGCAACACCACCTCCACCACCTTGCCCAGTATTAGCAGTCCCCACTACAGACCCAGAACTATTTGTCCCCCTACCACCCTGTCCACCCGTAGCATAAGTTACAGGACTCCCTGAGATGGAAGAGGAAACTCCGACTCCAGCTATGTATATAGAACCAACACCAACGCCTCCGGCACCACCACCACCACCACCGTCATTACCGGAGCCGAGCCTTCCGTCATATCCCTGTGCCGGAATTGTTTCTGGAACGTTTCCAAGTCCACCCTCAGTATTTCTCGAAGCTCCACCACCACCGGAGCCCCCGTCGCCAGCATTGTCGCCACCTCTAGCCTGCCCACCACCACCACCGCCAGCAGAGATAATACTCCCTACCCTAGATATTCCACCGGGGGTACCATTAGCGAGGAAGGAGATACCACCAGTACCAATACCAGCAGCACCAACAGAAATCAAAACACCAGCACCAATATTTAGCCTTGTTGTGCCAGTTCTAAATCCCCCAGCACCACCACCTCCACCAGCCTCGGTTTCGTTGTCAGCAGTTCCACCACCTCCACCCCCAGCAACAGATAAATACTCAACCTGAGGAGGATTTGGCCAAGGACCAGCACTAAGAGCGGTGTAAACTTGTTTAACACTCCATATACCGGGAGCAGAAGAATATGTGGGGATGTTTTGGAATCCCTTAAAGCCAGCATTTTTAGGCATTAAAAGTCACCGACCCACTACCAGAAGTAAATTGGTACACCTTATACTCTCCAACTGTTGTAGGACCAGTAAATGATAGTCCAGCACCAACAGTCAAATTACCATATATGTTTGGGTATCGGAGTATAACGATTCCAGAGCCACCTGCTCCACCATTACTAGAACCCGCTATCTTGGAGAAATATGCAGAACCACCACCACCGCCACCCCTGTTTGCTGTTCCAGAAAGCCCATCTGTAGTTCCCGTTACTCCGTTGGCACCGCCAGCCCTGCCAAGCCCAGCTGTTCCACTGGCACCACCACCACCACCACCACCACGAGCCACGGAGGAGCCAGTTATCGAGCTGGAGAGACCTCTACCACCGTTCCCCCCAATACCATCTCCACCAACATTTACGTCACCAATAGCATCAAACTCTACAACGTCTCCCCCATAACCACCCTCTCTAGACCCACCACCACCACCAGCCCCCGTTGGGTTTACGCCATATGGGCCACCTTTACCACCGTTTAAGCCTTGACCAGGTGTCCCTATGCCTCCGTTCCTGCTCCTGTTAGTGCCACCACCGCCAGAGCCTCCGTCTCCTCCAAGACCAGTCCCAGTGTCAGTAGCTCCATAGCCACCACCCAAAGCTGTGATACTGCCAAAAACAGAGTTACCCCCATTTGCCCCGTTAGTTGGGGTACCGCCCCCCACACCAGACGCTCCCCCAGCCCCGACAGTTACTGTGGCGGACTGACCAACACTGGCAAGAAAAGGGGGTTCTGCTGGTATAGCTGTACCACCACCGCTTCTTTCACCAAAGACACTGCACCTATACCCACCACCACCGCCCCCACCAGAGAGTTGTAGGTCGTCTCTAGTTCCGCCTGTGCCACCACCGCCCCCAACAACAACGTACTCAACTGGTATCTGATAACCAGGCCACTCATTTTCTAGTCTGGCAAGGTAGACGTCATCACTACCCCACCTACCAATCCCAGTAGTTGCATTGAGCCACTCTGGGACCCTGCCGAAGCCTAGATAGCCTCCGCCACCTGTCACGATATCTCCAGGATACTCACAGTCACTTCTAGAACTTCCGTGGTGTCACCAAGACCCTTTAAAACATCTCCAGCCTCAAGAACTAACTTCCCGCCAATGGGTTCATAAGCAGCCGAGTCTGGAATGGGGATTACTTCAGCTAAATAAATCTCAGCATCACCGTCTGAGCTATCTGTCCAAGACATAGTCAAGTCGTGACTGGCAATCCCCACGTTTGTGACCTGACACCCAATAATAATTGCTGTTGTTGCCGATGGCACGGTGTAAATGGCAGATGAAGAGGCAGTTAGAACCTTTTTTGCGTTTTTAAATGTTTGCGCCATAGACTACCCTCCTAGGGCAAGTATTAAACCAATTGTAGCATCTTCCTGCGCCACCCAAGTACTTGAAGATGAGCTGTAAACAAGTATATCCCCATCAGCTGGGTTCACAGCATCGACGTTAGCTAAGTCGTCAATATTCTCAACGGTACTGAGCTGCCTTCTCCAGATGCCTGCGGATGCACTCCAGTAAAAGTCTTCATATAGGTCCCCGTCAGACGGGCTGGCGGGAAAGTCTAGTGGCACTTAAAACTCCAATCGGTGTAATTATACACCATTTATTGACTAGCCCCACACCCCAAAAATTTGTACTGTTGAAACTGCTAATGTTCCTGATGTGTTAGTTATTTCAGCACCAATAGTATCACCAGAAACAAACGTTAGAGCTGTTCCAAATGTAACTACTTGTGTTCCAGATGCAGTTCTAGCTACTTGATAAGAAGCCCCCTGAGCTACACCATTCTTCACTAACTGCACAGTTAGTGTTCCAGTAGCTCCTGATGCCATCCACAATGCTATTTTTGTAACACTCCCACCCTCTACCATAGGTATTTGAGCCACTGTTGCACCGTTACCAAGAGCATAATAGTTTCCAATGGTGGGTGTTGCTGTATTTCTTTCTCCAACAAAGGCAAATTTTTGTAGTGCTGACGAACCTGTAGGTCCAGTATCACCTGTAGGTCCAGTATCCCCCGTAGGTCCTGTGGGTCCTCCCGAAGGCCCTGTTGGACCAGTTGGTCCTGTGGGTCCTCCCGAAGGCCCTGTTGGACCAGTTGGTCCTATAGGACCTGCTGAAGCAAGTTCTACCCACTGACTCGAGTTGGCATCTACATAGTAGAAATAAGCTCTACCATTGAGAGAGTCGAACCAGAAATCTCCACTAGCTGGGCCAGTGGGGTCATCATCACTGATGTAAATTTCTCCACCAGCGGGGCCTGTTGGACCGACAAGACCAGTCGGTCCCGAAGGTCCAGTTGGCCCGATGGGGCCAGCTGAAGCAAGTTCTACCCACTGACTCGAGTTAGCATCAACATAGTAGAAATAAGCTCTACCATTTAAGGCATCAAACCAGAAGTCACCACTGATTGGTCCTGTTGGCTGGGCATCGTTAATGTATATTTCTCCACCGGGAGGACCTGTTGGACCTTGGGGAAGAGTGAAACTAAGGACTTGGCTACCCGCTGGGCCAGTAACAGCTACTACAGCACCATCTCCAGGAAGAGAAGTATCTACAACACCAATAGTGATACTTGTCTCAGGACCAGTAGGCCCTTGTGGAATAACAAAACTTAGTACTTGGTTCCCTGCTGGGCCTGTTACAGATATTTCTCCCGCCCCACCGGGGAGTGCGGTGGTTACACTGCCCAAACTAATTGTTGTGGCAGGTCCAGTTGGCCCCGAAGGACCTGTGGGGCCGATAGGCCCAGCGGAGGCTAACTCTACCCATTGAGAAGAATCCCCATCTACATAGTAGAAATAGGCTCTTCCATTAAGAGAGTCAAACCAGAAGTCACCACTAGCTGGGCCAGTGGGGTCATTATCACTGATGTAGATTTCTCCACCAGCTGGGCCTGTGGGTCCTGTATCACCTGTGGGGCCTGTAACAGAGGGACCAGTATTTCCAGTAGGACCAGTTACGCCGGTTGCGCCTGTTGGACCAGTGGGACCAGTTGGACCCCTAAGTCCGCCCTCGGCAATTTCTACCCATTGAGAACTGTTATTATCTATGTAGTAGACAGAGGTTAAGCCATTTGTAGTGTTAAACCATAGGTCCCCCGAATTGACTGGTGACGGGGCTGTTGGCCCCGTGGAATATGCGGTTGCTGTTGTACCTTGTAGACCCTGAGGGATTGTGAACTGTAGTACTTGATTTCCTGCAGGCCCAGTGACAGTGACATTAGCTGGTGCAGTCGGAAGACCAGTAATTGTTTCGTCTAGGGTGATACTTGTCTCTGGTCCTGTAGGTCCTTGGGGAACAACAAAACTCAAGACCTGACTTCCTGCAGGACCTGTAATTAAGACATTCCCTGCTTCACCAGGAAGAGAAGTAGTTATAGTTCCAAGGGTGATGGAAGTATTAGGACCAGTCGGTCCCGAAGGTCCAGTTGGCCCGATGGGGCCAGCTGAAGCAAGTTCTACCCACTGGGAAGAGTTGGCATCTACATAGTAGAAATAGGCTCTTCCATTAAGAGAGTCAAACCAGAAGTCACCACTAGCTGGGCCAGTGGGGTCATTATCACTGATGTAGATTTCTCCACCAGCTGGGCCTGTCTCACCCTGAGGAAGAGCAAAACTGAGGACCTGACTTCCTGCAGGACCAGTGATAGAAACCTCCGCCTCATCCCCTGGAAGAGACGTAGTTACAGTTCCAAGGGTGATAGAAGTCTCGGGGCCAGTGGGGCCTTGGGGGAGCGTAAAACTAAAAACTTGACTTCCTGCAGGGCCAGTTACGGACACTTCTGCATTTGCACCTGGAAGAGAAGTATCTACTGTGCCAATGGCAATAGTTGTTTCTGGACCAGTAGGTCCAGTAGGGCCAGTAGGACCGATGGGCCCAGCGGAAGCGAGCTCAACCCATTGGGAGGAGTTGGCGTCGACGTAATAGAAATACGCTCTACCATTTAGGGAGTCAAACCAGAAATCCCCGTTTATTGGTCCTGTTGGTTGAGCATCACTAATGTAGAGTTCTCCAGTAGGGGCTCCTGCGGGACCCGTGTCTCCCGTTGGACCCGTATCTCCCGTGGGGCCTATTGGCCCTGTGTCACCTGTGGGACCATCTGATGGACCTGTGGGTCCTATAGCACCAGTAGGTCCTGTGTCACCTGTTGGTCCCGTTATTCCAGGACCTGTAGGACCAGTGTCTCCTGTTGGACCCAAACTACCCGTGGGTCCAGTTGGTCCCGTGTCCCCAGTGGGTCCAGTATTTCCAGTGGGACCTGTGTCACCCGTCGGGCCTGTGTTTCCAGTTGGTCCAAGTGGGCCAGTCTCCCCTTGCGGACCTGTAGGGCCAGTTACAGTTGAAGCAGCACCTGTGGGGCCAGTGGGTCCTGTTACCTCGGGGCCTGTGGCACCTGTAGGACCTGTAGGGCCGAGCGCACCTGTTGGACCAGTGGGTCCAGCGTCTCCTATATCACCTGTTCGAGCAAAGGTAATAAGAACATCATCATCCGCACTAAACGAACCGCTACCTGATACATACGATACATTGATATCAAACCAGTTAGGTGCAGAGTCGGTGAGGCTAGAAATCGTATATAGAGCAAATACTGAACTATCTGTTTTACGAGATACCCTTACATGTCCTTTGATACTGCTAGTGGAGTCATCAATAGTCTGCAGGAACAAAGATAGGTCATAGTTTCCATCAGCAGGGTTATCATCTACCGCAATACGAGAGACAGAACTGTATGTGGAGTTATTAAATCGTAGGTAGTTGTCCCCTGGGTCAGACATTGCGGTGTCAGTAGAGAATAAGTAGTAAAATGTAGCACCACCAAAGGAACCCTGAGGTCCTGTTGAACCAGTAGCGCCTGTTGGACCTGTGGGGCCTGTTGTTCCGGTTGGGCCTATAGGACCAACAGTGAGGTTGCCAAACTCTACCCACTGAGCAGAATCTACATCTTCGTACCATACAAAGGTTGTGCCATCTTCAGAGTAGAACCAAGCATCACCTGGTTCGGGGTCTACTGGTGGCGACTCACTAATCGTAAACTTACCGGCAGCTCCGTCCTCCCCTCGGGGAATGAAAAACTCAAGAACGGCATTTTGTTCGGTACCACTATTCTCTACTCGGGCGGGCTCAGTCGGGAGTAGGGTTTCGACTTCCTCAACTACGGTAATTGTCGCGGAAGTACCGTCAGTACCTTCAATACCCGCAGGCCCTGTTGGGCCAGTGGGGCCCGTTTCTCCCCGAGGAATTGTGAAGTTTAGAACTGCATTGACAGCGCTTCCCGCATTTGTAACAGCTGCACTGCTTCCTGGGGAGCTAGTGGTAGTTGTGCCAACAGTAACCGTAGCGGCTGTGACAGTGGGGCCAGTTTCAACAAGGACAACCTGATTCTGGGAGTCAAAAGCCATGAATTTGATGCCCGCTGTTGGGGCATCGTAAGATTCGCCCTCAATAACCACAAAGCCTGTGGGTCCCTCGGTATTTACTCGTAGGACAAGGTCTGAGTCAGCGTTAATCTCGTTGACGATACCAAGATGCTCGGTTCCAACTGCACCCAGTGCAATCTCAGTTTCAGTTACCGCTCTAGGAGCGATAACGCCCTCCACGACACTGTCGGGAGCAAGATTTTCTGATTGAACAACTTGACCCTCAAGATTCTTGGCTTTGAGATTTTTTTCTTGCTGGGCCAACCTTTTTTCGAGGTTGTTCAGCTTGCCACCTACGGAGCGATTAGAGCGACTTCTTTCACTAGACATGACTACCCCGAAACTCCTCGTCTATCAACTTCCCACTCAGGAATAAGTGTAACTTGCACGATTTCTGGGAACGTTGCGCCATCAGGAACACTAACACTAAACGACTCTATTTTACGAACAATAACATCATCACGAGGTTCTAAATCTGTCTGTAATCTAGATAAAATAAAATCATCATTCACTATAACAGTGCACCAGTCCCCAGGATTATATGTGCCCACTTTAGGTAGAAGAGACCCATTTACCTCCAAAGAGATTTCTGCAATAGGGGGATTGGCTTCAGACAAGTACCTTCTTGCATAGGCATACAGAATTATTTCATCATCTACCCCATCAATATTGACGGAGTCATCTAAAAGTGGCCACGTCCTCCCACTAGAGCCGTCTAACAAGTCGATAGCGGACGCAATAGAGAGTGGTGGCCCCGCATCGGGCCCCAAATCATTCTCCCCCACCGCAAAAAATCGTGTGGCTGCGTTTTCTGCAGACTCGGAGATACTTATATTTGTGACGCTACCTGGATACTGAAAAATAATTTTTTCGGCCCCAAGACGTTTAAGAGAAGCGTACTCGCCCGTACCTGTTGCATCGGGGAAATTAACAGGAACAAAGACAAAAGTTTTCTTAAATTCTTGAGTTCCTGCATCATAAGAGCAGTCGATTCGATACTCAAAGCCATTTACGTTATCGGCATATGTGTCAAGCACCTCTCCCACGTTCTCTAGCTCAAAACCTCGGTAAACTGTAGGAAGGACTTGGTAGGAAGAAAACCCTTGCGTCGGGAATTCAAGACCAATATCTGAATTTCCTGGGTAAGGACCAAATGTGCTGGAAATAACTTTTGGAGATACAACAGCACTTCCGTATCCAACATAAATAGCTCCCGCAAGGTCGGAATGTGTCCTTGCAAAGCTAAATGTGTTCTCATCAGTGTCAATAGCAGTAATGACGCGAGAGCCATTAAAAATCTGAGGGGCTCTGGCATAGGCAAGAGAGTTGGCAGTAGATTCAAGAATATTACTTCTCTGCCCTGCTTTAGGGTATGTAAAAACTGTCGGAGACAGAACAGTGATGCTGTTGTATGTGCCATTAAATACGCTATCTGTAATAGCAAAACCTGTGGCAGAGGCATTGGTAATAAGATTTGTAATGTTTGCTTGCAAAAATGAAAAAGTATTTCTAGTAACAGAACCTATAGTTCTTTGCCCAGTGTGGATGCTCTCAACAGAAACAATAGAGGGCGGAATATCTTGATTAGCTGGAGCTGGTATCGCTACAGACGAAGAGTTATTTGCCACCTTAGCAAAAGTAAAAGTGTTGTTAGTTCTTCCAGTAACGGTATGGGTGCCGTTAAAAACAGAGCTAAGAACCCTAACTTTCCCGTTTGGGGCAGACCTCGGAGAGACTGGATTTGCTTCTTTTTTAAAGCTGACTCTTGTATTGGTTCTTTCAATAACGACGTGCTCTCCATTAAAAACACTGTTTTTGCTGGTAACTGTTCCACCACTTTTACTAGCCACAACGGCATCAGCAGGATTAATATTCGGGAGCTCATAGGACACAAATGTTCCAGTCACTGATGAGACTTTGTGGGTGCCATTAAAAGGAGACCCCACACTAGCCACAACAATTTCATCCCCAACGAAGAAGTTGTGAACAGTTTGAAGATTAAGAGTGGCGATTTTATTCTGTAGCTCTCTTGATACGACCTGACCCACATCAGTAAGACCGGAGACAATAATTTTTTCGTTAACTTGAATGTTGTGGTTAGTAGTAAGAACTAAAGTTGCTGTGTTTTCTTGGAGAAATCTAGAGTCCAGTTCATTTCTGGTTAGGTATTCGTCATAGACATCTTTAATAGTTATTGAGCTACTAACTGGAATGTTGTGATTTTCAGCGGTAGTCATTGTTGCTACGTTGGATGTCAAAACTTTATTTGTCAGCCTGTGCGTATCGGTCAGCCCGCTGATATCAACTACACTGCCCTTTATAAGATTATGCGAGCGTTCAGTAGTAAAAGTGACTAGCTTGTTGATGCCACTAGCACTAGCAATAGTTTTGAGTTTCAGCTTGAGAGAGTCTTTCTGACCACTGATAATAACTTCGTCGGCAGTAGAAAATCCATGAGGAAGCCTAGTGGTGATTGTTGCTACCCCACCAGCCGCATCCAGAGCCCTCTGCGAAATCTCTGCAATAGGAGAAACACCAGCTATGGTTACCGTATCTCCAATTTCAAACTCGTGAGGCGATTCCGTTGTAATGGTGGCAACATTACTTGTTAGCTCAGCCCTGATGACATTTTTAGTACTTACCCCGAGAACGGCAGTTGCGGGAGTAAATGTGGTTCTAGGTACGTCAATTCTTGATGGTTTTGTATATTTAAACTTTGTGCTACTTACTATTTCTGTAATTTCATAGGAGTCATTTAGACATCTGCCGAGTCCATCGAATCCTAGCTCAGTTCTGATGTCTACAATTTGCCCAACCAAAAAGTTGTGCGGTGACACCGTAGTTATTGTCGTGTCCCCCGACACAGCCTCTATCGACTGAATCTGCGCAACTTTAGGGGCGACATTCTCGAGAGCCAGAGTTCCGCTGAGGGGGATGGTGAATCTATTGCTCTGCGGAACAGATAGCACCCTGTGCTCGCCATCAAATACGGGGTCCATATTTTGCACAACAATAGCTTGACCGGGGAAGAGTCGGTGCGAAGAGTCAGTCCATAGACTTGCAATTCCATCCTCTAGCCTCCGCTGTGTGATGCCTAGGCTATATCTAGTTCCAGGCTCAATGTATGTATTGGGAAAATCAACCCCCACAAAGTCCGTAAATACCCCGTCGATGAGACTACGAACATAGTCATAGGTATCTGCACGAACGGTGACAGTAGCCCCTGTATACGTCCCATTTGCAATAGTCCTTGTAACTGTTCCTACTGCTGGAGTCTCGTCAATATCCCCTCCGCTGACTAAGTAGCTAAGTTTCTCTCCCTCAGAACCTCCAACATAGGATATTGTCCTAGTGCCATTCAGTGTTGGATAGTCTGGAAGATTAACAACAATAACGTCATTTAGAGAGAAGTTGTGGGGGGCATCCATGGTCAAAGTTACCGAGCCATCTTCCCGAGAAAGCAGAATAACATCAGCTTGTTTGGTAACACTGTCTATGGTGAAGCTACTGGTTGTGGGTTGCACTGTCCCGCCAACTTGGTAATAGTTATTGTATCTATTAAATGAAACATTATTAAACTGAAGATAGACAGAAGCTCCAGGAGATAGCGCAGTTGTAGAGCCCAGAGATAAAGTGACATCTGCAACGTCGTTGTTGACAATTACTGTCGCTTCAAATTGGTGATTCCAAGTCTTCCAAATCCTTCGGTGATAAAAATAGCTAGTAAATTCAGAGGCAGAAACATTTAGGCTCCGCTCAACGATGTTGTAGTCTCGAGTCCAGATAATCCCACCCCAAACACACACTCCATCGCGAACAACATAGAGAGCGGTATTTCCGGGCATTGTTGAGTTGTAGAGATTCAAGTACCTTGTGTCATCTACAACTGCTATAGAGCCCTGAAAAGTACCAGCCCCACGGAGCGCCCGTTCGTAACTTACACCCCGAAAAGGGATTTCCGCGAGAATCTGATTTGTCAGTAGGTCAGCAGTGAAGTATCGGTAAACAGGAGAAAGGTTATATTGTTGTACCATGTCACTTTCTATCTTTCACGTCTTTAGGCGAGCCAGCCAGAGCGATACTTGACTGTAAGTTCAGCCTCGCTGTCAACCTTTTCCACTGCGTCTAAAGGATAGTCTACCGTAGAGGAGTGGGCACTATTTAATAGCGCACTGGCTCCTGTTACATTATACGAAACTGTGTCGTAGCCTACAATATTATCTACTTCAATGTCTTCACCATTAAAAATTTCAGCATTAGTTTTGTTGCTAACAGTTCCCGCAGCAACTGAGGGGGCCAAGTCATCCTCTCCGGCAAGAGCGTAAGAAAAAGTTGTTTCTGTGACTGCAGTAATTTCAGCCCCAGTTTCGTTAAATTCACGACTGGTCAGACCAGTAACAGTTCCTATGGCACTCTCGGCAGTGACATCTGGGCTAGTCACCGAATATAAAATTGAGGAGCCAGTTGTTCCAGCCAGGGCAGTCTTAGTTCCTACTAAAGGCACATTAGTCTCATTAGTAAGGGTTCCTTGGGCCACAGAAGTGTTGGCAGGGATGTCAGACCCGTCTCGGGAAAAGGTTATTGTGTCAGAGGTAGGGATAGCAATTGTGTATGTGCCTTCTAGGTTTTGGTTGGTCAAGTTGTTGATGGTTCCAAATGTTGCTGGAACGGTGTTTTCTGGGTAGCTGGGATTCTCATTAGCGTACTCAAGAGTGGTTGCGGTGACGTTAATAGTTGCAAAAGTTCCCGAAAAGCGCTCGTTAGTGTCGTTAGTCACCGCAACACTTGGAACTGTTTGCACACTACCCGCGTTTGGCGAAGCATCTACTGGACCAGAGAAGTACCCCCCCTGTGGCTGAGCAATGCTTGTTGCCTTAATTTTGTACGTGTACGTAGTTCCAGCAGTTAGTTCATCAATCTTAAAGACAGTGACGAGACCGAGGTCTTGAATCAAAACATCATTTCCATCAATAACTTGGAAAATTTTGTATCCAGTTGATGTAGCTGGCTCACTCCACGAAAGAACTAGTCGACCAGCTGCGTCAGTTGCAGCCTCCACAGTAAAGTTCTCTGGTCCACTAACTGAGATAAGAACGGAGACTATGTTTGAATTGGCGCTTGTGGTGTTGTTAGTGTCCCCAATAGCATTACGAGCACGGACTACATAGCTATAAGTACTACCAATCACTCTGCCAGTGTGGGTAAAAGTTCTTGGCAAAGCTCCAGCCTGCCTAGACAGTACAGGAGTTGCTGTTGGGTAGGTAATTACAACAATACCCGAGCCACCTGCTCCACCGTTACCCGTACCCGAACCACCACCACCACCGCCTGTGTTTGCTGTTCCTGCGGTTCCAGCTGTTGTGGTCTCCCCACCAGCACCGCCACCTCCAGTTCCTCCCGTAGGATTTACTCCAGTGGTAGTGGCCTTACCACCACCACCACCGCCAGCATAAAATACTGCGGACCCAGTTCTAATATCGCTGGAAAGACCTACTCCTCCATTGCCACCCTGTGCTGATACACCGTTACTACCCGAGGCCCCAGCACCACCACCACCACCTCCAGAGCGGTTAGCGACTGTTGCATTGAAGAACCCAGAGCCACCGTTGTTGCCCTGCCCAGCGGTACCAAGCCCGCCAGCAAGAACAGCAGTTGTTGATGGCGCTCCACCACCACCGGAGCCACCTACAGCACCAGCAGAAACTCCGTCACTACCACCACCTCCACCTAGGGCGACAGACTCGGCAATAGTGGATATAGAGGAATTTCCACCTGAATTTCCTACACCAATTGTAGTTTTTGCTGCCCCACCAGCACCAACCGTGACCGTGTAGGTTGTAGCGTCTAGGAATGCATTGCTGGAGACGAATCCACCCGCACCACCACCACCAGAAACGGTTGCCGACTTACCACCCGAACCACCACCACCAACGGTTAAGTATCTGATTTCCCCGTCAGAACCAGCATTGGAAACGACAAAGCTCCCATTGCCAGTGAAAGAGTGCACATTCCACACAACGCCATCCCTAGTAACCTGTGTTACCGTACCACCAGTGGCTGTAATGGGGGTAAAACCGGACTTGAGAACCTCGTATTGAGTGATAGAACCGCCAGTTGTTCCGACATTTTCGGGCACATCCCAAGATAGGTCTACTGAATTTTCCACTGAAACCCCACTTAAATTTCGAGGGGCGCTAGGAACTCCAGGAGATTGTCTCTCCAGAGCATTTGAATTAGGACCAGTTGTGCTGTTAGCTACAGCGTAAGCATTTAGGGCTCTTACCGTAAAAGAGTAAGTTTGACGTTGGTTTAACCCAGTAGCACTATGAGAAAGTACTGTGCTAGCCACGTCAGCAATTTGAACGTTGTCTGCGTAGACTTTATACCTAGTTATGGGACTTAAAGTTGCAGGTGCCGCGGTCCAAGTGAGGTCTACCCGACCCAGAACAGTTGTACTGGGGTTGGCTGCGGTAAGAGTGGGGGCATTAACTGGAGTACCCTCAGCAACTATATTTTTAATTTGGGCATCTGGGTAGGGACCAGTTGTCCCAGCAGTATCGGTTACTGCGTTCTTTGCAAAAACTTTGAAGTAGTACCTAGTGCCAGGAATCAGGCCGTCAACATTGTATGTGAGCGTTGACCCACTAACAGTTACTTCATTATTATTACTACCTAGAAGAGAATTAGTAGACCACACAAGACGATAGCCCGTAATGGCTGTTCCACCGTTGTCGGGGGCAGTCCACGATGCTGTAATTCTCCCCGATGTGGAGCCTAAGGTAGTTGGCGAGGTAAGTGTGAGAACTGGTTGTGCTGGTGCCTGAACATAGCCAAACTTAATGGGAAGTTTACCCGTGATAGTCGTGACAGGGTCAGTAGAAACTTGGATGGGGCTGGTACCGGGGGAACCCGCGCTAGTTGTGGCTGTGGCAGTTGTTAGTGCTCCAAATAAAAACTCGTTCCCAGCGCCCGTAGGAGACACCGATATAGAGAAACTTGGCCTATTAGTAGTGGCTCTAGTATCGGGAATTAATAGGGCTGTGGTTAGTGTTTGAAACCCAGTATCTTGGGCGGCCGCGTTTGATGCAACAGACGGCAAGTTTACCGAGGAAGTTCCTAAGGTGAGGGTTATGTTTCTAGTGCCACCACTACCGGAAACAAAAGTTCCAACTTGGGTAACGAGAATGGGGAAGTTGCCATTTGCAGCGACTCGTCCAGCTACTGTAGTAGAAGCAGTAGTGGACGCGAAAACAATGCCTGTTGTGGTTACAGTAGTGTTCGCAGACTGAACAAGACTATTTGGTGCATTTTTAACAACTTGGGTAGTCATCTGCTACACCTCCTTAACGTATGTGAACGTAGTGCTACTGGGAATAGATGTAATTGTGACCAGTCCATTTATCTCTTGGTTGGTGAGGTTGGTAACAGTTCCAGTTCCAGTGAGTTCTAAGGAGGTCACGGTGGTGTCGTCTTCGTAGTACAAGTACTTTATCTGAGTAGAGGAAGGAATGGCATTGACAATCCATGTTCCGTTGAATTGCACATTTACATTGTCGTCAGTAATATCAACTTCTATTCTATCACCGACTGAAAAATTATGTGGGTCTTCTGTTGTAAGTGTTACAGAATAAGAAGTAGTTCCATCAAAAGAAAAATCTGTAATATTAGCAGTTTCATTAAAGTCTACTGTAACTTTGTCCTGCAAAGAGAATCCATGCGCAGAGGTTGACCGCAGAGTTACAGTATCTCCGAGAATTGTTTTTTGGTTGATAGTGGCAGTCTCGGGGAGATTGACATCAATGGTGTCTCCGTTTGAAAAGTTGTGCGTGGCTGAAGTAGTTAGAGTTGCAATATTGGCAAATAGAAGTTTTTTGGAGATTGAAGCTTCTGTTGGTAAATCTACTTCCACCGAGTCATTATCCGAGAACCTGTGGTCAGCAGAAGTTCTCAAGGTTACTACATTGCCTGTACTCTGTTTGGTAATTATTGATGCCACAGTCGCCATATCAACGTCAAATTCTTCGTCTACTTCAATGCCGTGGCTCTCAGTGGTAATAAGTGTTGCAACGTTAGTATCTACTTCTTTAGTGTCAATATCAACAGACACGGTCAGCTTGACATCAATGATATCTCCGACTGCAAACCCGTGGGGGGCAGTGGTCGTCAGAGTAGCAACTTCCTCGTCAATCTCTTTAGCCACAACCTCGGCTGTTTCTGGCAGAAAAACGTCGATGGTTTTCTCACCATCAATCCTAATAAAGTGGGCCCTATCCAAAGTAAGAGTGGCGACACCATTACCAACATGAAGAAGGGTGTCACCATCAGCAGTGGGTGTGGATGGGGTAGTGGTAAAGGTAACCGTGTTGGCACCAACAGTGAGGCTCCTAGACGCAACAACCAGTCCAGTGTTGTCAACAGTAGCGCCAGTCTGAGTGTCAACAACCATACCAACTTCAAATAGGGTGGCGTCGTCCACGGGTACGGTAGCACCAGTGTTAGCACCACTAGCAACACCGAGAACCTTACGAGCGTAAGACTTAGATTCAACCTTAAATGGGTCATGGTCTTCAGTAACAACTAGAGTGTTGTTTCCTGGGATGAGAGCAATCCAGTCAACCAAAGGGGATAGTCTGAATCTCTCCCCGACGGTGTCGTCATTAAAACTAACCGACTGGTCATAAGTGTCTATTTCTATGACATCTTCGCTTACCAGAGCTACTGTACCTGACACATTAACTTCAGAGATGTCTCCTCCAGGTAGGCTATAGCTAAATTGATACGGCTCTTCGGTTGTAGAACTCAAAACAGTAAAAAATGGTGTTCCTTGACTTGAGTTAAATTGAGTGGGGGCGTTGAAGACCTCAATTTTATCTCCCACAACTAGGCTGTGAGCTTTTTCTGTGGTGGCTGTGGCAACACCCTGAAATCTTTGAATCTGAGTTATTTTTCCTATTGGCCCACGTCCACGTAGAGGCTCAGAGAGTGTTAAAATGTTTCCATTGCTTGCATTCTCAATAGTTGATTCGGCCCCAAGAGGCCCACGTACTGCCAAAACGCATTTAACTTCTGCTGTCCCACTGTTGTATATTACCAAGGGAGACCCAGCGGGCGACGTGGCTTGAAACAGACCATTTTCTGAGTCGTTATCATTCCACTGATATTTAATTGGGTCTGGAGCAACAAGACCTATAGAAAATTCAGTGCGCCCACGAGGATTAACTGTTTCCATTCTGGGCTGACCAGTCAAACGAACAAAGGCTGCCCGAGTTGGCCCCTCGTTAGCACGTAGCCACTCCCCGCGACGGACAAGATTGCTAGCTGCCGTCAGCTTGTCACGTGCCGTAGCAATTTGAGTTTTGTTTTGGGGGAGGAACACTCCTTCTAAAGTGATAAATCTTGCCGTATAGCGACCATTTACTTGATAAGAGCCGTCTTCTGTTCCTCTAGTGATATCGGGCATTTCAGCGTTTGGCTGTTCCCACCATCCCGTGATGTTGGTGCAGACCCACACAACACCGTCCTCGTCAATAGTATTGAGGATAAGACTTCCCAAGCTAATGTCACCATTGAGCTCCATACCAGTAATTTTTGGAATTGGAACTTGAGTCAGTGAGTTATTAACATAAGTGTTTTCTTCAGTTTGAGTGAGATTGTCAACATACTCACCAACAAAGTCAGACTGCTCAAACAAAACTGCGTCTATGTAGAAAAGCTTCCCTGAGGAGCCAGAGATAACCTGCGCCAGAGAGACATAGGCAGAATAAGCGCCAACGGGGGCCTGCGCAACGGAAAGTGTCAGTCTGCTCCACGAGGCGCTGGGAGTTTTTGTCACAACTACGGAAGAGTTTTGTCCGACTTCTGTTCCAGTTATATCAAGCCATGTAATGGTGAGCTGGAGAGGAGCAGACTCAATGGCTGGGACAATAACTGGGATAAAGACATAGATAGACGCGCTATAGGGCAACCCTGCTTGCACTCGATAAGGAGTGGAGTTTCTTACACCCGTACCAACAGTTGAAGAGCGAGTGACTGCTAGAGAGCGCGTCCCAAAGAAACCATATGCAGTTGACTCTGCAATTGTTGCGTCACCAATAGGTTCCCAGCCACTAGTACCCAGACGGAAGGAGGGGTTGAAAGCTAAATTTACTCTAGTCACGACATGGCCCCCTTACGCATTGAGTATGCAATCTCTCTAGATACCAGTTTAGCGAGCTCTCGTTCGTTCATACCAGCGGATGGGTTTACGGTGATGTTGATATTTTGAGGGGAAGAAGTGGAGCCTTGTTTAGTATTGACAGCCCCTGTTGGGGGAGACGCAGGAATTGACTTTCCATAGTTGATTGCGTCAAGGATTGGTCTAAACATAGAAGTTGCTTTGGCATTAATGACGTACTCACCATCAGAAAGCATTGCTGGAATGCTGTCACTGGTCCCAGTCCCAGGGCCTCGAATAAGACCTCCAACTGCTGCTTCAACAATTCCTCCAGTAGCCTTTAGGTATTTGGTTTTAACCTGTATAGTCACACTAATTGGCGTACTAAAGCTACTCTGTAGTGAATTTCTTATCCCATTTCCAGCATTTTTGGCGTCATTCATAGTCTTTACACTTCCAAGTGCTCCCGTAACTGCATCAGCGATGCCCTTACCCGTGGCTGCACCATCGACGCCCGCAGTGACTGCCGCGGATGTTCTCTTCCAAGGGTCTTTTGCACTTACAGACTTCTCTATCTCTCGGGCAAGTTGCCCTCCGATTCGTTGCATATCTGCTGCGGTTGTGGCACTGGAAAGTTGAGCCTGCAGTCTGGCTGCAGTTTCAGTACCAATTTTCCCACCGTTCAAAGCTTTAGTTATGCTGTCACTAATTCGAGTAAAAGTTGGGCCAGACTGCAATTCCAATGTTTTGAATGGAGCATTAAATTTCAAAAGCTCAGCTGAGGTCCTACCCACCAAATCTTGAGCAAGAAGCACACCTTGGTCTCCTGCTGTTTTCAAGAAATTAATAGCCGATTCGCTTATGCCCTTTTGCTGGAGTGTAAGTAGATTATTAAAGAACTGAGTAGATGCAAATGCTTTGTCATTAAGATTTTTGACTGTCTGCTCAAAATTTACTTCGCCGTTCTTTAGCGCAATAGAAGTGGCGTCACCAAATCCAACTGCTCTTTGAGCCGCCTCAGAGAGACCTTGGTTTACTCTACGGATGCCCTCCAGCCTTGAGCGCTCCGCATCCGCCGCTGCCCTAACAGCAACTTCTCCCTGACCTAGAGCAAAATTGAGGAGAAGTTGCTCATCAACCATTCCGTTGATGCCAAGAATATTAATTCCCATTTGGTTTGCTTGGTCAATAAAAGACTGCCTCATACCGTCATTGGTGGCAAGCATTTCCAAAGCACCGTCGTTGGAGATTTTCTGTGCTTTTACCAGACTACTAAAACTGCGTTGAGCTTCGGGAAGATTAGTTGTAGCAAGGTTTCCCAAAGAATTTCCGACAGCTTCTAGGGTATTTTTATATCCCTCTGAGATTTTGTTCGGGCCTATAGTAGCCCTACCATAGCGTGTCATTACTGTGGTAGCGTTCTCCTGACTGGAGATTAGACCATCTATGCTACCGGCAAGATTCTTGGTCCCAGCAAGAACATCCCTAGTGGCAGTATCCCCAACGGCTGCGAGAGCGCTATTAAAGATTTCTGTTCCGTCAGCCCCAGACTTCATGGCGTTTGTTGTCGCTACAGAGGCATTATCAATTGCCTCCTGAGTTTTCCCAGATTGGTACGCAAGTAAAGCAAAAGCTGCAGTTACTAATCCAATCGCTATACCAATCGGACCAAAAGCGGCCTTTATCGCTGTTCCAGCAACTGTTGATGCTGTAGCTGCTGCCCCCGCGGCGGGAGGCACAACAGTCCATCCAGCAGCTGTAAGTTTGGCAGCAGCTGTCGTCTGCGCTGCGGTTACCGTGGCAGCGGGGCCAACAGTTGCAAGAGCAGCTGTTGATTTTGCAATGGCGGGAGGCACAACAGTCCATCCAGCAGCTGTAAGTTTGGCAGCAGCTGTCGTCTGCGCTGCGGTTACCGTGGCAGCGGGGCCAACAGTTGCAAGAGCAGCAGCTGCCCTCGTAGAAGCACCAGATAAACCTGTTAAGCCGTTAATACCAAGAGTGGCAGTTGCGGGTATTCTTGCCAGACTAGTAAGCGCAGTAATGCCGAATCCAGCAAAGACTTTACCTACTGTAAGTAGAAGAGAGCCCATCAAGGTTATAGCGGTAATGGTAGCAAAAATTGGTCCAACAAAGTCAATAGCCGGTTTTATCGCTTCTAGGAAGTTGAGAAGTGCCCCAAGACCTATATTTAGTGTGTCAAAAAATGCCTTGACAGACCCAGAGTCGGCAAATATAGCAATAATTTCGGTCGCTAGGGCCAAAAATCTTCCTAAAGATGGAGCAGCTGCCACAGACTCCCTAATAATTATTGCTAGTGCTGAAGCACCTTGGTTTAGATTGTCATAAAATCCCTTGACCCCAGGGTCATCACCAGCTCTAATAAGGAGCTCGAACAAAATTCCAAATGAGTCTAGGAGAGCAATTGCATTTTCTGATGCACCCTTAAAGTAGCTCTCCAAGAAGGTTGGGTCAATATCATTAAATCCCTGTGTGACTTTTTGAAGCCACGATAGGACCATGTCTCCGCCACTACCAGGTCCAAAGTTGGCCATAATAATATCGCCTAAGAACCCAAATATGTTCCCAAATACGTCTCCAAAGCGGGCACCCAAATCCCCAGCTCTAGTAAAGAATGCTTCAAGTTCTCCACTTGCGCCTTTAACACTTAGAAAATTTTGGAGAGTCTCTGCCTTGCCCTCAATAAACTCTACAAATCTTATAGTGATTGGCTCGGCAGCCTTTAGTACTTCTAGGAAGCTCCCAAAACTAAGACCTAGTGCCCTACCCATAGAAGGAACTACTCGAGCTGTAGTAGTGAAGAAGCTAGAAAGATTATCTAGCCCCCGAGAATTCAAGAACGCGCTTGTAAATAGCTCACTAGTCTCGCCAAGGGCAACACCAATTTCAGTAAACCCCGCACTAAGAACTCCTACGAGCCCAGCGTCAATAAACCTCTGTATCTGTGTCTGAAGAACTGGAAGGAACCCCCCAGCAACATCTTCTCGTAGCCCAGCAAAGAGGGGTTTAATCTGTTTCAGGAATCCAACAAAAACTTTTTGACTGGCAGTCAACTTGTCATAGGCTCGGGTAGCTGCTCCAAGTGCTGCAGAAGTTTTTCGTAGGGCTTCCTCAAGGTCAGCTTCAGCATCTGCTAAGTCAAAAGCATTGTCTCTGATAACTCTGATTCTGTCTTCTTCTGCTTCGGCTAGCTCCCGCCTAGCATCAATAACATCTTCCGTGCCTTCGACACCTAATCGAGATAGTCTCTGCTCTTCAGTAGCCAAGTCCGAGGCAGCGTCTTGAGCCAATCTGAGATTTAGTTCGGCTTGCTCATATGCAAGAAGCGCCTCTCTTCGAGCCCTAGAATTTGGTGGTAGGTCTTGCACACCTTGGAGTGTCTCTCTGGCTTTCTCCAGTTCAATAGCTGCCTCTTTCTCATCGAGAGCAGCTTGCTCGGCAGAGAAGGATATTTGCTGAAGTTCCTCCCTACCCTCCCTTAGAGCTCGATTAAGTTTTTCCTGCGCTACTGTCACCTTGTTGTTTGCGTCAACTAGTTTGTCGCTATTTTTTGCAATAACTTCTGCCAACTTACGTTGCGCAGCCTCTATAGCTGCAGTGTTGTCCTGTCCACCTCCACCACCACCACCCCTGGCTTCTTGCATTGCTTCTCCAATACCGCCAAAAGCAAATTTAGCAACCCCAAATGCTGTTCCAATACTTGCACCAGCGCTGGCCACCGCAATAAGCGAGGATGCGGCAGCCCCAGCAACACCAATTAAAGCACCTAGCCCGCCTACAATGGAGCCAATTGAACCGACAATGGCACCAAACCCAGCTTGGGCAGCATAGCCAATACGAGTAAGTCGCCTAAACTGTAGATATACTCTTTCAGCCTCAGGGACAAGTCCTCTAAGTGCGTCTGCAAGCTTCCCTGGTCCGCTAGCACTCATCTGCTTATCGAGAGCTTTTCTAAAAGACTTACCTAAATTGTCTCCAGCCTCACCACCAGCACCAGATATACCGCTAAACCCTTTACGAATATCCTTCTCAACGGAAGTAGTAATAGCTCTAACAATGATGTGGGCTTCGCCAACGACTGCCATTATCTACCTATTTCAGTGGTGCATCTAGTATGTTCCCGAAGGGAAGTGGCTCAGAAGCGGAAACAAGTGTCGGAGCAACATAGGGCTTCGCCTTTTGTTTGGGGTCAAACGGCTTTATCTCTTCCTCTGGTCCATCTTCGTTGTCGAACGGTAACATTTCGACGTCAAAGGATTTTCCTTTTCGGGATTCACTATTTTTTACGGGGAACTGGTATGTCACTCCATATAGCTCTTGATATAGGTTTTCTCGAGACATGCTTCTAATTTGTATTGACTCTTGAGAGTTGCCCGCAAAATCATCCTCAAGATAAAAATGAATAACATCAAGCATCTCTGATGCCTCCATTTCTTTCAAACTAAGGTGTTGTGTTAGGGCTTTTCCATTTATGTAGGGCCAGAGGGCTATAGCCCAACCTATTAATCCTCTGGCTGCGTCGGGGGGCGGTCAGAGTACTCTTCCATAAGCCAAGAAACAATCTCAGCAAGAGTCTCAACTTCCACGATGCGGTTTTTGTCGCGGGTGAGAGCGTCAAATCGTGTGTAACTCTCATCCTGAAGAACATTCTTAAAGAACATATTCATAACTCCAGCAGAATTTTGAGCACTATTGTCGCCAGTGCTGGCAATCAAATCAAGAAGAACTTGACCCTGAATTCTGGGAACACAATGAAACTCCTCAGAATGAATTTTAAATGAAAGCGGACTAGCCTCTTTTGCTACTCCAGCTCCAAAGTCTTTGAACCTAGCTTTTTCACTCATTATATTTTTCCTTTTTTCGTTAACTTAAATTGTCATTTTGGCATTCAGCCTAATACTCAGTATACCTGAGAAACAAAACTCTAAGCCCCAATTCGAGCGTTGTAAGTGGAAGACATCATAACTAGGCGCATTGCTCTCCTGAGATATGGGTTAGCCCTAGTCCCAGGGTGTAGGACAGATTTAGCAAAAACAATTCGGGCACCTGAGCGGAACTTTAAATGAGTGGCTCTAACGGGAACAATTAAGTGCGGTCTAGTGCCCTCGTGATGCATATATGCATATTTCATCTTAGAACCAACTTCCACTGCTCGCTCAGTTCTCCACGTTCTTTGGGTTACTCTGATGGAGCTTCTCAGCTTTCCGGTTCTAATTTTTACTTGTTGCTTAGCTAAAACTTGAATTTCTTGTCCAATACCCCTCATAAATCTTGCTACATCGCCTCTAGGCCCCTTCAACATAGTTTTTAATTTGGCGTCATATATTTTTACATTACCCACACGCCAGGTATATCTAACTCCGTCAGTACCCCCAAAACCAGAAGCAGCCACCGTTCCCGCTCTAGCTAATGAACGAGCAATTCTCCTTGCCCCCCAAAGGACCCAGCTGTCTCTAATTCCATAAACCATTAGGGGACCGCCATGGTTATTTGCATGTTGACTGTTTGGAACCCGCCTTGGGGCTCATCCACATCTACTGTTGCAATAACCCCCAGCCCAAAAGGACCGTCTTCCTCCCACTGGTCAAGTAGATAGAGAGAGTTCATAAGAATCCAAGCATCGACAGCAGATACTTCAGCTGCCTTTTCAATTTTATCTCCATCTGGGGCCTTACCATTAGCGCCCACTACAGGGATAGCCCGAGAGACAAAGATGTTCATAACTACTGTTCTTGGCATGTTGCATCTTTGGGGGAGAGATGCTTCATCCCCTGGGGGGCCTAAATACATTTGAGCAAACGAGACAACAACTTGTTCACAGTCGACGGCAGGCTGTCCAAAGGTGTAGTAGCGTCTAGTAGGAAGTGGCATTCCATATGACTCGTAAATACTTACAACTCTATTCAGAACTCCCTCGAGCAGGTCCCTAAGATTTAAGGCCGTTGGGTCTAAATCTAGATTGCTAATGTTGATAACTGACATTGTTTGTCTCTCCGGTCTAATTTAGATTTATAGACAAGTTACCAGATGCAATAGGAGTAAGCTCCCCATCTTTCTCACCGTAGAGGTCCCAAGTCCCTGGGTCGGTGTACTGAATGGCGGAGTATGCATCGTAATATGAGATAGATACGGTTATTTCTCCGTCTTCTAAACTTATATACTCTTCATCGGTTAAAGTCTTCTGTCTGTCAGCGCCCCAACTCTTGAGAACTAGTTGGAGTGTCCAACCAGCCTCAGACTCGAGAAACTCTGCGTTGACATCTTCTAGGGTAAAACTCTTGGTTCCAATCCCTAGCTTGGGTACAGAAATGTCAAAATCTGCGTCTACTGCAAGCTTAATAGGTTTTGGTGTGTATCTGCGAGCACGAGAGATGTCGGGGGAAAACACTTTAGAGCGCTTCTGAGCCTTGTTGGGGTTAACTGTCTTCAGGAACAAATCAATTTCATAAATACCAAGACGCATTTCCTCAAGAAAGTCTTGGCTATCTAGCAGAGTATAGGAGACTCCCTGCCTAGTGATAGACGTCACACGCTCGGGGAGAGCGCAGTCGGAGTGTCCGTTCCACGACTTTAGAAGTTCAGTGGCGAGCCTCTTGGCAACCATTTTACCCATGACGGGTGGCTCAGAACCGTATGTGTAAGTAATCTCGATGTCGGCAGGAACAATCAGAGCGCCCTCGGCAAACTGTATTGTTGAGTGGTCAACAAGGTAATACTTATCGGGAGACATTATGTCCCCATTAGTGGCACGCACTGTCTTAATCTCTCGAACAGCTTGGCCACGAAGTCTAATCCTAGTTTCGGGAGAGACCCAAGGCTCAACAAGCTGGAGGGCGCGGTTTACGCGAGAGTTGAGAATCGCTTCCTGCTGGAGCATACGAGTATTGATGAGGGGCACAAAGCGAACGTACCGCTCAGTTACTGTTGTGAGCCCTGTGTATTTGCGACCAGAAAGAGCCCACAGAATATATGAGGCACTACGAACTGCCTCTTCTGCGTAGGGCGAATCTTCCCAGTCTGCGCCGAGCTCCTGGGTTGTGAGCCACAAGTTAGTCATTTTGCCCTCCTTACGGTAAGCGGGTGGTACACATTACGCATACCACCCGCTTAATCGTTGGTACTTGTTAGGACGCGGGGTCCTCAGACGAGTTCAAGACAAAGTCAATCGGCTCGTCGGCGTTGAAGTCAACAGCACCAGGTACGTTATCTCCGTCAGACTCAGTGTTGACGTCTGGCAGGGTGGTCACCTCACGACTACCGGCGAGAACAGTAGCTGTTCCCGTGGCTGCCTCTTCAGTTAGGTTGTCACCCGTAAACGCGAACCTGAAGGTGGTAGTTGATGGTACAACAGTGATTGTGTAGGTGCCATCGTAAACGACATTTCCCGAATCCTCAAGAGAATCAATTATGACCTCGTCACCAACAGCAAAAGTGTGTGCTGCGGATGTGGTAACGGTAGCAACGTTAGATGCGACAGCTAGGTCTGTGATGGTAGCGTCCAGTTCACCATGCCAAGTGTAGAATCCATTACGTCCAGTCGGTGCATAGGAAGCGCGAGCGTATGAGTATGGACGCTCCGTGGCAGTTGGGAACTCCCAGCGCTCGTCAAGGCCGGAGCCGAAACTAACGTTGCCCAATCCATAGCCTTCGAAGGTGTTTGCGAGCATACCGTTTTCGATAACTCGGTCACCACTCTGGCGAAGCTTGGCGTAGGGGAAGACCCAGTGGAAGTACGGAAGAGTCGAAGCACGACGTCCGTCCTTAACCGCGAAGGACCAACATTCAATGGCAACACCGTTACCAGAGGGGTCATCTCCAACGTTTGGTGACGACCAACCAATGCTCTTGCGGTTGGGTGTACCAAAAGTTCCGAGGTTCTTGCGAAGCAAGAGACCACCAGAAATGAGGTTTGTCAGCTCGGGGTCGGGCTCACAGATGGCAAGTTCCATCGTGATGCGCTTGAGTGTGTCAGGGGCTTTGTAAGAAACACAGATGGAGCCGTTGGCCGACTTCTCTGTAATTTCATCGCCTTCTTCGTACTCTGGGGTGAAAGACATGCGCATAAAAGCCGAGGTAGTGTAGCTATCCCCAGCGCCATTAGCGAGTGTCCCGTCGGCATTCAGGCGCGTGACACGGATGGACACACCTTGAATGCTTGCGGCATAATCTTGAGTAGCCATGTTAGCTATTCTCCTTTTTCAGCTTGTTGGTTATTTCAATTGTACAGTTAAACCGTGAGGTCTACTCGTACTGCGAGGTGTATCGAAGGGTCAAAGTAAACCGCCGCTGGGCGAATTGCTTTTAGCTTCATGTCATTCTGGTTTCCCGACACATCATAAGCTTGTGCCAAGTTATCGTTTACCACATCAACCTCACCAAGATAAGTCTTGACAGTGCCAGTGGCATACATCCATTTGTTTGTGGCAGTGGCAGATAGGTTTGCGTCGCCATCTGGTCCCACACCTGTGTAGCCGGAGCCAACAATTACGGGAGTTCCCGCAAGAGTCTGCAAGTGGTCCATTCCCTCTTCGTGGTAGAAAGCTTGACCATTTGCACTAATTAGGGCAAAAACGTCGCGAGTCATGTGGATTACTCCCTGCTCCCCCGCGTGGGACACAGTTCCCATCTGAAACTCAAGAAGGGCAAGTGCGCGACGTGCATTAAGTGCTGTTCCACCATTAAGAACTGTTGCTCCCGCAGAAGAAAGTGCGAGATTATTGTGGCTTTCGCCTTTGCGGATGGTCCCATCCCAAAGCTCAGTTTCCATAGCTTTCTGAGAAACACCCTCAATTTGACGAGTAAGACGGGCGAATCTGTCCAGCCCGATTAGACCTAAAGTAGAAATGTTTTCTTCAACTTCAATGAAGAAAGGCTTGATGTCGTCGTAGTAGTTAACTGTTGCATTGTTGACAATTGCATCTGACGTTGTGTCTGTGTCGTCCCAGTTGGTCAGGTAGTTGACTGTGGTCTCCCACTCTTGGGCAAATCCACGAATCCATCTGTCCTCATCGGCAGAGTTCTCGGGCTTGGCAACAGTCAAAAGTCCAAATGCGGAAGGCACAATCTTGGGTGCCGTTACAACGCCATTCTTTGGAAAGACCATGTGATTATTCCTTAGCTAAGTCTTGTGTGTGGATGGGGGTACCCAGGGGGCCGAAGCCCCCCGGGAGTCCACATATTTTAGTACTCGATAGCCGCTGCGGTTGCGCCACCAGTGGTGTCGCGGAGGGCAGCTGCTGCACCGTTGACCGAGATGGTCGAGGTGATGGCAAGCGATTCAACGCCAACCTTGGCAACACCCTCGAAGGTCTCAACGAACATCTTGTAGTCGTTGGTTCCAACGAGACCCGAGTCACGGATAATTCCGAGGTCGAGTGTTCCACCGTCGAGGAACAAGAATGTTCCCTCAGCGAACAGGTACCAAGTGAATGAGTCGGGGAACTCAAGGAGTGCAGCTGTACCCTGAGAACCGAACACATTTGCGTCCAAAGAAGCCACGAGGGCAACGTTGGAGTTCGCTAGGTATCCGTTGATTTCGGAGTTGCTCACCGAGATGGTGCCATCTCCAGGCATTGCCAGAGCGAGGTCCGCAGCCATTGCGTCGTACACCCACGAAGGGATGATGGCGCGAAGCTGGGTGCTAGGGTCAATGCGGTGACGCGAACGGTAGGCCGCTGCAGCACGCTTAATCTGGACCAAGAAGTCACGACCGACACCAATGAGGCTTGTGGTTGTGACAGCTGTTGAACCAGTTCCGATGCGAGATAGGATGTTCTGCTCTGCCTCACGTGCGTGCTGAATCAGACCAAGCTCGTTGTGGCGAGCAAGCAGTTCAGGGTATGCGCGAGTAAACAGGTTACCAAACTGCATCTGCAGAGTAACAGCGTCAGTGACGGCTGTCAGCTCAGCAGCAGCTGTGACGGTCAGGCTGGTCTTGGTTGCGGGGTCGGGTGTCTCTGCTGCATCGTTAGAAGCTGTCCAAACACCAACGGCGTCTGCATAGCTGGACAATACAGGCGGAGTCACGTAGCGAACGCCACCACGGTCTGCCTGGAAACGGGGAAGAGAGTCACGCACGGGGCGGACTGCTGTACCGAGACCGAAAACGTCATAGCGGACCTCAAGCGGGGTGGCGAAACCACCCGAAGCAACAAGTGCCTCAGCTCCTACTAATCTTTCAATCTTGGCGCGGTTCTCTTCGGGGTCAGTACCGAGAGTACGTTCCTCGGGGTACTCAGTGGTGATAGATGCAACAATGTGCTGCTCTCCATCTCCACCATTTACGCGACGAAGGCTGTGGAGACGCTTCTCCATTGCCTCCGCAACTTCGCGCATATCTGCAAGGGTGCTACCAGCCGAGTGTCCAGGGATGTCAGCGCCAGCAGTAATTGCTACTGGAGCGGACGCCACGGATACAACTGGGCGGCGGTCAGCAGGAACATCAATAGTTCCATCAACTGCGGCGGTCACGGGTGCCTCTTCCTGAGCCTCAGGCTCACTAGTTTCTGTTTCGGATTCCTCAGCAACAACTTCTTCGGTGGAGAACACTTCTTCACCAGTTGCTTCCTCGGGTGCTTCTACTGCTTCCTCAGCGGAGATTTCCTCTACTTCGGTAACAGGTTCTGTCTCTTCTGTTGCAAAGACCTCGGCAGACTCTTCAACGGAAGTGGCTTCTTCGGCCACCCCTGCTTCAGACTCTGTTTCAGCGACCTCTACTACAGCCTCTTCGACAACGTTCTCATCGGCTTCTGCGGTGAATTCTGCAGCTTTACCCGACTCTGTTGATGCTTTGGACATAGTCTTATCCTTATCCTCGTCCTCTTCTTCCTCCATGGTAGGAGTTTCCTCTTCCATCTCAGGGTCTTCCATCATTTCTTCTGGAGTCTCCTCAGCTGGCATCTCGTCCTCTTCGGTAGAGACAGGTTCCTCTTCTTCCATGGGAGCAACTTCTGCTTCTTCGATTCCGTCACCCTTAACTCGGGCAGCGGCCTCAGCAGCGCGGGCAGTAAGCTCTTCAGCTTGTGCAACACGGCGTTGAGTTTCCGCACGAACGGTTTCGAGCATTTCAGCGAGAGCTGTCATGGCATCAACTGACTCGGGAGTAGTTTCACCTGCTTCGACCGATTCAAACTCAGTGACGATACTTGACTCGAGCTCGGTGACTAGTTCGTCATCGAGGTCTGCAAGCCTGTCTAGCTGCGATTTGATTTGGTCCACTGTACCTCTCCTTTGGGCCAGTTATACATGTGAGTAATGGTACTCACATGCGTTCGAATAGTCTGAGGCATAGGGACTAATACACAAAAATGTTTAGGCACTACACCCGCTAGTTTATGATTATATACTACACTAAATTTAAGTTAGTAATCTGAGCATTCTATTTAATTGTGCAGAAACCTCTGCTTGACTATAGAAGTCAGCTCCTGACATAAAGTCGCGTAGTTCTTTTGTTGCAATCTCGGCGTCTTCCGCTCCGATTTTTTCCTCAACACGAGAAATTAATTTCTTGGTGAGAGTCTTTAGAGCAGCGGGTAAATCGCTATACCGAACCTTTTGAGCTTGATTATCAAAAGGAAGAGGTAAGTTAGAAATTACCTTGCCCAAATCTGATGTGGCGAGTCGAACATTTTCCACAGACTTTGCATTAAGAGCCCCAGAGTCGAGGCGGTCCACTGTGCTAATGAGGTCAGAAGACGCCTCCACAGCGCCAGCGTAGTCACCAGCATTGTCAAGATTTTCAGCCTGTTCAATTTTTTCTAGAACACCTTGGTTTCCAGATGTCCCAAGATTCTGTTTAATTCTTGCAAGAACTAATCTAAATTTGCCTTGTGCGTCACGTGGCTGAGTTTTGGCGGTGTAGCGCCTACGACCTTCTTTGTCGTATTCTTGTTCTTTAGTGTCAACTGAGGGAGCTTGACCATCAATCTTCTCTAGCTCTTCTGCCTCTTTCTCAAGCTTATCTGCCTCTTTTTCAGCCTCATCTTTGATGGATGGGTCGACTTTTTCGACCAGCTTGCGCAGGTCTTCAGAAGCAATAAACTCTTTGAGGTTATCAGGCACTACTTCTCCATATTGGCACTAAGCTCGGCAATACGGTTGCGCATGTCCTCAACGGAGAAGTCCTTCTTGCCCATCCAATTCTCAGGGATGAGGTCTTCTTTGTTGAGCTCCTTGGCACGCTTAATAATGTGAGCTTTAATGTCCTTCTTTGCAGACTTACCAAGTCCATAAGTTGACACTGCATTCTTCAGGTCTTCTTCATTCCTGATGGGGTAGGAACCGTCTGGCATAGCCTTGCCCTCTTTGGCAAGCTCTTCGCGCTCCTCCTTAGTGAACTTAGCCAGTTCAGTAAGGGCGCTAAAAGCTTCAAAGTTGTGCTCGGCTCCACTAGAAATCATGGCAACCTCGGGGACCTCATCAACGTATTCACGCATCATGTCCATCGGCTCGAGAGCGTCCTCGTAGCTCTCTTTGCGCATCTTCTCGGGCATTGAAGAAGCCTTCAACTGCCACGCCCATTTCTGGTGCATGTCAATGCGTCCCGCAAGGAAATCAGCAACGCCCTGTTCGTTCATGGAATCTGCTGTTGCGAAAGCTTCTTTATAGTCGTCCAAGACTTTGTTGTTAGCAAAGTACAGGTCATAAGCCATTGCTTCACAGGAAGAGTCCTTTGTGCCAGAAGCAGAAAGCTCACTCATCTCGGCGTAAGCCAGGATGCCCATGGGAGCGTCGTAACCGAGCTTAAGAATGTTCTCAGCGAGGGGGTCAATCGAGCCCTGAACCTCTTCGTAAATTTCTCCGAAAAACTCGTGATACTGAGGGAAGTTCTTGCCCTTGACGTTCCAGTGGTACCCCTGAGCGATAAACGTAAAGGATACGACATCAGCCAGAGTCTTCTCTAGCATCGGGACAAGACTTGGCTGAACTTCCTGATAGAAGGCATCTGCAACAACAGGCTCTTCCTGTGATGGGCGAAGAGCTTGGAACTTAGCGCGAGCTTCCTGTGCTGCTGCGATAAGGCCAGCCTTCTCCTTCTGCTCGAGCTTAGATAGACGCTCATTGAGCTCCTGCATGGGGTTGTGTCGCATCTTAGCCAGAACCGAGGCACCAGCCGCAATCAGCGCTGTAACCTGTCCAGAGGCAACCATTGCGCGAGCAATGGGGAACCCAGGAACATTAACCTGACACACTGCAACAAGCTCGAGGTTGCCACGAATTGGACGCCAGTCACCAGACGGAGCAGATGCGCGGAGGGCACGAACCTGCTCGGGGGTGACACCTGGGCGGAGCGAACCAGCTACCCAAATACCGTAAGCGTCCTCACCAGCGTGAACATCAATTGCTGCGCTTGCGGTGTCGTCGTAGTGCTTGACGGCCTCGGATGCGCTTGCGCGAATGTCAGCGTGTCCACCAGCAAGAGTAATCTGACCAACAGGAACATCAACACCCTCTTCAGTGCGGAGGACCCCTGTGTGAAAGTAGGAATAGTTACTACGGCTACGTGGGGGGCGAGTGCCTGAAACCATACCAATGTGGTCAACATCCCACGCTGCAATGTGTCCATAGACACGGCCCTCGTCGGTGACGGTAAGGGGTGTCGGTTGCTTAAGCTGTGGGTTAGTAAACCACGACTTGGGTGGTGCAACGGGGATGGACCCAGCAATAAGGCCAGAAGCAACAACTGCCTCTGCCTCAGCGGGCTCAATGTCTTCAATATAGATTCCGTCGGGAATCATGTTATCCTCCTGGGGTTGGTCCTTGGGTTCTTCAAGGAAAATTTTGCACTCTTGAAAAGCGGGCTTAGGTACTATTGTAACGGCCATTACACGAGCCGACTTAATAATAATTTTTTCTTTTTTGATTTTCTTGTTATCATCGTCGTCACTTGCTTCAGTGACAACTTCTTCTGTTGCTTCAAACTTGTCCATATCAGCAGAAACACCACGGAGGAAGCCCTCGCGAACTAGACGCTCAGCTTCACTCCCGTACACCCCAGAATCAAAGACACCGTAGGCGTTTCCAATACCTTCTTCGGTTTGTTCCATGCGGTCAATCCGACCAACAACAACAGAACCATCGTGGCCATTGCCAGTTTCAATCTGCCACAAGAGTGGAAGTGGAAGCTCCCTTATTTCAATAGCACCCTTATTAAACTTTCTGCCATCTCCAGACTCGACTTCTTCAGGAATGACAAGAGGAATACTGAAGGATGCCCCATCCTGACCGCTATAGCCAGCAGAAACTAAAGCACTTGACGCGCTTTTTGTGGATTTTGGGTGGCTAGCGGGAAGAAGGTCATTGTCAGTAATGTACTTACTGTTCTTGGGGGTACCAGTCTTAAGTAGGTGCAAGAATGCGTTTACTCGAGCCATGGCCCAGCTGTTGCGGTTCTGGTCGGGGCGGTGCGAAGTTGAAAATGCTCCTGCCCCTCTACGGTAGACAGCCTTCAAAGTTCTGATGTTGGTTTTTCTACCCTGCTTGGCAGTTTCATTGTGCTTGGTAGCTTTGGTTGCCAGAGCATCTTCAATCTTCTGAGTGAAAGTTACTCCAGCACCAGTTTTTCCAGACCCTGACTTGTTTCGCTTTGAGCCCTTAATTCGCTCTTTCTTGGGAGCAGGCTTTGAGCCAGCAGTAGCAACAAACCCCCTAAAGTCGTAAACTTTAGCCATAATAGTGTCTTCGCCACTCATTCTTTTTGCCACAGAGCGGTGGTGGCCATTCACAATTTCAGGCTCACCGTCTTCATTAACCCAAACTTGGATTGGCTTGTCGGAGTCCATAGCGTCTTTAACGCGAGCCATGTTTACGGTACGTTGAGTAGGAACAAGGTCGTCAAGCATAATTTCATACTCGTCACTTTGCTCTACCTCTTCGACATACTCTTTTAGTCCCTCAGGGAGTTCGTACATCGGCCTTGCGAAGAACTCTTCGACATCAACGTTTACGTCGTCTCCAACTTTGTAGTCTCCACCAGCAGTAACTGGGCCACCAGATGCCCAAGCGTTACAGGTTCGCTCAGAGGCGCACTTAAAGTCAAGAGCGTTGCAATAGCCGAGCTCCCCAGCCTCTACGGAGCCTTCTGCCTCTTGGTCAAGACCGATTCCCTTTTCAATGCAGTTGAGCATGTCTGGGGTACGAATGAAGAAGACGCAATTCCCACACCGTGCTGATTTTGCTTCTCTAACAGTGGTGTTCCACCGTTCAGCTTTGTCTTGCCAGAAGACGTCATTTGCTTGAGCTGGGTTTAGTGGGCCGTAACCAACATTGTCAATTGCATTTTGTCGATTGGCGAGATTAAGTTGAATATCTTGAGTAGATGGAGGACATGTCTCTCCATCCTCGGTAATGAACACTTCTTCTTCTCCCTCAGGGGAGTAGCCCAAGTCTCCAGTCTCATGGTGAACAGAAGCCAAAATAATCTCTTCGAGACTCATGTCAGATAGTGCAGAGAAGAAAGAGTCTGAGATTAGTTGCTCTTCATCTTTAAGAATATAAGTGTCATCAAAAGAAAACTTCCGCCTGTTTTTCTTATCCCCAGGCCAGAACCCGTTCATTTCTTTGTGACGGAGGGCACAATAGCCCTGTGCACGGGCGCCCATGTATTTGCGGAGTTGACGAGCGCATCGAGTCCAGTCACCAGGTGTACCCCAACGAATCTTGAGACCACCCTTACCGATAGTCCAGTAGCGACGAAGGTTCTCAGCTCCACCACGGTTGCGGTCAGCACCCCCAGCTGCGATTAGGGCGTAATCCTCGTAATCTAAAGCCTCAACATCGGACAGAAGAATCTTGATGTCCTCATCAATGTCAAAGTCTTCGTCCTCCCCCTTCTGAGAAAGAATCTTTTCGAGGGGGGTGTGCATGTCGGATTGAGTAACTTCGGTAAATTCAACGGCAAGCTCTTCTTCTTCCAACTCGAATTGCCCAAGCTTGGCCCTCTCCATGCGAGCATGTGTCGAGGTGTAGTAGCCCAAAGCGGTCTTGTGGAGCATCTGGCAATAGCTCTTTGCTCTGACCCCCATGAAAGGGGCAAGCTGACGGACACATCGGTACCAGTCGCCACCAACACCCCACTGAATCTTCTTGGCCCCAGCACCAGCAATCCAGTACTTGCGGAGAGCTTTCGAGATGTTTTCCTTGATGGAAGAAACAATCGGCTCGTTTCCATACAAAACAGTGAGTGCGATAGAGGCTGTCACGCCTTGGGCAAAGTCAACCTGCTTCAGAACATCATTAAGAGTTTCCTCCGAGTCAAGTGGCACAACGGGGGGAGGAGTAGGAGAATTGAGGTCAGTAAGAGTTTTAGGGTCACGAACCCACTTACCCTGCTCACGGGTGTAGACCATCGGAGAATTGGACACGGTGCTTGCTGGTACAAGACTAATCAAATCCAACACTGCCCTCGGGTCGTCTGCATCCACAACGGCCATATAAACAGGTTGAACATCACTAGTGTCTGGACTAACAAGCTTCTCGTCCGCAGCAGCTGTAATTGGATTAGACCAAGAGCTCATTGGATATTTATCTGAGCCACTTCTCTTCCTTAGCCAGTTCTGAAGAAGGGGGTGCTCATAGGGGCTAGGCCTAGTAGCAGGACTCTTTTCATCTACAATCTTGTTATCTCTCTGCTCCTTAACCCAAGCAGGATAGTTGGAGATAATGTTTCTGAGTTCTTTAGGCTCAATTGTAGGGATGTCTTTAGATAGTTTGGCCTTGGACTTCTTTACTGCGGAACGTCTTTCACCGAGAATTCCAGAAGTGTCTACAGTTTTCTTCTCTGCGGGAGCAACCTCTTGTGTCTGAGCAGGGTAGTTTTTGGCGTCTTCCACTGTTTTTGCGGGGACCGTAATCTCTCTACCACCATCGAGCTCAACAACAACACTCTGAGTCTCTGGTTCAATTCTTTTGATAACCCCAGAACCCCTTGCGGGGTCATTACCCACCACAACCCGAGAACCCGTTTTTGCAAATTTTCCCTCTTTATTACGAACTTGCTTGGAAGCATTTTCTGCACGCTCTTCGGGGGTGTAGTCTCCGTCTTCCTCTTCCTGAGACTGGAAAGAGCCATCGGAAAGTAGAGTACGGTCAATGAAGTCCCAGTCTTCGTCCTCGATGGCTGCGACGGCTAGCTTGGCTTCGTATTCGTCGATGTCCTCAACGGTAACGGGAGTGCTGGGGTTCACATATAGGCGAGCAGCGACAATAATTGCGGACTCTGGGTCAATGACAAAGTGAGTCTTTTCTACGGAATCTTGGACGCCTTGGTCGAGTTCTTCGTCGTAGTCCCAGACGTTTCCACCAGAAATACCGAGGTCGTCCCATTGGCCGTCATCCCACACAAAACAGTTGTTCTCCGAGTCAACTCGGTATAGACGGTCCATACCCGAACCGTCGAGGCGCATCCGTGCGAGGAACTCTGACATGTAGTCTGGAGAGTCGTCGTATGTGAATTCATCAGCATCGACAGCTGTGGTGGGGAAATTCTTCAGGTCGTATCCTGAGGCGTTTAGAGCCTTCTTCTCTTCGCGTTCGACGATAGTCCTAGCCCAACGCCAGCCAGTGTCACCACCCCACAAAGCCCACGCAATACGACCATTACTAGGGAACCCATCATCGCCAGGGCGGTAACCACGACCTCTTTTATCTACCTCGTGACGAGGAAAGTACTTGGCGATGTGGCGAATCTTTTCAATTCCAATTTGACCACCTTTAGCAAGAGTCCGAGCAGTATTGAGACCAACATCGGTTCCTCCCCTACCCTCCTTCTTGCGCCACTCAAGAGCTTTCTTCGCCTCGGCCTGTACTGACTTGGGGATAGTGTACTTACTACTCGAGCCTTTACCAGAGGCAACAAGCCCAGATAGGCTAGCCTCGGCAATCTCATCAGTTTCCCCAGTTGGCTTAACATCTTGGGTTGTCCATCTCCGAGAAGTCGTGAGAAGGCCAGAAGCGCCAGAGGCAACAACCAAACCAACTTCTGAGTCAACAACAACACCCCACGCGCCCTGCGTGTATAGCATTAGTGGCCCAGAAGAGCCGATAAATTCTGTCACGGGTGACTACCTAACTAGGTGGTGTGAGATAATCTTTTACTTGTGAGTATTTTAGCCCACTGTCATTGTCATACATGTCAACAAACTCTTGAGCGGTGTCAGCATTAACGTTGTAAGGAACTGTCCCATCAAGACTGGAATCAATGGGAGCAATAGAAACCCAGTTTTCGTTGACTCGAACAAATGCTCCGTACCTGTTGAGGTACATCATTGAGATAATGCTGTCATTGTCTGGGGATTTAAGAGCAATAAGTTTTTCTAACTCATCAGCGAGGTACGCCATCTCTACTGTCTCCTCAGGTTTTAATAGCAAATATTGCAACGCGATAACAGGAAGTGAAATTTTTATTTCTGAAATCCACTCACCGTCTAGGTCTGAAACTTGTCGAAGTACATACTCCTCACCATCTTCTGCGGTGAAAAGTACAACTCCGTAAGTATACGATACTATACTACCTTGTTTTGGGGTAAATGACTCCCGAGAACCATCAACGTATTCAACTTCAATATCGCCATTTTCTTTCTCAACAGCGTAAGTAATGGCAAGAGGCTCTGTAGGCTCATCTACTCTTTCAAGAACTCCTATGCCTGCATAAAGTATCTTCTTGGCGTCCTCAATCAATGTAACCCTCAATCCCAAGTCTCTCTGCCTCAGCTATAAACCCAAGCTTCTCAGCGTCACGGGTCGCATCAACGTAGCGCTCATAATCTACGGTGAATTCCCCTTCTGCAGGCTCAATTTTATCCTCTTGAATTGGCGGCCTAGAGTACGGGGAGTAGCTTAATCCGCCTTCGAGAAGATAGTATCCGGGGAAATACTCCCATCCGAGTTTCCCATCTAAACTCATATTTGCATTAATAACTTTAACATTTGAGGGGGGGACATCTGCCCCTGCGGGACCCTCCAACTCATCGAGAAGCCAAGTTGGGTTGCTGTCTTCGTCGTTTCCCCCCGCATCTATAAGAACCCCCAGATTATTTATTCTGTCAGCCTCAGCTAGAAGCTCCTCATTAACTTCAACTTTTCCATCTGTCTGGTCTAGCTCTAGGTACGATGTCTCAGGAATTGGTTTTTGAACCACAAAGCCGTATTCGGTAATAATGGCGTAGTCTCCGACTTCAACCCCGTAAATGCCATTAAACTTAACCGTTGACTGCATTATTGTTTTTTTCATTTAGCTAAGCTCTTTTCTTCCATGCCACCCAGTGTTCTTCAGAATTTTTTGCATCCAGGCACCGTCTCCACCATTTCCGTCGTCATTGAGAGATGGGTCCTGACTCTTCAGCATAGCAATTTCTCGGGGAGAAGGGAAGTTAGGGTCGTCGATATCCAAGCCAGCCATCCTATCTATCAAGGCTTCAAGCTTCGCGACATCTTTAGGTCTCGGTGGGTCACTAGTTCTTGCACGGTCTAGTTCTTCTTGGAGCGCACCAGGGACCCCACTCAAAATAGAGTATTTGCTACCATTATCATGTTCCAAGTCCCACTCGTAGTCTTGCATAGCCCAGAAGTAACTTCCATCCCACGCTGAGTGTAATCTAATTAAATCGACGCCCATTTGCTTATACAAGGCTTCACTCTGTTTTGTAAAGTCCTTACCAAAACCACTTCTCTTGTACCTGTCATCCTCAATTTTTAGTATGCCGTGGTATATCTCGAGTTTACCGTCAGGCCTCATGCGTATTTTTCGCCTAAAAGGTCCTATCCTTTGACCATTCTCATTGAGGATATCCCCTCCGACCTCGTAAACGTCGTCGTCTGTGCCTTGGCTTTCGATTCGAGAGGAGTTTACTCTAAGAGTAAAATTGTCTCTTCCAAACTTACCGTTGTTTGTTAAATTTCCTCTGTAGATGGCTTCCATCGTGAAAAGGTCACCATCTCTTAGAGCTTTCTCTACAGTCTCCCTTGTGGGGTTATCTACTTTTAGAGTTCCCGCCGCATACTGGGAGAAATACTCTTGCGCTTCAGGAGTAGTAAAAATCTGTGCTGACATAATGTCACCACTGAACCCGTCAACAATGTCTAAATCGTCATCGTCGTAGGCACTTCTAAAGGGGTTAGAATCACTTCCGTAGAAAATCGCGTCCCACGTGCCATCTTCCTGCCTTACGTATACTGCCTCATATCCCGGTTCAGTAACATTAATGACGTCACCAGGTGCGGCGTTAGTTACGTCGCTAAGACTGGTGATTGTCCTCCCTTGAGGCCGACCAGACTTGCTCTTTTGAGCCTCTTCAGCATCTTCAGTTTCTTTTTTGAGCTTCTCAACTGCTACAGTCTTTTCGGCCTCGTCTTTCTTCTTAGCAGACTCTTCTATCGCGATTTGCTGAGCGGACTTTTTGTTTTTCCTATTGTCTGGCCTCGGGTCTAGCGCTGGATTAAGGTACCGAATACCAGACCAACCTGTCCCCTCCATAATTTCTCTACCTAGAGTTTTATATCTTGTTCTCTGGCCCTCTGGTAGTAGCGCCTGCGCCCGCTCGTGCTCGGCTCTCTTCTGAGCGTCATTGGGGTCTAGAAGACTTGAAATGTCGACGGGGTCTGGGTAGTCGGGGGAAGTCTGAACGTACCGCAAGTCTAGATTGTATTGAGCATCGATAAGAGCTCGCCCCCGAGCTGGTCCAGTGAGGCTCTCAGTTCCCGCAGGGGCACCGAGACGGACGGCCAAGTCTCTCAACTTAGTGGCCGTGACTGGGTCGCTAGGCTCGTATTCATCGGCTTTGTCGTAGAGCTTACGCATAATGTTGTGGATATTGACTGTGGAATTCCAAGTGAAGTTGGCGAGTCCCCAAGTATAAGAGCCATCTCTGGCAGTTCCTATGGTGTTTATATCCACGCCAGTAGACTCGTAGAAGTTGTCTGAAACGTAGTAGAAATCAGTGGCAAACCCAGTCCCAGTAGCAGAACTATCAGTGAACCAAACATAGTCGTGGTGGACATCAATTACGTCGTCACCAGATGGGTCTATGGGATTAGCTGCAAATCTGTATGTTCTATGTACAAAACCAACTTTCTGCCCAGTCGCTGGGTCTACTATATTGGCCTGCCAACCCAGCTCTCCCCTGTTTAGAGACAAGCCATTGCGCCACTGGCTCCTTGGCACAAATTCAAGTGCAAACTGAGTTCCGTAGATTTTAGCGAAAAGGACTGTTTTAACTAGTTTATTGAAAGCCTTTGTTTTTGCTACCCCATCGGGCATACGTAAAAGCGCTTCAAACGCATCTCTATCCATACCATCTAGAGTTCCGTCTTCTGGTCCATAGGGGCCGTTCTCGTAGCCCGCAACAGTATTCCGAGGTCTACTAGCACTAGATACGGGGACCGGACCAGTGGGAGTGGTAGTCTGCCCTGTGTTCGCGCCAATTTGTGCCCCACGTTGAGTGCCAGCGTTCGAGACAGCTTGTATGTTATTGCGGGCGTCTTGGGTTGGAAGTCCTCGGTTCATGGCAACATCTAGTGCCCTTCGAGCGTCAGCAACAGATACTTGACCTATAAGACCCTCATCAGTCCTGCTATTGAGAAGTTCTGCGAGTGCCTCGCGGTACTCGTTGATGGTGAGGTCTTCGCTATCTAGGTCATAACTAAGAAGTCGAGCAATGGTACTTCTCGCCTCGCGAGAGAGCTCATCTAGGTTGACACCGCGAACCGCGTCAGCGATTCTTCCAACGTGGGCGGTGGTAAGGGTTTCCTCGTCAGGAGTGAAGTTGGGGTCGTAACGATAGATGTCGAGCGACAACTCGTCTGGACCAAACTCTGTCTGGGAAACCTTGGCAGATGTGCGGTTAACAGGCTCAACGGTCGTAAGACGAATATTTCCGTTTTCTAGTGTTTCAGTGTTAACAACTTCAACCAGACGGCGAGAGCCAGTCTCGGGGTCAAAGTGCATGAGGAAGTCACCCTGTTGTACTTGGCGAGGACGTGCAATGACATTTGCAAGGTCGGGACCAAGCAAGCTCTGGCGAGAAGCTTGGACGGGGTATTGAATGCCGTCAATGTCAACGGTGGGGCTAGCTAGAGTGTCTCGGTCATACTCTGAAACATATGGAGCGACTTCGTTGAGACGCCCCTGCCCAGCATAGCGGTTACCAGCGCGAGTAGTGAGAACGGGAAGTGGCATAGATATCGCACCCACCCCTGTGCGTTCTGAGCCATCAGTGTTCCCTGATGTCCTATCCAACCTGAGGTTGTGCGAAGAGACCCAACGGAAATTACCATCAGTACCCGGCAGAGGATTGTTGTTCTCATCAACAGCTTGAACTTGAAGATAGTCTGTGTAGGAGTACCCATCAGAGCGGTGCTCAAGTCCGCGAATTCTGACTATAAATCGCTTCCCGCTCAGATTTTCGTATCCTCGTTGCCGTTCATTTCCCGTGTACGTGACAAGGTCACCCTCTGCAAGAGGTGTGCCATTGTCAGATTCCCAAAGGGAGAAGCTGTTAAGACCATCACGCTCGTAAATGTGCTGATTGACTGCGTCCACGAAGCGGTTAAGGGTGGGCACATCCAAGTTAAATGTGGAGTACAAGGCCTGCATAACTCCAGTGTCGTTTCCAAAACTACGAATGTAGTTATAGAGAACACCAATCATCTCTTCGGTGATGCCCTCTTCACTCGTGGCCTCTTCAATCTTCCGAAGAGCTTCTCGGGTAAGAACTTGGTCACGAACGTGGTGGGGCATACCTTGCTCATCTGGGACATCAAACTTGGGCTCGCGTCCTTCGCGGCGCCTCCGAGGGTCGTTAAACCAAGAATGAATATTAGAGCCTGAGGCTGTGTTAAAAATTTTTTCTCGGGCTTTTGCTGCTTGGTTGTTGATAGCTCTAGCTGAATGACGCATTACATCAAATCTAAAAGAGCGAGACCTAGTTGCTGGGTTTTCGTCCGATAGGTTAGTCTCTCGAATATAAACGTAGAACATCTCGTCATCTGTCCGAGTAATGACTGCCTCATACCTAAATCTATTACCTCCAACAGTGTGCTCAGCCTCCCCAACAATAAGCTCACCATCATCGTTGAGTTTTGCATCTGGATAGCGGGCTTTGAGGGCGTCCATAATAAGCTCTGGACGGTAGATATCTGGCTCGGTGTTGTCGTCCCAGCTAAACCCCTCCACTAATGTAGCCTCGGGTGGCACCGTTAGGCGGAACCCCCTCTCCTCAAGGCGAGCAATTCTTGCGCGTAGTGCTTCTACACGCTGCGAGAGAGATGTAATTCTTGGCGAATCAACCCGCTCAGTGATATAGGCCACCCTAAGGTTTTCTTCAAGCTGTCTCAATGAGCCCCACAGGTTTTCCATTAGCTTCTGACTATCAGTGAACTCCTGAATATCTGATGGGGTGACGGAATTACGGTCGCGGACAGAAGCGCGATTTTCTCTAATGATTCTTGCATTTTCAACTAATCTGTTGGTGTCAACACCTTGAAGCTGTAGAGCATCTCGGATGGCAGTAATCGGAACACTAGCTTGGGTTCCAGTGTAGGGAACTCCTTTTTCTGCCTCCGTCCTAAATGTCATCATTGTAGAGTCCCTACCCGCAGTAAGAGCTTGGAGGTACACAGTGGTAAGGGTGTATCGGTCATATATATCTGCGAGAAGCTCTGGGTTGTCGGTTACACCATTCTCATCGGGGGTAGGCTTGGTGGGGACGTGTGCTTCTGTGGAGCCAGACTCTGGGTCATTATTCTCCAGAAGTGGGGCATTCTGTCTGCGCCCCCTAGAACCAGACGCATTAGCGCGGTCGGTGGTGTTTTGGCGTGGTGTAGCGGTACGTCCCTCGCGTCTTGCGCTAAGGCGGTCGATAAATTTTACGGTGGCTTCTGCTCGTTGGACACTAATTGAGTTGTCTGTGGTGTCTGCTTGTCGTTCGTACATAGAACGCAGGCGCTTAAGCTCTTCGTCGGAGGAGCCCCTCGGGATAGAGTACGGAACAGGACGGAAAGAGTTGTAATAGCGTGGAGGTAAGTCAAGGGACGGGACATCTGACTCTGTAGTCTTGACGTACTCCATTTTGTCCCGACGAATCTGATGGGAGCGGTACCGTGTGTGGTCGTCAGGCTTGTCCGCACGCTTCCAAGTGTCACGTCCAATTTTAATGAAACGCATTTTGCGTCCATTAGAGCTGGTAACCTCAACAACCTGTCCAATGGGGGAAAGAATGAGAGCCTGATTTTTTGGCTTGTCATTGTCATTCTTCGGAACTTCACCAACAAGTAGACCGTCCTCTTGCTTGAGGGCGTCATTCTGTTGCTGAGTCTCCATCCGTCGAGCTCGAGCACGCTCACGTCTTTGTTCGCGAATTTGAACCCACTTGGACTCATCGAACCCCTCTAAAGCACGCTGTTGAGCAACAGGACCCGTTTCGTAGCTATCAACATACTGACCCTCAGACTGGTCATACTCGGAGCCAAAACGGTCTGGGTCGAAAGTCATAAAGACGATATCTGGGCGTCCGCCGTTCCATCTGTCATAGAGGTCATAATCCCAGTCATCGGGTGCAAACTGGTCGTCCCAACGGAGGCGAGCAACAGGACGGAACCCAGCCTCTGCATAGAAACCAGGGAGAACTGTGTCATAAGCATCTAGACGCCTCCCACCGAGGTCAACCATGTTGGAAACCATAGAAACAATGGCACCCTGTCCACGGTCAGATGCCTCGGGGTGCATGAATCCCGTAACAATCTCATCGCCATTAAGAACAATTCCGCCCAAGCCATCTTGGGTGAGGAACATTCTTACATCGTCTTGTTGGTAGTAGTCCAAGTCGTGGAGCGTTACCGATGACCCATAAGTGCTGGAATTTCTTGCCAACTCGAAAGAGTCCCTAAAAAACTCAGCTTGGTCTTTATCTACTTCAAATAGTTCTACAACCCTGACGCCCTCTTCACGAAGCGCTTCAGCATTCGTGGGCTCGGCAATCCTAGTGGCAACTACATTCCCAGAAACATCGCGTAGAGAATCTCCTCGTCGCTCCACTCGAGCACTTCGGGACGGCGCTCCTGCCACACCGCGAGGAACTGTTCCTTCTGCTCCTGCGTCAGTTCCTTGTCCAGTTTGTCTGTCATCTACTTGCTCCCCTTTCTGGAGTGCTTCTCTTTTTGCAATAAGTTTTTGTTGGCGCTCTTCCAAGTCTTTATAGCCTTGGCCTCGGTCCATCCGACGACTAATCTGAGCATCAATAGAATTAATTCTTGTGGTAACAGACTCTACCGTTTCGGTAGCCTTATTGTCAACTTGTTTGTTGTTTTGACGTTTGCCAAGTTCAGTTTCCAGCTCAGCATATCGTTCTGTGGTACGTTGAATCTCTTTGTCAACAGATTCGTCACCTGCACGAGACTCTAGGGCTTGGATTCTTTCCTGCAACTCGAACATTTCTGTTTTCAGTTGAGGTTCGGTGAGGCTCTCAAGAGGAGCAACAGTAACATCATTCTCGTCGGGGTCGGTGAGGGAGTCGATGTCCTCAAAGTCGTCTTCGCAGGGGTCTGAGGGGTCGCCAACTGCAAAAGTACGTGGTGAAGGATTTGTACAGCTTTTAACGGGGACACTTCCGTGAACTCGGAATTCCTCGGGGGATGCTCCACTTTGTATATAAGAGACAGCCGCACCAGTAGACTCAACGCGGTCCTTAGGAACACTAAGAAGAGCGATGTTGTCTGGGGACATGGTCTCCCAAGAGTCATTGTCAAGAATGACTGGATTTGGAATACCTGTAGCCGTCTCGCGCTCGTTGAATAGCTGAGTCATTGCGTTGTGTCGAGTGGGTCCGTCAGCCAAATCTTTCTCTTGCGTCAAAGACTTAAGTACAGCGTCCTTGCGCTGTTTCGGGATGTCGTACTTAGCAGAAAAATCGTTAACTGCATCAAAAATTTCGGTGTTGCTTTGTGCTTGCCTCAGTCGGACGTAGTCCTCAAGGTCGGCGTGCATCTGAAGGGCTCGTTCTTTAGTTCCAGAGAAGGAAACAACATTGCGGTCTGCTCCGCCAAAACCTTTACCATCAGTGGTAGTTGTGAGGAGTCTCTGCGAGTTAGAAACACCTTCGCGATTAGTTGTGACGTGGAATAGTTGAGAAGGAACTAGAGGGTCGTTGACATCAACGAACGTTCCAATCTTCTGGACGTCAAAATCTGTATCAATAACAGCTGTTCCAGGGGTGACCTCATCAGCACTGATTTTGGGTCGAAAGTCTTCGGGGAGGGCACCCTCTTCAGGGAGTTCTGCCACTGGCTTTTCGGGCGGTTGCTTGTCATCAGAAGCTTTTGCTCGTAAGAAACGATTGTAGGAGTCTTGGTCTATAACTTCAGTTTCGCCGTCTTTTTGCTCCAGAATAAGTTTCGCAGCTACGCCTCGTTCTTGGTTGTTGTCGAAAAGACGAACAGTGTCAAAAATATTATCTTTGAGAAGTTCTGGGAATATAGTAGAAATAGTGTTGTAAGTGTTTTTAAGGACGGTCTCCGGTACCCTGCGGAAGTTTTCCTTTTCCCTCTCTTTAGCTCGACTCATACCTTCGTCGGGCTCTAGATAGAGGTAGTTGGCATTTACTGTCTTATAGCCGTTATCCCGTGCGAGCTTAACTTTTTCGCGGACGCTCTTTACTCCGCCATCACCAGTTCCGTCATAGATGATGTTGTGGTGACGTTCTAGGCCTGCGAGGTGGATTCTCTTGGCCACATGGCTACTCTCCTCGTGGCTAAGACCTGCCCAATTAAAATCTTGTTCGGTGGCTGTACCATTTCTGATGCGCTCAATAGCCGCTTGGACCTCGGGAAATTTGTTTTTAACTTCATCTGGGTCAACAAGAACAGAGTTTTCGTCGTAGTTAGTGAGCCTTTTATTGGCTCCCCTAGTCATTGTGCCTTTACCAGATGCAGGTCCGCCACCATTCATATTCTGAACAGGCTCTTCGACAGGTGTTGTGCCCTCTAGTGCCTCAAGAATTATCTGGTTATGCAGTTCTTGTCTTTCAGGGGTGAAGTTACCGTCTTCATCCAAATGCTGACCAGTAATGGGACTTAGACGCATACGCCTAAGGTCTTCAGCTGATATTTCTACACCTTCACCCATACTCTCTGGGTTTGGAGGGTTAGAGTCGTTTAGTTGCAGAGTTTCTTCGTAGTCTGGGTCATCAAAGAGAACTCGGTCGAGGATTTCTTTGGCAGCCTCTTTCTCCGCTGGTGGAGCGTCTTCAATATTTTTGCGGAGACGGGCAACAACTTTTTTGGAGCTGGCTACTACAGATTGTTCGACGTCTCGTCTGTCAGACTCGGCGAAGGCAAGAGCAACTTGGTCATGCTCGGAAAGCTTCTCCCCGTCTTCAATAAGGTCAACCTTGCCAGTCTCAGCGTTCTCAACAATTTCAACTTTTCCATCTTGAGTAACCCAACGGTTTTGTCCGTCTTCGGTGGGTTTGAAGTCCCAACCCTCGGGGGCATCGGAACGATTAACGGAGTTGATGTCAATAACGTTTTTGTCTGTAATAGAAGTTTTTGATGAAGCAACGGATGGACCATCAAGAACTGCTATAACTACTTCGCCCTTGCCAGACTCGACCTCATAAAACCCTTCAGGAATATTGGGGTCACCCTTAGGAACATAAACCTGAATAAAGCCCTCGCGGGAAGATGGGCCTACAGAGCGAGGATTGGCGTTATAGACCTTACCGTTAACCTTAAAATCTACGGCAAAGTTAACACCTGTGCGAATCCATCGACCCTTGCTGTCTCGGGGCTGGAGACGTGCACGGAGAGAGCGGGCAAGCCTAGAGTTTCCGCCCGCATAAGGATTAATAGCCGCAATGAGAGCCTGTAGTGCTTGTTCCGACAGGTTGTGGCTTAGGCTCACCGCGTGCTTCTTTCCTGAGTCAAAATGTGTACTAGACAATTCTAGTACAAATGAAAATATTTGTTACCACTCCGAGGGAATGTCCCAAGAGTGGCCTTTTGGAAGTTTCGTGTCGTTCATTTCTTTCTCAAGTTCAACCCAAAACCCTTTAAAGTTCTCAAGAGTCTCTTCGTCCTCAATAGGGTTATTCTTCAGGTAATCTTCCATTGTCTGCTTAACGAGAATGTAGTACATTGCTCCGTTTATGATGTCTGTGGTTAACTTTGTCACTTGCTTGCCTTCCTCTCTTCAATCATCTTATCAGCTTCGTCAAGATTGGCAAGTAGAGAGACATTATTAGTCTTAGCAAGTATAACTTCGTTATAGAAGTGTCGCTGAGCAGAGTCTGGCTCGTAGGAAAGCGCCGAAGCAATGAGGGCGCGTGTCTCATAGTCTTCAACCCTTGTGTCAGACTCAAAGTATGTGGCAACGCTCTCCCGCACAGAAAACTGCGAAACCCACTTAGTGGACAAAGGGTGGTTCTTGGGGAGAAGGTCTCGGTGGGTAGTTGGCGCTGGTGTTTGTGGATTCTCAATAGTGTTGAAATACTGCCCCAAGGCCCTCATTGCATTCGGGTGAGTCTCTTCTCGGGAGATAATCGCTTCAACTGTCTTGGCAGGAACACGCCTTGCCAGAGGAAGCTTGGCGTTAAATTTATCCGCCTCTTTATGTAAAGTCTCAATAAGACTCTTGTGCGGGAGGGCTCGCAAAGATACTGGAGTATCTTCATTTGACTGGGTATCAATAATAAAATTTAGGTCAGACACAAAATCATCCTTTATTGAGGCTCGGCAAGGGGAATTGGGGGTTCTTCGGAAACTTCTTCCGTGGGCTCTGGGGACTGCTGTTGCCCCTCAAGCAACTGCTCAACCTCAGGCGGAACAGGAGCTGAGCTAGAAGCCTGAGCACCTTGGCGCACGGCTTCCATTGCTTCTGGTGCAAAAGTGGCAAGCATTGCCTCCGTGAGCTCGGGCGTAATCATGCCCTTTTGAATCATTAACCTCATAGCCAGTTCTGTCGGGCTGGGGGCGTCTGAGTCAGAGAATCCGTGAGCGTGTCGCCACGTTGCGTAGCTAACCGCCATCTTGTCAAACCCAGAATCTGCATCTTCAGCGCGGTCATTGCGCGTAGAGATAGCACTCGGGTCGTACCACACAACCAACCGTGCAATGTCGGCCTCATCGAAATCGAGGGAGCGCAGGTAGGGACGGAAGTAGACAACTGTAAGTGCATCAGAGAGCAACAAAAGCAGAGGCTCAATGTGAGCTTTGTAGAGGCTCTCATCAATCTGAATTGCGTTGGAGTAGCGAACGTTGGCGAGACCTGTAACAACATCCTTAGGAACATCAAGTCCCTGAAGAATTCGCTCAAGCACACGGTCTGACCGCTCAGCAAGTGCTGGGTCAAAAGAACGCTCAAACTTAAACTGCTTAATCTTGTCACCAAGTTCAGCGGGACCACGAATGATAAGAGGAACAACTGCCGAAGCGGAAGACTCGTCCGAAATCGGAGCAGTCATCGCGTCAATCAGTTGCTCTTCAAATTCGTCTTCTTCCTCCTCTGGAGTGGGGTTGGTAATGTCAATCTCATCAGCGAACTGAAGGTCTTCCTCTGGGCCCGCAGACACGGAAAGACCGTCTGGTAGGTAGAGCGCACCTGCGTTAAGGCGAGAACGTGCCGTAGCGCGAAAGGTACGGTTGAGGAGCAGAAGCTCGGAGCACAGGTCCAAAATACCGCGCAGAGAAGAATCTGGCTCATCGGAGTAGCGTGGGTGCGCACGCCAAATACGCCCAACGAAAGAGTTTTTGGGTACCGAAACGGCAGAGTTTCCATTAAGGTCTCGGCGAGTAGAAATAATGTACTGTCCCCGACCGTCAATTTTGAGTTCGTCGACGGACCTAACATCCCATGTCTCAGGAAGTCCAGAACCAATACGCTCAGGAGTCTGAACTAGGTAGCACTCTCCTGCAACAAGGATGTTAAGAGCTGCGTCACGGAGAAGACCAGGAAGCCCGCCATAAGCAGAGTCAAGACGGGCAAGGGCTCGTTGGCTGGCATCAATAACGGACTGGTCTAGGCTGTCGGAATCTTTAACAGAAACGGGGGAAGCGGCGGGGTCTTCAATGATAGCTGCGTACAGACGAACTCGAGAGATAACCGAGCTAACAAGACCGAAAGCATACTTAATTTCGCCGATTGCGTCGTAGTATTCCCAGGCTTCCTGTTGCCACTGACTAACAGAAGAAGCACGTCTGGATTTAAACTGCTCTGCTTCGGCTTTATCATTGAGCTTGATTTGGGCTGCGGCTGCCGTCAGCGGGCGGGGCGCGGAGTAGGCTACCGCGCTGGCCGACGACTCCCTACGAAAAACTCCCACGTCTACCTCACATCACTCAGTAGGCCCGCGATTGCAGAGAGCGCAAACGGAAGGCAAACTAAAATCATAACAGTACTTCCAAGTATATAACCCAGTGTGATGAGTGTTCCAATCCAAATACTCATACACCAGTAACACGTAAAGAAGTACCCGATATTGGTGGTCTCGGGCGGAAATTTTGTAAAAATTTTTTCGCGGATTTTATCGAAGATAACGTCTTCGATAAGCAGTTTTGAAATTCGATAGGTGCTCGCACCGAGGATGGCGAGCGTGGCGAGAGTTAGTGCAGTCATTCTGTTGGGTCTCCTGTTGCGTTAAGGATTTTGTAGGGATTCCAAGACCTGAGTCTTGAGCCACAAGCGCACGAGTCGTTTCGACGGAAAGCAATCTTCTTCCCAGACGTGGTCGTAAGATAAGAATCTTCTTCGCGTGACTTAGAGCGAAAGAAGTCGGTGGCCTCATAAGTATCGCGGAAGACAACCTGAGGTCCACGGTCGCCGTCGATAGCAACCAGAACCTTGTTCTGGTAAACAATCACTCTGGCTCTATCTAGATGTCGTGCGCCCTTGGGGTTGGGGGGACCAGACGTCATGTTTTGAGCAGTTGTCTCATCTTCTGCTGGGATGAAAGTAATGTAGGCGGGAAAAAGGTCGTACTTAACGGACATTTCTGACCCTTCTATACATTGCCCGATAGGTGACACCTGTGGCATCGGCCAACTCTTGGATGGAAACTCCAGCTTCGTGGAGTTCTTGAACTAGCTCAGTCAGCTCGCGGTTGGCTTGAGTGGCGCTATGGGTATAGGGAAGCTTGGAGCGATACTTCCGTGCAATGGGGGCGAGCGCGTGTAGATGCTCTCTGGTCTCTTGGTCGATTCCAGGGGAGACAGGACGCTTCCTAACATACTGTTTGTTTTCGGGGAATGGAATGTCCTCTTGGTATGGGTAAGGCCCCGAGAGGACCCAAGAACGGACAGTGGAGCGTGCTTTTTCTAGGGGGTCCCCGATAGCGGAGAGAGTCCACCCTGCTTGGTATAGACAGTAGGCACGAGCCTTGAGTGCTTGGGGTGTACCAGTAAGACTCAGAAGATGGGTCACCTCTGTATCGGGGAGGGGCTGATTTCTGGCTGAACGTCTCACCTGTACAGTCTAGCGCATCTTTAGTACTTAAGCGGGGAAAATGGAACAGTAGAGTTTATGTACAGAGCAGAGGATTTAGTACCTTTAGTTGAAGTGCTTTTGGTCGGTGAGTACGCTCCGCTATGTTTTGGGGTGTTGCTGGTTTGTTTCCTAAATACTGCCACCCTTGGGCATAACCGCAGTTAATAGAAATCTTGTGGGGCGACAAAAAAATAAAAGGTATGCCACCACCTGCCTAGGAGTCCCACTTGACTGACATCATTGTGTTATCAATGTGCACATTCTCTGGAGAGACCCCCCTCCCCTAGCGATACCTACACCTAACATAGGGGGGGTGCCCCCGCCCCCTCCAACAATAGTTATATATCAAGCTTGCGCGTCACAGGCGACAACTTAATCCCTTGCTCAGCTAGTGACTGTCACTAAATAGTATGACTCTGAGACGGGGCCAGAACTATCATAGGTAGCCAAAGTTTCCCGAGGGCTCCCACCAAGTCAGACTAACTACCTACTTGACAGATGGGGTAGGGGGTTACTCCATATGTGGACAGACATATAAGCTAGTTAGTCCAGCAGCCTTACCGCATCAACTTTGGATATTACATTAGTTGACAATGAGTGCCATGTTAGGCCCGCCAACCTTCGCGGGAGACGCACGCCAACTTTCGATATTGGAATGTGCGAAGTTCTCTTACGACTCTCTCATCACTGCCACCACCAGTACCACCATTACCTAACGCGAAACTTTCCCATCCGTCCGCCACCACTACCACTACCACCTAGAGGTAGTCGGCGTGATGAGTGAGACTTAGCCGTAATCTTCCCACCACTAAAACCAGCGGGGGGCTTGATAAGCAAAGCCGTTAGGGCGTGTACCAAAGCATCAACGCGGTCTGGCGACTTTCCTTCACCTGGTACCCACGAAGTCATCTGGCTCTCGAGCTCCGCGAAGTACCCAACATGGTGCACCCTAGACTGCTCATAAGCGAGAGTAATAGGCTCAGCCCTTAGGGCCTTGCCATACTTGGAATGCACCTCCAGCACGGTGATGGAGGGGTCGATAGTGTGGATAGCATTGCGCACCAACGCCCCACCTTGATTCACCTCAGCGACTACTGGGCATCCCCACTTGCGAGCCATGTCCACTACTCTCTGGGCCCACACTGTCGGCGAGCCTAGGACACTGGCATCCTCCAATACCCACGACTGGCGCTTATACAAATCACGTTCGGCGGTCGAGGCAACTACAACAATCCCGCACTCATCACGAGGGCTCTCCGCTACCGAGGGGTCCACCCCAATACAGCGTAGGGGAAGTCCCATTGGTACTACGCCTTGACGACCAGCGCTAATCAGCTCATCTGTCCAGAGTGCTCCATCTACAGCGTCCAGCATCTCACCATACAACTCTTGCGCTGCCAGTCGAGTTCCTGCGTACACTCCAGTGATGGCACTAATGTAGGCCTCCGAGAGGTTACCTGCGTTGTCCATTGTCGAGCCACGAGATATCCAAACCTTCTTGCCCTCCTTGGCCTCCTCGAGTAGTGAGTACAGCACAGACACACGCTTGGGGGTTGTGGTAGCAAATATCTGGGGGTTGAGCCCTAGACGAGTGGCAACACGTAGGTTGTCCCACGAGGTCATGCCTGCCGCATCTGGGGTCTGTCTCCACGCTGCCAGCTCATCTGCCCACGAGTAGTGTGCTTGCACACCACGTAGCGAGTCAGGTTCATCGGCGGTGGATAGCACGGCGGTGTTCCCATTAGGCCACGTCAGCCTACGCTTCGAGGGTTCATACAAAGGACGCTCCGAGGGGGGACTGACATTGAGTACTCCAGAGTCACCCTCCACGAGCACGTCACGGACGTCAGCTGCAGTACGAGCTACCAGTAGAAATCTTAGGTGCCCCTGGTCTGAGATTCTAGCCCTATCTCTTACCCACTCAGCCGCTGCCCTAGTCTTACCAGCACCACGTCCTCCGAGGTACAGCCCAACGTTCCACGAGGTGTCATTAGGTGGAATCTGTTCTGGCCTGCCCCAGAAACTCCAGTCCCACACGAGGGTGTCGGGGTCGAGGCCCTCCAACATCTTCTGTCGCTCATCTTCGGGGAGTTCAGCGACTATCTGAGCGAGAGACTTTCCCATCAGATAGCCACAGCAGACACACGGTTCTTCTCACTAATCGGTCTGTACACCTTGTGCCCCGAGGATGCATCCTTGTAGCCATAGCGCACCAACCTAAAGCGCAAAGCAGAGTGTGTCACCCCGAGTTCATTGGCCAGACGAAGTAGTGGCACTCCACGTTCCATGTGCTCTCGAGCCAGCAAAGCGGTGTACTCCTCCCCTTCAGAGCGGTACTTGGGACTATTCGAGCGCACTTGCTTGGCCATTGGTTGTAATTCCAACATTCTAGATAAAGTATTTGGGTCTGGGTCAGCGCGTACAGATTCTTTACGTTCCTCATCCTCCATCTTCTGTGGCGGGAGTGGTGGTAAAAATCCACGGCTATTTGCTACGGCGAAAGAATATTCGGGGTCATCTACGCTGTTCACCATTTGTCGTACCCACTCGCGAGACACTCCCAGCGGTTCAGCGATACTGCCTAGGGTCCACCCGCTATCACGTAGCACGCGAACGAAGTGCCGAAGTGTGTCGGCGTCACTGGCGCTTGTCTTGAGCGCACTCTGAATATCATTAGGTAAGTACATAGCGCCTAGGATATCACAAAGAAAAACCCCCACGGGGGGAGTGTGGGGGTTCTTCTCTGGCGGGGCTAGGCTATGCGCGGGCACCCGCTCTGTCGATAATGTCCTGCAATTGAGTGGAAGTGATACTGGTGGTGTCTCCGTTACGGTCAGGAAGTCCAGTGAAGACTACGTCGCCAACGATGATGTCAGTACCGACACCGTAGCTATCCTCCCAGTACTTTGTTGCTACGGGGTTTAGGTCAAGTCCATGTACTTTTCCTTCTTCGTTTAGGTACATGCTCATTCCATCTTTCAAGTCCACTGCTTGAATCCACCCGCCTACGGCACTCTGAAGTGCTGTTAGTTCGCTGTCCACTTTGTCCAAGTCAAGCAATAAGACTTGTCCATCGATGGTCACTGTTGCTGCTAGTTTCATTTTTTGTCCTTTCGGTTTGGTGGTCATTGTCTTTTTTTGTGGGGGGCCGAAGCCCCCCGAGCGCTACAGACGAATCTGAGCGATAGCGCTAAACAACGCGCTCCATGAGCACCCGTAGTGCACGCCCACGGCAGACTTGGTACGTGGGGTATATATCCACGTACTCTGGTCGTCCACTTGGGTCAGTGGCCCACCGGGGTTAGAAGCGTATGCTTCCCGCAGTGCGATACCGCAGATGCTACACGGGCGGTCACCCGCTTCACCGTCGTTAGGCATCTTTACCCACTGCTCCTTGCGCTTGCGCTTCATCCCTTCACGGAAGTCAGCGAAAGTGTCCGCTTGAGCATAGGCATAGGCCCCGTGTGTCCACGGTGCTCTGAATCCTGGCTTTGTCATTTACATCACCCCCCTTCCTAAGGACTTTGTGTCCTTATACTTATATCTTAGTGGCTACGTCTAATATTGTCAAATTGACACACACCAGAAGGTGCGCCCGCAATCCGTAGCGAACGTAAAGAATCTGTATGACACATAAAAATTATTGTTACACGATTTGACATTGTCAGTGGTGGCAACTATACTGAGAGTATGCTCTCAGCTAAGGAGGTGAAGGAAATGAACGGAAGCTTCGCTCTGGTCAACGGCCACCAGGTCATCTTTGACGGTCACGTCTGCAGACTATGTCTGCGCGAGGACCCCCAGCTCTTCGTGGACACTGTCTGCGAACACGCTGACACCGCTCGCTATTGGGAGAGCCACTAGGCTCCCCACGGCCCCCCAGAAATGGGGGGCTCCCCCAC
>Ga0208788_1000043_pt1 | contig 82770 bp, 70 predicted proteins | sample Wag4_2014_7_11_3_FD_187363 | JGI IMG/M metagenome (GOLD analysis project Ga0208788, IMG submission 187363) | Fresh water mixed with fracking chemicals microbial communities from Ohio, USA - Utica-2 Time Series FC 2014_7_11 (SPAdes) (version 2) ... | reverse complement strand
AGGGGGGGGAGTGTCTGGTCGAAGGGGTGATTGGCCGCGATGTCATCGACTTGCGCTTGGCCAGGATCGTGGGTCTCCAGCGGCGGTGACACGGCGGGCGCGGGGTGGCGCTGGAACAGTTCACTGAGCACCGGTGCGCTGCCGGTTTCGGTCCCGTCGCTGTCGAGCGACATCGACAGCGGTGCCTGGGGGAAGCTCAGGCAGTCTTCGGCGAACACCAGCACGTGGGCTTGGCGTGTGTGTTCGAAGTGATAGTGAATGCCTTCTTCCTCGCACAACCGTTGCAAAAGAGCCAGGTCGGATTCCTCGTACTGAATGCAAAACGGTCGCAGCGGGTAGTGCCCGGTGGCCAGTTCGAAACGGTAACTGTCGTCGGGCAGGTCATGCTCGACTAGCAACCTTCGCAAAATCATCGGCACGCTCAGTTGCTGGAAAACCCGGCGGCACCGGCGCTTGTCCAGGGTTTGCAGCGCGGGCATCAGTACCAATTTGTAGGCCACCTGCTGCGGCCCGCGCCATTCCCAGCTGACGCTGTGCAGCACGCCATGGAAACCGCTGTCGTGCCCCAGCCTGAGAAAGGCCGGTTGTTGCAGCCAGGTGTCGACGTTCACGGCGGGGTGCGCACCCAGTGCTTCGATCTCGAAGCGGTAGGGTTGGTTGAGGGCCTCACGACCGCTGAATCGCACCACCTGCAAGCTCAAGTCGTCGTTGAGGAGGGTCAGGGTGTAGGGACTTTCCTTGTCGTTGCGCATCACATTCGCTTCTGCCGGGGAGAAAGGGCGAAGAGGGTACGAAACCGCGGGGGGTTATAGTCATCGCGAAGTGAAGATTCAGAATTGCCCTACAAGGGTTGGGGAAGATGTTGATTCCCGATGTACCGCGTCCGCTGTGGGAGCAAACCCGTAATCCCGTAGGAGCAAAGCGTGCTTGAGACAGTCCTTAACGATGACGGCCAACTTTAGGCCGTATAAACTTGGCGCCATGCGTCGGCCAATAGATGTCTCGGCGCCATAGACAAGAGAGTGAGTAATGGGCGCACAGTGGAAGGTTAAACACAAAGAAGCGGCAGCCAATGCCAAGGGCAAGATCTTCGGCAAACTGGTGAAGGAAATCACCATTGCTGCGCGCAACGGCGCTGATGTTGCCACCAACGCACACCTGCGCCTGGTGGTCGAGCAGGCCAAGAAAGCTTCGATGCCCAAGGAAACCCTGGACCGTGCCATCAAGAAGGGTGCGGGTTTGCTCGGTGAGACCGTGCAATACCATCGCGTGACCTATGAAGGCTTCGCTCCGCATCAGGTGCCGCTGATCGTCGAGTGCGTGACTGACAACATCAACCGCACCGTCGCCGAAATCCGCGTTGCTTTCCGCAAGGGCCAATTGGGCGCTTCGGGTTCGGTGGCCTGGGATTTCAACCACGTGGGCATGATCGAAGCCTCGCCGGACACGCCGGACGCCGATCCGGAAATGGCCGCCATCGAAGCCGGTGCCCAGGATTTCGAGCCGGGCGAAGACGGCGCAACGCTGTTCCTGACCGAGCCTACGGACCTGGATGCGGTACAGAAAGCCCTGCCTGAGCAAGGCTTCACCGTGTTGTCGGCCAAGCTGGGCTATCAGCCGAAGAACCCGGTCAGCGGCCTGAGCGATGAGCAGATGGCTGAAGTCGAGGCGTTCCTTGAAGGCCTGGACAACCATGACGACGTGCAGGACATGTTCGTCGGGTTGGCGGGTTAAGTCATTGTGTCAGTGACGGTCCTGTCGTCTGACAGGCCGTCTTCGCGAGCAAGCCCGCTCCCACAGTCATAGCGTTGTCCCTGTGGGAGCGGGCTTGCTCGCGATTGACCGCGCAGCGGTCAGCCATTCAACACCTGGCTCCACAGCTGAAATGCAATCCAATGTGGGAGCGGGCTTGCTCGCGAATGACCGCGTAGCGGTCAGCCCTTCAACACCTGGCTCCACAGCTGAAATGCAATCCAATGTGGGAGCCAGCCTGCTGGCGATTGACCGCGCAGCGGTCAGCCATTCACCACCTGGCTCCCACAGTTGAAATGCAATCCAATGTGGGAGCCAGCCTGCTGGCGATTGACCGCGCAGCGGTCAGCCATTCAACACCTGAACCACCTCGGTAAACCCCGGCCGCGCCAGCACATCCGGCTGAACGCAACGCTGCTGCAACGCCTCCAGTTGCACACGCCGCTCATCGCTCAACCCCGAGTCGATCCGCTCCAGCAATTCCCCCAACAACACCCCGAACGCCCGCACCTCGATCCGCTGCAACGCGAGGCTTTCAAGACTGTCCGCCGTGGCGTGAAACGACGCGGCCCCGAAATCCCCCAGCAGACAATCGCCCTGTGCATTCCACAGGATGTTGTGGCCGTAGAGGTCGCCATGGGTAATGCCCTGCTGGTGCAGGTGCCCGGCCACCGAAGCAATGCCCCGGGCAATGCGCAACGCAACGTCCGCACTGAAGCGGGTGCCGTCGGCGTAAACATCGCGGCTGCAAGACGCCAGGCTCGGCAGACCGGCGAGGTTGCGGTAGCTCGGTTCGATCAACTGCATGACCAGCCCGGCGGTGTGTTGCGGGTGATCGACAATCTGGCCTTCAACACGGATCAGATTCGGATGAATACCGGCGGTGATGCAGGCGTTCATTTCGTGCAGCGGCGAGCCGTCGCTGGTCATTTCGCCCTTGTAGAGCTTGACCGCCACCGGCATGTCCGATTGCCCCGGGCGTGTCCATGTAGCCCGATGAATCACCCCGGAAGCGCCTTCGCCCAGCAGCTGTTGCAGGTGCAACTGCGACCACGGAATCTGCGCGGTGGCTTCAAAGGCCACTTCGGTTTCCAGCGGATTGCCGGCGTAAGCCAGCCAGCACAGGCTCGGCAGCGACAGCAGCCAATCGGGCAACTCGGTCAACCGGTTGGCGGCAATGCGGATCAGCTCCAAGCGATGGCAGTTGCGCAGGCTTGCGGGAAGGCTGCGCAGGCGATTGCCCGCGAGCATGAGTTTTTGCAGATTCGGGCGCTCACCCAGTTCAGTCGGCAGGGACTCGATGCAGTTGTCCGTCAGGATCAGCCAGCGCAACAGCGGCGGCAGCGCCTCTCCCGGCACCCGTTCAATGCGGTTGGCCTTGAAACCGACCATCGTCAGCGCCGCGCATTGGCCGATGCAGGCGGGCAGTTCGGTGAACCGGTTGTCCGAGCAGAACAGCACGCGCAAGCGGGTCAGGCGGTGCAGATCGTCCGGCAGGCTGCTCAAGGCATTGCCGCTGAGGTTGAGCACTTGCAGGGTGTCCGCCAGCTCGAAGATTTCCCGGGGAAACTCGGTCAGGCCATCGCTGAGGTCCAGGCGAGTGATGCCCGCCAGGGTGCCGGCGCGCAGTTGTGCGAGGGTGTGCATGAACGAAGGTTCGCTATCGGTGGCAGGAATGGGCGGCATGATAGCGAGAAAACTTCTGTGTCTGTCAGATCGCTTTCGCGAGCAAGCCCGCTCCCCTGTGGGAGCGGGCTCGCTTGCGAAAGCGTCATCCGCCACACCGCAGAACTACTGTTCCCGAACCTCCACCAACTGCCCCAAGCGACTGCGCGTGCGCGCCAGATCAATCGCCTCGCCCCCCAGGCTTTCGCGCAACGAACGCTCGCCGAGCAAGGTCAAGTGCTTGTCCTGATCGTACAAAACGTCGACCAGGTTGATGAAGCGCTGCTGGGCGGCAATCGAACAGTCGGCCAGGTTGGGCAGTTCGTCGATGATCCAGTGATCGAAACGCCGGCACAGTTCCAGGTAATCCATCACCGCCGTGGGGTGGTCGCACAGGTCGCTGAAGGTAAAACCGATGGTGCGTCCTTCACAAAAGCGGGCCGGCAAGTGACGCGTGCCGACGGGAAGGGCAATGGCCGGGGCATCGGCGGCGGGCAGGCTCGCCGCGCGACGTTGGGCCGGGGAGGCCGGCCAAACGTAGCGGCCCTGGGTGAACAGTTGCTGCGCATGGGTTCTGGCCTGGCTGCGATAGTCATGGGGCCCGCCCACTTCCATGACCTGCATGCGCGCATGGATCAGGTCGATCACCGGTTTGAACCGCGCGTGGTACAGCGGGTTGGGCAGCAGCCCCTCCGGCGGGTAGTTGGAGGTGACCAGCAGCAAGATGCCGCGACGGAACAACGCCTTGAACAACCGCGTGATCAGCATCGCATCGCCGATGTCGTGGACGTGGAATTCGTCGAAGCACAACACCCGGCAATCGTGCAGCAGCTCATCGAGGGTGGTGGCCAGCGCATCCGGCTGATCGCGATGGGTGAACATGCCCTGATGCAGTCGGGCAAAAAACTCGTGGAAGTGCAGGCGCTGTTTTTCCGCCAGGGGGATGGCCTGGAAGAAACCGTCCAACAGCCAGCTTTTGCCCCGCCCCACGGCGCCATGCAGGTACAGCCCCGGCAGGGTTTTCGCCCCGGCACCGAGCAGCGTCGCGGCGTGCTGGGCCATGCAGTCGATCACCCGTTGCTGGCTGTGACTGAGGGTGTAGCCCTGGGAATGGGCCTTATGGTGAAAGTAGTCATGGATGACCCGACCACTGGCGACATTGGGGGTCGAAGCCTTGCCGAACAGACGGCGCAACGCGGGCCAGCGCGATGTCAGTCGCGAGCGATTGGGCGGTCGAACGGCCACTGTGATGTCACCCCGTATCTTCTGGCAGACTCCCCCGAGCTGCGGCGGCATAGTGTAACCAGCGGGTTAATGTGCTTCCAGTTGTGTCGATGAAACACCCTGTTTGTTGGACAAGAACTTGCGGCTTGTACAGCTTATTGCCGAGCGCAATCGGCAGCTATCAACACGATGGCAATACGAAGTCACTGCTTTTTGCTGGATCCAATTCCTGCCGATTACTGGCGATATTCCTACCCATTGCTAACCTCAGTCCTACAGGACACCCCGCAAAAAGGAATGGGGACGTGAAAGGACGTGTGGTTTTGGCAGTCTTGGGCGCAGGGCTCAGTGCATCGATATCGGCCGCCGAGTTGCAGGTGCAGGTGCGGGTCGATGTGCAACGTGGCTGTCAATTGGTCGGGCAACAACGCGGTGCCGGCATCGAGCAACTGGGCGTGCTCGACTTCGGCAACACCGCGCGCCTGGATGATCCCGCCGGGCCACTGGGTGCGGCGCTGATCAATGGGCGCTTGCCTCGGCTGGAGTGCAATCCCGATACACCCTATCAATTACGCGTCGACGGCGGCCTGCACGGTGGCGTCGGCGACGTGCGTTACATGGCGGGCACCGCCGAACACAGCACCCCCATCCCTTATCGGCTCTATCAGGACCCGGCGCGGCGCATTCCGCTGGCGGTGGACGTGCCGGTGAGCGGCCGGGTGCCGGATAGCGGTTCGGTGGATCTGCCGTTGTATGCCCGCATCGAACCCCTGGCGCAGATTCCTCGGGTCAGTGGGTATTCGGACATGGTCAAGGTGACGGTCACCTGGTAAGTGCACAGGGAAGGGGGCGCTCGGGAGCGCCGATTCAATGATCCTCAAGGAGTTGGGATTGCAGTGATGATCAGATCCGGGGTTTTTACCCTCAGCACGCTGGCGTTGTTGACCGGCTCCGCACAAGCGGCGGTCAGCGGCCAGATCCTTGCGCGGCTGACCCTCATCGCCGGTTGCGAAGTGACCAACGCGGCCAATCCCGCCAGCCCGCTCAGCGATCTCGGCACCCTGGATTTCGGCCAGCAAGGTCCGACATGGAACGACCCGATCAAGGCCAGCCTGGGCGATGAGGCCAGCGGCAAACTGAACGTGGCCTGCAACCCTTCGGTCACCGGTTTCACCGTGACCATCGATGGCGGCACCCATGGCGACGGCAGCACCCGGCGCCTGAGCAATGGCCGCCAGACCATCCCCTATCAATTGTTCCTCGATGCCACCGGCAACCAACGCTACAGCATCGGCCAACAACACAATTTCGCTGTCACCAGCGGGGCGCAGATACCGATTCCGGTATTCGGCTCGGTGGTGGCGAACACCCGCGCGCTGCCGGCCGGTGTCTATACCGACACCCTGACGGTGACGCTCGACTGGTAACCCCGTAGAGGACGGACACCATGCGTACGTTTGCATCAAGGATAGGATTGTCACTGCTGGGCCTGACCCTGGCGTGCGGCGCCCACGCCGCCACCACGGTCACCGGCCAGATCACCTCCAGCCTGACCCTGATCAGCAGTTGCCAGGTCAACGGTGCCGGTGGCTCCAGCAACCTGAACTTCGGTGCCTTGAATTTCGGCACCGCCAACAGCCTGTTTACCACCGCCAGCGGGCAAGTGCTGGGCGGTGGCGGCGGGGCGCTGTCGATTCTGTGCTCCAACGGCACCACGCCGACGGTGACGGTGCGTGCCGGTGCCAACGACGGCAAATCCCCGGGCGGTACCCGGGCGTTGTACGACGGTGTCGCCAACTATGTGCCGTACGACCTGTACACCGACGCCGGGCATTCGCAATTGCTGGCGATCAACGGAGTGATCAACCTGGCCCCCAGCACCGGCGTGGCCCAGACCGTGAACATCTACGGTCAGGCGGTGGGCAAGGCCGGGCTGCCGGCGGGGACGTACTCCGACACCATTGCCGTCGAACTGACGTTCTAGGGCCATGAACCGAGCGCTGTGGGCGACGCTGCTGCTGGGCGCGGGCGCTGTGCCGTTACCACTGGCGGCGGCGACCAGCCAGAGCTTCCAGGTCAGCGCCACCGTGACGGCCGGGTGCCTGGTGGTCGGCGGCGTGTCGAACTACGGCGGCCTGAATTTCGGCAGCCGTTCGGCCCTGACAACGGGCGTGGTGCAAGTGGCACTGACCGGCGGCGTGCAGTTGCAATGCACCCCGGGCGTGACCCTGAACATGAGTGTCGATGGCGGTCAGTACAACAGCGGGGGGCGAAACATGCAGCTCTCCACCGGCAGCAATCGGGTGGCCTATCAGTTGTTTCGCGATGCGGCGTTCAGCCAGAGCCTGGGCATCGGCCAGACCGTGCCGGTGGCCTACAGCGATGCAAACACTATCCGCCTGCCGATCTATGGGCAGGTGCAGTTGCCGGGTAATCAGCCCGGGGGAACATACAGCGACGTGCTGCAGGTGCAGCTGTCGTGGTGACGGGGCGAATGGATCTGGCCTGACGGGCTTAAGGAGTGAGCAAATGATTTCACCTTCGCGGCGGCCTTCGGTCGTGCGTCATGCGTTATTGGCTTTGCTGTGGTTGGGGGCGGCCAAGGTCCAGGCGGCCAGTTCGGTGCTGATCTGGCCGATCGACCCGGTGCTCGAAGCCGATCAGCAGGCCAGCGCCTTGTGGCTGGAAAATCGCGGCAACGAGACCGCCAACCTGCAGATCCGAGTGTTTGCCTGGCGCCAGAGCGGCTTCAGCGACCAGTACCAGAACCAGCGCGACGTGATCGGCAGCCCGCCGGTGGCGAAGATCGAACCGGGGCAGAAACAACTGGTGCGCCTGACCCGCACCAAAGACATCCCCCCCGGTCAGGAACTGGCCTACCGCATCATCATCGATGAAATTCCCTCGGCCAAACCTGCAGCGGCAGACGAAGGCAAGACCGCGGCGGCAATCCGTTTCCAGATGCGCTATTCGGTACCGTTGTTTGCCTACGGCGCGGGTTTGTGGAGCAAGGAAGACACCACCCGCCCGCGCGATCCCAAGGGCATCGGCCTGCCGGACCTGAGCTGGCGCACGGTGGCGGTGGACGGGCGTCCCTATGTCGAGGTGCGTAACCAGGGGGCGGTGCATGCGCGGCTGACCGATGTTGCGCTCAGGCAGGGCAGCCAGAGCAAACCGCTGGTGGAGGGGTTGCTGGGGTATGTGTTGCCCGGCGCCGTCATGCGCTGGCCCGCACCGGGACCGGTGGCGGGGGAGCCGACGTTGCAGGTGCGGGTCAACGGGGCGGCGCAGGTGCAGAGCGTTGCGAAGGCGCGGTGAGCTGACTGGATAAGGCCGCTTTTGTGGCGAGGGAGCTTGCTCCTGCTGGGCGGCGAAGCGGCCCCAACTCCCGATGTAGCGAGTTGTATGGGGGGGACTGCTGCGCAGTCGGACGGGAGCAAGCTCCCTCGCCACAAGCAAGCTCCCTCACCACAGAAGGCTCACTAGCCACAGGCTACTTGCCACAACAAGCTCCCTCACCACAGCGAAGCCCGGACGAGCGGACTGGTGGAGCAGCAGGAGGATAACGTCCATTGACGGACAGCAAGCGGTAATGAGCCAGGGTCGGGCTCGCAGTTTCCGGTGTCCGTGGTGGGCCATGGGCTGTGTGGGCTGGCTGGTGGTCGTCAATCCGGTGGAGGCCGGGGATCTGCCGCCTCCGCCCAGCGGCATGGAGGCTGTCGCCGATGCGCAGTTATTCCTGGAACTGGTGGTCAATCAGATGAACACCGGACGGGTCGTGGCGGTGGAGCAGCGCAACGGGCAGTTCTTCGTGCCCGTCAGCGCGTTGCGCGAAACCGGCATGAAACTGCCGGCCGATATCGGCGCCGAAATCGGCCTCGACCAATTGCCGGGCCTGCACAGCGAGTACGACAGCAACGCTCAACGCCTGCTGCTGGAGGTGCCGCCGGACTGGCTGCCCGAGCAATTCGTGGGCCGCCGCGAGGTTTACCCGCCCACGCCAGCCCTGAGCAGCTTCGGCGCGCTGCTCAACTATGACCTGTACCTCAACGACACCGATGACGCCGGCACCTACCTGGCGGCGTGGAACGAAGTGCGGGTGTTCGACAGCTGGGGCACGCTGTCCAATACCGGGCAGTACCGCCGCACCCTGTCCGGAGACGAAATCGGCCCGCTGAGCAATAGCTACCTGCGCTACGACACCACCTGGCGTTACTCCGATGACGATCGCCTGTTGACCTACGAGGCAGGCGACCTGGTCAGCGGTGCCTTGCCCTGGAGCAGCTCGGTGCGCCTGGGCGGTGTGCAATTGTCCCGGGATTTTGGTGTGCGTCCGGACCTGGTGACCTACCCCTTGCCGCAGTTCGCCGGCGAAGCGGCGGTGCCCTCCTCGGTGGACCTGTTCATCAACGGCTACAAATCCAGCAGCGCCGACCTGCAGCCCGGTCCCTACACCCTGACCAACATCCCGTTCATCAACGGTGCCGGCGAAGCCGTGGTGGTGACCACCGACGCCCTGGGCCGGCAAGTCTCGACCACGGTGCCGTTCTACGTCACCAGCAGTCTGCTGCAAAAGGGCCTGTCGGATTTTTCCGTGGCGGCCGGTACGTTGCGCCAGGACTACGGCCTGCGCGATTTCAGCTACGGCCCCGGCGCCACGTCCGGCAGCTTGCGCTACGGTCTGAGCGATAACTTGACCCTGGAAAGCCACGCCGAAGCATCCGACGCCCTGACCCTCGGCGGCGTCGGCGGCAACGTGCGCCTGGGCAATTTCGGCGTGCTCAACAGCGCGGTCAGCCAAAGCCGTTTCGACGGCGAGAGCGGCCAGCAACTGAGCCTGGGCTATCAATACAGCAGCCAGCGCTACAGCTTTTCCTACCAGCGCCTGCAACGGCACGAGCGATACGCTGACCTCACTGTGATCGACAGTCCCTACATCAGCCTCAGCAAGCGCAGCGAGCAGGCGACCCTGAGCGTCAACCTCGACGATTGGGGCAGTCTCGGCGCCGGCTACTTCGATGTGCGTGCGGCGGACGATTCCCGCACCCGCCTGCTCAACCTGACGTGGAGCAAACCCCTGTGGCGCAGCAGCAGTTTCTACCTGTCGGCCAACCGCGAGATTGCCGACAGCAACTGGGCGGTGCAGGCGCAACTGGTGATTCCTTTCGACCTGCGCGGCAGCCTGGCCATCAGCAGCGAGCGCAGCAAGAGCGGTCAGAGCCAACAGCGGGTCAACTACAGCCGCGCCGTGCCGACCGAAGGCGGGGTGGGTTTCAACCTCGGCTACGCCAAGGGCGACGGTCCCGATTATCGCCAGGCCGATCTGACCTGGCGCCTGCAATCGGTGCAATTGCAGGCCGGCGTCTATGGTACCCCCGATGCCGAAACCCGCTGGGCCGACGCCAGTGGTTCGCTGGTGTGGATGGACCGCCAGGTATTCGCTGCCAATCGCATCGACGATGCCTTCGTGGTGGTCAGCACCGATGGCTACGCCGACATCCCGGTGCGCTACGAAAACCAGACCGTCGGCCAGACCGACCGCAACGGCCACCTGCTGGTGCCCTGGAGCAGTGCCTACTACCGGGGCAAATACGAGATCGATCCATTGAATCTGCCCGCCAACGTGCGCAGCCCGAACGTCGAACAACGCATCGCGGTGCGGCGTGGCAGTGGTTATCTGTTGGAATTTCCGCTGAACCGGGTCGTTGCCGCGAGCATCGTGCTGGTCAACGCCCAGCAGCAGGAATTGCCCCTGGGCAGTGGCGTGTTGCATGAGCAGAGCGGTACGCAAACGGTGGTCGGTTGGGACGGCCTGGTGTACCTGGAGAACCTGCAAAAACAGAACACCTTGCAGGTGACCACGGCCGACGGCAAACGCTGTCGGGTGCAATTTGCGGTCGACCTCGAGCAGGATCAGATCCCGCTGATCGGGCCGTTGGTGTGCCAATGAAGTGGCTGATGCTCTTTGTGTTGTGGCTGCCGGTTCCGGCGTGGGCCCTGTGCTCGGTCGTCAGTACCACACCAGTGGGCTTCGGTTCGGTGAGCTCGATCGCGGTGCGCACCACCGCCCAGCCCAGCTCCACCCTCAATGGCGGCTTGAGTTGCACCGGCTCGCTGCTGTCGTTGCTGACCAACAACGATCACTTCTGGGCCAACATCACCTCGACGCAAAGCGGATTGGTCGGCCCCACCGGCGACGTCATCGGCTACACGATCTACGCCAACAACAGCACCAGTTTCCCGCTGACCCGCGGCATCGATTTTGACTTTGCCCGCAACGGCATCATCGATGCCCTGGGCCTGCTCAATGGCACGGTGCCCAAAACCGTGCCGCTTTACCTGCGTACCACCATCGGCAGCAACGTCGCGGCCGGCATCTACAGCGAAACCCTGAACATCAAGTGGACCTGGAACTACTGCTCCGGCATCGGCATCGGCGATGTCTGCCTGGGACGCGATATCAACAACGGCTCGACCACGCTCACCGTCAACCTGACGGTGGCCAATGACTGCACCATCACCGCGCCGAACATCGCCTTCGGCAGCGCCCCGGTGGTCAGCGCCTTCGCCCCGGTGACCGGGCAGACCATCAACCTGGCCTGCACCAAGGGCAGCGCATACACCGTGGGTTTGGGGGATGGGCAGAACGCGGTGAGCGTCGGGGGGCGGCGGCGGATGATTTCCGGCGCTAATTACCTGGCCTACGACATTTTCAAAAGCGCCGGAACGACGCGATGGGGGAATGTTGGCAGCGCGCGTCGGGCCAGTTCGGATGCCGAGATCAACCCCGGGAATGGCTTGGGCACGGGCAGTCAGATCTTCAATTACAACGCGAAGATCTACACCGACCAGACCACGCCGCCGGCGGGGACTTATCTGGACAGCGTGGTGTTGGATGTGGGGTTTTGAATAACCGGAACTCGTCGGGGAAATGCGCATCAGGGACTCTCGATGCCGCACCAGAATCGGTGCATGAGCAACGCCACCTGTGATGAGATACGCTTGGATCCGACGAACCAGAGCGAATCGCTCTGGTCACCCATTATTCTGGATTCGCGAAATATGGACACGATTGAGGCGCTGCGAATCTTTGTCAGTATCGATGAAGCCGGCAGCCTGAGCGGTGCCGCGCGCCACCATTCGCTGGCCACTTCGACTGTCAGTGTTGCCTTGCAGCAACTGGAGCAGAGTGCCGGAGTGCGGTTGATCACCCGGTCCACCCGGCGGCTGAGTTTTACTCACGAAGGCCGACAGTTCCTGTCTGAAGCAAGAAAAATACTGGCCGTCTGGGATACCACACTCGAGGGCGTCAAACAGGGGCCGTTGACCGGGCTCATCCGCTTCACGACCACCCAGGATTTTGGCAGTGAAGTGGTGGCGCCCTTGGTCGACAGGTTTCTGGAGCTGCATCCTGGCGTACGGTTCGACCTGCTGTTGGCCGAAGGCGTGCTCGATCTGGCGCAGAACCATCTGGACTTCGCGCTGCGTCACGGCCCCTTGCCCGATTCTTCGCTCAGGGCTCGACTGCTGGTAACAGGGCGTCGGGTGATCTGTGCATCGCCTGCCTATTGGGCCGTGCATGGCAAACCGACTTCCCCGCAGGACCTGGCGCAGCACAACTGCCTGGTGATCTCGTGGCCAGACCGTCCAGTGTCAACCTGGTCATTCACCGAGGACGGCAAACGACTCAGGGTCAAGGTGTCGGGCAATCGAATGGCCAACCATGGCGGGGTCCTGCGACAGTGGGCCATCAAAGGTTACGGCGTTGTCATCAGTCCGTTGTGGACTATCCGCAAAGAACTGCAGGCCGGTGTGCTGACAACCGCTCTGGAGGCGTTTCTTCCCGATGAGGCGAACCTGTACGCCGTGACCGCTGACGGTGTCGCGAGTCGCCGTGTCATCGCATTTCTCGATTTTCTCGCGCGGGAGTTGGCGGGGTTTGCGTGACCTAGCCCGGTAAATCGCATTTATTTCTCGCAAAATGCGAAAGGTGAAATCGATGTTCATCGGCTTATCGCCTCGCTGAAAACACCTGAAACTGGCCCTCTTTAAATCGGGTGAACACCCGGCCCTACAGAGGAACACGCTCATGCCAGTGACCGCCAAAGCCGCCGTTATCCACGGATACGGTGGCGCAGAAAACCTGACGTTCGAAGAAATAGAGATTGCCGAACCGGGCGACCATGAAGTCCGGGTGCGCAATACCGTCATCGGCGTGAATTTCGTAGACGTGTACTTCCGTCGGGGCACGCTGCCTGTGCCGCAGTTCCCTGTGATTGTTGGTGACGAGGCCGCAGGGATCGTCGAAGCGGTTGGCCGCCATGTGACGTCGGTCAAGGTCGGCGACCGAGTGATTTATGGTGACAGTCATGTCAACTTCGGCGCCTATGCCAGCCAGAAGCTGCACCTGGCCGACCGGGTCATGGTCATCCCCGAAGGCGTCACCGACGAGCAGGCCGCAGCCAGTTTTCTCAAGGGGCTGACCGCGCGTTATCTGGTGAAGGAAACCGTGGCACTCAAGCCCGGTGACACCATTCTTTACCACGCGGCCGCTGGCGGCGTCGGGCAGATCTTCGTGCAGTGGGCCAAGGCATTGGGGGTGCGCGTGTTCGGCACAGTGTCTACTGACAGCAAGGCGCAAGTGGCACGCGACGTCGGTTGCGACGAGGTGATCAACTACACCACCGAGGATTTCGTTGCCCGTGTTCTGGAACTGACTGGCGGTGTGGGGGTAAACGCGGTATTCGATTCCGTGGGCAAGGACACCTTTCCTGGCTCACTGGCCGTACTCAAGCCGCGCGGTACGCTGGTGCAGTTCGGCAAGGCGTCTGGCTTTCCGGAACCGTTCGACCCTTTCCTGCTGATGCCCAAAGCGCTGTACCTGACGTGGGCGATCCTGCCGCACTACACCTCCTCGGTGGAGGATTTCAAAACGGCTGCCGCCGATCTGCTGGGAGCCATTGAGTCGGGCATCCTCAAAGTCGATCCGAGCCACGTCTATGGGTTCGAGCAAGTCGTGCAAGCGCACCAGGACCTTGAAGAACGGCGCACCACCGGTGCCGTAGTGATGCGCGTTTAAGCCATCACATCCCCACCTGTAACCGCGGCCGCCCCCGATCCATCACCAGGCTGCCGCGACATCTTCAGCCCACATCACGAGCCGCCATGAACTCTGAACTGAACCGACTGGCTTCGCTGGAAGCCATCAGAAACCTGCGCATCTTCTACTGCCATCATCTGGACAGTGGCCGGATTGACTCACTCGCCAGGCTATTCACCGAGGATGCCATCCTTCAGGTGGATCGAGGCTGTTGGCGAGGCCGTGAAGAAATCCACGTCGGCCTGTCCGCGGCCTTCGCCGAATATGATGTCGAGCCGCGCGGTGCTTACCCGTTTGTTCATCTGGTTTCCAACCAGTGGGTCGAATTGCTGGACGAGAACCGCGCCGAAGGACGCTGCCACATGCAGTTTCTGGCGACCGAGCGGGCCGTGGAGGCCAACCCGTTGATCCTCATGGGCGTCTATGCCGATGAATACCGGCGTGTCGATGGGGTATGGCTGATCAGCCGCACACGCCTGGACGTCATCTGGCCAAAACCGGATGTCGCCGGTGGTGAACCCGGCAACGGTCTTGTGCTGCCATCCTGAGATGGCTCCTGCGCATTTTCTACAACAGTGGGAGCGATTTTAAAATTGGCTGGTCTGCCTGAGCATCCGCGCCGCCGGCGTGTCGCTAGGGCTGACCATCGCGTAGTTGTAGCCGCCCCCGGACCAGTATTCGGCCTGCAATCCGCCGTCGCTGCGACTGCCCCTGGGCAGCATGAAGTTTTTGGGGCCCGGCGGACGCACGTAAAAGCTGATTTTATGCCCGCTCAAATCTTCGTAGACCACCATGGCCGCCGGCCCCTGCTCAGTGCTGAGCAGGCGCCCGCTCACCGGTTTGAAGCCGGCGCCGGTGAGGTCCGGCAGGCGGTTGGCCTGGGTGAAATAGCGGTCGAGCCAGGCCTGCATGGTGCCATCGTCTGTGGCCTTGTAGTCCGCCGGCAGGATGCCCTGTTCGGCAATCAGGCGATAGGCCTGCAGGGCGTCGGCCATGGGCGCCTGGGCGCTGACGAAGGTCATTTCCCGGGCCTGCCAGCCGCTCAATCCACCCACGCTGACGGCAATCAGCAACACCGCGGCGTTGGCCAGTTGACGTCGGGAGTGGCGTTTGAGGCGGCGGCGGATCTGCGCCGGGTCGAGCTCCGGGTTGGCCGGTTGCTGCAAGGCGCCGCTGAGGGCGGCGCGCAGCAGTTGGGCGTCCTGCTGCCAGGCCCGCACTTGTGCACAAACGTGCGGGTGACTGGCCAGAAAAGTCTCCACCAGCTGCCGGTCGGCATCGCTGAGTTGGTGGTCGACGTAAGCGTGCAGGTCACGCTCGGTTGGGGGCATGCTGATCATTTGAGTCTCCGCAGGGCAGGGCGGGTGATTTCGCCATCGCTGAGTTGGCGCAGGGCCTGACGGGCCCGGGACAGGCGGGACATCACGGTGCCGGTGGGGACGTCGAGAATCTCGGCGACCTCTTTGTAACTCAGGCCTTCGACCGACACCCAGAGCAGCAATGCACGCTGTTCGGTGGGCAGTCGATCGAAGGCTTCGAGGGTTGATTGGGCGATGACGGTGCGCTCCACCGAGGGCTGCGCATCGTCACCGCCGGTAAAGAATTCGAGCATCCGCGCGTAGCGACGCGAGCGCCGGTGGGCGTCGAGGAACTGGCGATACAAAATCGCGAACAACCAGGCCCGCAAGTCGCCTTCGGGGCGTTTGTCACCCCAACTCGACAACGCGCGCTCCAGGCACGACTGCACCAGATCGTCGGCGCTGCTGGCATTGCGCGTCAGCGATACGGCGAAACGGCGCAACCTGGGAATGATTTCTCGCAGTTGTTCGTCGATATCGTTCATGAAGTGATGTCCAGTCGCTACGCTGTGGACTAGGGAGACGCCCGGCATTGGAGGTTATTCCACGCGCGAAAAAATAAATACGGCGTGTGGGAATAAACCGTTTTGCGGTGCGTCTGGCTTGTTCTTCTTACCTTTGTGGCCGATGGCCCTGGAGTTTTTCATGGTAGATCGCTCATCACCGCCGACCCGGCCGCCCTTGAGTGCCGGCAGCCTGACGTTGCGTCTGGCCGGCATTGCCGTGGTGGTCGCCGCCGTGGCCGGGGCTTTTGCCTACGTCAACGGCACCCTTGACCCACAGCGTCTGACGCCGAAAAAACTGATCAACGTGCTGGAAACCAACAACGGCGTGCATCCAGGATTTCGCCGCAATCACGCCAAGGGCGTGTGCGTGATCGGTCATTTCGAAAGCAGCGGCGAGGCGCGCAGCTATTCCTCCGCCCAGGTCTTCAATGAGCCACGCACGCCGGTGGTCGGTCGTCTGGCCGTGACACCGGGCAATCCTTACGCGCCGGACAGCGCTGCGCCGATCCGCAGCCTGGCGTTGCGCTTCACTCAAGCCAACGGCCAGCAATGGCGCACCGGGATGAACAGCATGCCGGTGTTCCCAGTGGCCACGCCCGAAGCGTTCTACCAGTTGCAGCAGGCCCAGTCGCCGCTGCCCTCCACCGGCAAACCGGACCCGGCTGCGGTGCCGGCGTTCTTCGGTTCGCACCCGGAAGCCGCGGCGTTCCTGGCCTGGGTCAAGACTGCCAAGCCGTCGGCCAGCTATGCGACCGAGACCTATAACAGCGTCAACGCGTTTTATCTGGTCAATGCCGCCGGGCAGCGGCAGGCCGTGCGCTGGAACATGGTGCCGGTGGCCCAGGATGCACCGGGGGCAACGGCGCCGGAGGGCACCGATTATCTGGACAAGGACCTGGTGCAGCGCATCAACGCAGGTCCGTTGCGTTGGCAGTTGCTGATCACTCTGGCCGACCCCGGTGATCCGGTGAACGACGCCACCAAGGTCTGGCCCGCAGGGCGCAAGGTGCTGAACGCCGGCACCCTGGTGCTGGAAAAGACCCAGCCGCAACTGAGCGGCGAGTGCCGCGACATCAACTATGACCCGCTGGTGTTGCCCGCCGGCATCGAAGCGTCCGACGATCCGCTGCTGGCCGCGCGTTCTGCCGGTTACGCCAACTCCTACCTGCGTCGCACCAGCGAAGTCAGCCAATTGCCCGCCGCCAAACAGGAGGCCCAGCAATGAGCACTCAACCCAACCATTTCGCTCCACTGGCGCGCCTGCTGCACTGGCTGATGGCGCTGATGATCATCGCCATGCTGTTCATCGGTGCGGGCATGGTCGCCTCGGTCTCAGAACGCCATGAATGGCTGATCCACCTGCACAAACCGTTGGGCGCGGCGATTCTGCTCCTGGCGATCTTGCGTCTGGCGGTGCGCTTTGCCACCCGGCAGCCGCCACTGCCGGCGGACCTGCCGGGCTGGCAAGTGCTGGCGGCGAAAGCGTCCCACGTAATGCTTTACGTCTTGATGTTGGTTTTGCCGCTGCTGGGCTGGGCGATGATTTCGGCGTCGGGCGAGCCGGTGATGCTCGGCAGTTCATTGCAATTGCCTTCGATCGTAGCGGCCAACGCGCAGGTGTTCGCGTTTTTGCGCAAGGCCCACGGGTACCTGGCGTATCTGCTGTTCTTGACGGTGTTGCTGCATCTGGCGGCGGCGCTGTTCCACGCCTGGGTACGCCGTGATGATGTGCTGGACAGCATGTTGAGGGGTAAGGATCGCGGCTGAGTGCCGGCCCGTGTGGGAGCGAGCGAACTCGCTCCCACAGGATTTCAACGCAGGCTATCGACCATCTCGGCCACGGTGGTCAACACATCCTTGCCCAACTGCTTGGAACGCTTGCCCGACCAGCCAGTGACCGGGTTGGGGTGGTCGTCATGGTCCTTGAACGGCATTTCCAGGGTCAGCGACAGGCAGTCGTACTTCTGGCCGACACTGTTGCAGGCCAGGGTCATGTTGGCCTGGCCCGGCTCGTCCCGGGTGTAGCCGTACTTGGTCTGGAAGTCCTTGGTGGTTTTTTTCAGGTGGCTGCGGAACTGCTCTTCGAGTTTTTCGATGCGCGGCGTGTAGCCAGGATTGCCTTCGCAAGCGGCGGTGAACACGTGGGGGATTTCCTCGTCACCGTGAACGTCGATGAACAGGTCGACGCCGTACTTTTCCATTTGCTGCTGTACGAAGAACACCTCCGGGCTGATTTCCGGGCTGGCGCTTTGCCAGGCGCGGTTCAGGTCCTGGCCCATGGCGTTGGTGCGCAAATGGCCGTGGAACGCGCCATCCGGGTTCATGTTCGGCACCAGGTACAGGTCGGCGCTGGCCAGCAATTTGTTCAGGACCGGATCGTCGTGGTGCTCCAGGCGTTCGATCACGCCTTCCATGAACCACTCGGCCATGTGTTCACCAGGGTGTTGCTGGGCAATCATCCACACCTTGCGCCGGCCTTCGGCTCCCGAGCCCTTGCGCAGCAGTTGAATGTCACGGCCTTCGACGCTCTTGCCGGTCGCCAGCAACTCGGTGCCCGCCTTGGTCAATGCCTGCTCGATCAACCAATCGTGGCGTCCGCGGCTGTAGGGTTCGAAATAGGCGAACCAGGCGTGGGTCTGCGTGGCTTCGAGGCAGAAGCGCAGGCAGTCGCCTTCGAAAATCGTCGGCACGCGAAACCAGTTGACGTGATCGTAGGAAGCCACCGCCTGATAGCCGTCCCAGGCCTTGTTGTAGGAAGACTGGCTGGCGTTGTTGAGGCGAAACCAGTGCTCCTGGCCGACGTGCAGGCCGCTGGCCTTGAAATGGAACCATTGAAAGTGTGGGCTGCGGGTATCCGGGCGGATGGCCAGCAACGGTTTGAGCGGGTCGCTGATGTCGATGACCTGGATGTTGCCGCTGTCGAAATTGGCAGAAATATCGAGGGAGGATTTAGCCACGGTCAGGTTTCCTGATTTGGATTTATGGCGGCTACTTTACACGCAAGAGAAGGGGCTGACAGCGAAGAAAAAACGTTTCACCGGTGGCTTGGCGCAGTCATTGAAAACCACGAGCACGAATGGCCGGATTTATGCAGTGAGATGAATGAAATCAGAAGGTTAGAGCGTGGGGGCGTCCTCCTTGACGCCAATGCAGCTTAGAGATTGTGCAATTGATTCTCAAGTGCTATTTGCCATAACCGTGCCGTGTTGATAAACGGTCTTTCCTGTCGGCGAATAATCTTTTCATCACATCCGCGTCACTGATTTGCAGCACCCGAAGACTTCATGGCCTGAAGAAGTCAGCCAGAAAACTGACAAAAAAAGACCCGGCAAAAAGCCGGGTCAAAAACCGTGATTAGCCTGATGAGGAGACAGTCCAAGAGTCCGACCTAAGGTCCCTTGGCCCATCGACTGATCTCGCGATCAGTTGATGCAATAATAATCATTCTCATTTAAGAGTCAAGGGATTTAATCATTGCGAGCGGAAAATTCGTTCCGTCCTCTTCGTGCGCCTTTGCTTCAGATGCTCTGATGCCTCTCCAGGGATCGGTCTACCAACGCCTTGGCCATGTCGATCATGTGCACCGCCGAAAACGCCAGGTCCCGGGGCGTCCCCTGCAATTGGCTGGCCGATTCATAGGCCGTGGCGGCGGCACAGCGCAACAGGTCCGAGGCACGGACCAGCGCCTCCTCGTTGGTGACATTCGGGTTTACCTCAAAGAAGCGCACTTCGCCTGCTTCTTGCGCTGCGGCCGGTTTCAGGTAGTAGTCCAGCGCGCGCTGGGCGGCCGCGCAACCCTGAGGAGAGGTGAGTGACGTGTCAATTTGCATATCAGGCAAGTCGTCAAGGGAATGGGTCATGGTGATGGCAAGCTCCGTGATAGGTTCAGATCCGTGAAGCCATCCTAGTACGATCTGTATTTGTGACCATAATTTAAATACTACATTTTGTGTTTTGATGGTCGGAGCCCACCACGTATCGTGCCGCACATGGATAAATGGATTGAATTGGTCAAGGCCAAGATGAGTGAACTCAAAGTCACTCAGGAAGTGCTCGCCGAGCGCCTCGGGATGTCCCAGGGCGGCGTTGGGCACTGGCTCAACAAACGACGCGAACCGGGCATCGAGGATATGAACCGTGTGCTCAAGGCACTGGGCATGGACTTTCTCGAAGTGGCGCTGGTGATTCGCGAACCCTCGGATGCCCCGGACGAGGCAATGCCCCTGACGCAAAAGTACAACCCGTACTTTCGCTACCCGGTCAGCGATTGGCAGCAGACGACGCAAGTGCGTGATGGCGAACGGGGCCAGTACCGTTTCGAGCTGTCCGACTATCACGCCCGTGGCGCGGCGTTCTGGCTGACGGTGGCGGGGGATGCGATGACGGCGCCCAGCGGGCTGAGCATTGCCGAGGGCATGCTCATCCTTGTCGACCCGGACGTCCAGGCCGAACCCGGCAAACTGGTGATCGCCCAGTGGCCGAGCAGCCACGAGGCGATTTTTCGCAAGTTGATCGAGGAGGGCGGGGAGCGTTATCTGGTTCCGCTCAATCCGACGTACCCCAAAGCCCTGTTCACCGACGAGTGCCGAATCATCGGCGTGGTGGTGCAGGCAACCGCTAAATTCTAGTCAGATCGGCCCTCGCACAGCGCAGGGCCGATCTTCATTTCATGCCTCTTCCAGTTCCACCAACGCACTGCCTTCGCTGACCATCTCGCCTTCCTGGCAATACAGCGCCTTGATCACCCCGGCATGGGGCGCGCGGATACTGTGCTCCATCTTCATCGCTTCCAGCACCACCAGTTGCGTGCCGGCTTCGACCGTTTGCCCGGCCTCCACCAATACCCGCACGATGCTGCCGTTCATGGGCGCGGTCAGTCCGCCCTGGTGGCTGTGGCTGGCCTCGACGGCGCTGATCGAGTCGTACGGCTCGATGCGGTGCAGTTCACCTTCCCATTGCAGATACACCAGGTTGCCTCGGCGAATCGCCCGATGCTGGCGGCGCACGCCGTCGTGCTCGGTCAACAGATGTTCGCCCTTGAGCTGCGCGCTGCGGATCTGGGATGCGCCCAGTGTCAGGGCGCGGTCCTGGCCTTCGCAGGCCAGGTGAAGGGTGACTTGCGCCGGTAATCCGGCCCGCAAGCCATTGCCGATCGCCCATGGCGAACTGGGGTCATCACCGCGCACCGCGTCGGGCTGGCTCTGCGCAAAAGCCTGGGCGGCGGCGTGCCAGAACTCATCGCTCAGGTCCGCAGGAGCCGGCAGCAACTGTTCCTGATAGCGCGGGATGAAACCGGTATCCAGTTCCGCCGCGGCAAACGCGGGATGGGCAATGATCCGGCGCAAAAAGTTGATGTTGGTCTTCAGGCCGCCAATGGCGAACTCATCGAGCATGCTCAACAGGCGCAGACGGGCCTGTTCTCGGTCCTCACCCCAGGCAATCAGTTTGCCGAGCATCGGGTCATAGAACGGGGAAATCTCGTCGCCTTCTTCGACGCCGCTGTCCACTCGCCGACCCGCGCCCGGCGACGATTCGCGGTACAACTCCAGGCGCCCGGTGGCCGGCAGAAATTCGTTGCCCGGGTCTTCGGCATACAGTCGCACTTCAATCGCATGGCCAACCAGCGGCACCTGATCCTGGGTCATGGGCAATGCTTCGCCACGGGCCACGCGAATCTGCCACGCCACCAGATCGAGGCCGGTGATGGCTTCTGTGACCGGGTGCTCGACCTGCAGGCGGGTGTTCATCTCCATGAAGAAGAATTCACCACGGGCGTCCAGCAAAAACTCCACGGTGCCGGCACCGACGTAACCGATAGCCTGGGCCGAACGCACGGCGGCTTCGCCCATGGCCCGGCGCAGTTCCGGGCTCAAGCCGGGCGCGGGCGCTTCTTCGACGACCTTCTGGTGGCGACGCTGGATCGAGCAGTCACGTTCGTTGAGGTACAGGCAGTTGCCATGCTGGTCGGCGAACACCTGGATTTCCACGTGACGGGGTTTGAGCAGGTATTTTTCCACCAGCATCCGCGAATCGCCGAAGGACGACTGGGCTTCACGCTGGGCCGAGGCCAGGGCTTCGGCCAATTGGCTGACGTCCTCCACCACCTTCATGCCCTTGCCGCCGCCGCCCGCCGTGGCCTTGAGCAACACCGGGTAACCGATGCGTTCGCAGGCGGCGCGGAAGGTGTCGAAGTCCTGAGCCTCACCGTGATAACCCGGCACCAGCGGCACGCCGGCGGTCTCCATCAGCGCTTTGGCGGCGGATTTGCTGCCCATGGCGTCGATGGCCGAGGCGGGCGGGCCGAGGAAGATCAGGCCGGCGGCTTCGATCGCGCGGGCAAACCCGGCGTTCTCCGACAAAAAGCCATAACCGGGATGGATCGCCTGGGCGCCGCTGGCCTTGGCCGCGGCGATCAGTTTGTCGATTTGCAGGTAGCTGTCGGCGGCCTTGCTGCCACCGAGGTCGACACGGATATCGGCTTCGCGGCTGTGGCGCGCATCACGGTCGGTGGCGCTGTGCACGGCGACGGTGGCCAGGCCCAGGGCTTTGGCGGTACGCATCACGCGGCAAGCGATCTCGCCGCGGTTGGCCACCAGCAGGGTGGTGAGGACGGGGGCGCTCATCAACGCGGCTCCTTGGTGGTGATTTCGGCCTGCCAGCTCGGCGGGCGCTTTTGCAGGAAGGCCCGCAGACCTTCCTGGCCTTCGGGGCTGACGCGGATGCGGGCGATGGCGTTTTCGGTGTAGCGGCGCAGGGCCGGGAGCAGCGAGCCGTCACCGACTTCACGCAGCAGGTCCTTGCTGGCGCGCATGGCGGCGGGGCTGTTGAGCAGCAGGTTGTCGATCCACTGCTCGACGTTTTGCTCAAGGTCGGCCAGCGGATAGCTCTCCGACAGCAGCCCCAGTTCCCGTGCCCGCTGGCCGCCAAAACGCTCGGCGGTCAAGGCGTAGCGTCGTGTGGCGCGTTCGCCGATGGCTTGCACCACGAACGGGCTGATCACCGCAGGCGCCAGGCCGATGCGCACTTCCGACAGGCAGAACTGCGCGTCATCGGCGCCAATGGCCATGTCGCAGCAACTGATCAGGCCCAAGGCCCCACCGAAGGCTGCGCCTTGCACCACGGCCAGGGTCGGCACTTTCAGTTTGGCCAGGTTATACATCAGCTCCGCCAGTTCCCGGGCGTCGTCGAGGTTGGTGTGGTAATCGAGTTCGGCCGACTGCTGCATCCACGCCAGATCGGCGCCGGCGCTGAAATGCTTGCCGCGACCGCGCACGATCAGAAATCGCAGGCTGGCATCGCTCGCGACTTTGTCGAGGGCGAGGATCAGTTCGCGGATCATTTCGGCATTGAAAGCGTTGTTCTTTTCTTCACGGCTGAGCCAGAGAGTCGCAAAACCCCTTGGGTCGGTCAGCAGTTCGAGGGTGTTGAAGTCGCTCATATTCGTCCGTCTCCACGGCTCTTGTGTAGGAGCGAGCTTGCTCGCGATGGGCTACAGGGCGACGCGTTTTTTCAGAAAACACGCGTTATCGTTAACGTCCATCGCGAGCAAGCTCGCTCCTACAACAAAAAATCACATCCGGAACACGCCGAAGCGGCTCGGTTCGATTGGTGCATTCAGCGACGCGGACAAGGCCAGGGCCAGCACGTCACGGGTCTGCGCCGGGTCAATGACGCCGTCGTCCCACAAGCGAGCGCTGGAGTAATAGGGGTGGCCCTGTTCTTCGTACTGGTCGAGGATCGGTTGCTTGATCTCGGCTTCCTGCTCGGCGCTGAACCCTTGGCCACTGCGCTCGGCCTGTTCGCGCTTGACCTGCACCAGTACGCCGGCCGCCTGTTCGGCGCCCATCACGCCGATGCGCGCATTCGGCCACATCCACAGAAAGCGCGGGTCATAGGCCCGACCGCACATGCCGTAGTTACCGGCCCCGAAACTGCCGCCAATGATCACCGTGAACTTCGGCACTTTGGCGCAGGCCACGGCCGTTACCAGTTTTGCACCGTGCTTGGCGATGCCGCCGGCCTCGTATTTCTGGCCGACCATGAACCCGGTGATGTTCTGCAGGAACAGCAGCGGGATGCCGCGCTGGCAGGCCAGTTCGATGAAGTGCGCGCCTTTCTGCGCGGCTTCGGCGAAGAGGATGCCGTTGTTGGCGAGGATCGCGATCGGGTAACCGTGCAGGTGGGCAAAACCGCACACCAGCGTTGTCCCGAACAGCGCCTTGAATTCATCGAACACCGAACCGTCCACCAGCCGCGCGATCACTTCGCGCACGTCGAACGGTTGCTTGGCGTCGGCCGGCACTACGCCGTACAACTCGTCACTGCTGTAGAGCGGGGCGATTGGAGTGCGTTGCTGCACTTCACCGAGCTTGCGCCAATTGAGGTTGGCGATGCTGCGTCGGGCGATGGCCAGGGCATGTTCATCGCTCTCGGCATAGTGGTCGGCGACCCCGGAAATCTTGCAGTGCACATCGGCACCGCCCAGGTCTTCGGCGCTGACCACTTCACCGGTCGCCGCTTTCACCAGCGGTGGGCCGGCGAGGAAAATCGTCGCCTGTTCGCGGACCATGATCGCTTCGTCGGCCATCGCCGGCACGTAGGCGCCACCGGCGGTGCAGGAGCCCATGACCACTGCGATTTGCGGAATGCCCAGGGCGCTCATGTTGGCCTGGTTGAAGAAGATCCGGCCGAAATGTTCACGATCCGGGAACACCTCGTCCTGACGCGGCAGGTTGGCGCCACCGGAGTCCACCAGATAGATGCACGGCAAGCGGTTCTGCTGGGCGATGGTCTGGGCGCGCAGGTGCTTTTTCACCGTCAGCGGGTAGTACGAGCCCCCTTTTACCGTGGCATCGTTGGCGACAATCATGCATTCGACGCCTTCCACCCGGCCGATTCCGGCGATCACGCCAGCGGCCGGCACGTCTTCGCCGTACACCTGGTAAGCGGCCAATTGGCTGATTTCCAGGAACGGCGAGCCCGGATCCAGCAGGCGATTGATCCGCTCGCGGGGCAGCAACTTGCCCCGCGAGGTGTGGCGTTCTTGCGCTTTCGGGCCACCACCTTGCGCGACCTGGGCGAGCAGGGTGTGCAGGGCGTCGACCTGTTCGAGCATCGCTGCGCTGTTGGTCGCGAACTCCGCCGAACGGGGGTTGAGCTGGGTGTGCAGGATAGCCATGGACAGCTCCGTCTTAGCGGGTTTCGTTGAACAGTTCGCGACCGATCAGCATGCGACGGATCTCACTGGTGCCGGCGCCGATTTCGTACAGCTTGGCGTCACGCAGCAGACGGCCGGCCGGAAATTCGTTGATGTAGCCGTTGCCACCCAGAATCTGGATCGCGTCCAGGGCCATTTGCGTGGCGCGCTCGGCGCTATAGAGGATCACGCCGGCGGCGTCCTTGCGGGTGGTTTCGCCGCGCTCGCAGGCCTGGGCGACCGCGTACAGGTAGGCGCGACTGGCGTTGAGTTGGGTGTACATGTCGGCGACCTTGCCCTGGATCAGCTGGAATTCGCCGATGCTCTGGCCGAACTGCTTGCGGTCGTGGATGTACGGCACGATCAGGTCCATGCAGGCCTGCATGATTCCGGTCGGGCCGCCGGAGAGCACGACGCGCTCGTAGTCCAGACCGCTCATCAGCACCTTCACGCCGCCGTTGAGCACGCCGAGGATGTTCTCTTCCGGCACTTCGACGTCATCGAAGAACAACTCGCAGGTGTTGGAGCCGCGCATGCCGAGCTTGTCGAACTTGTTGCTGCGGCTGAAACCTTTCCAATCGCGCTCGACAATGAATGCGGTGATGCCGTGGGGGCCTTTTTCCAGGTCGGTCTTGGCGTAGATCACGTAGGTGTTCGCGTCCGGGCCGTTGGTGATCCAGGTCTTGCTGCCGTTGAGTACGTATGTGTCGCCGCGCTTATCGGCGCGCAACTTCATCGACACCACGTCGGAGCCGGCATTCGGTTCGCTCATGGCCAGGGCGCCGATGTGTTCGCCGCTGATCAGTTTGGGCAGGTACTTGAGTTTCTGTTCGTGGTTGCCGTTGCGGTTGATCTGATTGACGCAGAGGTTGGAGTGGGCGCCGTAGGACAGGGCGACAGAGGCCGAACCCCGGCTGATTTCTTCCATCGCCACCACATGGGCCAGGTAGCCCAGACCGGCGCCGCCGTACTCTTCCGGCACGGTAATCCCCAGCAGGCCCATGTCACCGAATTTGCGCCACAGATCGGCGGGGAACAGGTTGTCGATGTCGATCTGAGCGGCGCGGGGAGCGATCTCTTTGGCGACGAAGGACTGAACCTGATCGCGCAGCATGTCGATGGTTTCACCGAGGGCAAAGTTCAGGGATGGGTAGCTCATGGGTCACCTTTTGGCTTTTTGTAGGACGGGGAGGACAGCGAATTACCTCTCACCTTTACGTTAACGTAAGCCTGTGACGAATGGCTGTCAATCACCCTTTACGTTAACGTCAACTTGAGCGACAGTAGGACCGTTCCTACAGACAAGCACCCAGAGTGGGGGCCGCTGTTACACCCATTAATAAAGACAATAGGGGTCGTCATGGATCAACCCAGTGCAAACCCGCAGCGCAGCTACACCCGTGGTTCTCAGGATAAAGCCCTGTTGGCGATGACCATCGGACAGGCGTTCGATCACACGGTGGTGCAGCACCCCGACGGCGAGGCGCTGGTCGTGCGCCATCAACGGTTGCGCTACACCTGGCGGCAACTGGCGCAGGAAGCGGATATTCATGCCCGGGCGCTGCTGGCGTTGGGCCTGCAGACTGGCGACCGCCTCGGTATCTGGGCACCGAACTGCGCTCAGTGGTGCATCACACAGATCGCCACGGCGAAAATCGGCGTGATTCTGATCAACATCAACCCGGCCTACCGCAGTTCCGAGCTGGAATACGTGTTGAAACAGTCCGGCTGCCAATGGCTGGTGTGCGCCGGCGCCTTCAAGTCATCCAACTACCACGCCATGCTGCAAGGCCTGGTGCCGGAGCTGGCAGAGCAATCGATCGGCCAGTTGCAGAGCGAACGCCTGCCTGATCTGCGTGGTGTGATCAGCCTGGATGCGCAACCGCCGAGCGGTTTTTTGCCATGGTCGCAGTTGACCGATCTGGCCGGCGGCGTATCGACGGAACGCCTGCGCGAGTGCCAGGACAGCCTGCATTTCGATCAGGCGGTTAACATCCAGTACACCTCCGGCACCACCGGTTTCCCCAAGGGCGCGACCCTCAGTCACTACAACATTCTCAATAACGGGTACATGGTCGGCGAAAGCCTTGGCCTGACCGCCGCCGATCGCCTGGTGATCCCGGTGCCGCTGTATCACTGCTTCGGCATGGTCATGGGCAACCTCGGCTGCATCACCCACGGCAGCACCATGATCTACCCCAACGATGCCTTCGACCCATTGTTGACCCTGAGCACCGTCGCCGAAGAAAAGGCCACCGCCCTGTACGGCGTGCCGACCATGTTCATCGCCATGCTCGATCAGCCGCAACGCGCCGAGTTCGATCTGTCGAGCCTGCGCACCGGAATCATGGCGGGCGCGACCTGCCCGATCGAAGTGATGCGCCGGGTCATCAGTGAAATGCACATGAGTGAGGTGCAGATTGCCTACGGCATGACCGAAACCAGTCCGGTGTCGTTGCAGACCGGTCCGTCCGACGATTTGGAGCTGCGCGTCACCACCGTCGGCCGCACCCAGCCCCAGCTGGAAAGCAAGATCATCGACGAGGCGGGCAACCTGGTACCGCGAGGCACCATCGGTGAGCTGTGCACCCGCGGTTACAGCGTGATGCTCGGCTACTGGAACAACCCGCAGGGCACCGCCGAGGCCATCGATCAGGCAGGCTGGATGCACACCGGTGACCTGGCGAGCATGAATGACGAGGGTTATGTGTGCATTGCCGGGCGTAACAAGGACATGATCATCCGTGGCGGCGAGAACATTTATCCGCGGGAGCTGGAGGAGTTCTTCTTCACCCACCCGGCCGTGGCCGACGTGCAGGTGATCGGCATTCCCTGCTCGCGCTATGGCGAGGAGATCGTTGCCTGGATCAAATTCCACCCCGGTCACAGTGCGACCGAGCAGGAGCTGCAGGCCTGGTGCAAGGAGCGCATCGCGCACTTCAAAACGCCGCGTTACTTCAAGTTCGTGGACGAGTTCCCGATGACCGTGACCGGCAAGATCCAGAAATTCCGCATGCGCGAGATCAGTGTCGAAGAATTGCGCAGCCAGCAGGGCTGACCCCAAACCCTGTGGGAGCGGGCTTGCTCGCGAATGCGCAGTGTCAGTCAATGAATAAGGTGACTGATACGCCGCCTTCGCGAGCAAGCTCGCTCCTACAAGGAGGGTAAAAAGCTGAACGCCAGACAGCACAAAGGGGAGCCGAAGCTCCCCTTTAATTTTCGTTGCGCGTGCTCTTTTTTTATTATTGAGGGTCGGTCTGTTTTTGTTTTTGGCAACCGTTGCCCTTTACCGCTGTTTTTGGCGATCCCCATCCGGGATCAAGAGCAAACGTATTTTTTTGAGCGCTGATCTACTTTTTCGCTTAAGCGATCCAACCAGTTCGGGAGCTACCTGAAGGTAGTTTTATTGTTCTCTGCCCGGTTGCGGGTCACTCCGAAAAGCACCCTGAAAAGCACATCTTCTCCAAAAAAATCTGTTAGCTGCGTCTCTGCCGTGTTGTTTTTGTTATGTCAGAGTCGTTACGTCTTGTTTTTATTAGGTGTGTCGCGTTTTTTATTCTTGTTATGCCATAGAGATAGCAGAAGGCGTGCCAACTTTTAAAAAGCCTTTAAAATCAATGATTTGATTCTTTGTGGGTTTTTTGCCTCAGGCAAACCCTGACAATTTGTTTCCGTGTTACTCGCTTTTCCCCACATTCCGGATGGGGCGGTAACACCCGGACACACCCGCGCGCACTCACTGCGCGCTACGGGCCTTGGCCACACGGGAACCGGTAGTACGGCCCAGCACCGCGCTGATTTGTTGACCGGCCAGGATCAGCGCATCCAGGTCGATACCGGTTTCGATACCCAGGCCGTTGAGCAGGTAAACCACGTCTTCGGTGGCGACGTTACCGCTGGCGCCCTTGGCGTAGGGGCAGCCACCGAGGCCGGCAATCGAGCTGTCGAACACCGAGATGCCTTCGAGCAGGCTGGCGTAGATGTTGGCCATGGCCTGGCCGTAGGTGTCGTGGAAATGCCCGGCAAGTTTTTCTCGCGGCACATCGGCCGAGACCACCTCGAACATCCGACGGGTTGCACCGGCGGTACCGGTGCCGATAGTGTCGCCCAGAGAGACCTCATAGCAGCCCATGGCGTAGAGTTCGCGGGCGACTAGGGCCACCTGTTCCGGCGCGACATGACCTTCATAAGGGCAGCCCAGCACACAGGACACGTAACCGCGCACGGTCACGCCGTGTTGCCTGGCCGCTTCCATGATCGGCACGAAGCGCGCCAGGCTTTCGCTGATCGAGCAATTGATGTTGCGCTGGGAAAAGGCTTCGGACGCGGCGGCGAACACCGCGACTTCCTTGACCCCGGCCGCGAGGGCGTCTTCAAAGCCGCGCAGGTTGGGCGCCAGCGCGCCATAGGTCACGCCCGGTTTGCGCTGGATCTGCGCGAAAACCTCGGCTGACCCTGCCATCTGCGGCACCCATTTGGGCGAAACGAAACTGCCGACTTCTATATAGCCAAGGCCCGCGGCCGTCAGCGCATCGACCAGTCGCACCTTGTCGGCGACGCTGATGGGTTGGGCTTCGTTTTGCAGTCCGTCGCGGGGACCGACTTCGACAAGGCGTACGTGTGTAGGCAGGGGCATGGAGTTCACCAGAGTGATGGGTGAGCGATGATCAATTATGGGAGCGGGCTTGCTCGCGAATGCGGTGGATCAGTCGACATCCATCTTGGATGTACAGTCGCCTTCGCGAGCAAGCCCGCTCCCACAGGGGATGAGTGTTGACCTATTGAACGGTTTGCTGGCTCTTGAGGGTCTGTTCCAGCGCCTGTACGCAGCGCTCTTCGGCCGTGTCGAGTTCCAGTTTCATTTGTTCGATGTCCAGCATCTGCTGTTCCAGCTGTTGCCGACGCTCGCTGATTTTCGCCAGCATGCTGTTCAGTTGCTTGGTGTTACCGCTGGACGGGTCGTAAAGCTCTATCAGCTCACGGCATTCGGCCAGGGAAAAGCCGATGCGCTTGCCCCGCAGGATCAGTTTCAGGCTGACCTTGTCCCGGGGTGAATAGATGCGTTCCTGGCCACGGCGCTCGGGGCTGAGCAGGCCTTGTTCCTCATAGAAGCGAATGGCCCGGGTGGTAATGTCGAGCTCGCGGGCGAGGTCGGAGATGCTGTAGGTCTGGCTGCTCATGGAAGCGCTCGCAAAAGGTCATGGCGCTAAGCTAATGGCAGGTTGACGTTTACGTCAAGGGGCGGGTTCTGCGGTGTGATCACTGGCCACTTCGCGAGCAAGCCCGCTCCCACCGTTAACCGCAACGCGGTCGAATGTGGGAGCGGGCTTGCTCGCGAAGAACGATAACGCGGATTAACGCCCTACACCTTCTCGAGCTTCTTCTCATGCGCCGTCACCTGCTGGCACAACTCGATCATCTGCTCGCGCATCCAGCGATTGGCCGGGTCCTGATCGGTGCTTTCGTGCCAGTAGAGGTGGGTTTCCACCGGCGGCACGTCGTTGACCGGCAGGCTGAAGGCGTGCAGATCGTTGCGGCGGGCGAAGCGCTCCGGCACGGTCATGACCATGTCGGTCTGCTGCAGTACTTGCGAGGCCATCAGGTAATGCTGTGAGCGCAGGGCGATCTTGCGCTGGATGCCCATCTTGCCCAAAGCCAGATCGACATGGCCCAAACCACTGCGGCGGCTGGAAATATGGATGTGGGTCAGGCCCAGGTAATCATCGAGGGTCAATTTCTCTTTGGTCGCCAGCGGATGCCCCTTGCGCATGGCGCACACGTAACGGTCCTCCATCAACTTGACGTGGCGCACCTGCGGGTCGGTGTTGAGCGGCGCGTCCACGGCAAAATCCAGCCGTCCGGCCGCCAGTTCCTTGGTGGTCTCCCGTCGCTTGGACAGGAAACTCTCGATGATCACCGTCGGCGCCAGGCGACGCAGGCGCTGGAACAGCGGCGGCAGGATCACCGCTTCGGTGAGGTCGGTCATGCTGATGCGATAGGTCTTGACGGCCTGCAGCGGGTTGAAAATTCGGCTTTCCTGTACCGATACCCGCAGCAGCGACAGGGCGTTGCGCACCGGGCCGATGATGTTCTGAGCCATGGGCGTGGGCACCATGCCCTGGGCGGTACGCACGAATAATGGATCGTTGAAGGTTTCGCGCAGACGGGCCAGAGCGTTGGACACCGCCGGTTGAGTAATGCCGACGATCTGCCCGGCGCGGGTCAGGTTGGCTTCGGTGTAGATCGCGTCGAAGACGATGAAAAGGTTGAGGTCGACCTTGCTCAGATTCATTACGCGGCTCTCTTATTGTGTTGGCGGACTGACCGTGACGATCAGCCGATCATATATCGGTGATGAATGTTAATACACGCCGAGAATAGGCTAGGTAAATTTTCGTAGCTGTTCTAGCATCGATTGCATGATCTAAACAACCTCCCCCAAGAAGGTATCCGCTCATGGATTTCGCTTATTCGCCCAAGGTGCAAGAACTGCGTGAGCGCGTGACCGCGTTCATGGACACCTACGTTTACCCTGCCGAAGCCGTGTTCGAGCGCCAGGTCGCCGAGGGCGATCGCTGGCAGCCGACGGCGATCATGGAAGAACTCAAACTCAAGGCCAAGGCTGAGGGCCTATGGAATTTGTTTCTGCCTGAGTCGGAGCTCGGCGCTGGCCTGACCAACCTCGAATACGCGCCTTTGGCGGAAATCATGGGCCGCTCGCTGCTGGGCCCGGAGCCGTTCAACTGCTCGGCGCCGGACACCGGCAACATGGAAGTACTGGTGCGCTACGCCAACGAAGAACAGAAACAGCGCTGGCTCGAACCGCTGTTGCGCGGCGAGATCCGCTCGGCGTTCGCCATGACCGAACCCGACGTGGCGTCCTCCGATGCCACCAACATGGCCGCCCGTGCAGTGCGCGACGGCGACCAGTGGGTGATCAACGGCAAGAAGTGGTGGACCTCCGGCGCCTGTGACCCGCGCTGCAAGATCCTGATTTTCATGGGCCTGAGCAACCCCGACGCGCCGCGTCACGCCCAGCACTCGATGATCCTGGTGCCAGTCGATACCCCCGGGGTGAAGATCGTGCGCCCGCTGCCGGTGTTCGGTTATGACGATGCGCCACACGGCCATGCTGAAGTGCTGTTCGAAAACGTACGCGTGCCTTACGAAAACGTCCTGCTGGGCGAAGGACGCGGCTTCGAGATCGCTCAAGGGCGCCTCGGCCCGGGCCGGATTCACCACTGCATGCGCTCGATCGGCATGGCCGAACGCGCCCTGGAATTGATGTGCAAGCGCTCGGTGAACCGCACGGCGTTCGGCAAGCCCCTGGCACGCCTGGGCGGCAACATTGACAAGATCGCCGACTCGCGGATGGAAATCGACATGGCGCGCCTGCTGACCTTGAAGGCGGCGTACATGATGGACACCGTCGGCAACAAAGTGGCCAAGAGCGAAATCGCGCAGATCAAGGTAGTGGCGCCGAACGTGGCCCTGCGAGTGATCGACCGGGCGATCCAGATTCATGGCGGGGCAGGGGTGTCGAACGACTTCCCGCTGGCCTACATGTACGCGATGCAGCGCACCCTGCGTCTGGCCGACGGACCGGACGAAGTGCACCGCGCGGCGATCGGCAAGTTCGAAATCGGCAAGTACGTGCCAAAAGAAATGATGCGTAGCGGGCAGTAGTACCGCGTTATCGTTCTTCGCGGGCAAGCCTCGCTCCTGCAGGTCCGGGTGATCCGTAGGCGTGAGGCTCGCCCGCGAAGGCGTTGACCCATTCAGCGCATCAACATCAGACTCAGTACACCCAAACCTCAACCCGCCGGTTCCTGATCCGCCCTTCATCCTCGCTGTTGGCCGCCACCGGCATCTCAGCGCCAAACCCGCGCACCTCACGCAACACCACGCCGCTTTTCACCAGCTCCCGCCGTACCGCCATGGCCCGCAGCTTGGACAACAGGTCCGCCCGCGCCGGGTCGCTCTTGGCATCGCCGAAACCCACCAGCGTGACCTGCCGATCGTTCTTGTCATGCTGCTTTATATAGTCGAGTACCCGTGACAGGTCCTGGCGGGCCTTGTTGTCCAGGCTGGCGCTGCCTTCTTCGAAGCGAAAATTCACCGACAGGCGCTGGGCGTGACGACTCAAGCCCTGATAACCCTCAGGCATCAGTGCGTTCGGCGTGACGGCCATGGCCTGCACGGTCTGGGCGATGAAGCCATTGGCGGCCACAATCGCCTGGCCCTGACTGCTCTGGGCGAACGTTACCAAGGCCTTGGCCCATGGATTGTTCCCGGTCGGCGGCAGGTAAAAGAACAGGCGGCGGGACAAGGGATAGTCCTCGGTGGCGATCAGGCTGCCCTGCGGCAACATGGCCTGGGATTGACCGTCGACAATCGCCACCGCTTTGGCCTGGCGCACGTAGGGCAGACCGATGAAACCGATGCCTTGCGGGTCCAGGCTGATAGCGTCGGACAATTGCTCGCTCGATTCGAAGCGTTTCGCGGCGCTGCTCAGGGTTTTGCCGTGCCCGCTGAGGACCAGTTCCTTGAAGGTGTCGTAGGTGCCGGACTGATCATCGCGCGCATAGAGATGAATCGGTCCGCCGCGACCACCGACGTCTTCCCAGGTCCTGGCTTCGCCGCTGAAAATCCGCGCCAGTTGTACGGTGTCGAGTTGGTTGAGGGGATTGTGCGGATGCAGGATGATCGCCAGGCCATCGATGGCGATGACCTGCTCGGCGCCGGGGCTTTTCAGGTCGCCCAGTGCCTGCAGGCCTGTCAGTTCATGGTCCTTGATGGGACGGGAGGAGGCGGCCAGATCGGCGTCGCCGGTTTTCAGTGCACTGAAACCGGTGCTGGAACCATGGGCCGCCAGCTCCACCTCCACCCGGCGTCCCTCGGTTGTTTCACCGACGATGCGCAGTTCGTTGGCGGTATCCGGGGTCTCGGTGTGCACGTTGGCCAACCCTTGCTGGCGCATCAGGCCCTCGACCAACGCAGGTCCTAACGCCGCCCCGATGGTGTTGGAACCATGGATGCGCAACGCCGGGCCCTGTTCGGGCGTCGGCAACCCGCTGGCCGAAGCCGTCAGCGGCAGCCAGTTGCAGAGCATCAACAGGAACAACACGCGCAGCATCATGCCGGCACCTTATATAGCCAAAGGAGGTGTCGGGAGATTAAGTCAGTAAGGTTTCCAAAATATGACACTTTCCCCTTGTGGGAGCGGGCTTGCTCGCGAAGGCGGCGTGTCAGTCAGCATTGTCGTCGGCTGACACACTGCCTTCGCGAGCAAGCCCGCTCCCACAGGGGTGATGTGATTGGCGGGGAATCAGCTCAATTCAAGCCAGATCGGCGCATGATCCGAGGGTTTTTCCATGCCGCGCAGTTCGTAGTCCACACCGGCGTCCTTGACCCGCGGCAACAAGCCATGGGACGTCAGGATCAGGTCGATGCGCAGGCCACGCTTGGGCTCGTCTTCAAAGCCGCGGCTGCGGTAGTCGAACCAGCTGAAGCGATCGGTCACGTCCGGGTTGAGATGGCGAAAGCTGTCCACCAGGCCCCAGTTTTTCAGGCGGGCCATCCACTCGCGTTCTTCCGGCAGGAAGCTGCACTTGCCGGTCTTCAACCAGCGCTTGATGTTGTCCGGGCCGATACCGATGTCGCAGTCTTGCGGGGAAATGTTCACGTCGCCCATGACCACCAGCGCCTGATCGTTCTGGAACTGGCTTTCCAGCAGTTGCTGCAAGTCGCTGTAGAAGCGTTCCTTGGCCGGGAATTTGGTCGGGTGGTCGCGGCTTTCGCCCTGTGGGAAATAGCCGTTCATGATGGTGACCGGCACGCCGTTGGCATCAGCGAAGGTGCCCCAGATGAAGCGTCGCTGGGCGTCTTCTTCGTCGGTGGCGAAGCCTTTGTGCAGGGCAATCGGTTCCTGGCGCGAGAGCAGGGCCACGCCGTAATGGCCTTTTTGCCCGTGGAAATACACGTGGTAGCCCAGCGCCCTGACTTCATCGAGCGGGAACTGGTCGTCGTGGACCTTGGTTTCCTGCAAGCCGATCACGTCCGGCTGGTGCTTTTCGATCAGCGCCGCCAGCTGATGGGGACGGGCGCGCAGCCCGTTGATGTTGAAGGAGACGATCTTCATGGTCGGCAGTCCTGGCAAAAGGGCGATGCTAGCTGACCAGCAGGATTGCGGCCAGTGCCGGGTTGAGAGGATTGGCCGTGCCAGGCAGATATTCATGGCCTGTTCTGGCCTCTTCGCGAGCAAGCCCGCTCCCACTTCGGATTTGTACACGACGCCCACAACCGTTGAGTCTGGTCTATACCTGTGGGGGAACTGTGATGCCACCCAGAGGTTCGTACCAACAAGAGCGCAGCCACTTGAGCCGCGCCGGGGAGATCTACCGTCATGCCCGAAACTTCCACCGCGATCGCCGATATCCACATGCTCGACAGCGGCTATTCCCGCGAAGCGCGTTCTCTGTTGTACCAGGCCTATCGGCACGAGCCGACCTACGGCTACCTGTTCGAATCAGAACGCCCAGGCTATGAACAACGGGTACGCGCCACCGTGAGGGAATTGGTCAAGCAGCACTTTCTGCAGGATTTGCCGGCCATCGGCCTGCTGGTCAACGATCGCCTGATCGGCATAGCGCTCATTGCGCCGCCGCAACGTCGGCTGGGCATCACCGAAAGTTGGGCCTGGCGCCTGCGCATGGTGCTCAGCACGGGTTTTCGCTGCACCCGTCGCTACCTCGAATATCACGATGCCGTCAAGGCCTGCGCGCCTTCGGACTCTGTGCACGTCCTGCCGTTGCTGGGGGTTCACCCGCAATTCCAGGGCAAACACTTCGGCGAACAACTGCTGCAAGCGGTGCATAACTGGTGCGCAGTGGATGAAAACTCTCAGGGGGTGATGCTCGACACCGGCAATCCGCGCTATCTGGAGTTCTACAAACGCCAGGGTTACGAGGAAATTGGTGAGGTGGCTGTAGGACCTGTCCGAGAGCACGTTTTTTTCCATCCCAATCCACAGGTCCTACAAACAGCAACCGCTTAAATGACGAACTTTCCGGACGGGTCCGGCTCTATCACCCTCTTTAGCTCGTGATAGCATCCGCGCCTATGAAGTTTCCAGGAAGAATTACCAGTGGCGTGCTCATGCTGATCAGCAGTTGCACGGCACTGGCCCAAAGTGAATTGGATGTGCGGATCGACCCGTCCAACGATGCACTCAAAGCCAATATAGAGGGCTATATCGGCAGTCTCGGCGATCGTGACGAAGAAGCCTTGTTGCGCTTCAGTCGTGGCGCCGAGGAACAGGCGCGCAAGGCTGCCCAGGCCCTTGGCTACTATCAGCCGCAGATAGACAGCAAGGTGACGGGGGGCAAGACACCGCACCTGATCCTCAACATCGAGCCTGGCGAGCCGGTGCATCTGCGCAATGTCACCATTCGCGTCGACGGTCCGGCGGCCGCCCTCAAATCCTTTCGTGTGCCCAAGAGCCATGCGCTGCAAACCGGCGCCGTGCTTAACCATGGTCAATATGAAGACGCCAAGCGCCTGATCCAGAACCAGGCCTCGCGCTTCGGCTTTTTCAGCGGTCACTTCACGAGCTCGAAACTGTCGGTGGACCCGCGGGCAGGTGTCGCCGATATTGAACTGGTCTACGACAGCGGCCCGCGTTATGCCATGGGCAAGGTCAGTTTCGAAGGCGACACGCCGTTCGACGAAGACTTGCTGCAACGCATGGTGCCGTTCAAGGCTGGCGCGCCCTACGACTCCGAACTGATCGCCGAACTCAACCAGGCGCTGCAATCGAGCGGTTACTTCGAGAACGTGCGAGTCGATGCCGCCCCCACGGCTTCGAAGAACAATGTGATCCCGGTGGACGTCCAGCTGGAGACCCGCAAGCCGCGGACCATGGGCCTGGGGCTGGGATACTCCACCGACGTGGGCCCACGGATCAAAGCCAACTGGACCCGGCACTGGGTCAACCCGCAAGGGCACAGCTATGGCTGGGAAACCGAAATCTCGGCGCCACGGCAAAACGTCGGGGTGTTCTACGACATCCCGCTGGACCCGCCACTGACCGACAAATTGCGTTTCGCCGGCGGCTACCAGAATGAGGAAATCGCCGACAAGGACAGCCTCAGCAAGCTGCTGACCCTCGGCCCGGAGTGGCACAGCAAACTGCCCAGCGGTTGGGAGCGGGTGGTATCGCTCAAGTGGCAGCGGGAGGAATACCGGCTTGGTGACGATTCTGGCCTCAGTACTTTGTTGATGCCCGGCGTGAGCTATTCCTACCTCAAGAGCGACAATCGGATCGACCCGCATAACGGTTATCGCCTGGCGTTCGAAACCCGGGTGGCCAAGGAAGGCCTGGGCTCGGACAACAACCTGGTGTACGGCACGGCGCTGGTCAAAGGGCTGACCACGGTGTTCGACAAGCACCGCTTCCTGGGGCGGGTGCAGGTCGGCGGCAGCGCCACCAACGGCTATAAATCGATACCGCCGTCGCTGCGCTTCTTCGCCGGGGGCGACCAGAGCGTGCGTGGCTACGACTATCAGAGCCTGTCGCCGAAAAACAACCAGGGTGACCACATCGGCGGCCGCTACATGATCACTGGCACCGCCGAGTATCAATATTCCGTGGCTGACAAATGGCGGATCGCGACGTTCGTCGACCAGGGCAATGCCTTCAACAACCTCGAACTGCCGAGCCTCAAGACCGGGGTCGGTATCGGCGTGCGCTGGGTGTCACCGGTAGGGCCGATCCGCCTCGACCTGGCCCATGCGCTGGACGACGATGGCGGTATCCGCTTGCACTTTTCCATGGGGCCTGAGCTGTGAAGCGCGGTGTGAAAATAACGCTGCTGGCGATTGTGGCGCTGCTGTCGCTGATCGTCCTGAGTCTGGCCACGGTGCTGGGGACGGCCAGCGGCAGTCGCTGGGCACTGGGTTTTGTGCCCGGTTTGCACCTGGACAATTTCCAGGGTCGCCTGGGCGGGCAGTGGAGCGCCGACCATGTGCTGTGGCAGCAGGGCAGCAGCCGGGTGGAACTGGACAAGGTGATCTTCGCCTGGTCGCCGGTGTGCCTGACGCGCATGACCCTGTGCATCGACCAACTGAAGGCCGATCAGGTCAGCCTGCAATTGCCGCCCGGCACGGATGAAGACAGCAGCGGGCCGCTCAGCCTCCCGGACTTGCAGCTGCCCCTGGCGCTGGAGCTGGGGGATGTGCAGGTCGGCAGCCTGCTGTTCAACGGCAGTGAAGCACTCAGGGGGCTGCAACTGGCGGCACACTGGACCCGGACCGGGATGCAGATCGACTCGGTGAAACTGCAACGGGACGACCTGAGCCTGAATCTGTCCGGCCACCTGCAACCCGGTGGCAACTGGCCGCTCAGCGCCGAAGGGCAATTGATCCTGACCACGCCCGCCCCCTGGACTTTGGCGCTGAAAGTCGATGGCGACCTGCTCAAGACCCTGAACCTCAAAGCCGACAGCCGCGGCTACCTGAACGGGCAACTGACCGGCGAACTGCAACCGCTGGTTGAAAACCTGCCGGCCAAAGTGCGTATCAGCGCAGACGGCTTCAAGCCCGACGCCGATCTGCCGGACACCCTGCAGCTCAATCAGCTCGAGCTGACGGGCGACGGTGACCTTAAAAACGGCTATCAGTTGACGGGGCACGCGACGCTGCCCGCCGAACTAGGCCCGGTGGCGCTGGCGCTGCAGGGCAAGGTCGACGCCAACGGCGCGCAGATCGCCGCCCTGGACCTGACCGCCAGCGACACGCAACACCTCAAGCTCACCGGGGTGCTGGACTGGAGCAAAGGATTGACTGCCGAGGCGAAGGTCGCCTGGCTGGATTTCCCCTGGCACCGTCTCTACCCGCTGATCGACGAACCCGAAGTGGCCCTGCGCACCTTCAACGGCGAATTGTCCTACACCGACGGCAAATACCTCGGTCATTTCGATGCCGCATTGGATGGCCCGGCCGGGGCGTTCAGCCTGACCAGCCCCTTTGCCGGCGACCTGACGAAAATCTACCTGCAACAAATTCAACTGACCGCTGGCCAGGGCAAGGCCGAAGGGCACCTGAACCTGCAATTCGCCGATGGCATCGCCTGGGACACGGCGCTGGACCTGTCGGCGATCAACCCGGCGTATTGGGTCGCGCAGCTGCCGGGTACCCTTGCCGGGCCGCTGCGCAGCAAAGGTGAGATGAAGAATGACAAGCTCAGTCTGAACGCCGATCTGGAATTGAAGGGCAAGCTGCGTGGCCAACCGGCCTTATTGCAAGCCAAGGCCGATGGCGGCGGCGAGCAGTGGAATCTCAATGCGCTGCAAATCCGCCTGGGTGACAACAGCATCAGCGGCAAGGGCAGCCTGCAACAGAAATTGACCGGGCAGATCGACATCAAATTGCCGCGCCTGGCCCAGCTCTGGCCGCAACTGCGCGGCCAGATCAACGGCCGGGTGGACGTCGCCGGCACGCTCAAGGCGCCCCAGGGCAAGCTCGACCTGCAAGGTTCGCAACTGGCGTTCGCCGACAATCGCCTGCAAAGCCTGAACCTGGACGCCACCCTCGACAGCGCGCAACGGGCGAAGATCGAACTCAAGGGCAGCGGCATCCAGACCGGTGATACCTCCCTCGGCACCTTGACCGCCAGCGGTCAGGGCGACATCAAGAACCAGAAGCTCAACCTCGACTTGCAAGGACCGAAGCTGAAACTGGCCCTGGGGTTCGATGGCGCGCTGGACAAAGACAACTGGCGCGGCCGCCTGGCCAGCGGCGATATCCAGGCCGGTGGCCAGGACTGGAAGCTGCAAGGCCCGGCAAAACTGGAGCGACTGGCAGACGGCAAAATCAACTTCGGCGCCCATTGCTGGATGTCCGGCGCGGCCAGCCTGTGCGGTGAAGATCAGCGCCTGATGCCCGAACCCAAGCTGCGCTATCACCTCAAGCAGTTCCCGATCGACAGCCTGGCCCAGTGGCTGCCCAAGGATTTCGCCTGGCAGGGCCGCCTCAACGCAGACGTGCAACTGGACGTGCCGGCCAGCGGCCCGAACGGTCAGATCAGCATCGATGCCAGCGGCGGCACCCTACGGGTCAAGGACAAGGACCATTGGCTGGACTTCCCGTACCAGACCCTGAACCTCACCAGCAAACTCACGCCCAAGCGTATCGACACGACGTTGAACTTCGTTGGCGGCAAGCTCGGTGAGCTGATGGTGCAGGCGCAGATCAACCCGCTGCCCAAAGACAAACCCATGACCGGCTCCTTCCGCTTGAGTGGCCTGGACCTGTCGGTGGCGCGCCCGTTCGTGCCCATGGTCGAGAAGCTGACCGGGCGCTTGAACGGCAGCGGCAGCATCGGCGGTACCCTGCTGGCGCCGCAGGTCAATGGCAACGTGCTGCTCAGCGATGGCCAAGTGTCCGGCCCTGAATTGCCGCTGGAAATTCAGGCCTTGCAACTGCGGGCGGTGATCGCCGGCGAAACCGTGCAGCTCAACGGTGACTGGAAAAGCGGCAAGGCCGGGCAGGGCACGCTCAGCGGCAACGTCGCCTGGGGGCAGGCGCTGGTGGTGGACCTGGCGCTCAAGGGCTCGCAGTTGCCGGTGACCGTCGAGCCCTACGCCAAGCTCGAAGTGGCGCCGGACCTGAAGATTTCGATCAAGGACGACAAACTGGCGGTGGCCGGCAAGGTGCTGGTGCCCCGTGGCGAGATCACGGTCCGTGAATTACCGCCGTCGACGGTCAAGGTCTCCGATGACACGGTGATCGTCGGCCAGCAGACCGAGGAGGGCAAACCGCCGATGGCCACGCTGATGGACATCGAGGTGGTGGTGGGCGATGACAAACTGAGTTTTGCCGGCTTCGGCCTGACGGCGAACCTCAAGGGGCATGTGCACATTGGCGACAACCTCGATACCCGGGGTGAGCTCTGGCTCAACGACGGGCGCTACCGTGCCTATGGCCAGCGCCTGACCGTGCGCCGGGCGCGCCTGCTGTTCGCCGGCCCCATCGATCAGCCGTACCTGGATATCGAAGCCATTCGCCAGACCGACGACGTGATCGCCGGTATTCGCCTGAGCGGTAGCGCCGAGCAGCCGACCACGCAGATCTTCTCGGAACCTGCCATGAGCCAGGAGCAGGCGCTGTCCTACCTGGTGCTGGGGCGACCGCTGAGCACCAACGGCGAGGACAACAACATGCTTGCCCAGGCAGCGCTGGGGTTGGGCCTGATGGGCAGCTCCGGCGTGACCGGCAGCCTGGCGAAGAACCTGGGCATCGAGGATTTCCAGCTCGACACCCAGGGCAGCGGCAACGCCACCAGCGTGGTCGCCAGCGGCAACCTCTCGGAAAAACTCAGCCTGCGTTACGGCGTGGGCGTGTTCGAACCGGCCAACACCATTGCCTTGCGCTACAAGCTGAGCAAAAAGGTCTACCTCGAAGCCGCCGGCGGCGTGGCCAGTTCGCTGGATATCTTCTACAAGCGCGATTTCTAACCCTCACGATTCCTTGTGGTGAGGGGATTTATCCCCGCTGGGCCGCGCAGCGGCCCCAAACCCTGCAACTTCCTATCTCCTGAAACCCTGCAAACGCCTGCTTCGCAGCCGGACGGGAGCGAGCTCCCTCGCCACGGGATTGGGGCAATCCCGATGCCTTTGGTCAACTAATTACAAAGCATCCTAACTATTACGTTGACATTCGCTGCCTAGGCAGTAACATCTGGTCATACATTCACTGCCTAGGCAGCTAACGGGTGGTCAGATGAAGCATTTCTCTCCAGACAACTTCCACAATTGCCATCTCGGCCTGTTGCTCGGCCGCGCTGCGCTGCTCAAGGACCGGATCATCGATACGCACATGGAACCCCACGGCATCACCGCCGCGCAGTTCAAGGTGCTGATCATCATGGCCCAGTACGGTGTCGATACGCCGGGCGAGCTGTGCCGGCACTTGTCCCTCGACAGCGGCTCGATGACCCGCATGCTCGATCGTCTGGAACAGAAAGGCTTCCTCGCTCGCCAACGCTCGGAAGCCGATCGCCGTCAGGTGCAACTGGTATTGACCGAACAGGGCCAGCAACTGGCTGGCCTGTTGCCGCACATCGGCGCCGACGCCATGAACGAGCTGGCAGGCGCGGTATCCCCTGAAGAACTGAAGACCTTGGAACACATCCTCAAGAAAATTTTGCTGGCGGCCGGGGACTCGATCACCCTGCTGCGGGTAGGTGGTAACGATGAACAGTAAAACCCTGCGCACTGGCCTCAGCCTGGTGCTGTTGGCCATGACCCTGGCCGGTTGCGCCAATTACAGCGGCCTGACCACCGAAGGCGTCAGCCTCGATGCGAAGAGCCTCAAGGCCGGGCAATCCCTCAGCGGCGTGACCCTGTCGCCGGCGGCCTGGCCCAAGCGCGACTGGTGGAAAAGCCTCGGCGACCCGCAACTCGACGGCCTGATCCGCGAGGCCCTGCGCGACAGCCCGGACATGCAGATCGCCGACGCCCGTGCCCATCAGGCCAACGCGGCGGCCTCAGCCGCCGACGCCGATCGGATGCCGACCCTCGATGCCAGCGCCGGTGTCAGCCGTTCGCGACTTGCCCGCGATCAAGACCCGAAGGGGCAGGGTGGCAACTACGCCACCGTGCGCAACATCGGTGCCAGTTTCAATTACAACTTCGACCTGTGGGGCGGTCAGCGCGATGCCTGGGAAGCCGCACTGGGCCAGGCCCGTGCCGCCGAAGTCGACCGGCAGGCCGCGCAATTGACACTGTCTGCCGACGTCGCCCGCGCCTACAGCGACCTGGGCCAGGCGCACATCGTTTATGACCTGTCCGCCGAAGACCTCAAGCGCACCCGGCAAATGCTCGACCTGAGCCAGCGTCGCCTGAGTGCCGGGATCGACAGCCAGTACCAGTTCCAGCAGACCGAAAGCCTGGAAGCCACTTCCCAGGCCAATCTGGTCGACGCCGAGAAGCGCCTGAACAGCGCGAAAATCGCCCTGGCCGTACTGCTCGGCAAAGGCCCGGACCGCGGCAATGAAATCGCCCGGCCGCAAATTCTCAAGGCCAGCGCCGTGGCACTGCCCTCGGTGTTGCCGGCCGAACTGCTCGGGCGTCGCCCGGACCTGGTGGCCGCGCGCTGGCGGGTCGAGGCGGCGAGCAAGAACATCGACGCCGGCAAGACCCGCTTCTATCCCAACTTGAACCTCAGTGCCGCCGCCGGTGCCGAATCGTTGTTGGGCGATGCGATGTTTGGTTCGGCAAGCCGCTTCTTCAACATTGCACCGACCATTTCCGTACCGATTTTCGATGGCGGCCGCCTGCGCGCCGACCTCGATTCCCGCGATGCCGATTACGACCTCGCGGTAGCGCAGTACAACAAAAGTCTGGTGCGGGCGCTGGGGGATGTCAGTGACAGCGTCAACCAGTTACGCGATATCGGCCGGCAGATCGCTGCCCAGCAGCACGCTACCGAGATCGCTCAGGATTCTTACAACACCGTGGTCCAGCGGTACGGTTCCGGCATCGGTAACTACCTGGACGTGCTCAGCATCGAGCAGCAATTGCTCCAGGCCCAGCGTCAGCTGGCCAACCTGAATGCCGAGCGGATCGACCTGTCGATTCAACTGATGCAGGCACTGGGCGGCGGTTTCGAGCCTGAGGCTGTTGCCTCGGCGAACGCCACTCCAGCCACGCTGACCCATTAATTCAAGGTACTTGTCATGGCCACTGCCGATACAACCCCAACTGCTGAAAACGCCCAGGGCACTCCCAACAAGGGCAAGCGCAAACTCATGCTGCTGATCCTCGCCATCGTGGTCGTCCTGGCCGGCGCAGGCGTCTGGGCGTATCACGAGTTCTACGGGCGCTGGAGCGAAAGCACCGATGACGCCTACGTCAACGGCAACGTGGTGGAAATCACCCCGCTGGTCACCGGCACCGTGGTGAGCATCGGCGCCGATGATGGCGACCTTGTTCACGAAGGTCAGGTGCTGGTGAACTTCGACCCCAACGACGCCGAAATCGGCCTGCAGAATGCCCAGGCTCAGTTGGCGCGCACCGTGCGTCAGGTGCGTGGCCTGTACAGCGATGTCGATGGCATGAAAGCCCAGGTCAATGCGCAGAAAGCCGAAGTGCAGAAAGCCCAGGACAACTTCAGCCGCCGCAAGAACCTCGCCGCCGGCGGGGCGATTTCCCAGGAAGAACTGTCCCACGCCCGGGACGACCTGACCTCGGCGCAAAACGCCCTGGCCAACGCCGAGCAGAAACTCAAGACCACCAGCGCGCTGGTCGACGACACCGTGGTTTCTTCCCATCCGGACGTGATGGCCGCCGCCGCGCAACTGCGTCAGGCCTACCTGACCAACGCACGCAGCACCTTGATTGCGCCGGTCACCGGTTATGTGGCCAAACGGACCGTGCAACTGGGCCAGCGGGTCCAGCCGGGCACCGCATTGATGGCCGTGATCCCGCTGGATCAACTGTGGATTGACGCCAACTTCAAGGAAACCCAACTGCGTGACATGCGCATCGGCCAGCCGGTGGACGTCGAAGCCGACGTCTACGGCAGCAGTGTGAAATACAGCGGCACCATCGACAGCCTCGGCGCCGGTACCGGCAGCGCGTTTGCTCTGCTGCCAGCGCAGAACGCCACCGGTAACTGGATCAAGATCGTCCAGCGGGTGCCGGTGCGGATTCATATCAACGCCGATCAACTGGCCAAGCACCCGTTGCGGGTCGGCCTGTCGACGGTGGTCGATGTGGACCTGCACGACCAGAGCGGCCCGGTGCTGGCGCAACAGCCGCCGCAAAAGGCGTCGTTCAGCACCAACGTCTACGACCGTCAGCTGGCCGAAGCCGATGCGATGATCACGCAACTGATTCACGACAACAGCGCCGCGGTCAGCAAGACCGCCAATCGCTGATTTGCCAATGTGCCGACCCTGTGGGAGCGGGCTTGCTCGCCAATGGGTCGGCACATCCAGCCTTGATGTGACTGACACACCGCTTTCGCGAGCAAGCCCGCTCCCACAGGGTCAGTTGCGTTTGTGATATTCAGGTTTCAAAGGATTCGCGATGAGCAATAACGCGTCGTTCACGCCGCCCAGCCTGGTGCTCAGCACCATCGGCCTGTCGCTGGCGACCTTCATGCAAGTGCTCGACACCACCATTGCCAACGTGGCGCTGCCGACCATTTCCGGCAACCTGGGGGTGAGTTCCGAGCAGGGCACCTGGGTCATCACTTCGTTTGCGGTGAGCAACGCCATCGCCCTGCCGCTGACGGGCTGGCTCAGCCGGCGTTTCGGCGAGGTCAAACTGTTCATCTGGGCCACGCTGCTGTTCGTGCTGGCGTCGTTCCTGTGCGGGATTTCTACTTCGATGCCGGAACTGGTGGGCTTTCGAGTCCTGCAAGGGGTGGTGGCGGGGCCGTTGTACCCGATGACCCAGACCTTGCTGATTGCGGTCTACCCGCCGGCGAAACGGGGGATGGCCCTGGCGCTGCTGGCGATGGTGACGGTGGTGGCGCCGATCGCCGGGCCGATCCTCGGTGGCTGGATCACCGACAGCTACAGTTGGCCGTGGATCTTCTTCATCAACGTGCCAATCGGCCTGTTCGCCGCCTGGGTGGTCACGCAGCAGATGAAGAAACGCCCGGTGGTCACCAGTCGCCAGCCAATGGATTACGTCGGTTTGATCGCCTTAATCATCGGCGTCGGCGCTTTGCAGATCGTCCTTGATAAAGGCAACGATGCAGATTGGTTCGAATCGAGCTTCATTGTCATCGGCTCGGTGATTTCCGTGATCGCCCTGGCGTTCTTCGTGATCTGGGAAATGACCGATGAGCATCCGGTGGTCAACCTGCGGTTGTTCGCCTACCGCAACTTCCGGTGGGGCACCATCGTGCTGATTCTGGGCTATGCGGGGTTCTTCGGCATCAACCTGATCCTGCCGCAGTGGCTGCAAACCCGTTTGGGCTACACCGCGACCTGGGCCGGTTTCGCCGTGGCGCCGCTGGGCATCCTGCCGGTGCTGCTGTCACCGTTTGTCGGCAAATACGCACCGCGTTTCGACATGCGGGTCCTGGCGGGCGGGGCGTTCCTGGCCATCGGTCTGAGCTGTTTCATGCGCGCCGGCTTCACCAACGAAGTGGACTTTCAGCACATCGCGATGGTGCAACTGTTCATGGGCATTGGCGTGGCGCTGTTCTTCATGCCGACCCTGACCATCCTGCTGTCGGACCTGCCGCCGCACCAGATTGCCGATGGCTCGGGCCTGGCCACCTTCCTGCGGACCCTGGGCGGCAGCTTTGCGGCCTCGTTGACCACCTGGATATGGATCCGCCGCGCCGACCAGCACCATGCGTACCTGACCGAAAGCATCACGCCGTTCGACCCGGCCACCCGCGAGGCGCTGACGAATCTGGGCGGGGCAGGGGCCAAGGCTTATACGCAGCTGGAACAGACGGTGATCAGCCAGGCGTACATCATGTCCACGGTGGACTACTTCACCTTGCTGGGCTGGATGTTCATGGGGCTGATACTGATCGTGTGGCTGGCCAAACCACCGTTCACCGCCAAGGCCGGGCCTGCGGCCTCTGCTGGCCACTAAGCACCTCCGCCCCCTTGTAGGAGCGAGTTCACTCGCGATGGACGTCAACGATGACGCGGGGAGCCTGACACCCCGCGGTGCGCCGGCTTCCATCGCGAGTAAACTCGCTCCTACAGAGGGCGGTGGCTAGGCGATGGGCGCAGCCAATTGCGGCGGCGGGGCGAAATCGAACGGCGCCAGCGCAAACCCGCCATCGTCGACCTGCAACGCCCAGCCCTGACGATCCCAATCCCCCAGCACAATGCGCCGGGCGGCCTGGTCGCCCAGTTGCAGCTTGTGCACGGCCGGGCGGTGGGTGTGGCCGTGGATCAGGGTTTTCACGCCATATTGCTGCATGATCCGCGGGATTTCTTCGGGCGTGACATCGACGATGTCATTGGCCTTCATCCGTGTTTGCGCCCGGCTTTCACTGCGCAGCTTGCGCGCCAGTTTGTGCCGCGTACTCAAGGGCAGATGGCGAAGGATGAACAGGGTGATGGGGTTGCGCAGGTAGCGACGCAGCTTCATGTAGGCTTCGTCGCGGGTGCACAGGCTGTCGCCGTGCATCAACAGCACCGGCTCGCCGTTGAACTGCACGACACTCGGGTCTTTCAGCAAGGTGCAGCCGGCCTGTCTGCAGAAGGCCTGGCCGAGCATGAAATCGCGATTGCCGTGCATCAGGAAAATGGCCGTGCCACTGTCGCTCAACTCGCGCAGGGCCTGGCAGATGGAACGCTGGAAGGGGGTCATGGCGTCATCGCCAATCCACGCCTCAAAGAAGTCGCCCAGAATGTACAACGCACTCGCCGAGCGGGCGCGTCCGGCGAGCAAATCCAGAAACGCCCGGGTAATGTCCGGGCGCTCCTCTTCCAGATGCAAGTCTGAAATCAGCAATATCACTCAACGATCTCGGCTTTCTCGATGATCACGTCGTCTGCTGGAACGTCCTGGTGGCCGGCCTTGGACGTGGTGGCCACGGCTTTGATCTTGTCGACAACGTCCTGACCGGCGGTCACTTTGCCGAAGACCGCGTAGCCCCAGCCCTGCACGTTCTTGCCGCTGTGGTTGAGGAAGCTGTTGTCAGCGACGTTGATGAAGAACTGCGCGGAAGCCGAATGCGGCTCCATGGTACGGGCCATGGCGACAGTGTATTTGTCGTTGGAAAGACCGTTGTCGGCTTCGTTCTGGATGCTTGGACGCTTGTCCTTCTTTTCTTTCATGCCTGGCTCGAAACCGCCGCCCTGGATCATGAAGTTACCGATGACGCGGTGGAAAACGGTGTTTTCGTAGTGACCGGCTTTGACGTACTCGACGAAGTTGGCCACGGTGATCGGGGCCTTGTCGGCGTTCAGTTCGAGGACGATGTCGCCAAAGTTGGTAGTCAGTTTGACTTGGGTCATGATCGGTACTCTTTCTATGGAATTCGTGGGTATTGGAACCTGGGGTTCCGCTACCGGTTCAGCCTGATCGGCCAAGGTGCGCAGTTTAGCGTGACAGGCGCGAATTTCGAGGCTGTTTTTTCTTTTACGGCCGATTAAATGCGACCGTTTGCCAAGCACGCTCTGTCAGGTGCTTGACGGCATCGGCTATGATAGCGCCTTTGTTTTGTCCGGCCTGAACGCAGGCCACGCACCTCGCCAAGGATTCTATGAGCAAGCCCACTGTCGACCCTACCTCGAATGCCAAGACCGGCCCTGCCGTGCCGGTCAACTTCCTGCGGCCGATCATCCAGGCGGACCTGGACTCGGGCAAGCACACGCAGATCGTCACCCGTTTCCCGCCTGAGCCCAACGGCTACCTGCACATCGGTCACGCCAAGTCGATCTGTGTGAACTTCGGCCTGGCCCAGGAATTCGGCGGCGTCACGCACCTGCGTTTCGACGACACCAACCCGGCCAAGGAAGACCAGGAATACATCGACGCGATCGAAAGCGACGTCAAATGGCTGGGCTTCGAATGGTCCGGTGAAGTGCGCTACGCCTCGCAGTATTTCGACCAGTTGCATGACTGGGCCGTCGAGTTGATCAAGGCCGGCAAGGCCTACGTCGACGACCTGAGCCCGGAACAGGCCAAGGAATACCGCGGCACCCTGACCGAGCCGGGCCGCAACAGCCCGTTCCGTGATCGCTCCGTGGAAGAAAACCTCGACTGGTTCGCCCGCATGCGCGCCGGTGAGTTCCCGGACGGTGCCCGCGTGCTGCGGGCCAAGATCGACATGGCTTCGCCGAACATGAACCTGCGCGACCCGATCATGTACCGCATCCGTCACGCCCATCACCATCAGACCGGCGACAAGTGGTGCATCTACCCCAACTATGACTTCACCCACGGTCAGTCGGACGCCATAGAAGGCATCACTCACTCGATCTGCACCCTGGAGTTCGAAAGCCATCGTCCGCTGTACGAGTGGTTCCTCGACAACCTGTCGGTGCCGGCCAACCCGCGCCAGTACGAGTTCAGCCGCCTGAACCTGAACTACACGATCACCAGCAAGCGCAAGCTCAAGCAACTGGTGGACGAGAAGCACGTCAACGGCTGGGACGACCCGCGCATGTCCACGCTGTCGGGCTTCCGCCGCCGTGGCTACACCCCGAAATCGATCCGCAACTTCTGCGAAATGATCGGCACCAACCGTTCCGACGGCGTGGTCGACTTCGGCATGCTCGAGTTCAGCATCCGTGACGACCTCGACCAGAGCGCCCCGCGTGCCATGTGCGTGCTGCGTCCGCTGAAAGTCGTGATCACCAACTATCCGGAAGGCCAGGTCGAGAACCTCGAACTGCCGTGCCACCCGAAAGAAGACATGGGCATGCGTGCGCTGCCATTCGCCCGTGAAATCTATATCGACCGTGAAGACTTCATGGAAGAGCCGCCGAAGGGCTACAAGCGCCTGGAGCCGAACGGCGAAGTGCGTCTGCGCGGCAGCTACGTGATCCGTGCCGACGAAGCGATCAAGGACGCCGACGGCAACATCGTCGAACTGCGCTGCTCGTACGACCCGGACACCCTGGGCAAGAACCCTGAAGGCCGCAAGGTCAAGGGCGTGGTGCACTGGGTGCCGGCCGCGGCCAGCGTCGAGTGCGAAGTGCGTCTGTACGACCGCCTGTTCCGCTCGCCGAACCCGGAAAAGGCTGAAGACAGCGCCAGCTTCCTGGACAACATCAACCCTGACTCGCTGCAGGTGCTCACCGGTTGTCGTGCCGAGCCTTCGCTGGGCAACGCACAGCCGGAAGACCGTTTCCAGTTCGAACGCGAAGGCTACTTCGTCGCGGATATCAAGGACTCGAAACCGGGCGCTCCGGTATTCAACCGTACCGTGACCCTGCGTGATTCGTGGGGCCAGTGATTCAAGGGATTTAACGTGCTTACGATCTACAACACGCTCACCAAGAGCAAAGAAGTCTTCAAGCCGCTCGATGGCAACAAGGTGCGCATGTACGTGTGCGGCATGACCGTGTACGACTACTGCCACCTGGGCCACGGCCGCAGCATGGTCGCGTTTGACCTGGTGACCCGCTGGTTGCGGTTCAGCGGTTATGACCTGACCTACGTGCGCAACATCACCGACATCGACGACAAGATCATCAACCGGGCCAACGAGAACGGCGAGTCGTTCGAAGCCCTGACCGAGCGCATGATCGCGGCGATGCACGAAGACGAAGCGCGCCTGAACATCAAGAAGCCGGACATGGAGCCGCGTGCCACGGACCACATCCCTGGCATGCACGCGATGATCCAGACCCTGATCGACAAGGGTTACGCCTACGCCCCGGGCAATGGCGACGTGTACTACCGCGTCGGCAAGTTCATGGGCTACGGCAAGCTGTCGCGCAAGAAGATCGAAGACCTGCGCATTGGCGCACGCATCGAAGTCGACGAGTCCAAGCAGGACCCGCTGGACTTCGTGCTGTGGAAAGCCGCCAAGCCGGGCGAGCCGAGCTGGGAGTCGCCATGGGGCGCCGGGCGTCCGGGCTGGCACATCGAATGCTCGGTGATGTCGACCTGCTGCCTGGGCGAGACCTTCGACATTCATGGCGGCGGCAGCGATCTGGAATTCCCGCACCATGAAAACGAAATCGCCCAGAGCGAAGCGGCCACCGGCAAGACCTACGCCAATGCGTGGATGCATTGCGGCATGATTCGCATCAATGGCGAGAAGATGTCCAAGTCCTTGAACAACTTCTTCACCATCCGCGACGTACTCGACAAGTACCACCCGGAAGTCGTGCGCTACCTGCTGGTGTCGAGCCACTACCGCAGCGCCATCAACTACTCGGAAGACAACCTCAAGGACGCCAAGGGCGCCCTGGAGCGTTTCTACCACGCGTTGAAAGGCCTGCCGAGCGTGGCGCCAGCGGGCGGCGAAGCCTTCGTCGAGCGCTTCACCCAGGTGATGAACGACGATTTCGGCACGCCGGAAGCCTGCGCGGTGCTGTTCGAGATGGTGCGTGAGATCAACCGTCTGCGCGAGAGCGATCTGCAAGCGGCGGCCGGTCTGGCGGCGCGCTTGAAGGAGCTGGCCAGCGTGCTGGGCGTGTTGCAGCTCGAAGCCGATGACTTCCTGCAGGCCGGTGCCGAAGGGCGTGTGGATGCAGCGCAAGTCGAAGCGCTGATCGCCGCGCGCCTGGCTGCTCGCGCCGGCAAGGACTGGGCCGAGTCCGACCGCATCCGCGACCAGCTCACCGCCATGGGCGTGGTGCTGGAAGACGGCAAGGGCGGCACGACCTGGCGTCTGGCGGACTGATCGCCTGTGCGCTGAAAAGCAAAACCCGCCTTGTGCGGGTTTTTGTTTTTGGGGCAGGGCGTAAGTGAAGTGGCGTCGCGGCTGACGCCTTCGCGAGCAAGCCCGCTCCCACATGGGGGTCATCGTCACCTGTGGGAGCGGGCTTGCTCGCGAAAGACTGCGCGGCAGTCAGCTGTCCGATTGGCGCAATCGCTTGTAGAGGGTATTGCGACTGACCCCAAGCCGTCGCGCCAAGTGCGAAATGTTGCCGCCGACCGCCTGTAACTGCCGGTTCAAATCCTCGGCATCATCCAGGTCCACCGCCAACGGCTCCGGCGATTCCACCGGCTCCATCTCCAGATCGACAAAAAAATCATCCGGCAAATGCTCCGGCCGCACCGGTTGTTCCTCGGCCATGGCCAGCGCCACCTGCATCACGCTGCTGACCTGACGCAAATTCCCCGGCCACGGATGACGGTCAAATAATTCCAGCACCTCACGACTCAACCCCGCCCACTGACTGGGCTCGCGGTGCTGTTCCCAGAGGCGCTTGAACAAGGCCTGCTTGTCACTGCGTTCTCTCAAGGGCGGTAACTCAAGGGTCAAGCCGCCGATGCGGTAGTACAAATCCTCGCGGAAACGCCCCAACTGTACCTGCTCACGTAACGAACGGTTGGTCGCCGAAATGATGCGGATGTCCACCGGGAACAGCTCACTGCTGCCCACTGGTTGCACGCAACGCTCCTGCAATACCCTCAATAGCCGAGCCTGGGTCGGCAGCGGCATGTCGCCGATCTCATCGAGGAACAGGGTGCCTTTGTCAGCCTTGCGAATCAGGCCGATGCTGCCTTTCTGGTTGGCGCCGGTGAACGCGCCTTTTTCGTAGCCGAACAGCTCGGACTCCACCAGTTCGGCGGGGATCGCCGCACAATTCACCGCAATGAACGACTGTTTGTTGCGGGAGCTGGCCTGATGCAATGCCTTGACGAACACTTCCTTGCCGACCCCGGTTTCGCCATGAATCAACAGCGGGATGTCTTTTTCCAGCAGGCGCTCGGCCTGACGCACGGCTTTTTCCACGCGACTGTCGCCGAAGTGCAGGGTGTTGAGGCTGATGGTGGTCGGCGCCGGTGCCACCATGGTCCTGGCTTCAGAAAACACGCGCGCCTGAACCGGTGCCTGCTTCGGTCGTTTCAACACGCACTGGAAGCGGTTACGCCCGGAAGCCTGGAGCGAGAAGGGCAGCCCTTCGGGTTGATTGAGCAATTCCAGCAACGACACTTTGAACAGGCTCTCGACACTGACCCGCGACAACCGCAGCCCCAGCAGATTATCGGCGCGACGGTTGGCGGACAGTACCTGGCCGCTCTCGTCGAAGATCAGCAACCCGGCCCACTGACTGTCGAGGTTGTTCAGGCCGGTGTTGAACGTCAGCTGGAAATGCTGGCCGTGGAACAGGTTGAGGATCAGCCGGTTCTCCACGGTCTGGCTCATCATCTTGACCATGCCCAGGGTGTGGGATGGCGGCAGGTAGCTGTCGCTGGAGACATCCAGCACCGCGATGACCTTGCGCTCGGCATCGAAAATCGGCGCGGCGGAACCGGTCATGAAGCGGTTGGCCTTGAGGAAGTGTTCATCGTGCTCGATGTGCACCGCCTGTTCACAGGCCAGCGCAGTACCGATGGCATTGGTACCGCTGCATCGCTCCATCCAACTGGCGCCGGCGCTGAAACCACGGGCCAGGCCAGGCTCGATAAAGCGTTGGGTGCCCCAGGAGGTCAGCACCTGGCCTTGATTGTCGGCCAGCATGATCAGGCAATTGGAGTTGCTCAGGATGTTCTCGTAATACGGCAGCACTTCCTGGTGCGTGGTCTGCACCAATGAATGCTGGCTCTCCAGCAACTGCGCGATGCCATCCGCCGGCAATTGATCGAAGGCGGGAGTGCTTTGATGACTCAAGCCGAACGCGCGGCAACGGGACCAGGAGTCCTGGATGATGGCGTCATGGGATAACGCGGGGGCAGGTGCGGCCATGGCAGTCAGCCTCTGATTAACGCTTTTATTGTTGTTATGGGGTAGTTCTGGAATACAACACCATGTGGGAGCGGGCTTGCTCGCGAAAGCGGTATTTCAGCCTATGTATGTACCGACTGACACATTGCTTTCGCGAGCAAGCCCGCTCCCACATGGGCTCAGCGGCATTGGCCGGATTCCGGGGAAGCAAAAAGCACCTGTAGAGTGTTGTTCACTAATGTTCATTGTCAACCGTTGAAGTGTTCAGTTGTTCAGTTGCGATTGTTCATTTGTGTTCAGCATCGAACGCGACTCATAGGCCATTTTCAGCAATTTCCAATAAAATCAACATGTTGTCATTTCTGGCACAAATGTCGCTATAGAGCTCCGGTCGCTTGACTCCAAAAAATAAAAAAGGCCGAGCCATGTCATTAACCCTGGAGCATGTCAGCCGCACCGTCGAGGGCCAGACCTGGATTGACGATGCGTGCCTCAGTTTCGAACCTGGATCCTTCAACGTTTTGCTGGGGCGCACCCTGTCCGGCAAAACCAGTCTGATGCGCCTGATGGCCGGGCTGGACAAGCCCGACAGCGGCCGCATCCTGATGAATGGCGTCGATGTCACCCAACGTCCGGTGCGCTTGCGCAATGTGTCGATGGTGTATCAGCAGTTCATCAACTACCCGACCATGACCGTCTTCGACAACATCGCCTCGCCGTTGCGCCAGGCCGGTGTGTCCAATGAGCTGATCCAGAGCAAGGTGTTGGAAACAGCGAAGATGCTGCGCATCGAGAAATTCCTCAAGCGCTACCCCCTGGAACTGTCCGGCGGCCAGCAACAGCGTACGGCCATGGCCCGGGCGCTGGTCAAGGATGCCGAGCTGATCCTGTTCGATGAGCCGCTGGTCAACCTCGACTACAAATTGCGCGAAGAGCTGCGCCAGGAAATGCGCGAACTGTTCAAGGCACGGCACACCATCGCCGTCTATGCCACCACCGAGCCCAACGAAGCCCTGGCGCTGGGCGGCACCACCACCATTCTTCACGAGGGGCGGGTGATCCAGAGCGGCCAGTCTTCGGCGGTCTATCACCAGCCACAGACCGTGCTGGCGGCGGAGCTGTTTTCCGAGCCGCCGATCAACCTGATGCCTGGGCGCATTGCCGGCAACGAAGTGAGTTTCGCCAATTTCGTGCACTTCCCGTTGAACGTCGATCTGCGCCCGGTGGGCGAGGGCGAATTTCGCTTTGGCGTGCGCCCCAGCCATATCTCGCTGGTGCCGAGCAACGACGATGACCTCGAACTGGCGGTGACCGTCGAAGTGGCGGAAATCAGCGGCTCGGAAACCTTCCTGCACGTGCGCAACGAGCATTTCCTGCTGGTGCTGCACTTGCCCGGCGTTCACGAATACGACGTCGATGCGCCGATCCGCATCTACATCCCGACCCATAAACTGTTTGTGTTCGATACGCAGGGGCGGCTGGTTCAAGCGCCCGGCCGGCGTGTCGCGAGGGTTGCCTGATGGCCGAAATCCGTTTGCAGAACCTCGCCCACAGCTACACCAGCACGCCGAGCGGGCCGGAGGATTACGCGATCCGCGAAATGGACCACATCTGGGAACAGGGTGGCGCCTATGCCTTGCTCGGCCCGTCGGGCTGTGGCAAGTCGACCTTGCTCAACATCATTTCGGGGTTGCTCAGCCCGTCCCAGGGCCATGTGCTGTTCGACGGCAAGGCGGTCAACGACCTGACGCCGGAGAAGCGCAACATCGCTCAGGTGTTCCAGTTTCCGGTGGTCTACGACACCATGACAGTGTTCGACAACCTGGCTTTCCCGCTGCGCAACCAGGGCATGGCCGAAGCGAAAATCCACACCAAGGTCCAGGAAATCGCTGAAGTCCTCGACCTGCAGAACCTGCTGAACAAGAAGGCCCGCAACCTCACCGCCGACGAAAAACAGAAAGTCTCCATGGGCCGCGGGTTGGTGCGCGATGACGTGTCGGCGATCCTGTTCGATGAACCGCTGACGGTGATCGACCCGCACCTGAAGTGGAAACTGCGGCGCAAGCTCAAGCAGATCCACGAGCAGTTCAACATCACCATGGTCTACGTCACCCACGATCAACTGGAGGCCTCGACCTTCGCCGACAAGATCGCGGTGATGTACGGCGGCCAGATCGTGCAGTTCGGTACGCCGCGGGAATTGTTCGAACGGCCGAGCCACACCTTCGTCGGTTACTTCATCGGCAGCCCGGGGATGAACCTGATCGAAGTGCAGCCACAGCCAGGTGGCGTGGGCTTCGCCTCGACCCACTTGCCGCTGTCGGAAGCGATGCAGAAACGCATCGCCGAATCGACCTGGCAAACCCTCAAAGTCGGCATTCGGCCCGAGTTTGTCCATGTCTGGGACGAGCCGTTCGATGACGCGCTGCGGGCACAAGTCGTTCACGTCGAAGACCTCGGCACCTACAAGATCATGACCCTGAACCTCGACGGCGCCACCCTCAAGGTGCGTCTGGCCGAAGACAAACCGGTACCCGAAGGCACGGCCTACATCAGTTTTCCGGCGCAGTGGCTGATGGTCTACGCCGACGAATTCCTGCTCGAATCCCAAGCCAATGATGAGGTGCAGCCATGAACAAGGTGCAGAACAACAAGGCCTGGTGGTTGGTGCTACCGGTGTTCCTGCTGGTGGCGTTCAGTGCGGTGATCCCGATGATGACCGTGGTCAACTATTCGGTGCAGGACATCTTCGACCAGTCCAGCCGCTTCTTCGTCGGGGCAGACTGGTACAAACAGGTGTTGCTCGACAAACGTCTGCATGACTCCTTGCTGCGCCAGTTCATCTACTCGGCCTGCGTGCTGCTGATCGAAATCCCCCTGGGGATCGCCATCGCCCTGACCATGCCCACCAAGGGGCGCTGGTCGTCAGCGGTGCTGATCGTCCTGGCGATTCCGTTGCTGATCCCGTGGAACGTGGTCGGCACCATCTGGCAGATCTTCGGCCGCGCCGACATCGGCCTGCTCGGTTCCAGCCTCAACGCCATGGGCATCAGCTACAACTATGCGGCGAACACCATGGACGCCTGGGTCACCGTGCTGGTGATGGACGTGTGGCACTGGACCTCGCTGGTGGCGCTGTTGTGCTTCTCCGGTCTGCGGGCGATTCCGGATGTGTATTACCAGGCGGCGCGGATCGACCGGGCCTCGGCCTGGGCGGTGTTCCGGCACATTCAGTTGCCCAAGCTCAAGAGCGTGCTGTTGATCGCGGTGATGCTGCGCTTCATGGACAGCTTCATGATCTACACCGAGCCGTTCGTGCTCACCGGTGGCGGGCCGGGCAATGCCACGACGTTCCTCAGCCAGACCCTGACGCAAATGGCGATCGGCCAGTTCGACCTGGGGCCGGCGGCGGCGTTCTCGCTGGTGTACTTCCTGATCATCCTGTTGGTGTCCTGGCTGTTCTATACCGCCATGACTCACTCAGACGCCAACCGTTGAGGCCCGCGCCATGAGCAAAAGAAAGCTGATCCCGTTGCTGCTCTACATCCTGTTCCTGCTGGTGCCGATCTACTGGCTGCTGAACATGTCGTTCAAGAGCAACACTGAAATCCTCGGCGGTTTGACGCTGTTTCCTACGGATTTCACCCTGCACAACTACAAGGTGATCTTCACCGATCCGGCCTGGTACACCGGTTACCTCAACTCGCTGTACTACGTGAGCCTGAACACGGTCATTTCCCTGAGCGTGGCGTTGCCGGCGGCTTACGCGTTCTCGCGCTATCGTTTCCTGGGGGACAAGCACCTGTTCTTCTGGTTGCTGACCAACCGCATGGCACCGCCGGCGGTGTTTCTGCTGCCGTTTTTCCAGCTGTATTCATCGATCGGCCTGTTCGATACGCACATCGCCGTGGCCCTGGCCCACTGCCTGTTCAACGTGCCGTTGGCGGTGTGGATTCTGGAAGGTTTCATGTCCGGTGTTCCCAAGGAGATCGACGAAACGGCCTACATCGACGGCTACAGTTTCCCCAAGTTCTTCGTGAAGATATTCATCCCGCTGATCGGCTCCGGCATCGGTGTGACGGCGTTCTTCTGCTTCATGTTTTCCTGGGTCGAGTTGTTGCTGGCGCGAACCCTCACCTCGGTCAATGCCAAGCCCATCGCGGCGGTGATGACGCGCACGGTGTCGGCGTCGGGTATCGACTGGGGCGTGCTGGCGGCGGCGGGGGTGTTGACCATCCTGCCGGGCATGCTGGTGATCTGGTTTGTTCGCAACCACGTGGCCAAGGGCTTTGCCCTGGGCCGGGTATGAGGAATCGATGATGGAATGGATGAGCTGGACCGTCCCCACGGCGGCATTCTTCGGTGTTATCGGCTTGATCCTGGTGGGCATGACCACTTGGGAGTTGCGCTCGCCGAGCGTTCTTCGGCGTGGTTTTCTGCCGATTGCCACCACCCGTGGCGATCGGTTGTTTATCGGTCTTCTCGGCAGCGCCTACCTGCATTTGCTGGTAATTGGCGTGACCGACTGGAGCATCTGGGTGGCGTTCGCGTTGTCCCTGGTGTGGCTGTTGGCTGTGATGCGTTGGGGCTAGTCGAATCGCTCGGCAATGTTGCTCCCAAATTCAATAAGGAGGTCTCTATGTTCGACAAAAACAATAAGCTGCGACATAGCATTTCATTGGCAGCCATGCTGGCACTCAGCGGTTTGAGCGCTTCGGCCTGGGCCGATGCCTATGAAGATGCCGCGAAGAAATGGATCGGCAGTGAGTTCAAGCCGTCCACCTTGACGGCGGATCAACAACTGGCAGAACTGAAGTGGTTCATCAAGGCGGCCGAGCCGTTTCGCGGGATGGACATCAAGGTCGTCTCCGAAACCCTGACCACCCACGAGTATGAATCCAAGGTACTGGCCAAGGCCTTTACCGAGATCACCGGGATCAAGGTCACCCACGACTTGCTGCAGGAAGGCGACGTGGTGGAAAAGCTGCAGACCGTGATGCAGTCGGACAAGAGCATCTATGACGGTTGGGTCAACGACTCGGACCTGATTGGTACGCACTTTCGCTACGGCAAGACCGAAGCGATCACCGACCTGATGGCCAACGAAGGCAAGAACTTCACCTCGCCGACCCTGGACCTCAAGGACTTCATCGGCCTGTCCTTCACCACCGCGCCGGACGGCAAGCTTTACCAACTGCCTGACCAGCAATTCGCCAACCTGTACTGGTTCCGCGCCGACTGGTTCGAGCGAGCAGACCTCAAAGCCAAGTTCAAGGAAAAATATGGCTATGAGTTGGGCGTACCGGTGAACTGGTCAGCCTATGAAGACATTGCCAAATTCTTCAGCGAAGACGTCAAGGAAATCGACGGCAAGCGCGTCTACGGGCACATGGACTACGGCAAGAAAGACCCGTCCCTGGGCTGGCGCTTCACCGATGCCTGGTTCTCCATGGCCGGCGGCGGTGACAAGGGCCTGCCGAACGGCTTGCCGGTGGACGAGTGGGGGATTCGCGTCGAGGACTGCCATCCGGTCGGTTCCAGCGTGACCCGCGGTGGCGACACCAACGGCCCGGCAGCGGTCTTCGCCACACAGAAATACGTCGATTGGCTCAAGGCCTACGCACCACCGGAAGCGGCGGGCATGACCTTCTCCGAATCCGGTCCGGTACCGTCCCAGGGCAACATCGCCCAGCAGATCTTCTGGTACACCGCCTTCACCGCCGACATGACCAAGCCTGGCCTGCCGGTAGTGAACGCCGACGGCACGCCGAAATGGCGCATGGCGCCGTCGCCACGCGGCCCGTACTGGGAAGAGGGCATGAAGCTGGGTTATCAGGACGTGGGTTCCTGGACCTTCATGAAGTCCACCCCTGAGAAGCAGAAACTCGCAGCCTGGCTGTACGCGCAGTTCGTGACCTCGAAAACCGTGTCGCTGAAGAAAACCATCGTCGGCCTGACGCCGATCCGCGAGTCGGACATCAACTCGCAGGCCATGACCGACTTGGCACCGAAACTCGGCGGCCTGGTGGAGTTCTATCGCAGCCCGGCCCGCGTGCAATGGACCCCGACCGGGACCAACGTGCCGGACTATCCGCGCTTGGCGCAACTGTGGTGGAGCCACATCGCCGAAGCCGCCAGCGGCGAGAAAACCCCACAGCAAGCCCTCGACGGTCTGGCCAAGGATCAGGACGCCATCATGTCCCGCCTGGAACGTTCGAAAGCGCAAACCACCTGCGCCCCGAAAATGAACCCCGAGCGCGACGCGCAATACTGGTTCGACCAACCGGGCGCACCCAAGCCGAAACTGGCGAACGAAAAGCCGAAAGGCGAAACCGTGAGCTATACCGAGCTGCTGAAATCCTGGGCGAATGCGCCTAAATAAAAAGGCTGTAGTGTGAAAGGCGAACGGCACCGAAAGGTGCCGTTTTCTTTTGACGATTCGCATCCACACTCAACCAGGTTCGATTGATGCAATGCAGTCAAATGTGGGAGCGGGCTTGCTCGCGAAGGGGCCAGCCCTCACACCCATGTCCCTGACCATCATGAAAATCAAAAGATCGCAGCCTGCGGCAGCTCCTACAGGAGGATCGGATTCCAGTGCAGGAGCTGCCGCAGGCTGCGATCTTTTGATTCTGAAAATGCTTAAACCAATACAGCCAGTTCGGTGTACCGGGTCAGTATGGGATCGACGGTGAGCAGTTTCATGGGTTCTGTCATGGCGGTGGCCACGATGAGGCGATCGAACGGGTCGCGATGGTGATGTTCCAGGTTTTTCACCGCAATCGCGTGTTCTGGCGTTACTGGCAACTCAATGAACCCGCTTTCGAGGCAGTACTGGCGTATTTCGTCCGGATCTACATCCAGTTTACCCAGCCCGACCTTGATCGCCATTTCCCAGAATGTCGCTGCGCTCACGTAGATGTCCGCAGCGCTTTCGATCAGTTTTCTCGCCTTGGCTGAAAGCCTGGGATCATCGCTGAGTGACCAGAGCAGAATATGGGTGTCGAGCAAAACCCTCATTCATGAGTTCCTTCGAATGCATCGAGCATTTCGTCTGGCAGTGGTGCATCAAAGTCTTGGGGTAGAACCAGTTTGCCCTTCATCGCACCGATACGCCGGCCACCGGTTTTTCCCACTGGAACCAGACTAGCCAGGGCCCGACCATGTTTGGCAATCGTGATGATTTTCCCGGCTGCCGCTTCATCGACGAGCTTGGACAGATTGTTTTTGGCTTCGGCCAAAGGAACGATGATCATGGGTTCTCTCCCGTATTCTGGACAAATATAGCCAGAATATTTCGGGGCGGTAAAGGCAGATGAATAATAGGTTGCTTGTTCCCCGACGTTGCACATCGTCATACATATATCCTGTGTCATTGACCACTCCTGTCTAACTGCGACTTACCTTAACGTTCGGATCGATAGTGGTATGTCAGTAACGACGGATTGCGATGCACCACTCTTCTGGACAAGTGGTAGGCAGGAAGACCAAAAGATCGTAACGGGCGACAACTCCTACACGGGCAGGGCATAGACCCTGTAAGAGCTGTCGCAGGCTGCGCTCGGTAAAGCGAGAACGTTGCTTCGGCGCAGGTCTTATTGTTCAACGAGCAAGGGTCCACCCGCAGGGTCGCCATGTGGGCGGCCACTGGCCGAAAAGTCGTCGTTTGTAACTACCGCTGTAGGAAATAGGCAGTTTGCTTCTGCGAAACTTCCTATTCGTTCTTTTTGACCGTGCCATCGGGATTGCTGCCAGCAGGCTCCCAACTTCTTATTAGTCATCGCCCAATCCTTTCCCGCCTCTGCGAGAGGGAGGGGAGGGCAACTCAAATCGATGACAATAAGGACGTTGCCCATGTATGCCCCCCTGAACCCCTCCTATCCCAACGAAGTCAGCGCCGGATACCTGCGCAATTTGGACGCCCCGTACTTCACTGAAGAGCGACTCGTAGCGTTATCCGATGATTCTCTGGCGCTGGTCGGCCGCCATCTGTGCAACGGTCACGAGATCGTGAACACCTTGCGAGGCGGTTGCTTGTTGGTGGGTCGGGAGCGCGCGCCCCTGGTCGAGGAATGTATGCCTCGCATCCAGCAGGGAGAGCATCAATGAGCGAGGGGCATTTCATTGGCCTGCATGACAAGACCACCTGCGGCGGCAAGGTCCTGGATGGCCATACCGGCATCATGATGTTCGGCATTGCCCATGCCCGCGAAGGCGATCGAGTCACCTGTGGCAAGGATGGCAAGACCTACAACATTGTCGGTGGCATTTCCTACATGATCAGCCATGGCAAAGCCATCGCCGGCACACTCGACAGCTACAGCAATTGCCCCTGCAAAGCCCGACTGATCCCCTAGGTGTTCGGGGCCACCTATGAAAGTGCCAACGCAGCACCGCCGACGGGCGGGGCCGCCGTTCATTCCGCCAGTCAATCCGAAAGAGTGGTGACGTCAGAGTCCCGAATGGCTGATCCAAAACTTGCCAGGACATCCGCCACCTCACGCGCTGGTCTTCTTGCAACCGCCAGCTGTAACCACCCGGATCTAAACTTGCTACTAGACGGCGCAGGACCCGAACAAATTGCATCAGATACCCTGCGCAAGGTCGAAGAGATACGAACTATCCCCAAAAAAGATAGAAAACTCCCTGGCCCTCATCCAACGGCAAGCTCTTGGACTGAATTACGATCATGGGATGATGTAGCTGACAGAGTGTCGATAAGCATCGGCGTAAAGCTCGCCCATCAATATCCTAATGGCGGGATAACAGCGCAAATGGTCATGAGTAAAGTGTTGGCAGTAGCTCCAGAAGACTGGGGAGATGGAGTCAGTGTCCACGTCTGTACATAAACCGCGATTTCGTTATCTGGGATGGATAAGGATTCCATTGCTACCACTGCTGCTGCCACTGCTGGCGTTGTGCTTGATCGCCCTATGGGATGTTTATGTACTACCCGGCGCAACCGTCAATTATTCCAAGGATGCCAAGCAGGGATTACGGTACACATGGAACGTCCAAGACCGGATATACCGGGGACGGATGTCTCCTGGAAATGCGGTGAGTGACCATGGATATCTATTCCCGGATACCGAGTTTTTCATGGAGTTTTCGTGGGCAGCCGAGAACGAGCGTTGGCATTGCATCAGCATCACACCGAAGTGGCCCAACACGCATGTTTTCCTCGATGCTGACGGCAACATCGATATCGAGAAAGGGAGTGTTATCGACGGTGTCAGGTTAAAAGAGTGTCAATGGGATTTGGTGAAACCATGATCACGAACGGTAGCGAAAGGTTGTGCGCAAGAGATTTACGGGTTTTCCGCAAGAGGGGAGGGCAGCGGTAAAAAATTCCACAAACAAAAAACGGCACCCGAAGGTGCCGTTTCTTTTCCTGCCAGATTCCTAAGCGATCAACCCGCCAGTCCCGATTGCTGAACCAGGGTCAGCAGCGGTTGTGGGTACACGCCGAGGAAGAACGCGACGATGGCGATGGCCAGCAGCATCACGCCGCCTGCCTTCTGTTCCCAGTGCAACTGGGCATCGTGACGGCGCAGGTTCGGTTCGATCAGGTACAGGGTGACCATGACACGCAGGTAGTAGAACACGCCGATGGCGCTGCCCAGTACCAGGGAGCCGACCAGCCACCATTGGTGCGACTCGACGCCGGTGGCGATGATGTAGAACTTGCCGATGAAGCCTGCAGTCAGCGGGATGCCGGCCAGGGACAGCATCATCACGGTCAGCACGGCGGTCAGGTACGGACGGCGCCAGAACAGGCCGCGGTACTCGTACAGGGCGTCGGCGTCGCGGCCGTTGTACGGCGAGGACATCAGGGTGATCACGCCGAAGGCGCCGAGGCTGGTGATCACGTAGGTGACCAGGTACACGCCGATGGCTTCCACGGCCAGGCCTTTGCTCGCCACCAGGGCGATCAGCAGGTAGCCGAAGTGGGCGATGGACGAGTAACCCAGCAGACGCTTGAGGTTGCTCTGGGTCAGGGCCAGCAGGTTACCGAACAGGATCGACGCAATGGCGATGATGGTCAGTACGTTGCTCAGCACGCCGCTGCTCGCCGCTGGCGAAATCTGGAACAGGCGCACCATCACCGCGAACACGGCGACTTTGGAGGCAGTGGCCAGGAACGCTGCAACCGGTGCCGGAGCACCTTCGTAGACGTCCGGGGTCCAGAGGTGGAACGGTACCAGCGACAGTTTGAACGCCAGGCCGATCAGCATCATGCCCAGGCCCAACTGCGCCAGGGAGCTCGGCAGGCCGGTGGCCGCCAGAGCCTGGCCGATGCCGACGAAGCTCAGGGAGCCGGCGTCAGCGTAGAGCAGGGCCATACCGAACAGCAGGAACGCGGAGCCGGCCGCCGACAGCACCATGTACTTGATGCCGGCTTCCAGCGAACGCTTGTTGAAGAAGGCGTAGGCCACCAGACCGTAGACCGGTACCGACAGCAGCTCCAGGCCGATGAACAAGCCGGCCAGGTGCTGCGCGCTGACCAGCACCAGGCCACCGGCGGCGGCCATCAGGATCAGCAGGTACAGTTCTTCACGGTTGCCCGGGTAACCCGTGCCGCCATCGCCGAGGTAGGCGTGGGCGAGGGTCACACAGGCCAGGGTGGCGACCAGAATCAGCGCCATGTACAGGCAGGCGAAGGTGTCGATCTGCAGCAAGGGAGTCACGGCCAAGGGCGCGACTTTCAGGGCCGGCAGGATCGACAGCAAAGCCAGGTTCAGACCCGCCACCGACAGCAGGAAGGTCTGGGAGTGGTTGCGGCGCCAGGCGATAGCCAGCATCACCACGATGATCGTGGCGCTGGTGATCAACAATGGCGCAAGCGCAATAAAGTGTTGAATCGTGAATTCCATAGCGCTCTTACCGGGCCGAAGCGAGTTGAGTGAAGGCGGTGCCGAGCCATTGCTGCACGCCATGCATCGTAGCGGCAGAGGTATCGAGGAACGGTTGCGGGTAAACGCCGAGGTAAATCAGCAGCGCTGCCAGACCGACCACCATGATCATTTCGCGACCGTCCATGCCATGCAGCACCGCGTCCGATTTGGCCGGACCGAAGTAGGCACGGTGGATCATGATCAGCGAGTAGACCGAACCGAACACCAGGCCAGTCGTCGCGATCACGGTGATCCATGGGGCGAAGTTGAAGGTGCCGATCAGGATCAGGAACTCGCCGACGAAGTTACCGGTACCCGGCAGGCCCAGGGAGGCGGCTGCAAAGAACAGGCTCAGGGCCGGCAGGTAAGCGATCTTCGACCACAGGCCACCCATCTCACGCATGTCGCGGGTGTGGGTACGCTCGTACAGCTGGCCGCTGAGGATAAAGAGTGCCGCCGCCGACAGACCGTGCGCCAGCATCTGCATCACCGCGCCCTGCAGCGCCAGTTGGCTGCCGGAGTAGATGCCGATCAGTACGAAGCCCATGTGGGAAACGGACGAGAAGGCGATCAGACGCTTGATGTCGGTTTGCGCGAACGCCAGGAACGCACCGTAGAAGATCCCGATCAGACCCAGGGTCATGGCGATCGGCGCGAACTCGGCCGACGCGTTCGGGAACAGCGGCAGGGCGAAACGCAGCAGACCGTAGGCCGCGGTTTTCAACAAGATACCGGCCAGGTCGACGGAACCTGCGGTCGGTGCCTGGGCGTGAGCGTCAGGCAGCCAGGAGTGGAACGGCACGACCGGCAGCTTGACCGCGAAAGCGATGAAGAAGCCGAGCATCAGGATGTACTCGGTGGTGAGCGACATCTTGGTTTTCAGCAGGTCGGCGTAGTTGAAGGTAATCACGCCGGTGTCGTTGTAGTTGACCAGCACCAGACCCAGGATCGCCACCAGCATGATCAGGCCGGACGCCTGAGTGAAGATGAAGAACTTGGTCGCTGCGTAGATCCGGGTTTTCTTGCCGTCCGAAGAACTGTGACCCCAGAGCGCGATGAGGAAGTACATCGGCACCAGCATCATTTCCCAGAAGAAGAAGAACATGAACAGATCGAGGGCCAGGAACACGCCGACGACACCGCCCAGGATCCACATCAGGTTCAGGTGGAAGAAGCCAACGTGACGTTGAATCTCTTTCCACGAGCAGAGTACCGAGAGGACACCCAGCAGACCGGTCAGCAGGATCATCAACAGCGACAGGCCGTCGAGGGCCAAGTGCACGTTGATGCCGAAGCGCTGGATCCAGACGTGTTTGAATTCAATCACCCAGGTCGGATCGGCGCCCGGCGCCGGAGCAAACGAATAGTCGCCATGGGCCCACAGCCAGAGGCCGAGAGCGAGTTCCAGGGACATGGTCAACAGCGCAATCCAGCGGGGGAGGGTGGCGCCGAAGCGCTCACCCATCCAGCACAGCAGGCCGCCGATGAAGGGGATCAGGATTAGCCAAGGCAGAATCATGACGGGCTCAATTCCTTTCGCAAGTTCGCAAGGTTCATATCAGACCGCTACCAGCACGACAGCGCCAATGACCAGCACGGCACCAGCAGCCATCGAGGCGGCATACCAACGCAGTTGACCGGTTTCGGTACGGCTCAGGGCGGTGTGACCGCCTTTGGCCATGCGCGGGATCAGACCGATGGTCTGGTCGAGCGGGTCTTTGCGCAGCATGTGGCTGATCGCCAGGTATGGCTTGACGAACAGTTTGTCGTAGATCCAGTCGAAGCCCCATGCAGCGAACCACCAGGCCGACAGGAAACGGCCGATGCCGCTGTTGGCGATGGCGGTGACGAAGCGGCGCTTGCCCAGGAACAGCAGCGCGGCCAGCAGGATACCGGCCAGGGCGATGGCGCCCGAAGCGATTTCCAGACTGTGCTTGGCTTCGCCGCCGGCATGGCCGACGCTTTCCGGCAGTACGCCGTGCAGTGGCGGAACGATCATCGCGCCGATGGCGGTGGACAATACGATCAGCACCGACAGTGGCAGCCAGTGGGCAATGCCGTGACCGGCATGGGCTTCGGTCTTCGCTTCACCGTGGAACGCGATGAAGATCAGGCGGAAGGTGTAGAGCGAGGTCATGAACGCGCCGACCAGACCTGCGTAGAGCAGACCGTGGTTGCCGCTGGCGAACGCTTCCCAGAGGATTTCGTCCTTGGAGTAGAAGCCTGCGGTCACCAATGGCAGGGCCGCCAGGGCCGCACCGCCGACGATGAAGCTGGCGTAGGCCAGCGGCAGTTTCTTCCACAGGCCGCCCATCTTGAAGATGTTTTGCTCGTGGTGGCAGGCAACGATCACCGCACCGGAGGCAAGGAACAGCAGGGCCTTGAAGAAGGCGTGGGTCATCAGGTGGAAAATCGCGCCGTCCCAGGCGCCGACGCCCAGGGCCAGGAACATGTAGCCGATCTGGCTCATGGTCGAGTAGGCGAGGATACGCTTGATGTCGGTCTGGACCAGGGCGGCAAAACCGGCCAGGACCAGGGTCACGCCACCTACCAGGCCCACCAGGTGCAGGATTTCCGGCGCCAGGGTGAACAGGCCGTGGGTACGGGCGATCAGGTAGACACCGGCGGTCACCATGGTCGCGGCGTGGATCAGTGCCGAAACCGGGGTAGGACCGGCCATCGCGTCCGCCAGCCAGGTTTGCAGCGGCAGTTGCGCGGATTTACCGACAGCGCCGCCCAGCAGCATCAGGGTGGCCAGGACCATCCAGGTGTCGCCAGCCTGGAATTTATGCGGAGCCAGCACCAGCAGTTCCTGAACGTTCAGCGTGCCCAGTTGGGCGAACAGGATGAACAGGCCGATGGCCATGAACACGTCGCCGATACGGGTCACGATGAAGGCCTTGAGTGCGGCGTTACCATTGTTGCGGTTGCTGTAGTAGAAACCGATCAACAGGTACGAGCACAGGCCCACGCCTTCCCAGCCGAAGTACAGGAACAACAGGTTATCGCCCAGGATCAGGAACAGCATGCTGGCGATGAACAGGTTGGTGTAGGCGAAGAAACGCGAGTAACCGTCTTCACCGCGCATGTACCAGGAGGCGAACAGGTGGATCAGGAAGCCGACGCCCACCACCACACCGAGCATGGTCACGGACAGACCATCCAGGTACAGGGCGAAGTTCGGCGTGAAGCCTTCCACCGCCATCCAGCGCCACAGCACTTGAACGTAGGCGCCACCTTCCGGCGGAGCCACGTTGAACTGCCAGATCACGTAGGCGGTGACGATCGCCGACAGGCCGATGGAGCCGACGCCGATCAGCGCCGCGAGGTTTTCCGAGATGCGTCCACGGGAGAACGACAGCAGCAGGAAACCAATGAGAGGGAATACGAAAGTCAGAAAGAGTAGGTTCATCCGCGCATCTCACTGGCAGCGTCGATATCGAGCGTGTGGAAGCGGCGATACAGTTGCAGCAGGATCGCCAGGCCGATACTGGCCTCGGCGGCTGCCAGGCTGATCACCAGGATGAACATGATCTGTCCATCCGGCTGCGCCCAGCGGCTGCCGGCCACGATGAACGCCAGTGCGGAGGCGTTCATCATCACTTCAAGACTCATCAACACGAACAAAATGTTGCGGCGGACCATCAGGCCGACCAGACCGAGGCAGAACAGGATGCCGGCAACCGCCAGACCGTGCTCCATAGGGATAGCAGGCATCGTCATTGCTCCTTGGCTTCGTTGCGGCCCAAGTGGAACGCCGTGACGGCTGCGGCAAGCAGCAGCATCGAGGCGAGTTCGACCACCAGCAGGTAAGGACCGAACAGGCTGATGCCCACGGCCTTGGCGTCTACGGTGGTGTGGCCGACGGCCTGACCGCTCTGGTGGGCGAACAGCACATACAGCAGTTCAACCAGCAGCAAGGCGGCGAGGGCGACCGGGCCGCCCCAGATACCGGGCTTGAGCCAGACGCGCTCTTGCTGAACCGAGGCGGGCCCCAGGTTCAGCATCATCACCACAAACACGAACAGCACCATGATGGCGCCAGCGTAGGCGATCACTTCCAGGACACCGGCAAACGGTGCGCCGAGGGCGAAGAACGTCATGGCCACGGCGATCAGCGAAATGATCAGGTAGAGCAGGGCATGCACGGGGTTGGTGTTGGTGATCACGCGAAGCGTGGACACCACAGCGATACCCGATGCGAAATAGAAAGCGAATTCCATCTTTCTTCCTTAAGGCAGCAAGCTCTTCACGTTGATCGGTTCGGCTTCATTCTGCGCGGAGCCTTTCGGCTTACCGGCAATCGCCATACCTGCAACACGATAGAAGTTGTAATCAGGGTTTTTGCCGGGGCCGGAGATCAAAAGATCTTCTTTCTCGTAAACCAGGTCCTGACGTTTGAACTCGGCCATCTCGAAATCCGGTGTCAGCTGGATCGCGGTGGTCGGGCAGGCTTCCTCACAGAGACCGCAGAAAATGCAGCGCGAGAAGTTGATGCGGAAGAAGTCCGGGTACCAGCGACCGTCTTCGGTTTCAGCTTTCTGCAGCGAGATGCAACCGACCGGGCAAGCCACGGCGCACAGGTTGCAGGCCACGCAGCGCTCTTCGCCGTCGGGGTCGCGGGTCAGGACGATACGGCCACGGTAGCGCGGCGGCAGGTAGACCGGTTCTTCCGGATACTGCAACGTGTCGCGCTTGCGGAAGGCGTGGCCGAAAATCATCACCAGGCTGCGAAGCTGGGTGTAGAGGCCATGCACGATGTCAAAAATGTACTTCATGATTCTCTATCCTCACTGAGCCGCGACGGCGGGCGTGTTGAGCAACACGATCGCAGCGGTCACCAGCATGTTGACGAGGGTCAGCGGCAGGCAGAACTTCCAGCTGAAATCCATCACTTGGTCATACCGTGGGCGCGGAATGGAAGCGCGCAGCAGGATGAACATCATGATGAAGAAACCGGTTTTCAGTGCGAACCAGATGAACGGGATCTGCGGCAGGATGCCGAACGGACCGTGCCAGCCACCGAAGAACAAGGTCACCAGCAGTGCCGAAATCAACACGATGCCGATGTACTCGCCGACGAAGAACATGCCCCATTTCATGCCGGCGTATTCAATGTGGTAACCGTCGGCCAGTTCCTGTTCCGCTTCCGGCTGGTCGAAGGGGTGACGGTGAGTCACGGCCACGCCTGCGATGAAGAAGGTCAGGAAACCGAAGATCTGCGGAATGATGAACCACAGGTGCTGGGCCTGGTAATCGACGATGTCGCGCATGTTGAACGAGCCGACCTGAATCACGATGCCCATCAGCGACAGGCCCATGAACACTTCGTACGACACGGTCTGGGCCGAGGCCCGCAAGCTGCCCAGCAGGGCGAACTTGTTGTTGCTCGACCAACCGGCGAACAGCACCGCGTAGACCGACAGACCGGCCATGGCGAAGAAGAACAGGATGCCGATGTTCAGGTCCGCCACACCCCAGGTCGGGGTGATCGGGATGATCGCGAAGGCAATCAGCAGGGCGCTCATGGCCACGACCGGTGCCAGGGTGAAGATCATCTTGTCGGCGAACGGTGGGGTCCAGTCTTCCTTGAAGAACATCTTGATCATGTCGGCAGCGATCTGGAACGCGCCGAACGGGCCGACGCGGTTCGGACCGTAACGGTCCTGCCAGAGGGCGAGCAGACGACGCTCGACCCAGCTGAGCAGGGCGCCGCAGACCACCACGGCAAGCAGGATCACCACGGCCTTGAGGACCGCGATGATGATGTCGATCACTTCAGGAGTGAACAAGGTCATTGCGCTGCCTCCTGCAGACCGTCAACGGATTTGCCAAAGATTGCTGGCGGAATGCCGGCGATGCCCGCAGGCAGTGCCACCAGACCGGCGCCCAGCTCTTCATTGATGCGCAGCGGCAGACGCAGGGTCTGGCCGGCCACGTTCAAGCTCAGCAGGGCACCGTCGTTGACGCCCAGACGGTCGGCTTCGGACTTGGCCAGTGCAACGTAGGCAGCCGGAATGCGTTCCTGAACCGGCGCGGCTTTCGAAGAGTTCTCTTCGCTGCCGAACAGGTGGAAGAACGGCACGACCTGCCAGGTGCCCTGGGCCGGGTTGAACGCGCGCGGAACGTTGGCGAACCAGTTCAGCGAGTCACCGGTGCTTTCGATCAGGCGGGTGCCCGGGTCGCCGGCACGGATGTGACCACCGACTTCGTCCTGGAACTTGTTCCAGGCCTGTGGCGAGTTCCAGCCCGGAGACCAGGCGAACGGCACTTGCTGACGCGGTTCGGCCGAGCCCGAGTAACCTTCCATGGAGAAGGCGAACGCGGTGTCCTTGTCCTGCGGGGTACGCGGTTCGTGCACGCTGATGTCGGCGCGCATGGCGGTACGACCGGAGTAACGCAGGGGTTCACGGGCCAGTTTCAGACCCTTGATGCGGAACGCGGCGGACGGTGCGGCGTCGACGATGCGGTTGAGCAGCGGGGTGCTCGAGGCGACGGCGGCGGTGACGTGGTCGAGTTGGGTCCAGTCGATCGGCTGGTTCAGCAAGGTGGCGCGCAGGGCATGCAGCCAGCGCCAGCCTTCGTGAACCAGGATGCTGGCATCCATGTACTTCGGATCGAACACCTGGAAGAAACGCTGGGCGCGGCCTTCCTGGCTGACCAGGGTACCGTCGCCTTCAGCGAAGCTGGCGGCTGGCAGGACCAGGTGCGCGCGATCGCTGGTGGCGGTCTTCTGATGGTCGGCGACGATCAACACTTGGGCGGCGTTCAGGGCGGCGTCGACCTTGGCCTTGTCGGTGCGGGTGTACAGATCGTTTTCCAGCACGACGATGGCGTCGGCCTTGCCGTCGATCACCGCTTGCAGTGCGGCGTCGACCGACTCGCCACCGAGCATGGCCAGGCCCAGGCTGTTGGCCTCGGGCACGATCAGGCTGATGGAGCCGTTCTTCTCGCGCAGCTTCAGGGCTTTGGCGATGTTCGCGGCGGCTTCGATCAAGGCTTTGGAGCCCAGGGAAGTACCGGCGATGATCAGTGGGCGCTTGGCCGCGAGCAGGGCGTCGGCGATACGCTTGGCCAGGTCCAGGGCTTCGGCGTCCAGGCCTTCGACGGCCGGTGCGCTGGCGTCCAGGGCGTGGGCCACGGCGAAACCGATGCGGGCCAGGTCGTCGGGCGCGGCGTGAACGCACTCTTCGGCGATGTCGTCGAGCTTGGTTTCAGCCAGGCTGGCAATGAACAGCGGGTTCAGCGCGTGCTGACCGATGTTCTTCACCGCAGCGTCGAGCCAAGGCTGGACGCGCATGGCGTCGGCCATGTCTTCAGCTTTCCCTTTGACCGATTGACGCAGGGACAGCGCCATGCGGGCAGCGGTCTGGGTCAGGTCTTCACCGAGGACGAACACGGCGTCGTGGTCTTCGATGTCGCGCATGTTCGGCACAGGCAGCGGGCTGTCTTTCAATACCTGCAGGACCAGGCGGATGCGTTCCAGCTCGCCCGCTTCGATACCGGAGTAGAAATGCTCGGCGCCGACCAGTTCGCGCAACGCGTAGTTGCTTTCGAGGCTGGCGCGGGGCGAACCGATACCGACGATGTTGCGACCGCGCAACAACTCGGCCGCTTTATCCAGGGCTTCGTCCAGGCTCAGCTTGGCGCCGTTGGCCAGCAGTGGCTGACGCGGGCGGTCTTCGCGGTTGACGTAGCCGTAGCCGAAACGGCCGCGGTCGCACAGGAAATACTGGTTCACCGAACCGTTGAAACGGTTTTCAATGCGACGCAGTTCGCCGTAACGTTCGCCCGGGGAGATGTTGCAACCGCTGGAGCAGCCATGGCAGATGCTCGGCGAGAACTGCATGTCCCATTTGCGGTTGTAGCGCTCGGAGTGAGTCTTGTCGGTGAACACACCGGTCGGGCAGACCTCGGTGAGGTTGCCGGAGAACTCGCTTTCCAGGGTGCCGTCTTCAACGCGACCGAAGTACACGTTGTCGTGGGCGCCGAATACACCCAGGTCGGTGCCGCCGGCGTAGTCCTTGTAGAAGCGCACGCAGCGGTAGCAGGCGATGCAGCGGTTCATTTCGTGGGAAATGAACGGGCCCAGTTGCTGGTTCTGGTGGGTACGCTTGGTGAAGCGGTAACGGCGCTCGTTGTGGCCGGTCATTACCGTCATGTCTTGCAGGTGGCAGTGACCGCCTTCTTCACAGACCGGGCAGTCGTGAGGGTGGTTGGTCATCAGCCATTCAACGACGCTGGCGCGAAACACTTTCGCTTCTTCGTCGTCGATGGAGATCCAGCTGCCGTCGGTGGCGGGGGTCATGCAGGACATGACGATCCGACCACGCTTGTCGTTCTCGTCGGTGTACTGCTTGACCGCGCACTGGCGACAAGCGCCAACGCTGCCAAGGGCGGGGTGCCAGCAGAAATAAGGGATATCGAGGCCTAGCGACAGACATGCCTGTAACAGGTTGTCTGCCCCATCGACTTCGAGCTCTTTGCCGTCTACGTGGATAGTGGCCATGGTTCAAAGTTCTTCGTTGGCCCGGTGTCAGCGGGCGTGGCTAATGGAATCTTGTCATCCGCGCGAATCAACACAGCCGTTGAAGGCGTCATCGCGCGAAAAGCGAAGGGCACGGACCCTTCGCTTTTTTTAAAGCGTTAAGCGCCGACTACGATCGGCCTGGCCAGAGGCGGGACGGCGGCGCTGGTAGGCGCGATGCCGGCTTCGAACTCGTGGCGGAAGTATTTGATTGCGCTGCCCAACGGCTCCACGGCGCCCGGTGCGTGAGCACAGAAGGTCTTGCCCGGGCCGAGGAAGCCGACCAGACCCAGCAGGGTCTCGATGTCGCCGGCCTGGCCCTGACCGTTCTCGATCGCACGCAGGAGCTTGACGCTCCACGGCAGACCGTCACGGCACGGGGTGCAGAAACCGCACGACTCGCGGGAGAAGAACTCTTCCATGTTGCGCAGCAGGGACACCATGTTGACGCTGTCGTCCACCGCCATGGCCAGGCCGGTACCCATGCGGGTGCCCACTTTGGCAATGCCGCCGGCATACATTTGCGCGTCCAGGTGTTCCGGCAACAGGAAACCGGTACCGGCGCCGCCGGGTTGCCAGGCCTTGAGCTGGTAACCGTCGCGCATGCCACCGGCGTAGTCTTCGAACAGCTCGCGACCGGTGATGCCGAACGGCAATTCCCACAGGCCCGGGTTCTTGACCTTGCCGGAGAAGCCCATGAGCTTGGTGCCCATGTCTTCACTGCCCTCGCGGGACAACGATTTGTACCAGTCCACGCCGTCGGCAATGATCGCCGGCACGTTGCACAGGGTTTCGACGTTGTTCACGCAAGTCGGCTTGCCCCACACGCCAACGGCGGCAGGGAAGGGCGGCTTGGAGCGTGGGTTGGCGCGGCGACCTTCCAGGGAGTTGATCAGTGCGGTTTCTTCACCGCAGATGTAACGCCCGGCGCCGGTGTGGACGAACAGTTCGAAATCGAAGCCGCTGCCCAGGATGTTCTTGCCCAGAAGGCCCGCGGCCTTGGCTTCTTCCACGGCACGGTTGAGGTGCTTGGCGGCGGTGGTGTACTCGCCACGCAGGAAGATGTAGCCGCGGTAGGTTTTCAGCGCGCGCGCACTGATCAGCATGCCTTCGATCAGCAGATGGGGCAGTTGCTCCATCAGCATGCGGTCTTTCCAGGTGTTCGGTTCCATCTCGTCCGCGTTGCACAGCAGGTAGCGGATGTTGATGGATTCATCTTTCGGCATCAGGCCCCACTTCACGCCAGTGGGGAAGCCTGCACCGCCGCGGCCCTTGAGGCCGGAGTCTTTGACGGTCTGGACGATGTCGTCCTGGGCCATGTCGGCGAAGGCCTTGCGTGCAGCGGCGTAACCGTTCTTGGCCCGGTACTCGTCGAGCCAGACGGCTTCGCCGTCGTCACGCAGGCGCCAGGTGAGCGGGTGAGTCTCGGCCGAACGCTTGATGCGGTTGGCAGGACCGAAGGATGTCAGGGTCATACGTAGCCCTCGAGCAATTTGGCAACGCCTGCAGGCTGCACATCACCGAACGTGTCGTCGTCGATCATCAACGCCGGCGCCTTGTCGCAGTTGCCGAGGCAGCAGACCGGCAGCAGGGTGAAACGACCGTCGGCGGTGGTTTGACCCAGGCCGATGCCGAGCTTGCTCTGGATTTCGCTGACCACCGACTCGTGGCCGCCGATGAAGCAGACCATGCTGTCGCAGACGCGAATGATGTGGCGGCCGACCGGCTGGCGGAAGATCTGACTATAGAACGTCGCCACGCCTTCAACGTCGCTGGCCGGAATGCCGAGGATTTCGCCGATGGCGTACAGGGCGCCGTCCGGCACCCAGCCGCGTTCCTTCTGAACGATCTTCAGGGCTTCGATCGACGCCGCGCGCGGGTCTTCGTAGTGATGCAACTCGTGCTCGATGGCCGAGCGCTCGGTTTCACTCAAGGTGAAACGGTCTGTCTGGATAAGCGTGCTGTTCATGCTTAGCGGTCCACGTCGGCCATAACGAAATCGATACTACCCAGGTACGCGATCAAGTCCGCGACCATGCTGCCTTTGATCACCGAAGGGATCTGCTGCAGGTGCGGGAAGCTTGGGGTACGAATCCGGGTGCGGTAGCTCATGGTGCCGCCATCGCTCGTCAGGTAATAACTGTTGATGCCCTTGGTCGCTTCGATCATCTGGAAGGATTCGTTGGCCGGCATGACCGGGCCCCACGAAACTTGCAGGAAGTGCGTGATCAGGGTTTCGATGTGCTGCAGCGTGCGCTCTTTCGGCGGCGGCGTGGTCAGCGGGTGATCCGCCTTGTACGGGCCTTCCGGCATGTTGCGCAGGCACTGGTCGATGATCTTGATGCTCTGGCGCATCTCCTCGACGCGCACGATGCAACGGTCGTAGGCATCGCCATTGGCCGCCAGCGGTACTTCGAACTCGAAGTTCTCGTAGCCGGAGTACGGGCGCGCCTTACGCAGGTCGAAGTCGCAACCGGTGGAACGCAGGCCGGCACCGGTGACACCCCATTCCAGGGCTTGCTTGGTGTTGTAGTCGGCGACGCCGATGGTCCGGCCACGCAGGATGCTGTTGTCCAGGGCGGCTTTCTGGTATTCGTCCAGACGCTTGGGCATCCACTCGACGAAGTCCTTGACCAGTTTTTCCCAACCGCGCGGCAGGTCGTGGGCGACGCCACCGATGCGGTACCAGGCCGGGTGCAGACGGAAACCGGTGATGGCTTCGATCACGGTGTAGGCGCGCTGACGGTCGGTGAAGGTGAAGAACACCGGGGTCATGGCGCCGACGTCCTGGATGTAGGTACCCAGGAACAGCAGGTGGCTGGTGATCCGGAAGAACTCGGCCATCATGATGCGGATGACGTCGACCTTCTCGGGCACCTTGATGCCGGCCAGCTTCTCGACCGAGAGCACGTACGGCAGGTTGTTCATCACGCCGCCGAGGTAGTCGATACGGTCGGTGTACGGAATGAAGCTGTGCCAGGACTGACGCTCGGCCATCTTCTCGGCACCACGGTGGTGGTAGCCGATGTCCGGGACGCAGTCGACGATCTCTTCACCGTCCAGTTGCAGGATGATGCGGAACGCACCGTGGGCCGAAGGGTGGTTCGGACCCAAGTTGAGGAACATGTAGTCCTCGTTCGGGCCGGAGCGTTTCATGCCCCAGTCTTCAGGCTTGAAGCGCGCGGACTCTTCCTCGAGCTGTTGCTTGGCCAGGGTCAGGCTGAACGGATCGAATTCGGTGGCACGGGCCGGGAAGTCCTTGCGCAGCGGGTGACCTTCCCAGGTCGGCGGCATCATGATGCGCGACAGGTGCGGGTGGCCTTTGAAGTCGATGCCGTACATGTCCCAGACTTCACGCTCGTACCAGTTGGCGTTCGGCCAGATGCTGGTGACGGTCGGCAGGCTGAGGTCGCTTTCGGACAAAGCGACCTTGATCATGACGTCACTGTTACGTTCGATCGACATCAAGTGATAGAACACAGTGAAGTCGGCGCCGCTGGGCAGCCCTTGACGCTTGGTGCGCAGACGCTCGTCCACGCCGTGCAGGTCATAGAGCATGACGTACGGCTTGGGCAGGTTGCGCAGGAAGGTCAGGACTTCGACGAGTTTGGCGCGGGCAACCCAAAGCACCGGCATGCCGGTGCGGGTCGCCTGGGCGGTGAACGCCTCGGGGCCAAAACGGTTGTTCAGTTCGACGACCACATCCTGGTCGTCTGCCTTGTAAGGCGGGATGTACAGAGCACTGCCTGTAGTCATGGTTATTTATCGCTTTCGGTCAACGTAAAGAATGAAGCCAGTTGTTCGTTTCTTTGAAACAGCAGAACTGGATCAGACTTCGTCGGGGCTGCGCAGGTTGGTGACTGCGATTCGCTGTTCGCGGCGCTTTTCCTTTTCGGAAGGCATCTCGGCGCGATAAACGCCTTGATCGCCAACGACCCAGGAAAGCGGGCGACGCTCCTGGCCAATCGACTCCTGCAGCAGCATCAGGCCTTGCAGGAAAGCTTCAGGGCGGGGCGGGCAGCCAGGCACGTAGACGTCCACAGGCAGGAACTTGTCCACCCCTTGAACGACGGAGTAGATGTCGTACATGCCACCGGAGTTGGCGCACGAACCCATGGAGATGACCCATTTCGGTTCGAGCATTTGCTCGTACAGACGCTGGATGATCGGTGCCATCTTGATGAAGCAGGTACCGGCGATAACCATGAAATCCGCCTGACGCGGCGATGCCCGGATAACTTCGGCGCCAAAGCGCGCGATGTCGTGGGGCGCCGTGAAGGCGGTGGTCATTTCCACATAGCAGCACGAAAGACCGAAGTTATACGGCCACAGGGAGTTCTTTCGCCCCCAGTTGATCGTGCCGTTAAGCACGTCTTCGAGCTTGCCCATGAAAATGTTTTTGTGGACTTGATCTTCTAACGGATCGGAAACGGTTTCCCGTTCGCCAATCGGATACTGCTCGTTAGGAGCATCGGGGTCGATCCTGGTGAGATTGTATTGCATTGCCAAAGCCTCATTGTTTCAGCTTCGCTTGCCGCTTGCGCCGAGCTTCCGGAGCCCAGTCAAGGGCACCCACTCGGAATAGGTAGACAAGACCTGCCAACAGAATTGCTATGAAAACGAGAGCTTCGACGAATCCGGTCCAGCCGCTTTCGCGGACGGACACAGACCATGCAAAGAGAAAGAGGGCTTCGATATCGAAGATCACGAACAGCATCGCGACCAGATAGAATTTTGCGGAGAGCCGCAAGCGGGCGCCACCTGTAGGTAGCATGCCGGACTCGAACGGTTCGTTTTTGCTGCGGCCCCAGGCTTTTGACCCGAGGAGGCTGGAAACGCCCAGCATGAAGGCACAGAGGCCGATGACGCCTAGAAGGAAAATGGCAAAGCCCCAGTTGTGGGCCATGAGTCCTGTCGCTTCGGGCATGCTGGTAATCCTTAACAGAGAGCAAAGGTCTCTGAGCTTGAAAAGAAACAAAGCAGTGACGATATGTCGCAGCAATCAATCCCGCTGATTTTATGGCACAACACCCTGCAAGTAAAATTCCTATAGCGAAATTATTTATAGGAATAAGGACATAGCGCACCTGCAAACCTACGCAGCCCATGCGTTGCGGGCATTAGCCGGGTTTTCGTCAATAATGTTTTGTAGGGGGCGTAATGAATATAGTTGGCTATAAATGATAATCAATATTGTTTGTGATGGTTTTTAAACTGTTTAAGGTGTGGCGAGTTGGGAAGTTGTCTTATATGGGCGTTATTGCATGTAGCGGCAGCGCAGGTTTCAACTGATTTTTGTGGCGTCGTGCCCTTGTGGGAGCGGGCTTGCTCGCGAATGCGGCTCAACATTCAACGCTGATGTCAGCTGACCTGCCGCATTCGCGAGCAAGCCCGCTCCCACAGAAGATCTGTTGGTGGATGTCACTTCGTGACGAAAAAACGCCCCGAACCAGTCGTATCGTAGCGAGCGTGATCTTACGCCAAGGGCCCGGCTCGCAAAGCTGCCACTGTATGGAACTGTTGCGAGTTGATCTTGATTGTTCCTCAGGTTTTGCCGGGGTGGGATAGTGAGGTTGTCGGGTGTAAGCAGTTTCCTACGGACCCTGATTTTTAAAGTGTGAGATTTGTCTCTTTCGAAGATTGGCTTGAATCTCTGGGATGGATGGTTGCCAAGCACCTCTTCAAAATAGCCAACCCTTCAAGGAGAGCCACCAATGCAAGGAGCAGTATCCCCCCTGTTCTGCATCATCCAGGACCGCTCAAAGGCCATGGCCTTGCTGGTGATCATGCTTCCAGTCTTGCTGGTGACCATCGATAACACGATTCTCAATTTCGCTTTGCCTCAAATCGCTGCCGCCCTGAATCCGTCTGCTGCCGAGCAGCTATGGATGATCGATGCCTATTCGCTGGTGCTGGCTGGATTGTTGGTGACCATGGGCAGTTCCGGAGACCGCTTCGGTCATCGACGAATGCTATGTCTGGGGTGTGTGGGTTTCGCAGGGGTGTCGGTGGCTGTGGTGTTTTCACAGCAGGCCTGGCATCTGATTGCGGGGCGTGCGCTGTTGGGTTGTTTCGGCGCAATGGTTTTGCCTGCAACCCTGGCGCTGATCCGTACCGCATTTGAGGATCGAGAAGAGCGACGCCTGGCGGTGGCGGCCTGGGCCACTTGCCTGACCGTTGGGTCGGCATTGGGGCCGCTGCTGGGTGGTGTGTTGTTGCAGTATTTCGATTGGCAATCGGTTTTTCTGGTTGCTTTGCCGTTCTTGCTGCCTGTGGTGTTTTTGGTGCCGATGATCACCGAGTCGCCACGACAGATGGGAAGGTCAACCGATTACCTGAGCATTTTGCTGAGCCTCGGGGCTATGACGGGGGTGATGTTAAGCCTCAAGCATCTGGCTACGGTCGGCTTCGACGGTCAGGCAGTTCTCTGGGCACTGTCCGGCGTATTGCTAGGGATGGCTTTCGTGCGTCGCCAGTTAACGTTGGAGCAACCGCTGTTGGACCTAAGGTTGTTTGCCTCTTGCGCATTCAGCGTGTCCATTGCGACGAATCTTGTGAGCCTGGGCTTGTTGATCGGTTTCATCTTCTTCACCAGCCAATTGCTGCAGCTGGTCTTTGGGTTGTCCCCGTTGCTGGCCGCCTTGGTTCTGGTGCCTGGGCAGGTTTTGGCGATTGTCGCCGGCATCGCCATCGTGCCAGTAGTGCAAAAGAAAGCACCGAACAGGGTAGTTGCCGGCTGTTTGTTACTGGCAGCAGCGGCTTTCGCAATGATGGCATTGTTCGTAGCTACTGCACTGACCGTGGGTGTGGCTTTCGTATTGCTCAACGCCAGTGTCGCTGCCATCACCACCGTGACCAACGATCTTGTGTTGGGCTCGGTGCCGCCTGAAAGCGCCGGCAGTGCCTCGTCTGTCAGTGAAACGGCTTACGAGGTTGGCGTGGTATTGGGTACCACGTTGATCGGAGGGTCGGTAGCCGTGCTGTATCGATTGTCTTTTGCTGTTCCCGAGGGAGTGTCTGAGAGAGTGATTGACGCAGTTGCAACGTTGGGAGGAGCGCACGCCGTCAGCCAAACCCAGCCCGAGGAAATGGCCATACAAATTCTGGAAGAAGCGAACGCTGCATTTACAAGTGGCGTGATGACCACGAGCACCGTTGTGACGGGCTTCATCTTGCTGTTTGCGCTGGTTGCATTCCGTTATTTGCGCGTGAGAGGTTCCGTGGAGCCTGTCGAAGGTCACTGATAGGCCATCGAGGGCATTGATTTGTGGACAAAAAAACGCCCCGAACCAGTCGGGGCGTCAGATGGGGCGGCATTGCGGTTAGCTGTCTATCCGGTCCGCAACGGCCGTTTGCTCAGCGAAGCCGATCAGTGGAACTGTTCTTCTTCAGTCGAGCCGGTCAGTGCGGTCACCGAGGACGAGCCGCCCTGGATCACGGTGGTCATGTCGTCGAAGTAGCCGGTGCCCACTTCCTGCTGGTGAGCCACGAAGGTGTAACCCTTGGCGGCGTCGGCGAATTCCTGCTCTTGCAGCTTCACGTAGGCAGTCATGTCGTTGCGGGCGTAGTCGTGCGCCAGGTTGAACATGCTGTGCCACATGTTGTGAATGCCGGCCAGGGTGATGAACTGGTGCTTGTAGCCCATGGCGGACAGTTCGCGCTGGAACTTGGCGATGGTCGCGTCGTCCAGGTTCTTCTTCCAGTTGAAGGAAGGCGAGCAGTTGTACGACAGCAGTTGGTCCGGGTATTCCTTTTTGATCGCTTCGGCGAAGCGACGGGCTTCGTCCAGGTCCGGCTTGGCGGTTTCGCACCAGATCAGGTCGGCGTACGGTGCGTAGGCCAGACCGCGAGCGATGGCCTGGTCGAGACCGGCGCGCACTTTGTAGAAGCCTTCCTGGGTACGTTCGCCAGTCACGAACGGCTGGTCGTACGGGTCGCAGTCCGAGGTCAGCAGGTCAGCGGCGTTGGCGTCGGTACGGGCCAGGATGATGGTCGGAGTGCCTGCAACGTCGGCTGCCAGACGGGCAGCGGTCAGCTTCTGCACGGCTTCCTGGGTTGGAACCAGTACCTTGCCGCCCATGTGGCCGCATTTTTTCACGGAAGCCAGTTGGTCTTCGAAGTGAACGCCGGCGGCGCCTGCTTCGATCATGCTTTTCATCAGTTCGTAGGCGTTCAGTACGCCGCCGAAACCGGCTTCGGCGTCAGCCACGATTGGCGCGAAGTAGTCGATGTAGCCGTCGTCGCCCGGGTTCTTGCCGGCTTTCCACTGGATCTGGTCGGCGCGACGGAACGAGTTGTTGATGCGCTTGACCACGGTTGGAACCGAATCCACCGGGTACAGCGACTGGTCAGGGTACATCGATTCGGCGGAGTTGTTGTCCGCAGCCACTTGCCAGCCCGACAGGTAGATCGCCTGGATGCCGGCCTTGACTTGTTGCACAGCCTGGCCGCCGGTCAGGGCGCCCATGCAGTTGACGAAATCTTTCTCAGGACGGAAGGCTGGCTTGGCACCCTGGGTGACCAGGTTCCACAGCTTCTCGGCGCCCATTTTTGCAAAGGTGTGCTCAGGTTGAACCGAGCCACGCAGACGGACGACGTCAGCAGCGGAGTAAGTGCGTGTCACGCCTTTCCAGCGCGGGTTTTCAGCCCAGTCTTTTTCGAGGGCTGCAATTTGCTGTTCGCGTGTCAGTGCCATGGGAGATAAACCTCGTCGCGTCTTTTATGAAAAGTTGTTCTGCGGTGGAAAATTCCTGCGCTCGCTGACCAGAAGCTTAGGTGGTCAAGTCGGGTTCGGCGGGGAGGGCGACGGGATGAACGATGGGCTCGAGGGGAAGTGAGCAGGTAAAGGCGGACTGCGGGCGCATTCGGGCGTCGTGGGCCTTGGTACGTACATCAGTGTGGTGCCGGGTTACCTAATTACGCTTCCGTCCCTCGGGACAACTTCGTTCCAGTCGACAACCTCGTCAAACACACCTTGTGGGCGGTACAGACACGAAGCGGTTCGCGGGGTAGGTGCGAACATCGCCTCGAAGGCCCTTGCCAGGGCCCCTGATTAGCGGGAGCGAGGCCATCATGCCTTTGCTTTTTTGGCTCGTCAAACGTTTTGTAGTGCTTTTTTTCAAGCACTACATCTTTGGTCTAATACGACTGCTTAGTCAGTTTTTGGTGCTTTAGTCCAAGGCGTCGACTTTTACTCGCAGGGTCATGTCGTTGCGGCTTTGGGTAAAGTAGCTGCGGGTCAGGCCCTGTTTATCGGCCTGGGTCTGGCCGTTTACCCCGGCCAGCAGGATCCATTCGCCCAGGCGCCCGGTGACGGTTGTGTCGGTGCTTTGCACGTTCACTACATCGGGACGTTCCTGGCTCATGCGGTCACGGTTGGTACTGATCGACAGGTGCACGATCTCGCCGGTGACGCTGGCGGTGACGTAAAAGCCCTGGGTGACATTGCGGTATTCGGTCTGGCTGCGCAGGTCGCCGTAGGAGTCGGTCTGGCTGCTGGTCAGCGGTACGCTCTGGCCGACCTGGATCAGCGCCGGCCTGCCGTCGGTGGCCTGGACTTGCTGGATGCCGCCGTCGCGGCTGTCGGTGCTGCGATTGATGATGCGCACCTGGCTGGGCTTGCTGCCGTTCACCGAATAGCCCTGGTCGCCCTGAACATTGTTTTCGTTGGTGTCGACGGTGATCAACAGGCGTTTCGGTGCGGTATCGAGTTGGCTCAACAGGGCTTTAAGTTCGTCGATCTTGCGCTGATCGGCATTGACGATGAGCTGATTGCCATAGGCGCTGACCTGGCCGTCCTTGCCGATGAAATCCTGCGCGACCGGGAGCATGTCGGCGCTGGTGTGATAGTTCAAAGGCACAACTTCAGTGGCGGCCAGGACTGAAAAACTACAGGTCACCAAGAGGGTGGCGAGCAGGGTGCGTAGGGACATATCCGTTATCTCCGCATTCAAAGGCTTGATATTGCCACTTTGTCGGCCTGGGGGGAGGCAAATTGAATCGCGGACAGCAAAACGCCCCGGCATCCGGAGGATGCAGGGGCGTTTCGGGGGGGCTTCAGGCTTTTGCGGCGTAAATGCTTTTGTGGCGAGGGAGCTTGCTCCCGCTGGGCTGCGCAGCGGCCCTAGAATTTCAGGGCCGCTTCGCGCCCCAGCGGGAGCAAGCTCCCTCGCCACAGGGATAAAGCCCTCAAGCCTCAAGACTCAAGCC
>Ga0208788_1000042_pt1 | contig 83118 bp, 91 predicted proteins | sample Wag4_2014_7_11_3_FD_187363 | JGI IMG/M metagenome (GOLD analysis project Ga0208788, IMG submission 187363) | Fresh water mixed with fracking chemicals microbial communities from Ohio, USA - Utica-2 Time Series FC 2014_7_11 (SPAdes) (version 2) ... | reverse complement strand
GTCCAGGCACAGGGATGGATACCAAGAAAGACCGTAGCCAACGTTTGCACGTGCCAAAGCAACTTGCTGAGGAGTTACGGGTGCTTGGAGATAGTCCGATGATGAGGCAACGGCGAGATAAGTTTAGAACCGCTCTGTCTTTATATTACCCAAATATACAGATAAAAGACGAGGATATGTACGTCTTTTTATCTGATCAGGGAGGGTGTTATTACATGGCAAAAGATGATCCGCGCTACCCTATTGTCAAATCTAGACCCATTGGCCAAGTCACAGACACAATAAAGCGAAAAATATTGCAAAAGACATCTGATAAGTACCCTCAGGACTTTTCGTATCACTGGTTGCGTGCGACTTTTGGGTTTCAGCTCTATCAAAGATTGCAGGCCCTTATTGTTGTGGGGCTTATGCGTCCAGGAGATGATATTGATTTTATAATGGAGCGAATGCACCACGCCACACGAGAGATGACAGAGCATTACCTTCAACTATTCAAGATGCTTCCTCAGAAAACTGTCGCGCAGGAAAAGTTTGAGGCTAGTCTATTTTTAGGTAGTTATTCAAGTTTTATACTGAGTGCTCAAGATGAATAGTCATGTTGATTGGTCATTTCGTGAAACAAAAGTCATCACGGTAGATGAAATCAGTCAGGAGCATGTGTTTCCGGAGCGCTTGCGTCTAAAGCTTGCCAATGCAAAGGGGTATAAGTCGCCTATCGATATTGGGAGTATCGCATATGCAACGCGAGGCGAAGCTAGATCGAGGGAGTTTGACAATGCCGGTACTATATCGGTTGTCGAGTCATCTCTTGTGGAAAGTAGGCGTGAGCTAGTGGTGAAGCTCCTCGATTCTCTAATAGGTTTGCGCGATAATTCGATAGTAACCCAGTTTAGAGTGTTGCACATTGTCGTGAATTGGTTAAATGCCAATGGTTATGTGGAGGTTTTTACTGATGTAAGTTGTGCATCTAGAGCATACGCTGACTACACATCTTATCTTAATGATTCAATCAGAAAAGGGGATTTTGCTCCTCAGCATGCCGCTAAATGTCAGAAGACCTTACAGTTCATAATTGGACTCCAGTTTTCATCAGTAGTGGATTATGTAGTTCGTAGTGCCGTGCCAATTGCTAGGCAAAGAAAAGCAATAAAGCCGCCTAGAGAATCCGATGTACACTTTTTTACGGACGTATGTATTGCCATTGCGCGTGATTACAGTAATTTTATTCTTGAGCAAGAGCCATTTCCATGCGTAGTCCGGATAAGAAATTATGAAGTTGTTAAGTTTCCTTCTAATGGTGGAATGAATAGTCCTTTTCGACAGGGGCATGATTGTTATAACGTGGCAGAAAGACGTGTTGCAACAGTCGAAGAATACATGTCCAAATATGCTGGAAGAGGTCAGACAATTAGGCTTTGTGAAGCAGAGCGTGCTATAGCAGATGCGCAGGCTAGCGTAGAATTTGCTAATTCTGAATCTCGTAATTATGTCCGGTTGCAAATGGCCGCCTTTGCTGTAAAAGCATATATTTCTCTTTTTATGTTGATGACAGGTGCATCACCTACTGAACTGGAACAGTTTAGTTATGAGGATGCTCTGGGGATTGATAAGTCAGTATTGAAGAAAGAATTAACGGCTGTAAAATTTCGTGCTAGAGGAAAGATGACCGGATATGTCTTAGGGCGAAAAAAAGGGTTAACACTGCTTCGAGAGTATTTTAAGTTGCGTGATTGGATTCTCAATGGAGAATATGTTGATAGATTGTTTTTCAAGATAAAGATTTCTAAAGGCGCTGTTTGTCTATCATTTTCTGATCTTGATGCCGGGGCTGCGGCAACTAGGTTTTACTCATCGATTTCGGGCGTTTTTGTAGATGGCAAATATCCAAAAATAACCTATAACAAGGCGCGTAAGCATAAAAGTTCCGCTCATCACGCGGCTAAGTACTCCCTGGAAACAGTTGCGCGGGCGTTAAATCATTCCAGTGGGGTGAATATTTCGTCGTACTCAGAAGCCACTGTTGAACAGCAGGAAAGTGAGTTTGGTACTTACTGGGATTCAGTGCGTAAAGCTGCTCAAATGGTACGTGAGCGAAGTGTTACAGCGTCAGATAAACTTGACTCAATTGCCGTTGGTCATTGTGACTCGTTCAGGTTTCCAGTTCCCGTCAGCGATACCGAAGCACCGGTGATTCAGCCGAATTGTCGTAATCAGTACGGCTGTTTGTATTGCACTCATTATTTCTGTCACGCCGATGAAGATGATATTCATAAGTTATTAAGTCTCCATTATGTGGTTAACGCTGTACGCAATACTGCTCAGGATAGTGGTCACGCAGAAGTACTCTATAAGGACTTATCCATTCGGGTCGAGTTTATCTTAGAGGCAATTGCAAATCGCTCGGAGTCTGTTTCGCAGTTAGTATCTGCCATGAGGAATAAAGTATTTAATCTTGGGGTGCTAACGCCATTTTGGGAGCGACGCCTGCAACGCTATGAAGCAATGGGGGTTGTATTTTGAGTGCCTCTGCGGTAAGTGGTTTATATGCCGCCATGGGTAATTTGGGTGCCGTTGCTCCTGATGCTGCAATGCTGGATATAAACTTTAAACCCTCATCTGAGTTTGTTCTGTGTCGAAATAAACATGGTACGCCAACGGCAATATATAAAGAGTGGATATGGGACTTTAATCCATATCGACTTGGAGCGACGAGGGTCACGAAGTTTAGATTTGATAAGATTTTAAAGTCGATTGGTCCCGAAAACAAAGCGTTGATCGATGAGGTGAAATACATTATCTATTGTCTTGCATATTTCGCAGGAGGTGGTCGTCTGGGGCGGTTGAGTGCAAAGACATTAGAGCAGCGCTGGGTGGTTTTGCGGAGCGCGGTGTTGTTTTGTTATGAGCAAATCCAAAAGCCTTTAGTTGGTGTGTTGTCCTTGCAACAACTTTTCAGTACCCCGGTCTATTTGGCAGCGTTTATTGCTGAGAGGGCGCAGCCACATTTTCCGCAAATGCTATCAGCTTTGCTTGCCAATTTAATTTCTGTTGGTGATGATCGATTGGGTTATCGCGTTATTAGTTCGCGTGATATTGAATTGCGTCGACATGAGCCTAATCAACATCCGGTTATTCCAACTAGGATCTATTTGGAGCTAATAAACGTTCTCCAAGATATGCTTGATCAGATTCACCGAGGCGTAGAAAGCCTGGAGTGCTTTGTATCTAAGTTTTGCGATGAATTCTATGGGCTCGCTCATGATGTTCAGAAAAGTCTGTTGCCTGGCGGAAAGGCTAATTACAGACCAATTATGACTGAGGTGCTTCAGGCTCATTGTCTGAATGAGGTTTTTTCTGGAGTTTTTTCTTGTTCTCATAAAAGAGGGTTGAGCCCTGCGCTATTGAAAATGCAATACATTGTAAAAAACGTAATTCACTTATACACAGGCATGAGAGAGCAAGAGGTGCTGCGCATGCAGTATGATTGTTTGTCTGATGAGATCTATTTAAAGGAGGTCGTTGATGATAATGGAGTGACTCGCGACTTGGCGAGATCAGTCTCAGTTCTGTCGACGACCACAAAATTTACAGGGTACAAAAAATCAGAATCGTGGTTCGCGCCGAGCGAAGTTGTCAAGGCTGTAAAAATTGCGCAGGCAATTTGTCGAGGACTAGCAAGTATCTATAAAATTGATGTGGATAATGACTGTCCATTATTTCTAAATCCCGCAGTCCTTCGAAAACGCAATACCGATGTTGGTGTGGGGAAGTTAGGGAATTTTTATAATAAAATTCCTCTAATAGAAGGTGTCAGGATTGAGCTTTCTGACATACAGGAGTTGGCGCAAACTGATACGAAGCGTGACTTTTACAGTGAGCCAGAGTTTGCGGTAGGTCGTTCTTGGCCGCTGACAGGTCACCAGTTTCGCCGTTCATTAGCTTTCTATGGTAGCAATAGTGGATTTATTTCGTTGCCCAGTTTGAAGTCGCAATACAAACAAGTGACTCTCGAAATGGCTCGCTATTACAGTAATGGGTTTCAAAATCTAAAGACTATTTTTGGATACTACGATCCGAAAAGTAATGGCTTTGTCTTGCCCAACTCGCATGTTGCGTTGGAGTTTCAGATGGGGATGCCGATGGCTGTTGCGAATCAACTGCTGTCCGATGTGCTGTTCAGGGAAGCACCATTGTTCGGAGGCACGGGGTCTTATATTGAGAAACAGAAAGCTCGTTTGAAGAATGGTGAAGTATGCATTGAGGATGTTAGGGCAGACACTTTGATTCGTGTGAAGAATTGCGAGATTAGCTATCGGCCAACTTTTTTAGGTGGTTGTTCTAAGGTTGGTCGATGTGATTATTTTTTGCTTGGTGATTTCACAGAATGTTTGATATGTGAAGGCGCAATAATACAGCCTGAAAAAGTTGGCCATGCCATTGAGGCTATGACTGAAGAGTTAACGCTATATTCTTATGGTTCGGGAGAATATCAAGTAGCCAATGGGGATCTTGAACGACTCCTGAGCTTTAAGGCGCGCTTTATTGATAAGGATGTGTAGCTATGCGTTCTAATAAAGTAGTTGGTCGTGGTTTGCTTGAGTGTGAAGAGGCGTTGCAGCGCCTTCTCGAAGGCAGGCCAGTTGTGGCGGAGCATGTAGGCTTATCTCGTTCGAAAATCACCGCGAGCATTGTAAGTTTCGAAGCCGGATTTGATCGTGGCTACCTCAAGAAATCTCGTAACGCACATTTGCCCATATTAGCCAGGATTGAGGCTTTTCGTGCAGAGGCAAATCGGGGGGGCAGTCATTCAAACACTAAAAAAATTGACAGTTTGGAAGATAAGCTTGATGCCTTGGCGACTGAATTAGCAACTGTTCGTGCGCAGCGCGACCGGGTCCTCACACAAAATCTACAGCTATGGGAACGCGTAAGGGAGTTAGAGTTGGCGGAGCGCCAAATCAAGCCTTTTCAGGTTAGGTTGCATCCTTAAAGTCAAGGTTTGTCTCTACCTCAATGAGGTTGCTAGGGGGCAATTCCTGACCTTATCAATCGCTAGCATCTTTGGCTGTCGGCAGAAGTGACCCTGGTTCACACCCTAGGCTCAAAGCAATCTGATAAAGCTTCTCGACCGTTATGTTTACCTCTCCACGTTCGATGCGCCCCATATAGCTACGATCAACCTTGCAGACGAGAGCTAGGACGTCTTGGGACAAGCCCTTAGCCTTCCTTGCTTCCCGTATCTTCGTTCCCAAGGCCTTCGCCAATTTCCCCATAGCTGCCTCAACCTGCTTGAGGCAGCACTATCGGGCGTTTGCGGACGAATCAGCCACGGACTATAATCCGTATTTTTGTTCGCGGAACTCTGGGTGCCTGCATGAAACATGATTCATTCGAATTCGACAGGCAGTTGTACGACTTGCTTTGCCAAGAAATACATCAGCGGTTCACGACTCGCCAGCTTCGAGATGCCTATGCAGCGACTCTAGACTTCCCTGGCTATGAGCTGGGCGCAGTTCGGATTTACGTTTATGAGCAAATCCGTCGACTGATTCGTGCCGGCTGGGTTGTGAAGTCGCCGAAACTCAGTAAGCGTGGACAGCTCTTCCATCTGTTGGAAATGCCGGCCCATATAAACCTTGTGCTGGTTGCTTCCCGATTTCAAAGACCTGACAACTCATCCCCTTTTCACTCTGAAAGCGTTGAAGGTCCGTTGGTCGAGCTGCCAACACGATCAGCACAAAATGAATCGGACGACCAAGGCCGTCTTCAAGAAATGCTAAAAGAGACTCGCCTAGACCTCCTGTCCTCAATGGGGGAAACGGAGCGTTACAAACAGCTCTTTGAGGAGATCCCTGTTTTAAGAGCCCGGCTTCAAGGCGAATACCATGAGGTTCGAGACCGCAGCTCTCGGTTGCTGGGGCATCTTCGTGCGCTTGAAAACTCGCTCAAGGCAATTGCCGCGGCATGACAAAATCTCTTCGAGAGTGGCAAAGGGAATGTATAGAAACCGCGCTTGAGCACTATCGCGGTAACCCTCACTTCTTCTGCCAAGCAACACCAGGTTCGGGAAAAACGCGAATGGCAGCAGAGCTAGCCAAGGTGCTGCTCGAGCGCAATGAAATTGATTTGATCCTTTGTTTCGCTCCATCTCGACAAGTGGTAGATGGCTTCCGTCGGACGTTTGCCGAAGTGCTCGGGAGACGGCTTGATGGGTTAATCGGCGCTGTGGGTGCTGTGTGTACCTATCAAGGTATGGAGTATCGGGATGAGGCGTTTTGGAGGCTCTTCGATGAGCATCGTATATTCGCCGTATTTGATGAGATACATCACTGTGCAGGCCACGATGCGCTGTTAAGCAATGCTTGGGGCCAACAGATCATTCAGAGAGTTCAAGATCGCGCAGCATGCACGCTTGCACTTTCGGGTACTCCTTGGCGATCTGATCAAAAGGCAATCGCCTTGGCACGCTATTCCACGCCTGAGGCAAATCTTATCTGCGATTATCGATATGGATTGCCAGAGGCAATCGCGGACCAAGTTTGTCGATCGCCTCGGATAGTCATTCTTGACAATCAAATGGTTAGGTTTTCTGAGGCCGTTGCAAGCGAGAATACGGTCACGATTTTCCCAAACATAGCCAGGCTTTTGGCCGACTCTCCTGTGTCCTACGAAGATCTTTTATGTCATGAGGATATTCTCAAGCAGCTACTGCTCTTGGGGTGTAACAAGCTTAATTCGATTCGCGAGGTGAAGCCTGACGCCGGCGGCCTAGTGGTAGCAACGAACATTGAACATGCCCATCAGATCGCGGCTATGCTCCGGCACCAAGGTGAGATGTGCCAAGTCGTAACCAACAAGACTCCCAATGCTCAGCAGGTAATCAACGACTTTCGCTACAGCAGTTGTCCTTGGATAGTCGCTGTTGGGATGATCAGTGAAGGGACGGATATCCCTAGGTTACAGGTGTGCTGTCACCTGAGTCGGATCAGGACCGAATTATACTACCGACAAGTTCTAGGACGGATCCTGCGTCGTTCAACTACGACTGACAACGAAGCATGGCTTTACGTCCTGGCGGAACCAACGCTTCAGCAGTTTTCTGAGCGGGTAGCTGATGACTTGCCAGATTCCCATGCTGTGCTCAGCTTGGTACGGGGGGCGCCGAGTGACTCCGTCAGCTACGAGTTTGGAAGTGGCGATGCTGAGTCGAGGAGCGATCTGGAGATCGGGTTCGGCCTTATGCATCCAGATCAAGCTGGTCATAGCTCTTCAGCGTCTCTTAAAGACTTCGTGATTGGACCTGCATACGAGCTTAGTTTTTCGCAACACTACCGCACGCAGTTACTTCGAGTTTGTTAATCCCCGGCCACTCATCTGGTGCGCGCGAGCGGGTTTTGGCTTATGCGGAAATGGACCTTCACGGGTGTCCTCGTTTCATGGAATGTGGATACGCGGAATTTTGCCCAATCGCGTAGTTGTTGACCCTTTAGTCGCCGGACTCCAGGTGGTGGTATAGATTATCCCGGGGTCGATACTGGTTCAAAACTTGAGGACGGTACGGGGTGAGCTTCAGTTGCCCTGCAGCTTCATACGCTGAAATAGAATGTCTGTGGACGATTTACTTGATGTCGCTGCAGAATTGTTAGAAAAATGTTGCGATCGGTGCCCATTCTTAACTGGACTCGACTCGAAAATGACGATGCTGTTTGTTTTTCTCCGGCTGACCTCGCCTAGTTTTGCCTCACCACCACCGTCCCGAATTATTTTACGAGCGCAGGAACCGCATGCAAGCGGTCCAGTTTAAAAGCTGAAAACCGAAATTGTGGATGGGAGCTTGTCTCGTGATGACGCTCTCCTGGAACAACGCGCTGCATTGCCTTGACGCTACGGCCGGACTCGTTATGTTCCGGTTGAACTTATCGGATGCTGTCAGTCCCCGTCATCGGGTTTGACTGTCAGTGCACATCTACAAGTGAGGTTAAAACATGATTTGGTTTCTCGAAGGGCAGTCTAGCCAGCGCGACATTATTCAAGGTGCGCGTGATGCGCTGCCACCTGAGGTGAAGATTTTCGCCTCGCATCGCGACGATCGCCCTGAAATCACGGCCGGTGCAGATATTAGTTTCACCGAGCCTCGTGGTGCTGAAGAGCGGATCTCGTGGGTGATTTCGACTGCACGCACCTATGGCATCAAAGTAATCCTGGCAGGTCGATTGGGGGGTGTATTTGAGCAGGCCCGGGCTCGATTCGAGGAAGCTGGCCTGGTGCTGGTAACCGGTGGGACATCGATGCGAACCTTCGACCTCGTTGATGACAAGAGCAGGTTTACTGCTGAGGCAGAGCGTGCTGGCTTGGCTTGCGTGCCGGCGATCACTGCTACGAATGCTGAGGATATGTTTGCTGCTTACGAAACTCTTTCGGCGTCGGGTGAGGTCTGCGTAAAACCTGCAGTCGGCATCTATGGCCAAGGCTTTTGGCGTTTCAAAGAGGGTGCTGATCCCTTTCGCTGCTTTGCTGATCCCGATGCACGGGTTGCGAATTTCGCTACATACATGCGTGCTTACAGCGAAAGAGCAACGCCGCCAGCGATGCTTGTGATGCCTTACATGCCCGGGAGCGAGTGTTCGGTCGATATGGTCTGCGAGGCTGGCCGAGCGATCGCGTTCGTGGCCCGGAGGAAGACCGGCGTCCATCAGATTTTTGAAAACGATGGTGCAGCGGTTGAGCTTGCACTCAAAGCGGCCGAGCATTTCCAGTGTGACGGCATTGTGAACGTTCAGACAAAGGATGATGCGCAGGGTATACCCCACTTGTTGGAAATCAACCCGCGCTACTCTGGTGGCGTTGGTTATACCCGGGAGGCTGGCGTCAATTTGGCGGGCATATTTGCTACTCGCCGCCTGAATCTCCCTGAGCCAGCTACCGTTTGGCGGCCAGACGTACGTGTGAAAGGGGTCACCGTTGCAGCTGTAGTGCCAAAATGACATCCTGAGGCATCGAGAAACCTGAAGTTTGGTACCATTGCAGCGCGGTGGTTTTAGCACTCAAGGAGTAATCAAGGAATGATGGTGCTCGCGCCAGGCGTAAACACCGCGGTATCAGGTGCACGGAGTGAATGGACTCTGGAATGCGGAAACTCCTCGGCTTTCGGGGAGTACGCGGCGATTGCCATACTGCCGGTAAATGACAAACGCCAACCCACTGGTGAGGCTGCACTATTCCAGACTACACAGTCATGGATGGAGTGGAGCGGCGACCAAGCGAAGGTTGGTTGTAAGTTGAACCTGTCAGCCCTCCCGCCCGGCAGCGATCGGGTGCTTCTTATCGCGTACACATTTTCCGCAGCCGGCCCGGTAAGCGAGCTTCGTTCGTTGCATTTGCTTGTGGACGAACAGATCGAATACCGATTGGACCTTCACGATAACGGTGAAGCGGCGATCATCATCGGCGAGTTCTACATCCGTAATCAGCAATGGAAGTTTCGTGCCCTAGCTGAGGGTTCGGCTTATGGGTTGGCAGCCCTTGGGCGTCGGATTGGCATCGATATCAATGACGCTCATCCCAAAGGGCGCAGTCGTACAGGTGATCCTGATCGATCGCGCACGGGAGCAACCGGTACCGGCTTCGCTGTTTCGCAGAACCATGTGCTCACCTGTGCCCACGTAATCGAGGGTATGAGTGAGATATCTATTTCCTCCTTTGAGGGTCGTTATCGTGCGGAGCCAGTCGTAATCGATCAGCGTAACGACATCGCTCTCCTCAGAGTCATGGAATCCCCCACATTGAAACCAGTGTCCTTCAAAAAGGGCTTTGGCTGTGACCTAGGCGAATCTGTTGTTGCTTTGGGTTTCCCGTTGTCAGGTTTTGCCGGCGGCGGTGTGCACGTTACCCAGGGTGGTGTGTCGGCGTTGTTTGGCCTCCACAACGATTCAAGCCTTTTGCAATTTACCGCGGCCATTCAACCAGGCTCTAGCGGATCTCCCTTGTTTGATTCATCAGGTGCCGTAGTCGGTTTGGTCACGTCGACAATGCCTGATGCTCAAAATATGAATTTTGCGGTTAAGGCGTCGTTGCTCCTCTCCTTTCTGGATGCGTGCCGCGTCGATGCACCTCAAACATCCAACAGCAAGACGTTCACCACTGCTGAATTAGCTCGCTCGGCCCAAGCATCTATGTGGCGCGTCGAAGCCAAGAATTTTTAGCCCCTATTTTGACTTGAAAGCTGCGGACGAGACGTTAGGTTATCGACCTCACGCTAACCTAGGAATTTGTTTCATGGAAAGTAACGCAGTAACAAAAGCGCTAAGCGCACAACTGATGCGCGGGCGTCTCGATGTCACCGTCGATGCCTCACAGATCGACCCGGGCTCATTGTTCGGTTTCGCCGAGCGCCGTAATCCCAAGCGTGCGTTTCTATTCGTGTCCAAAGTACTGGGCCGCCATATCCCTGTGCGTCCTTCGATCATGAACGCGAGCTTTCACAGTCTCGCGGCGCAAATACCTGAAGATCTGCCAGGGCCTGTGCTCGTTATCGGCATGGCGGAAACAGCAGTTGGCTTGGGTGCCGGCGTACATCGTGCCTTCAGCGCGACCCGCCCTGACACCGTCTACATGGTCAGCACACGTCACCCGACGGGCAATGAATTGTTCGCCCGTTTTGAAGAAGAGCATAGCCACGCCAGCGCTCATCTCATTCATCTGCCTGTCGATCCCGATGTTCGGGAAATGATGTTGAATGCCCGTTCGCTGGTGCTGGTCGACGACGAAGCCTCCACCGGCAAAACTTTCATCAATCTTCACCGTGCGCTGGTCGATGCCGGCCTGACCCAGGTCGAGCGCGTGGTGACGTGCGTACTGACGGATTGGTCCGGCGATGCTGTTCGCAAAACCATTGGGGACTCGGCACATCAGGTATCGCTGTTGCAGGGTTCGTACACCTTCCACGAGGACGCTGAGGCGCCGCTACCGGAAATGCCGGCCGTTGGTACCATCGAGCCTGGTGAGTGGCCGTTGATGGCGGAGAGTGACTGGGGGCGTCATGGTATTCGCGTCGTAGAAGACACCCTGGCTCTGGACCTGAACGTCAAAGCAGGTGAGCGCGTACTTGTGGTCGGTACCAGTGAATTCGTCTGGCGTCCATTTCTGCTCGCTGAACGCTTAGAGCGTGCTGGCGCAGATGTGCATTTCAGTTCAACCAGTCGCTCGCCAATCGCTCTGGGCCATGCCATCGGTCACGTGTTGTCGTTCGCGGACAACTACGGTCTCGGTATCCCCAACTTCCTCTACAACGTGAGCCCCGGACAGTTTGATCGCGTCCTGATTTGCTCGGAAACACCTGTGCAGGCTGTGTCCGCCTCGCTGATTGAATCCCTGAACGCGGAGGTGATTGTCGATGGTCAATAAGCGCCCCCTCGCCCTGGTCGATCTCGACGACACCCTGTTCCAGACTGCTCGCAAAATGCCAGAAGGTTTGCCGCGGGTCACTGCGACTCTCGATATCGAGGGTCAACCCAATGGCTACATGAGCACTGTCCAACATTCCCTTGCCCATTGGCTCCTATCCACAACCGACGTGATCCCAGTTACAGCGCGCAGCGTTGAAGCATTCAGTCGTGTGCAACTGCCTTTCATGCACGGTGCCGTCTGCTCCCATGGCGGCGTGATCCTTGGTCCTGATGGAAAGCTTGACGAGGAATGGCAAGCACGCATGAGCGATGTTCTTGCTGACTATCAGGCTCGCTTGCCAGGCCTCAGTGAAGCAACCCTCGCCATTGGTAAGGAGCTTGGCATTTCCTTGCGCGGATGGGTTGTCGAGGAAGAAGGCCTGCGCCACTACGTGGTGACCAAGCACAACGAATCCAACGATGAAGTCCTGCAAACGGTACTCGCGGAAGTACAGGCTCGCGGTTTACTGGAAGGGATGCACATCCACGGAAATTCCAACAACCTCGCGTTCTTGCCGCTGGGCCTGTCGAAGGAAGTGGCCGTTCAAGAATTGTTGCGCCGTGATCGTGAGGCCAATGGTGAGCGTCCTGTGCTGGGCTTTGGGGACAGCATCACTGACCTCGGTTTCATGCAGGAGTGTCATATGTGGGCGACCCCTGCGCGTAGCCAATTGGCCAAGCTGGTTGGGGTGAAAATCCATGACTAAGGCCGTTGCGGGTCTGGTTACCGTAGGGAGCGGCAGCTATGCAGCAGATGATGTTCAGTTTCTGCTGCAGGCCGTTCAGATGGAAACCACTGATGTCTTGGAGAAGGAGCGTCTGATTCAGTCGAAGCAGAAGCACTACTCCGAAATGATCAGCCTGGAGAGTGCGCCGACTGACGTGCATAAAGCCCTATACGAGCGCGCACTTGAACAAAACGGTACCCGCATGGCCATGGACGTTCAGTCCCTGGCGCTGGCGCTGAGCGAGGCATGCACGGGTCCGTCAATTGTTCTCGTGTCTTTCGTTCGTGCTGGCCTGCCGCTCGGCGTGTTGTTGCGTCGGGCCCTGCTCGACATGGGTCGAGATGCGCACCACTACGGAATCAGCATCGTTCGGGATCGGGGGATAGATAAGGTCGCCCTCGAAGCCATCATTCAGGCACATGGTGCCGAGAACATCGTCTTCGTCGATGGCTGGACAGGGAAGGGCGCTATCTCTGGTGAGATTCAGCGCAGCCTCAATGGCGACTCACGCTTTCCTGAGGAACCTCGGCTTGTTGTGCTGGCAGATCCCTGCGGCCGGGCGTGGTTGTCCGCGTCGGCTGAAGACTGGGTTATCCCCTCCGGCATCCTTGGTGCGACGGTGTCTGGTCTGGTTTCGCGCTCCATCTGGCCCGCGAATGGAGGCCTGCATGGTTGTGTGGTTTACGACCATCTGCGTGAGCACGATTTAACCCGCGAGTTCATCGAGCAGATCGACGAGAAGCGAAAGGCGCTGGGGGCGGTTCCTCAAGCCTCGCCATGGACCGACACCCAGCGTTTTGAATTGCAGGGTGCAGCTGCGCACGTAGTCAAGTCGCTGGCCTCCCAGTTCGGCATTACCAATCTCAACCGAGTAAAGCCAGGTATTGCCGAAGCAACCCGCGCGGTACTGCGTCGCGTACCGGATCACGTCTTGGTTCGCAGCCGTAGCGACAGCGATGTTCAGTTGCTCATGCACCTGACTGAGGGCGCTGGGGTGGCTGTGGAAGAGGTCGGTGCTGCATTGGGCCCTTACCGGGCGGTTACCATCATTCGGAGTGTGAGCTGATGAAAGTCCTTTCTCCTTATGCCCTGGGGGCAACGCTCTACATGCCGGCCACACGTGCGGATCTGCTGGAAGTGGTTTTCCGCACAAAACTGCCTGAACTGCGTTCTCTGGTTGTTTGCTTGGAGGATGCGGTCGCGGAAATTGACGTCGACACGGCGTTGAAAAATCTGCATGGCCTGTTGACCGCGATCAACGAGCGCGGTGGGCGTCCGTCTGATGGTCCGCTGCTGTTTGTTCGCCCCCGAGACTCGGTGATGGCTGCCGTGCTGAATGAATGGCCATTGATGGCCCACGTCGATGGGTTCGTTGTGCCGAAATTGACCCTGCGCAACCTTGGAGATTGGGAACAGGCCGTTACAAACCCGGCGCTGTACCTCATGCCGACGCTGGAAACTACAGACGTGTTCAACCCAGGTGGAATGGTCGAGTTGGGCCAGGCGCTGAAGGCGAACCTGAATCAGCGAATTATCGCCCTACGTATCGGCGGGAACGACCTGATGGGAAGTCTTGGACTTCGTCGCAATCCCGCAACAACGCTCTACAGCACCCCAATGGGCTACGTGATCCCAATGTTGGCAGGCGTCATGGGGTCTCAAGGTTTCGCACTGACGGCACCGGTGTTCGAACAACTCGCGACACCGCATTTGCTGATGGAGGAGCTGGAACTCGACATCGCCCATGGCTTGGTAGGGAAGACGGCGATTCATCCATCTCAGATCAACACGATCCAGGACGCGTTGCGCGTAAGCCTCGAAGACCTCAACTGCGCCAGGATGATTGTCAGTGAAGTTGCTCCGGCAGTGTTCAAGCACAACGATGCCATGTGCGAGCCTGCGACCCATTACAAATGGGCGGTCAACATCCTTGAAAGAGCAGAGTGGCACGGAGTTCGGCAACCGGATGTAGGACCTATTGAGGCGCCTATCCGTTTGGCCGAGGCCGCGCGATGACAATGGGATTTGACGATGCTGGCGGGCAAAGGCGTCAGGTGCTGTCGGTTTTTGACTTCGACGGCACGCTGACCCGGCACGATAGCTTCGTCCCATTCCTGAAGTTTGCCTTCGGACCCCGGGAATTCAATCGACGCATTTTGCGGCTTGCGCTGCCAAGCGTTCGATTCCTGGCTCGGCGTTTGAATCGTGATGAGTTGAAAGCACAGCTGATCAGCACGTTTCTTACAGGCGTAGAAATGAAATGGGTGCAGGAGCAGGCCGTGAAATTCTGCGGGTTGTTTTGGGAACAGCTCATGCGCCCTTCAGGTTTAAAATCTGTCGCCGCCGAAGTAGAGGCAGGTGCAGTAGTTACTCTCTGCTCCGCGTCCCCAGCGTTGGTGCTCCAGCCGTTTGCGGATCGACTTGGCATCAAGTTGATCGGCACCGAGCTTGAGGCGGTAGACGGTCTGTTGACCGGACGCATGACTGGCAACAACTGCAGATGCGAGAACAAAGTACTCAGACTTGAGGCTGTGTATGGGCCGCTCGGCCAGTACCGGCTTAAAGCATGGGGTGACACCCGCGGTGATTTCGAGTTGTTGGCCGCGGCGCAAGAAGCACACTGGCGACACTTTCACCCCGCATGGCGCCGTCTTCGCCTGCGGGCAGATAGAAGCGGGAATTTGGGTGTGAGCAATGTCGCGCACGCTAACCTGCAAGTGGCGGTCAACCCTGATCGACACGCGAACACTGATGACCAACAAGGAGCGTAACCATGGCACTTACCCTGCAAAAACAGCAATCCATCTCCCTAGCTAAAACGGCCGGCAGTTCGCTGACCAGCATCAGCCTTGGTTTGGGTTGGGACCCAGTCAAGGCGGGCGGTTTCCTCGGCAAGATGTTTGGTGGTGGTTCCGAGATCGACCTCGACGCTTCCTGCATTTTGCTGAACAGCGATTACCAAAAAATCGACCTGGTGTGGTTCCGCCAACTGAAGTCCCAGGACGGTTCGATCAAGCACTCCGGTGACAATCGTACCGGCGATGGCGAAGGCGATGACGAGACCATTAATGTCGACCTGCAGCGCCTGCCAGCCTCCGTTAAGTACTTGATTTTTACCGTTAATTCATTCACGGGCCAGTCTTTTGAGAAGGTCGAAAAGGCCTACTGCCGTATCGTGAATGGCAGCAACAACACCGAGCTGGCACGCTTCAACCTTTCTGAAAAAGGTGGGCACACCGGCATCGTCATGGCGAGCCTGGCTCGCGAAAATGGCGACTGGGAATTCAAGGCGATCGGCACCACCACGAATGGTCGTACTGCTGACGACCTGATCACTCTGGCCGTTCAGGCGTTACGCTAATGGCTAATCTCGTACCTGGTGGTAATGCGCCGGTTGCCAGCGGCCAGCTTCGCGTTGATATCAATTACTCGCCTATCCCGGGGGCCGACATTGACGTATCGGCCTTCGCACTGGGCGCCTCGGCCAAAGTCCGAGGCGATGGCGACATGTGTTTCTATGGCCAGCCTCAAATTCTGGGTGGCGCTGTTCAGCTGACCGAATCCTCGGCTGGGCGCGCAGTATTTTCACTCGATACGAGTCGTCTTGAGTCTGCAGTTGAGAAAGTGGCGCTCACTGCCACGATCTACGAGAACAAGGCGAGCTTTGAGCGCGTGTCACAACTTTCGGTTGTGGTGACGGGTGGAATTGAAGCTCAAATCCCAACCGGTGGCATGAAGGAAACAGCACTCATCCTCGGCGAATTTTATCGCCGAAATGGTGACTGGAAATTCCGCTGTGTGGCCCAGGGCTTCAATGGCGGCCTTGAGCCGTTGGCCAAGCACTTTGGTGTAGAGGTCGCCGCACCAGCGCCGGCCCCTGCACCTGCACCTGCTCCAGTGGTACAAACGCCGCCGCCTGCTCCGGCCGCTGCACCTAAATCTACGATTAGTCTGAGCAAGGTCACCCTCGATAAAACACGATCGTCTATCAGTCTTGAAAAGACGGCAGCCGGTTTCGGCGAAATCAAGGTGAACTTGAACTGGAACAAAGGCAGCTCGGGCGGCTTCTTCAAGCGAAGCCAATCCGTCGACCTGGACGTTGGTTGCCTGTACGAGCTGCAAGACGGCGAGAAGGGCGTTGTTCAAGCCCTCGGGGAGTCCTTCGGCAGTCTCAATCGGGAACCATACATACAGCTGATGGGCGATGACCGTACTGGCTCTGTTTCCGGTGGCGAGTGGTTGCATATCAATGGCAAACAATGGAGTGAAATTCGCCGCATTTTAGTGTTCGCCTTCATCTATGAGGGCTCGCCTTCTTGGAAAGAAACCGATGGAGTGGTGACTATTTACATTCCTGGTCAGCCTGACATTGAGGTGCGTCTCAATGAAGAGGGTGGCCGTGAACCAATGTGTGCCATAGCGATGCTTGAAAACGTGAACGGTGCCGTTAAGGTCTCTCGGCGGGTGGACTTCCACCGAGGCCACAAACTCATGGACCAGGCTTATGGCTGGGGCATGAGGTGGACTGCAGGGTCCAAATAGAAATCATGGCGGGGTCATACGACCCCGCCCTTGGGGGAACACAACATGTTTGCATGGCTTAAGCAAAACGCAGCAGCAGCGCGTGAAGCACTAACTACCGAAGTTTCGAAGTTCAAGAATCAGAAATTTCTAGATGCGATGACCGCCAATTGCGCTCTCATCTCAGCTGCATCCGGCGGTATCTCTTCTGAGGAAAAACAGAAGATGACCGGCTTCATCCAAAACTCGCCTGAGTTGAAAGTTTTCGACATGGGCGATGTGATCAAGGCGTTCAACGCACACTGTGAAAAGTTCGAGTTCGACTTTCAACTCGGCCAAGCCGAAGCACTGAAGGTCATCGGCAAGATCAAGAACGATGCCGGCGCGTCCCGACTCCTGGTGCGCGTGGGCTGTGCCATCGGTGCGTCGGACGGCGACTTTGACGCCCAAGAAAAAGCGGCCTGCCGTTTGGTCTGCCTTGAGCTGGGCCTTAACCCAGCTGATTTTGAACTCTAAGGAGCGTTACTTTGGACACTCAAATCGGTTTCCCTCCGCTGACCATGGCGGTATTCGTCGGGATCGCGCTCGGCGCGCTTCTCCTCGACATGGTTACTCACCGCGGTGACAAGCCAATTTCCCTGGCTAAGGCTTCGATTTGGTCGATCTTCTGGATCGCTATCTCGTTAGCGTTCGCCGGCTTCTTATACGTACAGCACGGCCCTGAAGTCGCCAGCCTGTTTGTAACTGGCTACGCCCTGGAAAAAGTTCTGAGCGTCGACAACCTGTTCGTGTTCATGGCGATTTTCGCATGGTTCAAAGTGCCAGATGGCATGCGTCACCGAGTCCTGTATTGGGGCATTATCGGCGCCATTGTGTTCCGCGGCATCTTCGTTGCCATTGGTACCGGCCTGTTGGCTTTCGGTCCGTGGGTCGAAATCGTCTTCGCAGTGATCGTGGCTTGGACCGCAGTTATGATGCTGCGCGCCGGCGGTGATGATGAAGAGGAAGAGGACTACTCCAAGCATATGGCTTACCGCTTCGCCCAGAAGTTGTTCCCTGTGTGGCCGAAACTCCATGGCCATAATTTCTTCGTCAGCCGTAAGCAGCTGGAGGTGGAACTCCAGAAGCCTGAGAACAAAGGCATGACTCTGGCAGCAAAAGGAACGATTTTTGCGACCCCGCTGTTCCTTTGCCTTGTAGTGGCCGAAGTGTCTGACGTGTTGTTCGCGTTCGACTCTGTGCCGGCGGTGATCGCGGTTAGCCGTGAGCCCCTGATCGTCTACTCTGCCATGCTGTTTGCGATCCTGGGTCTGCGTACCATGTACTTCGTGCTCGAAGCGCTGAAACGCTACCTGGTCCACCTGGAAAAATCTGTAGTCGCGCTGCTGTTCTTCATCGCCATTAAACTCGGCCTGAACGCAACCGACCACATGTTCCACCATGGCTACACAATCGATGCAAACACCAGCCTGCTGATCGTTATGGTTGTACTGGCGATTGGTGTGGTTGCAAGCCTTGTCTTCCCAGGCAAGGAAGAAGCTCAACCTGAAACCGCTGAGTAACAGCCCATACCACAAGGAGTAATACCCATGGCGTTGACCCTACAGAAAGGTGGCAATCTTTCGTTGACCAAAACCGACCCGAGCCTGACCAAAATCTTGGTAGGCCTGGGCTGGGACCCGCGTGCTACTGATGGTGCTGAGTTCGACCTGGACGCCAGTGCGCTATTGCTGGCAGCAAATGGCAAAGTACGCGGCGAAGCCGACTTCATTTTCTACAACCAGCTGAAAAGCGTTGACGGTTCGGTTGAGCACACTGGCGATAACCGCACCGGTGCGGGCGATGGCGACGACGAAGTAATCAAGGTTGACCTGAGCCGCATCCCGGCCGACGTGGACAAAGTCGTCTTCATCGTTACCATTCACGATGCTGAAGTACGTAAGCAAAGCTTCGGTCAGGTCGGCGGTTCCTTCATTCGTATCGTTAACGATACGACCAGCGCGGAAGTCGTTCGTTACGACCTGGCAGAAGACGCTTCGACCGAAACTGCGATGGTGTTTGCTGAGCTGTACCGCAACGGTGGCGAGTGGAAATTCCGCGCTGTTGGCCAGGGCTATGCCGGTGGCTTGAAAGCTCTTGCCAATAACTACGGCATGAACTTCTAGCGCGTAGGTCGTTGATTTAATTAAATATTTTTCCTGATTGGCCTTGTATTAAAGGCCTTTCAACCTCACTAAAAGGAATCAAAAATGGCCGTATCTTTGCAGAAAGGTGGGAACGTAAGTTTGTCTAAAGAGGCTCCAGGCCTGACCGAAGTCACTGTAGGTCTGGGTTGGGACGCACGAGTTACCGACGGCTCGAAATTCGACCTCGACGCGTCGATCTTCATCCTGGGTGAAAGCGGCCAAGTCCTCGACGACGCCAGCTTCATTTTCTACAACAACAAAAAATCGGCTGACGGTTCGGTTGAACACCTGGGCGACAACCAGTCCGGCGAAGGCGCCGGTGATGACGAGCAAGCCAACGTCAAGTTGACCGGTCTGGCTGCCGCTGTGAAGAAACTGGTATTCGCCGTGACCATTCACGACGCTGAAGCACGCAAGCAGAGCTTCGGCCAAGTTGCCAACGCTTACATCCGTGTGGTGAACAAGGCTGACGGCAAAGAACTGGCGCGCTACGACCTGAGCGAAGACGCTTCGACCGAAACCGCCATGATCTTCGGCGAGCTGTACCGCAATGGCGACGAGTTCAAGTTCAAGGCGATCGGCCAAGGTTTTGCGGGCGGCCTGGCCCCTCTGGCTAAATCGATGGGCGTGAACATCGGCTAAGCCGGAAGGCTTGAGAAAGCCCCCGCGAACCGGGGGCTTTTTCTTGCCTACAGAATGACCTCGGAATGGGTCATGTGGGCGGCGGTTTGATCTCTTCAACATTAGGAACGACTGCTGGCGATCTCCACGGCAGTCCACCGGTTCTCGGGTTTAAAAGGATATTTGGATGGGCATGTTTCGTGGGGTTGTAGCTGTAGGTGTTTTGGTGTCCATGTCAGGCTGCGGAGCCTACAACGACTTCAAGGCCAACAACGCAGTTCAAGAATACAGGCAGGCATGCCTTGGAAATTATACGAACGAGTGCGAAAGCAAACTGGTCGACACGAACATTGTCATGCTCGAGCTCGCGCGCAGTAATATTGACCGGGAAAAGGACTCGATCGTGCAGGTCGTTGGCAAGGATGGATTTGAACGCTTCTCAAAAACCGCCAATGAGCTGATTGACCACCTGGTCGACCAACAAGAAAACAAACGTCCCGGTTTTTTTGCGCGATGGTTCCTGGGGGAAGCCCAACCGTTCGGAAATACCAGCAACCAACTCTTCGACATTTCAGACATGCAAGAACTGCGTGCCGCAGTGCTTCAAAAGGTCAGTGCCGGCATTAAGGCCACCAACGCTTCTGCTAAGCCTGCCGAGCCAATGTCTGAGACCGAGGCAATCTTGTTAGGTAAGGTTCCTCACACACCGACTCAGACTCCGGCCGCTCCAGTTACCTTTGCAGCTGAGCCAGCGAGCCAGTCCGTTGTGCCTGCAGTTCAGGCAAAGGCATTAGTGCCATCCGATCTTGCTGCATCTGCAGATCGGATGATTGCGAGTGAGATTGCTCAGGATGGCGGGGATGAATACAAGGACGGCCGTCAGATCATCTTTGCAGACTTGAATAGCGACGGCATCAAGGATGCTGTGGTGCTCTACACGATCGAAGGCCAGGGTGGTGGAAATGGCTACTTCCAAACACTTGCCGCGTTCATTGGCGGTTCGGCAGGCTGGGAGTTCCGTGGGAAAGCTGTAGTCGGCAATGGTGTCCAGGACATCCAGGTTGTTGACCCCCAAACCGTCAGGCTGACTGTTCTCTCCGTCGGTCCGGATGATGCAGATTGCTGCCCGAGTGTTCAGAGCACCGAAAACTACAAGTGGGACGGCACGACATTTCTTCAGGTCCCAACGTCGTAAATAAGAGCCAGACATCAGGCACCTAGGCGTTCGCATACGAGCGCGGTTAGGCAGGGCTCTGGCGAAACGCTGGAGCAAACAAAATGAAGGGAAAATCGAATATGTCGCGACTCAACATCGGCTCTGGCCTTTTCGTAATGTTGCTCACCCTAGTCTCAGCCCACTCAAATGCCACCAGCTTTGATTGCAACAAAGCTGCAAGCTTTGCTGAGAAATCGATTTGCGCAGATTCTGCACTCAGTCATCTGGATGAGCAGATGAACTCCGAATATGTCCGCGCTCTAGACGCAGCGCCGAACAAGGGACAGGTCCGTCAAGACCAACGAGACTGGTTGCGCCTGCGTGACAACTGCAAGACCGCCAGTTGCTTATCCGCATCGATGAATGAGCGGCTCAGTGCTCTATCACGCACCAAGGTTGATCTGCCATCTAAAGCGCCAACCTCCGTTGCCGCTACCCGGGTTGATCAATCTGAAACAAATGTGATTTCAAAGGCTGCTTCTTCTCCAATGGTCTCTGCCGTGGTGAAGTCGGCAGCGACGCGAAGTGCAGCGGATGATCATCAAGCGATCCTGAACTTGAAGATTGGCTTGTTCGTGATGGCAATGTTGCTGCTGGTCTGCATTTACCTGCACCGCCGGGGGACCATTACGATCTATCAGGACTACACCGACGCGCTTTGGACAACCTTGACTCCAATCTTGGGAATTGGTGCGTATTTCGTCGCGAGCGCCTGGCTCGAGGTCCCACGCAACTACTCCATCATTGCTGCCTGTGTCCTTGGTGGTCTTATGTCATTGCAGGTGCTTATTCAAACGTACAGAAGCAACAGCATCTGGTTTTTTCTTCTATCCCTCTTCGCAAAGGTCATTCTGCTGACCTTCTACCTCCTGATGATGGCCCTCCTGCTGTGCGGTGGTGCCCGCACCAAAAGTGAGGCCCGGCGGCGGCGCGGCTGGGCAGTTCTTGCCACGACGATATTCGTATTCCTCTCAGGCTGGATGTGCCGCAATCGGCAATTCAGTTCGATCGACGATTACATTGCCGGACGGGCATAAGTGATATATCGGTGGTTGCGCTATTGCCACAGGCGCGACCTCCGATGTAAATGGACGTCGAGCCTATCGTAGGGGCTCCGACCGATGCCGGCATTTCAAACAACAAAGAATCCAGGAATAAGGATCAAGGAGTAGTCATGGGATTTCGTTTCAGCAAGCGAATCACGATTGTGCCTGGCGTACGCCTTAACATCAGCGGGAAGGGGATCAGCACTTCAGTTGGCCCCCGGGGCTTGAGTATGACGATGGGCCGCAATGGCACCTTTCTCAATGCTGGGTTACCCGGTACTGGTCTTTCATACCGTGAGAGGATCGACCGGCCCAGTAGATCGAGTAGTTCCCAACCAGGTCCTGCCGGAAGCGAATACTCGGGCCAGGTAAAGGTCAAGGTAAACGACGATGGCACGTTGTTGATTACGGACATGGATGACATCGAGTTGCCGGCGGCTGTCGTCAAACGCGTCAAATCCGAGATGGCCGACTCCATTCAGGACTTGCTGGCGAAAGCTGCTGATAAGGTCAATCAGGATCTCGAATCCTGCCTAGGTGTGCACCTACTTACGCCTCGGCCGGGTGCCATGCCGGTAATCCCAGCTCCATTCGCCATTGAAGAACCCACGAGGCCCACTCAGCAGACGCCAGGCTTGATGGATCGAATGCTCCTTCGCAGCGCGAAGATTGAGCGTGAGGCTGAGTCGGCGGAAGAGCAGTATCAACAAGACCTCGCGAACTGGCAGTCCACGCGGGACGCCCATGAACTTGAACGCACCGAAATCGAGAAAGCATTCCGGCTGGCGGCAAAGGGCTTCAGTGCTCAGATGGAACGTGCCCTGGACTATGTGTTGAGCGGCATTGCCTGGCCAAAAGAAACCCAAGTGGCCTATGAGTTCTCACAAGACGTTACCGGCGTCGCGCTCGATGTTGATTTACCTGATGAGGGCGATATCCCGCAGCGCAGCGCTGAAGCCCGGGGTAACGGCAAACTAACCTTCAAAAATCGTTCGGATGCCCAGGTACGCAGAGACTTTGTCGCGCTGTGCTATGGCTCTCTGTTTCGAGTTGTAGGAGAGGTATTTGCTCTACTGCCAGCGATCCAGAAGATCCTGGTGTCGGGCTACATTCAGCGTAACAACACCGCAACCGGTGCGGTGGATGATCACTACGTGCTCTCGGTCTTAGTAGGCCGAGATCAGTGGGATGCGATTGATTTTAATCGTCTGGATGCGATCGATCCTGCAGCGACCCTGAACGCGTGTGGCGCAGTGGTAAAGCTGGACCGCTCTGCGCGTTTTGTTGAGGTGACGCCGATGGATATGTTGGTCTTGAACTGAAGACAACCGCGGCGGCTTGAGCCGCCGCGGTGTGAGGCAGGGCAGTGCAGGAGAGGATTAGCGAATGATTCCTTCGCGCTTTGCCTCCAAGATCCACATCGGGAATTCCTGCATCAGCCGGTCGTACAACTGCTCTTCCGTCATGTCGTGAAGGTCATCCAGGGCAAAGAATCCGCAGTTGTCCACGACTCTCCCGGGCATGGTGTCCAGTTTTTCCAGAATGCCGTAATTCCGGCCTGCTAAACCAACGTATTGCCAGAAGATTCCCAGCTTCGCTGCATCCACCATCAGTTGCGTGATCTTGCGGTTTTCAGAAACGCCACCGTCGCTGATGAAAACGACAAACATAGGGGTTTTGTCTTTGGACGCCTGGAAGGATTCGATCACTTTTTGGATCGCTCTCGGTTCATCATTGTAACGCCGACCGACGTCCCACTTGGTCCAGCCATTGTTGTCGGATTCGACAAAGTTCTGGTAGTTGGTAAGCGTCACAGGTGAGAGTCGCAGTGGCCGTTCGGCGAATGTCCAGCACTCAAGTTCGGCATCTGTATCCATGGCTACGGCGATGGGCACAAGACGATTGAGGACTTCCTGTACGCGGCCGGTTTTGTATTGATTTCGCATCGAGTCGGTGACGTCGAGCACGAGCAAAACACGAGCTTTCATCCCAACCAAGCAGGCTTTCTCGAGGCTTACCTGTGCCTTCTTGGCCAGACTGACCAGTTCCGGCGCGACAGCAGCTACACGTTTCTCCAGAGAGATTGTGGAGGGAGATGGGGCAGGTGCTGGTGCCGGTGCAGCTTCTTCAGTAACTTCGCCGCCAAAGTGCCTCACGAGAGCGTCCAGGCCCTCAGCAAAACCCTGAAGGTTAGAGGCCAACCGCCACTCCCCATTCTTTCGGTAAAGCTCAACGATCATTACCGCTTTCTCGGTTGTGAACGTGAGCCCTGAGAACGCGCAGGTCGCTCCTATCTCACCAGCGGGGCTGATTACTTTGAAGTTGCCATTCCGGATGTCACTCATCGCCCCGGCACCGTCGATGGAGGCAGTGAAGATCAAGCGATCGATAGTGGCGGGCAGGGTGGCTAGATTAATTTCAAACTGGCCACCCGCAGCAAGCTTCACACTGCTGCAAGGCGTAACAGGCTGATTGAAGAAGACCATATAGCGATCATCAGAAAGCTTGCCTTGGTCGTCGACACCGAAACAGACGAAGTCGACTACGCTGGGGCTTTCGATGTTGACCGAGAGAGTGAAGGATAGACCGGGAAGAATATTTGCCAGCGACATGCGCTGGCCTTGGGTGATCTGCATGCATGGTTCCTTTGTGACGATTAGAGCGCCTGATGATGAGATGGCCTTGGTGAAACAGCCGTATCTGCACCGGCGGCTGGTTCATCCGTCGGGTTAAACCTAACGGCGCTCGAAGTTCCTGCAAGTCTTATACGGCCAGTGAGGTCGCCGCGGGAAGTTCCTATGGGAAGAGCTGTTTTGTTCGAGGGCGCGGGGCGATTCAACATGGGTTTATGAGGCCGATGATGCTGGCATACAACCAAAATAGAAATCCCGCGGCGGCCGTGTGCCGTCGCGGGAGTACTGGTCAGGCATGAAGCTGCTTAAAGCGCCTACTAGCACGAAAGCTTAGACGTACTGCTTTTTGCCGCTCCTTTCGATTGGGCGCCCTTTGAATACGTGTGGGCCGTCCATCGTTAGCTCAATTTTGTCTCCCTTCCGAGTCAGCCAGGGGGTGGCTTCACTGCCGGCTTTGGAGGTAACTCCGGATGGACTTAGATGGATACCATCTTGGTCAATTTCGATTTGACCGATTACATAGGTGAACACCATTGAGCTGAAAAACCCGGACTTGAATTCGAATGCGCACTCTACGACCTGGTCGCCGTATTCCATCCGCATCTTTGGTTTTAGCGATGCCACCGAAACCGCACCGTTGTCTACTGCTGAATAAACGCTGCAGACCAGCACTACCTTGCCCCCCATGAGCTGCGAGATTGCTGGATTAATTTCGACGGTTTCAATACCTGGAGCGGAGGCGCTGGCGCAGACTACGTCACCGGTATGGAAAACGAAGGGATCGACGTCAAAAGCCCCACGCTTGTCAGGTGCCTGGATGATGGACATTCGCCCATCAGGACGAAGGATGCCAATCCGCAGATCGAGGTCGTCATTGTCAGATCCGTCGCCGTTATCAACCCACGTTGCGCTGACCCGAATAACCTTTGGAGCGGACGGCCCTTTTTCGAGGGACACCTTGTGGCTGCTGCCAGGTTTGTCCAGTTTAACCACGGTCTTGGCGATGTTGACGGGCTTTGGAGGCGGTGCAGGTGTCGCCGCCGGCGCGGAGGATGCAACGTCTTCAACTTCGATGCCATAAAACCCGCAGAGTCCGGCAAGACCTGAGGCGAAACCTTGCCATACAGAGCGCGCCTTGAGCTGGCCGTTCCGGACGTACAACTCAAGCACGATGATGCCCGTCTCTTGTGAAAAGGGCTCAGGTGCCAGTTCCAGGGTTTGGTCCCCGGCAATGACGATAGCGCGAAGGTCTTTGACTGCTTCGAAGCCGCCGGCGTTGCCGTCTTGCGTCAAAGTGATTGCGATCTTCGTGATATTGGACGGGAGTCGAGACGAGTCGAAGCTGATGCTGTGACTGACCGTGTCGCCATGAGCGATCGGGGGCGCGAATGTCGCCGCGCCTGAAGAGTGCACGGGTGCATTGAAGAAAACCATGCCGCTGTCATCCACCACCTTGCCAGTGTCGGTGACCAAAAACGCAGTAAGGTTTACGTCCAGGTTGTTACCTGCCGCATGGGTAACTTCCACCCGCCCTTGGGAGGAAGAGATCGTTGTGTTCTCGCCGGGTTTGAGTGACTGATTCAATTCATGCCGCCTATTCCATGGGTTTTCGCAATGCATTGTTCATGCGCTGCGCTTTCGTTGTTTGAGCGCGAACGCCGGCCAAGGGGAAAGATCCCCTCATTGGGACTGATCGCATTGATGCAGTTTAACGGCTTGGCCGCCGGCGACCGCCGAGACATCCATTCTCCATTTACACACCGTCTGAAACCCAGAATTGGAACGTGCGGGAGGGAATGTTGTGCCCGGCATTGAAAGTCCTCTCAGTCCCGTTAAGTTCTGATCGTAGGTAACGAAAACATCTGCCCGGCGTTCTGCATCGGAATTCGACGGGGCATTTTGAGTGGTGCCGTCTTCTGCTAGATGGCAATATGCTACATCTATTCGCGCTCCCCCTTATCATCCAGGGCCTGGCGTTTAATTTCTGACAAGGACCCGTTGGATGCTAATCGCACTTGTTGTTTTGAACGCCCTTTATTTGATCTGCAGTCTGCTGTTCAACGCCGAGCTGCTCAACTTCGCTGGCGCTGATATCCCCCTCCGAAAACTCGAAGTCCTTGAGACGTATAGCCAGATCCTGGCGGCTACGAGCATGTGCTTGCTGGTATGGCGAATCTGCTATCGACGTTACCAAGGCAAGGGGAGGGTGCTGTGGGTTTGGCTCGCAGCATCGACACTTGTTGTCACTCCGTTGACTTGGTGGTTTCAGGGGGCCGCTCCGGATTGGATCGCCGAGCAATTCCCCGGCTCGCTACGGGTTAGCAGCCTCTACGCATACGTCACCAAAAAGGGGTTGCTTTACGACTCCCTGACTATTCCGCAGATACCCTACAAGGCCTACAAGGACCAGGGAGAGGGCAAGGCTTTCATAGCAAACCTCGGCGTTCTGATGAGTGTTCAAGGCTCCTACGTCGAGCGCATCGACAAGAACTTCCAAGGCTTTTCAGCTGCAGTTTTTCGTGGCTACACCGTCCGTAATGGAGACGCGTTATACGAGCGGCTGCAAGAAACTGTCGTGCCCTCCATCAGTGACATCAGCAGGGCGTATGCACAGCTCGAAGGTTTTCGTGCAGGGGGAATTCCGGGGAGTGAGTGGCGACCGATCAAGTGGCCGAATGCTGGGGCAGATCTGGGGTACCAGCCGACCATTGACGAGTATGCCCGGTCAATCAATCCCGGTGTGCGGACACGAGATGCGCTGGCCAACACCACCGAGGTTCGCCACATGGCGAAAACCAAGCTCGGTCCTCTCTATGTGAAGGGCATGAACCTTCTGGCTACGCGAGAGCAGTACCAGGCTTATCTGCCTGGCATTGCCGACAACATGGCCTATGACGTCGCTCACACCGACATCCACGGCGCTGAGGGTTTGAACGTCCTCAAGAATATGTGGTTTATCCCCTTCTCCCTTCTTAGCGGGTTGTTCTTCGGCGGCATCAGTCTTGTGGTCTTGATCATCTCGGGTATTGAGGCGCTTCGAAGCCTCCCCGGGCGAATTCGCTTCGTTCGACCGGTCGCCGTGATTTCGATCGTTATGCTGCCTCTCGTTGTTGGCAACGCAATTGTCGATAGCCCCGGTTATAGAGATGCGTTCAGGAGCTTGGGCAAACAGCCAGTTGTGCTTGCCACCGTTTTCCATTGGGCCATGTCCTCAGAAGCAATGCTTTACAACATCACAAGGCCTCTGCTGAAAGCAGAGTGACCTACACAAAGGGAGAGTCACCGTGCGTAAAAAGTTTCTCGTTTCAGTACTGGCATTGGCCATCGCAGCATCAACCTCTGGCTGCGCTGAGTTGGGCATCAACAAGCAACAGGCTGGTACCGCAGTGGGTGTCGTCGCTGGCGCTGTCATCGGGCAGTTCATCGGGAAAGGCAACGGACGGATCGTGGCAACCCTGGTCGGCGGTGCACTGGGCGGTTACATCGGTAACAAAATCGGTGCAAAACTCGATGAGCAGGATCAGCAGGCCCTGGCGCAACGCACGCAAGATGCTTTGAACGCCTCGCCGAGCGGGTCCAGTTTGCCTGTGTCCTGGACATCGGCGCATTCCGGCGCTTCGGCGGAGATCGTTCAGGGCCAAGAGTTCACCCAAACCAAAACGGTTGAAGTGAAACGTGCACCTAAGATCGTTGCCGTCCCTTCGATGAAACTCATTAACGAGCAGTACGTCACCAAAAGCAGTTCGAACGTCCGCGCCGCGCCTGAAAAAGGCGCAGACAAAGTGGGTGGTTTGAAACCCGGCACCGAGTTCACTGCCGTTGGTTCGACAGGCGACTGGATTCTTGTCGGCCGCAAGGGTGTCACTGTCGGCTACGTCCACAAAGATTTGGTTGAACCAAAATCAGTAGCCGTTGCGAAGAGTGTGAAGCCCGCGGCCAACCTGGACGAGATGAACGTCGCTGCCGACAAGGAAACAAAGGCCTTCGATCTGGATTCGATCCCGACGTTGCCAACTCAGCAGGTCGCTGCTGAAACGTCTTGCCGGCCGGTGACCGTGAGCCTCAAAGCGGCCGACGGAAACACTGAGCAGGAGAAGAACACCTTCTGCAAACAAGCCAACGGCACCTGGGAACTCATCTAAGGGATCTTCATGAAAAACCGCGCACTCGCTCTCGTTGTAGTGGGTGCTTGCGGCATCGCGCCGCAAGCCTGGGCTCACCAGCTCGCCTACTCGAAGACAGAACAGATCCAGGTGAACGTCGATGGTGAGGCGACCACCTGGTGCAAACCAGAAGTGGCCATCACCATGCAGCGTCCAACGTGGGATGACCAGAAGCCGCTGAACACGCTTCTATCGAAGCTCCCGTATATTCTCGGACAGGAATGCCCGACGGCCAAGGTCACCTGGAAAGCAGTCGACGCAAAGGGGGCGGTTTACGCCACCGGTGCGGGCAATGCGACCAATCTGGGCCTGGCCACGCTGACTTCACCGCCTGCCGCTCCGGCCGCTGCCGCGCCCGCTGTTTCGGTAGCCCCCGTGGCTTCTCCTCCTACGCCACCAGCAGCTGGGGCGGCTGCGTCTGTACTACCAGCCGCCGCTGCGCCTACTGAGCCTGCCGTCGCAGCGCCTGTGGCTGCTGCACCGGCCCCAGCGCCTGTAACGGCACCTGTGATACCACAACCAGCACCAGAGGCTTCACCCGCGCCAGTGCAACCGGTGCCGGTGGCTCAAGTACCTGTGACGGTTGCGCCCGTTGCCCCTGTTGCTCCTGTAGCTGCCGTGGCCACAGTACCTGTGGAGGCAGCTCCAGCCGCCGCCCCTAAGCCTGCCGCTCCAGCTGAAGCGCCGGCCGCTGTTGCCGCCGTTCCTACCGGTGACTTCGGCCGCTCATTGGTGCTGGCCAACCAGAACCTGATGGGGATTACCGACGGAAGCGGATGCAAATGGGTTATCAGTAAGTCGGTAACTGATGAGTCCGATCCAAGTCTGTCCTTTGCGTCGACACCCGCCATGCCTTGCTCTGCATCAGGCTATGCCGAGGGGTCCTTTGACAAATTGCGTTGGGCGGTACCGAACACCTATCGCGGTGATACCTGGTCAAAAACAACCGTGCACCCGAGCGGTCTGATGTTCAACCAGGCACTGGTCCCAGCGGTGAAAGGCAAGGCGCTTTCTTTCCTGAATAGCCGGGCAGACCAAGCACTCTTTCAGGTGGGTGAACTGCCTGCGCGTAACATGAAGGTGTATTTGGCCTTTGAGCGCCCCAACTACCGTGTCCTGTCGCCGTTCTCCAGTGATCCGTATTACGTAGTGATCACTGCAGATGAGGCATTTGCTCTTGATGCGGTTGAGTTGAAGCGCGCTGTGGTTGAGGTCTACCAATTGGTGAAGGCAACGTCGCCAACGACCGTCGGCCTGTCGAACCTCTTCTTCGCCAAGAACTTCGAAGCGCTTTACCCCGAGGGATACGCGTCGGAAACCAAAGACAACATTCTCAAAACGCGTATGGGCGAGAACCGTGGTGAGTTTTACTTCGATGCTCGCCAAGGCAATAACTTCGCCCTGCGTCGCGAGGAGATCCGCATGAGAGAAGTACGTCGCCTGCAGCAGCAAATGGCTGAGCTGCACACACGCGTCTTGGAGCGTTACGAACAACTCAAATCCGGGATGAAGGAATTCGAAGGTCGGGAGGCTGAAGCGCTGGCGCAGATGGCCGGTATCAAAGTCACCTTCCCATCGCCGATCGCAATGCAGGACCCGAGCTCTTCAAAGTCCGCTGTGCCGATGATGATTCACGTCACCGGAAAGAGCGGCGACTTCTACGAGGTCGACTTCCCACGTAAGGGGCGTGTACAGGCTGATGCTGAACTGGAGAGCCAGTGGTACGTGCTGCCGGCGGCAAACATGACACCCTTCCTGCCGCTCGAAGACGGTCGCGCCGTTCCTACGTATCGCGTGTATACCGCTGGCGCGGCTGAGGCCTGCAAGCAAGACCACTGTGCTGACAGAGTGTCATTTGGTGCCGTACTGGCCAAGGAATTTCCTAGCGCCGGGATCGACTTCAACTGGACGCCTGCAGTCTCTCAGCAGCACGTGATTGATTGGCAGCAAGCATCTGCTCAAATTCAGTAAGGCAACCGACTATGAAAACGATGAACAAGAAGCACATCCTCATCGCCGCTGCGGTCGCCGGTATTGCGATTCTTGCGGCTGGTGTGGGGTTATCGAGCTCCGGCAAGAAGCAAGCGCTGCGTCAGTACGATGAGATGAAGGAACAGTACTTCCTCGAGAACGTCCTGAGCGAGGGAGATATTTCCTATTCCTTCTGGTCGGGAAACGTCACCGTTGAAACACCAGAAATCCGCCTGGTTGCAGCAGAGACCAACGGCGCAGATAAATTCCTGAAAGGGATTATGGGGCTGCTCGGTGGAATGGACTCCGGGGCAAAAGAGTCTGCCCTGGTCGAATGGTCACGGTATCTGCTTTCGTCCAGTACTGGTGGCGGTCGTGCCGGTGGCGTTTACTTGAAGGCCGACGCCCTCAAGGTTAGCCGCGAAGGTGATAACAAGAAGGGCGAGATTCATGTCCAATTGTTGGGCATGGACATGAGTACTCCTTACCTGTCGCACAAAGGCACAGATGTGGTCCTGCCTTCGGAAGTAGCGGATGAGATCCAGCCGCGCGCGGAGATGGATCAGTACGGAGGCGTGGTCAAGTCGCCCTACTCGTGGGGTAGCAATATCGTCCAACGTCTGCCGTTCACTGGTGCATTTATCACCGGCGCTACAGGGGAGTTCGGCACCAAAGTTGACTTGGACTTCAAGCTCACGCGCTCCAGCGACGGCGAAGGCTCGGTCGAGTTTGTAGTGGTGCATCGTAATGACGGCAGCGAAGTTGGCCGGATTGTGCGCGAGGCTAAATTTGCGTCCATCCCAGAGCTTGACGATGTCCAGGCGCAACTCAAGAGCGCGCTAAGTGGCTTCATCATGGGGGCTTACAGTACGTCCATGGGCCAGGCCGTAATTGCGGAAGCCGCAGGTGACTTTGCTCGTAAGACCAAGGTGGCCAGCTACTCGCTGACCTACAAGGGCTTCGACCAGTTAAAGGAGTCGTTCGACGAATTCAAGGCCGCTACCAAGCGTGAGGAGTTCACCGGCTTTTGCAATGAAACAGGCCTATCAGGTTATCAGAGTGACTTTGGAGTCAAGGGCAAGGATCACAGCGATTCGGAGTGCGCGATCGCTCAAAAGCTGGCCACCGATGCCAAGTTTGAAGAGTCCTACATTTTCAAGGAAGACAAGTCGTTATTTTCCGGCCTGTTCGTGAGCAAAAGCTTCACGCTTGAGACGAACTGATCACCACATTTCCTAGAGCCTGGAGTGCGGTCCGCCGTACTCCACGGTCACCTAAAAAAATCTCAAGACAAAGGCAGGCATTTCATGACGAACGTTTCCAAATGGGCAATCACGGCGCTCTGCTCGGTGCTGCTGGCCGGTTGCGGTTCAAGCCAGGACAAAGCTGAAGAACTGGTCAAGTTGATGGGCATGGACGTCCAATACAAGATGGTAGTGCAAGTCGCCACGTCGGGTTATGCATCCAAATATCGCGAAGTCGCGCCAGAAAAAATCAAGGCCGTGATCGAGGACAACATTTCCCAGGACCTACTGAAAGACACCCTGGTCCAGGTCTACGCAGATCACTTTGATGCCGACGAACTCGAATTGATGATCGAGGCCAGCAAGCATCCGGATCAGGCGATGAAAATTATCATGGGCTCTAAGGACGGCATGAAATTGGCCAAGAAAACCATGGAAGTCCAGGTTGATCTACAGCGTGATATGGCCAAAGCGTTCGAGGATCGTGATGAAGACATCGTGGACGAGTTGGACGACCTTCAGAAAGAAGCTCGCGGCTGATCTGTCATTTGCCTTCTTGTGCCCGAACCACGGTTATCGAGGCGGCAATTACGAACAGTTTCAGGTAGCGTTTGGCAATTAATGGAGGGTGGGATGAGGCTATTTTTGGTAATGCTGCTGGCGCTCAGCGGCTTCGCTCACGCCGGTTGCGGCAGCATCAACAACGACGATCAACGCGCCTACTGCTACGTCAAAGAAGGGAATGGGAGTTGCGCGAGCATTAAGGACGACGATCTGCGCGCTACCTGCTATGTGGAGGCCGGCAATGGCAGTTGTGCGAGTATCCGTGATGATGACAAGCGCAAATACTGCTACGTGAAAGAGGGCAACGGAAGCTGTGCAAGCATCAACAATGACGACTTGCGTAACGCCTGCTACGTCGAAACAGGCAACGGCAGTTGCGCGAGTATCCGCGACGACGACCAGCGATACCTGTGCTACGCCAAGACTGGCAATGGCAGTTGCGGGAGCATCAAAAACGATGACATGCGACGTCAGTGTGAAATGGTAAAGCGCTGACTGGCTTGCTTTAGCCTAGCCGTAACAAGGAATCGCACCTACAAAAAAATGCCAGTCAGGTAACTGACTGGCATTCATTCTGCGGTTAACGAATCTTCCAAGCTGAAAAGGCGGGTGGTTCAACTGTTCAACCCAGTACTTCGCCCCTGGTCTTGCGCTTGAATCGCCGGCGCATGAAAAACACCACAAACAAAATCAGTAGCGTGCCTACGCTGAGGAAGATCGTGTTGAACCAAGGAAACGGCTCTTCGCGACTGTTTGTGGCTTCGATGTCTGTGATGTTTGGGAACACGGACAAGATTTGAATGCGCCAGCCGTAGTAACGGATCAGCGCCAGTTGCTGGGCATCTCGTGAGTAACCCTGAGCCTTTGCCTGAACGTCGGCCGAATCAAACTTGAAGTACCACGGAAAACTCCAGCCGGTGTCGTCGTTTCGGTAAACTTTTACCACTTTCGATGTTGGGTGTTCAGTGTTAATGAAATACACGTCCCGGGTCGGGCCGTCGGCCGGGTTTTCAGCATTGATGACGCCGTCATCGTCCACACGTTTTACCTCAACGCCGGTGATGGCCACCACGTCGTACTGCGGCAAAACATAAAACAGACCCAGTCCCGCACCAGTGATTACGAGCAAGAATGCGCCGACAATCACCCCTTTAATCCACTTCATTTATGTGCTCCATTTTGATCGTCGAATTCTGCCCCAATTTGATCTTGGGTATTCACCTTTGACCGCTGGGGTGCTACTAAACTTGGTTAGCAAATGTGTAGGTGCTGCAGTGATAGTAACGTGGCACAAAAAAAGCCCAGGAAATCTCCCGGGCTACTTGTTTACTAAAGCACGCGATCGCGTTCCGATCGCCCTGGCTTATGCAGGTGCTGTATCAAATTCCAGGCATTCGGAAAGTGAGGTGAACTCAGGTCGCCGGCAGACCCAGGCAGTAAAAGCGGTGTAAGCCACCGACAAGCCTGTGATCAGAGCCATCGTTTGCTTCTTCTCTCGACTGTTTCTAGCAGCAGCACGCGCTTGGGATTCACCTTTGCGTCTGGCACTGTTCGAAAAGAGAGACGCGATCAGCATTCCAATCAACGCGTAGAACACTGTGATGAGAGTGAGCTTGGCAACAATAACTAGGGTGATACTCAGAGCTCCCTGGTTTGTCCGGAAGGTCGCGAATACGGCATATGCAATGGCCAAGATAATCCCGGTACCCAACGCTATCCCTGAGACCAAGCCAGGCATTTCAAGCCAGCGAAGGATCAGAGCCGCAACCGCTCCGATCGCGGGCAGCGCATTCGTGATCGCAGCATCGGTGTAGTCGGTGTAGATCGTGGCAGCCTCTGTGTGGTGTCTCCAGATCGCCAGGCAGGTGATCAAAGATCCTATCAAGAGCGTGTATTTCCATGCCGGGCCTGCCCAGAAGGCCTGCCACATGCGTAGCACTGCTGGTTTCCCAGCTACAGGCTGAGCAGGGCGCACTTGCTGTGCCGAAAACACATTGGCTGGGCTCTGAGAGGAGGGCGCCGGTTGCACACTTTGTGATTGTGTTTGAGCCACCTGGTGCGGCTGAGCAGATTGCTGTTTTTGTTGACGGAATTGTTCCTGAGCGATCCGGTACTGCTGATCTCTTTGTGAGTTGGCAAGATCCTCTGCCTGGCGCTGAGCTTCATACTCATCCTTGCGCAGCTTCTCTTCTGCAGCGTATGCCTTACTTTTTTCAACGCGTGAGTAACTATCCAGAAAGGTGACACGAGCTCCCAAGGTTTGATCGAGACACTTCTGGGTGGTGCACTGGTCTCGCACCGATAGCCATTCGCGTTGTGATTGCCGTAGCTCATCCGGGTGTTCCGTTTCAGCGAGGGCTTTTTGATAGGAGCGCGCCAGAATGCTGTCGACGCCACTCAGATAGCCGTCATTACAGATGCTGGATTCCGCAAAATTTGCGGCCTTAGAACAATCAAAGCTTGCTGCTATTGAGTTACAGGCCACTAATGCCAGCGTAAATGCGAGAGCGTTGCGAAACATCATCCGGTTCATCCCTAATTCCGTTATCCAGTGCCCAGCAGGGCATAGTGGTTATCGGCCGGGCATGTGAATACGTGAGGAGAACCTGCATGCTCGTGTGGACGCGTCAGTTGAAGTCTTGAGCAGCAACATTTCCTTCCCGGGGAATTTTTGTTGTCAGATGCCGACGTTGACAGGGCTGTACTACCAGCCCATATTTCCTAGAAGAACGTCACCCGTCGTGGAACATGGCCGGTCAAGAGGCGACCTATGTTGGCTGAATTGCTGCCTAAACCGGTGTACCGTCACTACCGACGTCATCTTGGAGTTTCACTTCAAATTGGCGTAGGGGCATCAGAGCAAGAGAACCACGAGATTATCGCGGCAGGATTCGCAGCCGAGAGATTCAAATTGCTTAGCGAATCTGGCGTGTACGACGCAGTCGCCCTTGAAAAGATTATGCCGGTTGGGACCCTTAACGCCCGATTGGCTCGCCGACAACGCTTAAATCTGGACGAGAGTGATCGGTTGTTCCGACTTGCACATGTGACAGCAATGGCAGAGGCGCTGTTCGGAGACGTCAAAAAAGCCCAGCGCTGGCTGAGCAAGCCTAAGCAACGTTTTGCCAAGGAACAGCCCCTCGCACTGTTATCCACTACCCAGGGCACTCGGATGGTCGAGAAACTGCTGATTCAGGTTTGCCGAGGGGATGGTCTTATAACGGGTGCACTGATCTTTGGTGGCAAGTCGATGAGCCACGCTACATCGGTTTTACAGAAACCAACTCTACAAGGCGGTAATTCTTCCTGGCCGCTTTGATCGCTTTCTGTTCTGCGAGACGCGTACTGAGCGTATCCTCCTCATGGACCATTGTGTGCTTCCTACCCTCAAACTCATTACCGACCCGCAGCGTGACCCTTAACACGGGGGTGAACGCTTTCACCGATCTTCTTTTTCTCCGCAGCCTTCACTGGCTGGATGTTCGAGTTATCCGAAAGATTGTCATGTTCATGTAAGGCATGAGTCTGCGCAAGTGGCTGCACCGCCAAACAGCGCTCGGCGCATATCTGCTTCAGTGAGGTCGTGATTTTTGTATATAGCCTCGGCGTAGGTTTGAACTCGCCGCTAGTGCTTGGCTCGGCCGCAAATTGTCGTAATTCTCATCGGCTTCGGCACTGCCTTTTCAAAGGCACGTTTGCATTCACCCAAATAAAACTGTCAATGTTTGGAGGCGTTAAGAATCTGAGGCCGGATGCCTCTGTCAATCCTCCACTTTTGGCGTTCCTGATGCGTCAATATCAGGCGCAAACATTGACTGTCAATGAGCAGTTCACTGACTCAGTGGTAAAGCCCAATCTTGCAGGCCTACTGCTGTGTCAATGGTTAGAGACGTAGCTGATACGAAGCAGCACGTAACCAACAGCCCGGCCGCTTTCGGTAAGCGAATGATCGTTGCCAACATGATCAACAGCTACGACTCCATTGATAACGAGCGTGCTGGCTATCTTAATGATCTGCGCTGCGTCATAGCCAAGTTCATGGGACGCGAAGAGCCTCGCCACGGTGACACGGGGCCGCTGCTGGAGGTGTTCCGGCGTCGAACGGGGGAGTGGTACGAAGTTGATGGCGGCACCTTACGCATGAAAATGTACAAAAAGGGCACCTGCCATATTGAGGTGCATCCGGACATGGCTTGGCGCCTAAATGCGGTGCTGGCCAGCTTGTACCCAGCGGCGATTCCGGCAAGTTTCCGTACGAAACCCAACGCCAAGGGCAAGCGCCACAAAGTGTTCGGTCGTCCGCTTCCGTTTGCGGTGATTACTATGTTGTCCAAGATGCGCTCGGAGCCAAACAGACCGGTACGCTATGACCGCTGGGAGGAGCCACGGCCTCCGCTGACGGCCAACCCTCATGCCCTTCAGTTCGACTACGGCGATCGCAGTGAGGCAGTACAGGCCGAGGCCGAGAAGATTCTGGCCAACATTGGAGGGGTGCGTCACAACAAAAATGCACACGTCTGGTTTGAATTCGAGTTCAGTCCACGCGAGGCCCTGGATGAGATCATCGTCTCTGGATGTGTGCCAGACCAGCGGGCTCATCAGTTCTATCCGACCCCTGATGAACTAGCTATTCAAGTCGCTGAACTTGCCAACATTGGCGCCGAGCATACGTGCCTGGAGCCTTCAGCCGGTATTGGAGGAATCGCTGATCACATGCCCAAGGACAGAACGCGATGCGTCGAGATCAGCGACCTACATTGTAAGGTGTTGGAAGCAAAGGGCTTCGACGTTACCCAAGCTGACTTTTTGAGCTGGGCAGGTTCAACGGCTGATCGGTTCGACCGTGTTGTGATGAACCCACCTTTTAGCGAAGGTCGTTGGCTTTCGCACCTGACCGCGGCTGCGGGCCTGTTGAAAGCCGGCGGACAGGTTACGGCTGTGCTGCCCACCAGTGCGAAGAACAAGGACATGCTCCCAGGATTCGATCTGGAGTGGTCGCGCGTCATCGAGAACGCATTCGCCGGCACCACAGTGTCGGTGGTTATCCTAGTGGCGCGTAAGAAATAGGTAATGAGGGCACGTAGCTGGAAAGGCGTGCCAGTACCCCTAGGATTGAATGCGGTGGATCAACAAGCTATTTTATCGTCCATTCAGGACATCAAATGATTGTTGCCCTGTGGAGCTGACCTTGGTCAGCACTTCAACTACGCGGCCTTACTCTTGGGGTGAGTGCCTGCGATCTGATATCCGGCCATGGGCTGGATTAAAGCCTACCGGGCGCTCTCTCCCGGTGGGGTGGGGGTGCCTCGGTGAACTGGAGGTACAACCTATGTCGAATAAACCATGCTTTTGTGGGTTCTTGTCTCTTGAAGATGCTCTACATCACCGAGCCTCATCTGGTGGGTGGGTTTTTGAGGGGGAGGGGGGCCAAGTGATGTGGTTTGCGCACACATTTCGCCCAACAAGCATCTTCACGCACTACGCCCTCACAGGTATTTCCGGCCGGCTGGTGTGATTATGAAAATCTTAACCGTGGTTCGGCTGCCATCAGAGGACAGTGGGCTTCAAAACTCCATTGTTCGACTACACAACCGCAACATCGACTCGAAACGAAAAGATCGAAGCAGATTTTTCCGTCGTGAGCCGGTGGTGATATGCAACAGAGCAAATGGTGCCAGCGTCTTAAGGTATGTGATGGGCACTCCTGGTGGGATATCCATCACTAAAAATGCTGTAGCACTCGATTACGATGCGATCGACGTCCTGGGCGTCCGCTTTAATGATCAAGTCGAGCTGGAGTTGAAGCGGGCATCCTCCGCGGAAATCTATAAGTGGTTTTGGTTTCACCCTGACCTGAACGTTCGTATCTCCATTCGTTTAGGGATTACGGGCGGGGTACTGGGGATCCTGGGATTCTGCGTTGGTCTGCTGCCCTTCATACATTTAACTTTGTAACGTAGACAAAAAACCCGGTCTTAGGACCGGGTTTCTTTTTTGGGCTAGCTGCAGATTTTCACCGGTCGGTACCTGTCACCGTCGGCGATAAGGAAATCCGGTATTTCTAGGTCGATAGGGGCGTCGTATCGTAGAGGTTTGATAAAACTCACGCGCTCAGCTCTGAGAGCTGACTCCTTTGCCAGATCGGAACCTGAGGTGATAGGTATCCACGCTTCGCTTACAGCCATCAACGCCAGATCTCGAACCTGCGCGATATTAAAAGTCCCGTTGTTTTTCGTTGCAAGGCGCGCGAGCGCAATTACAGTGTGCCCCTCTTTCCAAAGCTTAACTTCGTTTGGATACTCTTTCACGAAGTGCTCCCAGTGCTGTGTACCAATAAAAATCGCCGAGAAACCGAAATTTCCAACTACTGGAAGTTTTGATACATTTGAATCATATTTTTTCGAGTTGTATGGCCTTAGTGGCGCAAGCAGTAAAGTCTTGCTGTTGATTGCTAGTGACGAGTTGATTACGTCGTTGTTGAGTTGCTCCTGTTGGCTTCCTATTGGAGCGTGTAAAAGTAAATTTCTGTCAAGAGGGGTGTCTTGGCTGATAATTCGAGTCGCAACCTGCCTGATCGCTAAATTGACCATCCCAAGGCGTCGTTGGCATTTAACATGGTCGAACCATAAGTTGAGCCGCGACTCTGACCAAATGAGGTGGAGGATACCCTTTAAACCGAAAGCTCTTAATTTTGACTGCTCTGCATCATCAAACAACTGATGAGTCGCATCAGGAGATTGTTTTAGTTTTTTTCTGAGGTTGATGCAAATAGTTCCCTCCAGCGTTTCTTTCATTGCATTTGAGTTGTAACTATTAAGGCCGTTGAGGTTTTGATGCGGAGAATGAAAGACGCAACTTGGGGCATGAAGATTACCGGTGCCTGGGGCACGAATGTACGCATAGCCTGAGCGCTCTGGCCGTCGCCTGATCATTATGCTTGGCGCCAGGTGGCTGTCTTCAAGGCATAGGCAACGAGCTTCCACAAAGCCCAAGGCTTCGCTCAGCTCTTCCACGTGAGGTGCGAACGCTTCTTGCCATTGATCTTGTGGGGAATATTTTTGCCCTTCAATCAACAGCGGGTAGCGCTTATTCTGCATTGGTTACTCCTTATCAACCTATCGCACAGCCCAATGGCAACTAATTAAAACACTGGCGACTAACGCGCAATAATCCTTATTCAGTGATGTGAAAAAAGCAGCCGAAGCTGCTTTATTCATTTGAAGTATTTAAGGTTTCTCTACATCAATGCTTGCCGATTGTTGTTCGACAGGCTTAGCCGTGTTTTTCGAGCGCTCTGGGTTTGGTACGAGCTTGCCTTCTTTCCAAATGTAATGGGCGATAGGTTCCTTGGTAGGATGGCCTGCGTCGTTCTTTGGGTTGCCGCTGCCGTTGCCTCCGGTTCCTGCGGAAGCACCGCTTGCTGCAACACTGATGAGAAGTGCCAGGGCGATCGTTACTTTGTTTTTCATCCATGTAGCTCCTTTAAGGTGATTCTTAGCTTCGCAGCTTGTTAGGCGCTGCTTACGAAACTAATTTAAATCCAGTCTTACAATATGCAACCCCGCTCAAGTCGGGATTACATTTAAATATATGCCTTTATTTTTTTGATGCTTAGTAGAAGGCATTTACTATTATCGGCCGTCATCGAGCAATCTTTAAGTGGCCCTCTGATGTCCGTTCCGGAGATTATGGTAGCTATAGATAAGCGGAAGATGACCGGTTCGGACCGTAAGAAATCCCAGCGGTGAGTTGGGACATTGAGAGTTGACGCTGGTGGAGTTCTATTGGTCAGGCACAGTCGCTTGGGATTTGATATCACGAATGGCATCGCCGAGTTGCTGGCTGCTCCCCTCGGTGTAGTCCGGCCAGGGCACAAATGGTTGAGAGGAATGACGGTTAACAATCATGATCGTTGGGCACCGATACTCCATTGCTCCGGTATCGCTGTTTCGTACCAGGACGATCGAAGCATCGCAGTTTGCCATGTCTGAAATCGGCGAAATCTCCTTGATGAGCTCGAGGTTTGCCCAACCATCTGAGCTACTGCGATAGAACGATAAATGTTCAACTGCCGACATCAAGCAGACGCCGCCAGCAGTCATCAGCAAAATGATGTGCCCGGCACTCCAGAAGCCAGCACTCTGAACCTTGAAGGCTAAATAGAGCTTCCAAACACCCCAGCCGACTGCCGCGGCGCCGCCCATTGCCAAAAGATGCACTGAGAGTCGTCCGTAACTTGCATCCAAAGTCATCGTTTGGTCGGAGAGAATTGTCAGCGCTATCGGTGCACTCGTCGCGAAAAGCATCAAGCCCAGGATAAGAGTCGTCAGAGGGGAGGGGCGTGAGGTCCCATTATTTTGGGCGTGCTCAATCAGCCGGTTCATATGGCTGAACAGTCCGAAAAGGCAGGACAAGGAAATTACCAAGCAGGAAAGCATGTAGAGCATGGGAGGGGGGCTCTGTGGCGTCAAAAATGAGGAACTGATTCTCTCAAAATGCGCGGCATGCAAATAGTTGGTCCGTACCTGCAAATGGGACGATCCCCACTCAAAAGAATCTTTTGGCGGGCTTACCCCATAGTCAGCTCTTATAACGATGCACCTTCGGCGACCTGTCGGTAATTGACCCGGTGTGTCTGATGCCGCCAGCCCACAATGGGCTGTCTGCACTGAACTGTGTTGGATTGAGCCCAAACTGCGGCTCAATGCAGGGGTTGCATTATCACGAGCGTCCTTACTATGGGTCACATGAGAGGCGATGACGCCCACATCCATAATCTTAGGAATGAGAGACCAGCCATGACTCAGACTCAAATGCCGGAGCAATCTTTCGAGCTCACCCAGGCCGATATCCCACCAAGCGAACTGCGCGTCGACTTTCTTTTCGGCTCTATCAAGGGCGCGATGGAGAAAGGCATGGGGGCCAAGTCGCGTGATTTGTGGATGCCGGCGGTATCCGAGCTCAGCAAGCTGCGTGTAATGGAGGGGCTCAACGTTCGAGTCAGAGACGCTGGTCTGGACCAGCACATTCGGGAGCTCGCCGACAGCATGAAGCAAATCGGCTTCAAGTCGAGCAAGCCGATTGAGGTCTTCATCGTTGAGGAAGAGGGAGGGTCTGTTGCTTACGTCAGCGACGGTCACTGCCGTATCGAGGCTCTAAAGCTCGCATTGAGCGAAGGGGCGCCGATTACTAACTTTCCGGTTGTGACCCTTCCGACAAAGGGGATCGGCCTTGAGGACATTGTTGCTGGTCTGGTGGCCAACAACGAAGGCCGTCGTCTAAGTAGGGGTCATGCCGAGATAAGGGAAAATTAGGACATTCGTTCCGTAACATTATGATATAGCTAAAGTTTAAATTTTATAATGTGATGCCTGACCTTGCCTAAGTTTAGCCGTCTATGCTGAAGCATTTGCTTTTCCTTGAGGGACGAACCCTATGGCCTCTCTGGAGCGGACAGCCTATCCGAAGGTGCCGGCGCACCTGTCGACGAAAGAACTTCATCAGTGCTATTCGCTCTCAGAATCTGAGCTCGAATGGCTCTCTAGAACGGCTAAAAGCCCTGCTCTTACCATTGGCTTAGCCGTTCTGCTGAAAACATTCCAACAACTTCATTACTTCCCCAGTCTTGAAGAGATTCCAACTGAAATTGTCAATCATGTCAGGTCTTGCCTCCGTTACGGGGTTCGCATAGCGCCTCGCTATGCGAACCCCCGAACCTTGTATCGCCATCAAACAGCTATCCGTCAATATCTACAGATCACCCCGTTTTATGGGAGCGATGCTCTGAAAATTGCCGAGAAAACTGCCCACGAAGCGGCGGAGGTCCTTGATCAGCGCGTTGATGTCATCAATGTCCTGATTGGTGAGCTGCTTGAGCGAGGCTACGAACTCCCGGCCTACTCGACGCTCAATGACGCGGCTGAAGACGCCCAAGTTGCTTTCCAGGAAAAGATTTTCAATCGAGTCGTCGATAGAGCTCCAATTGATGTGATCTACCGTCTCAGAGAGCTTCTTGACACCGATTTCGGTCGTCGCCAAAGCGACTTCAATGGCCTGAAGCAGATCCCCAAGAAACCCTCTCGCAAACACTTGGAGATACTGATCGACCACTTAGGCTGGTTGGAGGGGTTCGGTGATCTCAACGCCATCTTTGAGGGGATCGTTGATACCAAGATTTGGTTTTTTGCGAATCAAGCGGAGAAAGCGGATATTTCAGAGCTTAAGGATTGTTCGCTTCCAAAGCGCTACACATTGATGCTGGCTCTGATCTACCTCATGCGTGTACGAGCACGGGATCACCTTGCTGAGATGTTCATCAAGCGAATCGCGACCATTCACAAACGAGCCAAGGATGAGTTGGAGCAAATCCAGCTACGTCAGCGCAAAAAGCTAGAGTTGCTCGTGGCCACCTTGGATGGCGTGATTCAAATTCTCAGCCAAGAACCAAGTGATCAGGAAGCCGGTAGCTTGATTCGCGAGTATCTGTCTCCCGAAGGGAGTCTTGATCAACTTCGCGAGGCCTGCGCCGAAGTCCAGGCCACAGGCGGCAGTAACTATCTCCCGCTACTCTGGAAGCACTTCAAATCCCATCGATCACTGCTGTTCCGCTTGAGCCATCTGCTGCAACTGAAGCCAACAACCCAGGATCGCTCGCTTATCGAGGCTCTGCAGTTGGTCCAGAACAATGAGAACCTGCATAGGGAATGGATCGGCGAGCATGTGGACCTGTCGTTCGGCTCGGATCGCTGGATCAAAGTTGTCCGTCGCGCCGCCAGCGAAGGGCCGCCGACCAACCGGCGCTTCCTGGAAGTCTGCGTGTTTTCCCATCTGGCCAATGAGCTTCGCTCTGGCGATATCTGTGTGCTGGGTTCGGAGTCATTTGCTGACTACCGCAAACAGTTATTGCCTTGGGATGAGTGTCTGGCTCGTCTACCGGAATACTGCGAAAAGGTCGGCCTGCCGAGTACGGCCACAGAGTTTGTCGCCAGCTTGAAGGAGCAACTTGAGAATACTGCTCAGCAGTTGAATGACCAATTTCCCAGTTGCCGCGGTGACGTGTCAATTAATGAGGCCGGTGATCCTGTGTTGCGCCGAGTGGTCGCCCGTGACATCCCGCCTTCAGCAATCTCGCTACAAACGGCGATTACGCAACGTATGCCTGCCAGGCATGTCCTTGACATTATGGCCAACATCGAACACTGGATTCAGTTCACCCGTCATTTCGGGCCGATGTCCGGCAGCGATCCCAAACTGAAAGAGCCGGCCGAGCGCTACCTGATGACGATCTTCGCCATGGGCTGCAATTTAGGGCCGAACCAGGCCGCTCGCCATCTGGCGGGTAACGTGACCCCACACATGCTGTCTTACACCAATCGTCGGCACCTGCCACTCGACAAGCTGGATAAGGCTAACCGGGAGTTGGTCGAGCTGTATCTCCAGCTCGATCTGCCCAAGCTCTGGGGCGACGGCAAGGCGGTCGCGGCCGACGGGACACAATTTGACTTCTACGATGAAAACTTACTCGCCGGCTACCATTTTCGTTATCGCAAGATGGGCGCGGTCGCCTACCGACATGTGGCAAATAACTACATCGCGGTCTTTCAGCACTTCATCCCTCCGGGTATCTGGGAGGCTATCTATGTCATCGAGGGCCTGCTGAAAGCGGATCATAGCGTTGAAGTCGATACGGTTCATTCAGACACTCAAGGCCAGTCCGCAACAGTGTTTGCATTCACCCATTTGCTGGGCATCAATCTAATGCCTCGCATCCGCAACTGGCGCAACCTGGTCATGTATCGGCCCGATCGCTCGGCCAAGTACAAGCACATCAATAGCCTCTTCACTGATACCGTCAACTGGAGCCAGATAGAGACCCATTGGCAGGATCTGATGCAGGTAGCGCTGTCGATTCAGGCCGGCAAAATATCCTCGCCAATGCTGCTGCGTAAACTCGGTTCTTATAGTAGGCGCAACAAGCTCTACCATGCAGCGCAGGAGTTGGGATGTGTGATCCGGACCATTTTCTTGCTCAAATGGATTGGCAACCGTGAGTTGCGCCAAGAAGTAACCGCCAATACCAACAAGATCGAATCCTACAACGGCTTCTCGAAGTGGCTGTCCTTCGGCGGCGATGTTATCGCCGAGAACGATCCAGATGAGCAACAGAAGCGCCTGCGCTACAACGATATGGTCGCCTCCTCGGTGATCCTGCAGAACACCGTGGACATGATGCGCATCCTGCAGAAGCTTGCCCGTGATGGCTGGCAGTTTACCGACGAAGACGTATCGTTTCTCAGTCCCTACCTGACCAGCAACGTCAAACGCTTTGGGGAATTCAATCTCAGCCTCAAGCGTCCACCAGAACCCTGGATCAAGGATTCCATTTTCCAGCACGCTGCGGGTTCAATGCGTGCGCAACAGATGCCCAATAGCAAAGTTGAGGAGGCGAACTGATGCACATTCCACCCGCTTCGTTTCGAGTGACACCCTACGGGGAAGTCGATGCCAAGGCACTTGATTCCCTACGCGCGAGCTACGAGACTTCTCAATTGCTTAACGTGGTGGACCGGCTGGATGCCTGCCTCGCTGAAATCGGAGGGATCGGTAGCATTAGAGATGATCTCTTACGCCTGCACGCCATGGCACTGACGGTGCTGGATGGTGCTCCTCTAACTATCCCCACAGCCGATGTGGACAGTATTTGGGAGGAAGCCGAGCGGCTACAGGATGAACTCGTAGCTTTAAGTTCCTGCTTGAACGCTACTTACGAGCAACTGAGCGCTTTAGTGGAGCTAACTCCTGACTATCAGAGCTAAGTCTGCGTGATGAACTGGCCGCATCTGCTCTCGAAAGGCCCGAAGGAGGGAGGTGCAGTTTTGGCTGTGTTCTGTCCGGACAAGCGCTTCAATCTGGTGGTGCGCCTGCCTGACTCGGCGCGTGATCCGATACGCCAAACGGCAAGGTGCCGTTGTCGCAAGTCGCCAGCATCGAGGAGTCCGATGGCCCCAATCAAATCGGCCGCGAGAACAGCCGCCGGCGCATCGTGATTGCCGCCAACAGCGACGGCTCGGACATGGCCGCCATCATTGCGCAGATTCGCGCGGTACTGGCCGATCAGAAAATGCCCGAAGGCTACATTGTCAGCTTGGAAGGGCAGTTTCAGGCCCAAGAAGCCGCCAGTCAGTTGATCGCCGGGTTGTCGCTGATCTCTCTTTCGCTAATTTTTATGGTGCTCTACAGCCGCTATAAATCGGCGATATTGGCCGCCATGATTATGGGCAATATTCCGATGGTGCTGATCGGTAGCGTGATCGCCATATGGCTGGCGGGAATATCGTTGTCGGTGGCGTCGTTGGTCGGCTTTATCACCCTGCATAAAGCGTTGATAGCACTCCAGGCCACAGAAGTGCACGACGTACTCGGAACCTTCCGGCGTAAGCGCGGCGTCAAGGGGAATGTCCTTGCACCATTCGCAGCAGCTGATGGTAGGGGTGTTGTTTGCGTTCATGATGGGGTTCCTCCATCGTCCAAGAACTAGTAACGCTTCCGCACCCGTGATTGAACCTGTGCACAGATCGACCTGCGGCTGGTAGTGCAGCAGAAATTCCCGACGCTCCCGAGCCTGCCACAATTCTGCAGCGGAGACCGCGCAGTGTCTGAGCTGGTCACTGCCGCTCCCGAAAGGCCGGCAGTGCCGCTCTCAGGAAGAGGATGAAGAGAACCGCCAGCACGAGCGCAGCGAGGCCCCAATGTTCGCTGACGAAGGCCCCGGCCGCAGTCCCCGAAAGCAGCAATGCCAGCACCGGCAAATGGCAGGGGCAAGTGAGCGCGGCGAGCACACCCCACGTGTAGGCGCGCCAGCGGGGTATCTTGATTGATTCGGATTGGTTGGTGTTACGCATGGGCGTGACCTTCGACGGCGCAATGGGTCAGCCCGGCCAACTCCGTTTTCACTGCGGCTAAAGCCGCCTGCCGTGTCGCGATTTGCCGAAGCAAGCGCTCGATACACCCGATCACATCGGTACTATCGTGCGCATCGAGCGCTCGACAGAGCCGCGCCAATTCGTCGAGCCCGATACCGGACTCGAAGGCGGCACGCACGAAGCACAGCCGCGCCAGGGACCGCTCATCGAAAATGCCGTAACCGCTTTCCGTGCGCCGCGCGGGGTGCAGCAAGCCGCGCAGCACATAATCTCGGACGATATGGACACTAACGCCCGCGTCCTCGGCCAATCTGGATATGGAGTAGGCATTCATCGCCGACACACCCGATCTTCACCGCAAACTGGGGCGCTCAGATATTTCCTTCCGGCTAGGCGCTCAGGTAGCCAGATGAGCAACGGTGCAGCACCCAGAGCCAGTAGCAGCCAAAGCCTGGAGAGATGCTCGCCGTTTTGGTCAAACACATAAGCCAGTAGCGCACCACCCGCGAGCAACAGGAAGTAAGGCCCCGTGATGTAGCAGTGAAGGCGGTGACAACGCGTGGCGTTGACCAGGCAGGCGCCGCCCATCACGGCCAGCGCGGCGCCCGCTGCCAGGAACAACGCGGGGCGTCGATCTGACAGAACAATCGCTATCGTCGCCACGACGGCAGGCAGCCCCCAGAAGCTGACCACCTGCCATGTCTTGCGTAGGCTGTCGCACCTACCGAGTTCGCCTGCCGTGTTGCTCATGTTTCAACCTCCCTCTCTCATTACCCGGCGCAGCAGGACAATTGTTTGACGTCCTTGTTAAAGGTCTGTGCGGCGAGCTTCAGCCCCTCGACCATCGTCAGGTAGGGGAACAACTGATCGGCCAGTTCCTGCACCGTCATCCGGGCGCGGATGGCAATGGCGGCGGTCTGGATGATTTCCCCCGCTTCCGGAGTCACCGCCTGCACGCCCAGCAGCCGGCCGGAGCCCGCTTCGGCGACCAACTTGATGAAACCCCGCGTGTCGAAGTTAGCCAACGCTCGTGGCACGTTGTCCAGGGTCAAGGTGCGGCTGTCGGTTTCGAGGCCGGCGTGCTGCGCTTCGGCTTCGCTGTAGCCGACGGTGGCCACTTGCGGATCGGTGAACACCACGGCCGGCATGACGTCGAGATTGAGCTTTGCCTCGCCGCCGGTCATGTTGATTGCCGCGCGGGTGCCCGCCGCCGCCGCCACATAGACGAACTGTGGTTGGTCGGTGCAGTCGCCGGCCGCATAGATATCCGCTGCGCTGGTGCGCATACCCTGATCGATCTGGATTCCACCGCGCTCGTCCAGCTTCACGCCGGCGCCGTCCAGATTCATGCCTTGGGTGTTCGGCAAGCGCCCGGTGGCAATGAGCAGTTGATCGGCACGTAACTCACCATGGTTGGTGGTCAGGACGAACTCGCCGTTGGCATGGGACACCTGGCTGGCTTGCGTTTGCTCCAGCACTTCGATGCCCTCCATACGGAAGGCCGCCGTCACCGCTTCGCCGATGGCCGGATCTTCGCGGAAGAACAGCCCGCTGCGCGCCAGGATGCTGACCCGGCTACCCAGCCGGGCGAAAGCCTGCGCCAGTTCCACCGCCACCACGGAAGAGCCGATCACGGCGAGCCGCTTAGGGATTGTATCGCTCGCCAGCGCCTCGTCCGAGGTCCAGTACGGCGTGTCTTTCAGCCCTGGAATCGGCGGAACGGCCGAACTGGCACCGGTGGCAACCAGGCAGCGGTCGAAAGTAACGATACGCTCGCCACCCTCTGCCAGCTCCACGCGGAGCGTGTGGCCGTCCTGGAAACGGGCGGTGCCACGCAGCACGCTGATGGCCGGGGTGCTCTCCAGAATGCCTTCGTACTTGGCGTGACGCAGTTCGTCGACACGGTCTTGTTGCTGCGCGAGCAGCCGTTCGCGCAGGACGGTCGGCGTCGTGGCGGACAGCCCGGCGTCGAACGGACTCTCGCGGCGTAGATGGGCAACATGCGCGGCGCGAATCATGATCTTCGAGGGCACGCAGCCCACGTTGACGCAGGTGCCGCCGATGATGCCGCGCTCGATCAGGGTAACGCGGGCACCGCCTTCCACCGCCTTGAGCGCGGCCGCCATCGCCGCGCCACCGCTGCCGATGACCGCAATGTGGAGCCTACCGTCTTCTTTCCCGGCGCCAGTGCTGCCGCTCAACCAGCCCCGCGCCTTGTCGAGCAGGCCAGGACGGGCTTGTATCGTGGAATCTTCGAACGCCGCTCGATACCCCAGAGCCTCGACGGCGGCCTGCATTTGCTCTCGGCTTACGCCCTCGTCGGCCTTCAATTCGGCCTTCCCGCTGGCGTAGGAAACATCCGCCTGATGCACGCCCGGAATCTTCTCCAAGGCATCTTTCACATGCTCGACACAGGAGGCGCAGGTCATGCCGACGATTTGCAGTTTGGTCATAGCGTTATTCCTCAGATGGGTCTCTTGTCGGTATTACTGTTTCTGCGGAGTCGGACAGGAATCCGGCCCGCAACGGCGGTTGGCGGGCGACACCAGATCCCATATCGACACCCCAAACATGAGGGCCAGGCCGATATAGAGCAGCCAGCCGCTCCGCCAGCCGTAAGCCCGCATAAAAAATACCGCTGCCAGCACCAGGGTAGGACCGATCAGGCCGAGCGCAGTCCGTCGCCACTGCCGATGATTGAGCCAGCCAAGGGCATTAACGAGCAGAGCCAGTCCAGCAAAAAGAGGCAGCAGCGTGGTGATGAACAGGCCTTCCCACTGGCTCAAAAAGCCCAGACCGATCGCGGCCCCCAGGCTGGCAAGGGCGGGAAAACACGAGGCGCAACCTATGGCGGAAACCAGCACGCCGACAGAACCGGCTTTGTCACCGATCCGAGTGAACCGATTGAGCGGATTTGCCATCGGAATGCCCGCCTATTGCTTGACGCTGGACGGATAGCCGGCGTCCTCGGTCGCCTTGGTCAGCGCCGGGGCATTGGTCTTGGTATCGTCGAAGGTGACGGTGGCCTCGCGGTTCTCGAAGCTCACCTCAGCCTTGGTCACGCCATCGACCTTGGTCAACGCCTTCTTCACCGTAATCGGGCAGGCGGCGCAGGTCATGCCGGGCACCGACAGGGTAACGGTCTGGATGGCCGCCCAGACAGGTGTGGCGACGAGAGTGGCAAGGGCGAAGAATGCGAGCAGTTTTTTCATGGCGAACTCCTGATCAGTAGAACAAGGGAAGGATGTAAGGGAAGCCGAGCGCGACCAGCGCCAATGCCGCAACCACCCAGAAGAGCAGCTTGTAGGTGGTGCGTACCTGAGGGATGGCGCAGACATCGCCCGGCTTACAAACTTGTTGCGATCGAAAAATGCGCCAGTAGGCAAAAAAAAGCGCGATCAACGCCCCGCCGATAAAGATCGGGCGATAAGGTTCCAGCACGGTCAGGTTGCCGATCCAGGCCCCGCTGAATCCCAGTGCGATCAGTACCAACGGCCCAAGACAGCAAGTCGAGGCGAGAATCGCAGCAAGCCCCCCGACGACAAGAGGGGCGCGCCCGTTTGATGGTTCAGACATGCATTTCTCCTTTCGAGCATTTGATCGATGGTTTAAGGTTAATCCCGTAGTCATGTACGGAATCAAGCGGTATGAAAAACAATTTGGAAAGCCTGACCATCGGCGCTTTCGCCAAGGTGGCCGGGGTCAACGTGGAAACCATCCGGTTCTATCAACGCAAGGAGCTGTTGCCCGAACCGGACAAGCCCTACGGCAGCATTCGCCGCTACGGCGAGGCGGATGTCGCACGGGTGAAATTCGTAAAATCCGCGCAACGGCTAGGCTTTAGCCTCGAAGAAGTGGCCGGGCTATTGAGGCTGGATGACGGCGCTCACTGTGATGAAGCGCGCGTGCTCGCCGAGCAGAAGCTCGAGGACGTGCGCGGCAAGCTCACAGATCTGCGACGGATCGAGTCAGTTTTGGAGCAACTGGTTCACGACTGTTGTGCGAGCCACGGGACTGTTTCCTGTCCGCTGATCGTTTCGCTGCATAGGAACAAAGAGCCGCGCTGACCTACGATCAGCAGTTTCGTAAGGCGCCCCTGTTTGTCGGCTGGAGCTTAAAAAAAAGCGGCGCTCAATGAGCACCGCTGAATGGCCAAAGGAGCACTTGCAGAGGCCACAGATGGGTAATCTGACATTTACGCTCACGCCTTATCAGGACAAACTCACGCTGAGTCTGGTCGAGCGGAGCGTGGAGCGGTCGCTCATGTACTACCTTGCAGGTGAACAGGCGGGCTGCTCTTCGACACGGCTAGCCGCCGTGGCCCCTCGTTGCTCAATCTTCACCACCAAGGCCGCCTCAGCCTTGTCGTGCATAGAAGCGGCCCGCTCAATCGAACGATCGCTCCCGCCCTCGGCCCATATGGTGGATGACAGCAGAGTCGAACCCACTATCAGTAGCAGTCTTAGGTATTTCATAACAGCCTCCTCTCGGGTTTTCTACCCACGAGTCGACTCTATCTCCGTAGTTAAGTACGGAATCAAGCAGAGGATAGAGCTGGAGTACCTGGACTATTGCGCTGAGTGGAGATGGCAGGGCTTAAGTGCACTTTCTGTTCCGTTACTCTGCAAACCCCATAACGAAGGAAAGGGTATGTCTGCACTGTTGCTTGAGAACGAGCCCGCTTATCTGCAGTCGCACAGTCGCATCTCCAACCTGCGGCTCCTTATGGGTATCGGCGGCGCCATTCGGGTGGGCATCAACCGTGGCCAACTCGATCAAACGCCTTCGTTTGATGGCCCCCACTCTAAACACGAGCCAGAGGCATCACTAGGGTGGCGCTATGAAGAAGGGAGCGCTGCAAGGTGCTCCCTCTTTCATAGCCGCGGTTGTTACTTCGGCTGCTCCACGGTACGCAGATAGGGCTTCAACGTCTTGAAGCCCTGCGGGTATTTCTTCCTGGCCTCTTCGTCGGACACCGAAGTGGGAATGATGACGTCCTCGCCCGGCCGCCAATTCACTGGGGTGGCGACCGCGTGTTTGGCGTTTAATTGCAGCGAATCGAGCAGGCGCAACACTTCGTCGAAGTTGCGCCCGGCACTCATCGGGTAGATCAGCATCGCCTTGACCTTCTTGTCCGGGCCGACGATGAACACCGAGCGCACCGTAGCGTTGTCCACCGCAGTCCGTGGGCCGCCACCGGCATTCGGGTGAATCATGTCGTAGAGCTTCGCCACCACCAGATTCTCGTCGCCGATCATCGGATAGTTGACCGCATGCCCCTGGGTCTCCTTGATGTCGCCGATCCAGGCCCGGTGGTCACTGACCGGGTCGATGCTGAGCCCGACTATCCTGGTGTTGCGTTTGTCGAACTCCGGCTTGAGCCCGGCCATATAACCGAGTTCGGTGGTACAGACAGGCGTGAAGTCCTTCGGATGCGAAAACAGGATGGCCCATTTGTCGCCGATCCACTCGTGGAAGTGGAGGGTTCCTTCGGTGCTTTCGGCGGTGAAATCCGGTGCTTCGTCGCCAATACGGATTGCCATGTTCGATCTCCTTACAGTGACTGGAAGGGTAGCTGTCAGCACACTGACGGCTGTTGCGACGGCGTTCGAGTGTCTGCGTTGAACCTGTCGGCGCGAATCAGTATAGGAGACACACCAAGACAAGGCGCAAACCAGGCTGTTCACTCTGTAAGTCCTTGAATTAGCGAATCTTGCGGCGTCATCAGCATTGAGCTGGTGACTCAGTCGACAGACCCGCCTCAATCCTCTTTTCGCGGACTCGTCCAGCAATCGCGTTGCTGCTTGACATTGCCGCAATGGCAAGGTCCAACCTTACGACAGAGAGATACTTCCGGAGGTTGGTGATGACCAACGCGCTCCCCGAAACCACCCCTGCCTTGCCCGCCGGTTCAGTCCAGCAATGGACGCTCGGCGTAGATGGCATGACCTGCGCATCCTGCGTGGCACGTGTCGAGAAGGCATTGACCCGAGTGCCCGGTGTTGCTGCCGCCAGCGTCAACTTGATCAGCGAAGCGGCCACGATTGAAGTGGATGCCGACGTCGCGCTGACGCCTCTGCTCCAGGCGATAGTGGGCGCGGGCTATCGCGTGAAGGAAGACGAACTGGACTTGGCCATCGGCGGCATGACCTGCGCCTCATGCGTCGGGCGCGTCGAAAAGGCCCTGCTGAAGGTGCCGGGTGTGCTGGCGACCACGGTGAATCTGGCCAGCGAGGCGGCCCGGGTCCGGGTGGTGTCCGGCGTGGTATCGCTGGCGGCGCTGATCCAGGCGGTAGCGGCCGCCGGCTACGAGGCTAGCGTCCCGGCTGCGAAAGTGGCTGTCTCCGCGCCGCCTCACCGCGACTGGTGGCCGGTGGCTGTGGCCGCCGCGCTGTCCTTGCCGCTGGTGGTGCAGATGCTCGCCGTGTTGTTGGGGGCGCGGTGGAGCCTGCCGGGCTGGGTGCAGCTGCTACTGGCCACGCCGGTGCAGTTCTGGCTGGGCGCGCGTTTCTATCGGGCCGGTTGGAGGGCCTTGCGCGTCGGCAGCGGCAATATGGACCTCCTGGTGGCGCTCGGCACCAGTGCGGGCTACGGGCTGTCGGTCTACCTGCTGGCGACCCATGCCGGTCCCGGTGTCCCGGATCTCTATTTCGAGGCGTCCGCGATAGTGATCACCCTGATCCTGCTCGGCAAGTGGCTGGAAGCACGCGCCAAGCGCCACACGGGAGACGCCATTCGCGCGCTGCAGGCGCTTCGGCCGGACACCGCCCGCGTGCGCCGCGATGGGGTGGAGTATGAGGTGCCGGCAAGTACGTTGATCGTCGGCGACCTGGCAGTGGTGCGGCCGGGCGAGCGGGTACCGGCGGACGGCGTGGTGCACGAAGGGCGCAGCCATCTCGACGAGTCGCTGTTGACCGGCGAGAGCCTGCCGGTGGCGAAAGGTGAAGGCGACCCGGTGACCGGCGGCGCGATCAACGGTGAGGGGCTGCTGCTGATCGTGACCACGGCGGTCGGCGCGGAAAGCACCCTGGCGCGGATCATCCGTCTGGTCGAAAACGCCCAGGCTACCAAGGCGCCGATCCAGCGCTTGGTGGATCGGGTCAGCGCCGTCTTCGTACCGGTGGTGCTGGTGATCGCGGCCATGGCCCTGTTGATCGGCTGGTGGGTGACCGGCGAGGTGGCCGGCCCGCTGATCAACGCGGTAGCGGTGCTGGTGATCGCCTGCCCCTGCGCGCTGGGCCTCGCCACGCCGACCGTGATCATGGCCGGTACCGGGGTTGGCGCGCGCCACGGCATCCTGATCAAGGATGCGCAAGCGCTGGAGATCGCACGCCGGGTGAGCGTGGTGGCCTTTGACAAGACCGGCACGCTGACACTGGGCAAACCCCAGGTGACGGCACTAGAGGCGGCGGATGGCAATCCCGTGCGCTTGCTGCAACTCGCCGCATCGGCGCAGGTCGGCAGCGAGCACCCTCTGGCGCATGCGCTACTGGACAGAGCCCAGCAAGAGGGCGCTGACTTATTACCGGCATCCAGGGTCACGGCGTTGCCGGGGCGCGGTCTGGCGGCCACGGTCGCAGGCTGTGAGTTGCGCCTGGGCAGCACGCGGTTGATGCAGGAACTCGGCGTGGACCTGTCGCCGCTCGCGGCTTGCGCGGCGACGTTGGCCCAGGCCGGCAATAGCGTGTCCTGGCTTGCCGACCTATCCGAGCAGCCACTATTGGTAGGCCTGATCGCCTTCGGCGATGCGCTGAAGCCCTCCGCACGGCAGGCGGTGGCGCGGTTGCGCGAACTGGGTATCCGCACCGTGATGATCACCGGCGACAACCGTGGCGCGGCCGCCAGCGTGGCCGCGCAGCTTGGCCTCGACGAAGTGCGCGCCGAGGTGCTGCCCGGCGACAAGGCGGCGGTGGTGCAGGCGCTGAAGGCCGATGGCGCAGTGGTGGCGATGGTCGGTGACGGCATCAACGATGCGCCGGCGCTGGCGGCAGCCGACGTCGGCATCGCCATGTCGACCGGCACCGATGTGGCCATGCACACTGCCGGCATCACCCTGATGCGCGGCGACCCGGCGCTGGTGGCGGATGCGTTGATGCTGTCCCGTCGCACCTACGGGCGGATTCTGAAGAGCCTGTTCTGGGCCTCCGTTTACAACCTGGTCGGCATTCCACTGGCCGCATTCGGTCTATTGAATCCGGTGGTGGCCGGCGCGGCGATGGCGTTGTCCAGCGTGTCGGTGGTCACTTACGCCCTGCTGCTGAAGCGTTGGCGGCCGGCACTGGGAGAGCTGGACTGACTCGGTGGCTTACCGAGGAGGAGGAATCGATGAACATTGGCGAAGCGGCAAGTGAAAGTGGTTTGTCCGCCAAGATGATCCGTTACTACGAACGCATTGACCTGATCCCGTCCTCACAACGCACGCAGGCCGGCTATCGCGTCTACCGCGAGAACGACATACAGGTTTTGCGTTTCATTCACAATGCGCGAGATCTGGGCTTCTCGGTCGCGCAGGTGCGTAGCGTGTTGGCATTATGGCGGTACCGTACGCGTCCAGACGTTGAGGTTGATGCCGTCGCCCGAAGTTACCTCGAGGCGTTGAATACGCGTATTGCTACGCTGCAGGTCATGCGCGAGGCCCTGTCTTACCTGGCCGAGCATTGCGACGACTCTGAGCGACCACCTGGGCCGATTCTGGATGATCCGGCCCCCCAATACCTATCTGAAAGGAGAACATCATGACTTGCAATAAATCCACCATGACTCGGCTGGGCATCGGTGCCGCCATTATCCTGGTGGCTGCCTATGTCTTGTTCCCGGCTTTTCAAACCTGGATCGTGGCGAACGGGCTGATCTTGCTGTTGCTGCTCTGTCCGCTGTCGATGCTGTTCATGGGCGGCATGCACAAGGATGCGCCCGCTGCCGACGACACCCAGAAGGCCAAGCGGACAGAGCGCAACCCCAACGATGAACCGTGATCTGTAACCGCTTTCATGGCCCACAAGCTGACTGAGGGCAGAGGTGCACTTCTATGCCTGCCTGCATTTGCTCGAGGCGAGGACGCGATCTCTTGGTCAGCGAACACATCCATACGGGTTCTATTTTGTGTATCGATAATTGTGTGCTTCGTTACTGGCGACTAGACTCCTCGCATGAAACGCTACCTGCGGCTTTACCTCGTTTTCCTGCTCAGTCTGGCGCTTCCCCTCAGCGGGATGGCGGGCATTCAGCTGCAGGCAGACCGATGCCCGATGAAAACTGCGGGTATGGGAAAGATGGGGCAGAACTGTTGTCACGATATGAACAGCTTTTCCAATCCTGGCAAGCCCTGCAAAACCGGCCAGGAATGCAAGACCGGCAGCGTGCTGCAAGTGTCGATCGTGAAAATCCCCGTCATACGGTCGGCCCCCCTTGTCGTTTCCTTCTTCCACGACTTCCTTCTCGCCCAAGCACCTTCAGAGGTATGGCGACCGCCCCGCGTTTGATTCCTGCATCAAACTGATCTCCACTTGCATTGGCGGGATGGTTTGCCCGTGCGTATCTGAGCGGTACGCAAAGGATTACGCACGGCGAGCGAAACGTCCCGCTTTAAGCGAAATGTACCTTCGGCCGTTGTATCGCCGTGGTGGTCTACTTTTGGCTGTGTCGAGCCTGAGTGAGCCGTCCACGGCCGAAACCCCCACATCAATTGAGGAACAAACAAATGACCACTAAAATTGCCATGACCGGTGCCGCCCTGGCTCTCGCCGCCGCTGGCCTGTTCTCCAGCATCCCGACCCCGGTCGTCGCCGAGGAAGCCCAGACGATACACTGTTACGGTATCAACGCCTGTAAAGGGAAGAACGACTGCATGACCGCGAAAAACGCCTGTAAAGGACAAGGCACCTGTAAAGGCAAAGGTTTTCTGAAGATGACCAAGGCCGAGTGCAACAACGCCGGTGGCAAGGTCGGCAATTAAGTGGGCGCGGGGCGGCCCTTGCGGGGCGCCCCGATCTCTTTGGCGAAGGAGCCCGGTATGTCTTCAGCTACTCCCTGCCTCGGCTACGGCCTGGGGCTGCGCAGCACCTACTACAGCGAGATACTCGAGCAGCACCCAACGGTGGATTGGTTCGAAATAGTCTCGGAAAACTATATGGTCGACGGCGGTAAGGCGCTCTATTACCTGGACGCCATCGGCGAGCGCTATCCACTGGTGATGCACGGCGTCTCGCTGTCCATCGGCGGCCCGCACCCGCTGGATCGCGACTACTTACAACGGCTCAAGCAGCTGGCCGAGCGGGTACAACCGGCATGGATCTCCGACCACCTGTGCTGGAGTCGCGGCAACGCTCACCAGCTGCACGACCTACTGCCGCTGCCCTACAGCGAGGAGAGTCTGCAGCATGTGGCCGCCCGCGTGCGCCAAGTGCAGGACACGCTGCAGCGCCCGTTGGTGTTGGAGAACGTATCCAGCTATGTGCGCACGGCGGATGCCGACTTCAGCGAGTGGGAGTTCCTCACTGCCCTCAGCGACCTCAGCGGCTGCGAGCTGCTGCTGGACGTCAATAACGTTTACGTCAGCGCGCGCAACCACGATTTCGACCCCTGGACCTTCATCAGCGCCCTGCCGGCCGGGCGTATCCGTCAGCTGCACCTGGCCGGGCACAGCGACTATGGGCATTACCTGATCGACACCCATGACCACCCGATCAGTGATCCGGTCTGGCAGCTCTACCAGCGCACACTGCGCCATCTGGGCCCGGTCGCCACGCTGTTGGAGCGCGACGACCACTTCCCTCCGCTGGCCGAGCTGCTCGTCGAGCTGGACAAGGCCCGCACCCTCGGTGCCGCGGCCCTCAAGGCGGAGGCCATATGCGCCTGATTGACTGGCAGCTTGAGCTCGAGGCCTTCCTGCTCGGCGATCAGCCTTTGCCTGCCGCGGCGCTGCGCGACAGCCTGCTCGGCAGCCCCGTCCTGAGCGTCGAGGAAGGCTTGGCGATCTACCACAACGCGTACCGTGCACGTCTGCTGGAAACCCTTCGCGAGGACTACCCCTCGCTGTGTCACTGGCTCGGCGACGACGAATTCGAGCGTCTGGCGAGTGCCTACCTGCGCGTCCACCCCTCGCAGCACTACAGCCTGCGCTGGCTTGGAGCGCGACTGCCAGCCTTCATCGAAGGCTACCTGGTGGCCGAGCAGAGCGCGCCCCTCGCCGAGTTGGCGCGCCTGGAATGGGCCTTCACCCTGGCCTTCGACGCGCCTGAGGGCGTGCCCCTGACCCTGGAAATCATGGCCAGCCTGCCGCCCGCCGAATGGCCCAGCCTGCAGGTACGCCTGGTGCCCAGCGTGCAGTGGCAGGTCTGCCGCTACAACAGCCTGGCGCTCTGGCGCGCGGGCAAGGCCGAAGCCGAGGCGCAAGACTTTCCAGCCAGCCTGGCGCTGGAGCAGGGAGAGGTCTGCCTGATCTGGCGCCAGGGCCTGGTCAGCCGCTACCGCAGCCTGGGCGCGGCGGAGACCAAGGCGCTGCACGGCATGGCCGTCGACGGCTGGAACTTCGGCGAGCTGTGTGTCGTACTGACCGCCTATAGCGATGCCGCGCCGCTACAGGCCGCCACTTGGCTTAAGCAGTGGATCAGCGAGGGTACGCTTGAACGTCCAGGCTCGTCTCTCTAGTTCCCACTCCTCCGGTTATGTGCCAGCGCCTAATGAGCATGCAGGCTTTCAGACGCAGAGGCCGCACAGAAACGGGCGCATCCTTATGCATGAGGAGCATCTCCGCCTGCATTCAATCGTGACACGGGCGGCCCGCTTGACTGACAAATACGCCTTAACGAGCGGTGCTTCATCATGACTGTCCTGCATGCAAGCTTCACATAACAGTAGTTGTGTGGCCCGCGACCAGCGGCTAGACTCCCCCACATGAAACGCTACCTGCGGTGCTGCCTCATTTTTCTGATTAGCCTGGTGCTTCCCCTCAGCGGGATGGCGGGCGTCCAGGCACCGACAGAACCTTGTCCGATGGAAACCATGGGCATGGCGATGATGGGGGATATGGCCCAGGACTGTTGCCACGACATGAAAAGCCCCTCCGATCATGGCAAACCCTGCAAGCCTGGCCAGGAATGCAAGAGCGGCAGCCTGCTGCAAGTGTCGTTCGTGAAGCCCGCCACCCGCTTGTCCAGCCCCGTAGTGCTTTCCTTCTCCAGCGACTTCCTGCCTGCCCAGAGCCCTTCCGGGGTGTGGCGACCGCCTCGCGCTTGATTCCTGTACCACACTGAGTCTCATCCCGCCCTGGCGGGATGGCATTTCTGCGTGCATGTCTAAGAGGCGCGCAGTTATTCATCACAGGAATCGTGAGCATGAACTCCAAGTGCTATTGCACAGGCTGGTCCCTCGTGGCCGGCCTGGTGGCAAGCGTACTGGCATTGCCGAGCGTCGCCGCCCCGCTGACACTCGATGAAGCCTTGCGGCTGGCCGAAAACAACGCCCCATCACTGACGGCCCAAGCGGCCAAACTGCAAGCCGCCAGCAGCGCCGCTATCCCCGCCGGCGAACTACCCGATCCGAAATTACTGCTGGGCGTGCAGAACTACCCCATTGGCGGTCCCGATCGCTGGCACATAAACCAGGACTTCATGACCATGCAAATGGTCGGCGTCATGCAGGAAGTGCCCAACCGCGACAAACGTAGGGCGCGCATCGAAGTGGCTGATGCGGCTGTGGACCGAGCTGCGGCTGAAGGCCGTGTGGAGCGCCTGAATGTCCGCCAGGCCACGGCATTGGCCTGGATCAGCAGTTACTCCGTCGAGCGTAAAGAGGCGCTGTTTCAGGATTTTTACCGGGAGAACCGTCTGTTGGCCGATACCGTCCGGGCACAGATCGCCGGCGGCCGTGCTCAGCCAGCCGATGCTGTCACGCCGAAACAGGAGGCGGCTCAGTTGGCGGAGCAACAGGACGAACTGATCCGCTTGCGTGCGCAAGCCCGAGCCGCGCTCAAACGCTGGATTGGTCCGGCCGCCAATGACCAACCAGTAGGCAATCTGCCGGAGTGGCCCATCGATACTTCGGGTTATACCCATAAGCTGCAACATCATCCTGCGCTGACGGCCTTCGCCCCGATGACCCGTGAAGCAGAGGCCAAGGTGCGTGAGGCGCAAGCAGAAAAACAGTCCGACTGGAGCTGGGAACTCGATTACCAGCGCCGCGGGCGGGAATTTGGCGACATGGTCAGCGTGCAATTCACCTTCGACCTGCCACTGTTCCCCGGCTCCCGACAGAACCCGAAGATCGCCGCCAAACACGCCGAACTGAATCAGTTGGAGGCCGAGCGCGAAGCCCTGACACGCGAGCATACCGAGCAACTGGAGGCGGATCTGGCCGACTACGAACGCCTGAACCGCGCTGTACGACGCAGCCAGGACAGCCTGTTGCCGCTGGCCAAGGAAAAGGTAGCGCTGAGCATGGCCAGCTACCGCGCCGGTAAAAGCGACCTAGCCCCTGTCATCGCTGCCCGACGTGAACTCATCGAGGCTCGCCTCAAACAAATTGACTTCGAAGAGCAGCGAGCACTGACCAGCGCGCGTCTGTATTTCACTTATGGGGAAACCAGCCAATGAGCACTCGAATCTGGAAAGGGGCTTTGTTGACCGGTTTGTCGATCGCCCTAGGGGTGGTCGGCGGTTACTGGTTCGCTCAGCAACGCATGAACGCAATGCCTGACGGGGCCGCCGAACAGAGTCCAAAAACGCAAGACGAACGCAAGGTACTGTATTGGTACGATCCGATGGTCCCGCAGCAGAAGTTCGATAAACCAGGTAAATCGCCCTTCATGGATATGGAGTTGGTGCCCCGATACGCTGATTCCGCGGCAGACGGTGCAGACGGTGCAGCCATCAGTATCGACCCCAGCCTGACCCAGAATCTCGGCCTGCGTCTGGCAACCGTCACTCGTGGAGTCCTCGCCTCCAGCCTGGACGTGGTCGGCGTGCTGGCGTTCAACGAGCGGGATGTCGCCGTGATCCAGGCGCGTACCGCCGGCTTTGTGGAGCGGGTGTATGCCCGTGCGCCAGGCGATGTGCTCAAAGCCAATGCGCCATTGGCTGACCTGTTAGTACCTGAATGGGCTGCCGCCCAGGAAGAATTCCTCGCACTGAAGCGTAACGGCGATGCTGACTTGCTGGCGGCGGCACGCCAACGGCTGCGCCTCACGGGGATGCCCGCGTCATTGATTACTCAGGTAGAACGCAGCAGCAAGAGCCAGCCAACCCTGACCCTCATCAGCCCCATTGGCGGTGTGCTGCAACAGCTGGATGTCCGTGTGGGAATGACCGTGGCGGCCGGCGAGACTTTGGCCCGAGTCAATGGCTTGAGTAGCGTGTGGCTGGCCGTGGCCGTTCCAGAGTCGGAGGCTGGATCGATCGTCGTCGGTCAAACGGTCGAAGCACGTCTGCCAGCCTTCCCTGGGACTGTGCTCAACGGCACGGTCAGCGCGATTCTTCCCGAAACCAATCCGGACAGCCGCACCATTCGTGTACGCGTCGAACTGCCCAACCCTGACGGGCGCCTCAGACCCGGATTGACGGCGCAGGTGCGCCTGAATCGTTCGACTGAGCAAAGCGTGTTGTGGGTACCGAGCGAGGCACTCATTCGCACCGGCCGACGCACGCTGGTGATGCTTGCCGAAGACGGGGGTCGCTATCGACCGGTAGAGGTGCAACTTGGGCAGGAAAACGATGGCAAGACGGCGATACTGAAAGGTCTGGAAGAAGGGCAGCAGGTGGTCAGCTCTGGACAGTTCCTGCTCGACTCCGAGGCCAGCCTCAAGGGCATCATCGCCAGCACGCTGGAAACATCACCACCTGCCGCCACAGCCTCCGCCTCCGCCTTGCATGAGGCAGAGGGGCAAATCGTCGAGATCAATAGTAAAGACGTGACGCTCGCCCATGGTCCCTTCAAGACATTGGGTATGCCAGGCATGACCATGACCTTTCCGTTAGCCGACCCTACGCTGATGCAAGGGCTCAAGTCGGGCGACAAGGTTCGTGTATCAGCCAGTCAAACCGATGATGGTTTGCGGGTTGAACGCCTGGAAAAACAAGGGGGCCAGCCATGATCGCGGCCCTTATCCGCTGGTCAGTGGCCAACCGCTTCCTGGTGCTGCTGGCCACGCTGTTCGTTACGGTCTGGGGTGTCTGGTCGGTGCAGAGCACGCCGATCGATGCACTGCCGGACCTCTCCGATGTCCAGGTGATCATCCGCACCCCGTATCCGGGACAAGCGCCGCAGATCGTCGAGAACCAGGTGACCTATCCGTTGGCCACCACCATGCTCTCGGTGCCGGGGGCCAAAACCGTGCGCGGCTATTCCTTTTTCGGCGACAGCTTCGTGTACGTGCTGTTCGAAGACGGTACCGATTTGTACTGGGCCCGCTCGCGGGTGCTGGAGTATTTGAGTCAGGTCCAAAGCCGCCTGCCGGCTTCCGCCAAACCGGCCTTGGGGCCAGACGCCACGGGCGTGGGCTGGATCTATCAGTACGCACTGGTGGACCGCAGTGGCGGACACGACCTGGCGCAACTGCGCGCCTTGCAGGACTGGTTCCTCAAGTTCGAACTCAAGACCCTGGCGAACGTTGCGGAAGTGGCCACCGTCGGCGGCATGGTCAAGCAGTATCAGGTGCAGCTCGATCCACTCAAGCTGGCCAGCCTGGGTATCACTCAGGCTGAGGTGACCGAGGCTATCGGCAAGGCCAATCAGGAAACCGGTGGCGCCGTGCTGGAGCTGGCGGAGACCGAGTTCATGGTCCGCGCCTCCGGTTACCTGAAGACGCTGAATGACTTTCGGGCGATTCCACTCAAGCTCGGCTCCGGCGGAGTGCCAGTGACTCTCGGTGATGTGGCGACGATCCAGTTGGGGCCAGAGATGCGTCGCGGCATCACCGAACTCGACGGCGAAGGCGAGACCGTCGGCGGCGTGGTGATTCTGCGCAGCGGCAAGAACGCTCGCGAAACCATTGCCGCGGTCAAGGCCAAACTCGACGACTTGAAAAGCAGTCTGCCGGCCGGGGTAGAAATCGTCACCACCTATGACCGCAGCAAACTGATCGACCGTGCCGTGGAAAACCTCAGCCACAAGCTGTTCGAGGAGTTCATCGTCGTCGCGCTGGTCTGCGCGATCTTCCTTTGGCATCTGCGCTCATCCCTGGTGGCCATTATCTCCCTGCCGGTGGGGATACTGATTGCTTTCATCGTTATGCGTTACCAAGGGATCAACGCCAACATCATGTCCCTGGGCGGGATCGCTATCGCCATCGGCGCCATGGTCGACGCCGCCGTGGTAATGATCGAGAACGCTCACAAAAAGGTCGAGGCCTGGCACGCGGCCCATCCCGGCGAAGAGCTTAAGGGCGAACATCACTGGCATGTGATGACCGAAGCGGCGACCGAGGTGGGGCCTGCGCTGTTCTTCTGCCTGCTGATTATCACCCTGTCGTTCATTCCGGTGTTCACCCTGGAGGCGCAAGAGGGCCGTCTGTTCGGCCCACTGGCCTTCACCAAGACCTATGCCATGGCGGCGGCGGCCGGACTGTCGGTGACCCTGGTGCCGGTGTTGATGGGTTACTGGATTCGCGGACGGATTCCCAAGGAGGAACAGAACCCGTTGAACCGTTGGTTGATCAGGATCTATCAACCGGCCCTGGATGCGGTATTACGTCGTCCCAAAATCACCCTGCTGGTCGCGCTACTGGTCTTTCTCAGCGCGCTATGGCCGCTCTCTCGCTTGGGTGGCGAGTTCCTCCCAGCCCTGGACGAGGGCGATCTGCTTTATATGCCTTCGGCTCTGCCGGGGTTGTCGGCGCAGAAAGCGGCGCAGCTGCTGCAACAGACTGACCGCTTGATCAAGACGGTACCCGAAGTCGAACACGTGTTCGGTAAGGCTGGCCGCGCCGAAACCGCCACCGATCCTGCACCGCTGGAGATGTTCGAGACCACCATTCAATTCAAGCCACGTGAGCAGTGGCGCCCAGGAATGACCCAGGAAAAGCTGGTGGAAGAACTGGATCGAGTGGTACGAGTCCCGGGGTTGACCAACATCTGGATACCGCCAATCCGCAACCGCATCGACATGCTCGCCACCGGGATCAAGAGCCCGATCGGGGTGAAAATTGCCGGCAGCAACCTGACGGAGATCGATGCGGCTACCCAAGCGGTCGAGCGTGTGGCCAAGGACGTGCCTGGGGTCAGTTCGGCCCTGGCCGAACGATTGACTGGTGGGCGCTATATCGAGGTGGATATCGACCGTAAAGCTGCCGCTCGCTACGGATTGAATATCGCCGATGTGCAGTCGATCGTGGCCGGGGCTATCGGCGGTGAAAACGTCGGCGAAACGATTGAAGGGCTCGCGCGCTTCCCGATCAACGTGCGGTATCCCCGTGAGTGGCGTGACTCGCTCGGCGCCCTGGAGCAACTGCCGATCTACACCCCGCTGGGGAGCCAGATCACCCTTGGCACGGTGGCGAAGGTCAAGGTCAGCGACGGTCCGCCTATGCTCAAGAGCGAGAACGCCCGGCCTTCCGGCTGGGTGTACATCGACGTGCGGGGTCGGGACATTGCCTCGGTGGTCGCCGATCTGCGTCGGGTCGTCAGTGAGCAGGTCAAGTTGCAGCCCGGCATGAGTTTGAGCTACTCGGGGCAGTTCGAATTTCTCGAAAGGGCCAACGCACGACTCAAGCTGGTGGTGCCGGCCACGCTGCTGATCATCTTCGTGCTGCTCTACCTGACCTTTGCCCGTTTCGACGAGGCCTTGCTGATTATGGCGACGTTGCCGTTCGCCCTGACGGGCGGGGCGTGGTTCCTCTATCTGCTGGGGTTCAACCTGTCGGTGGCTACCGGTGTCGGCTTCATCGCATTGGCCGGGGTGTCCGCCGAATTTGGCGTGATCATGCTGCTCTACCTGAAGAACGCCTGGACCGAACGTGAAGACCTCGGTGATAACACTGAGCGTGGGTTGATCGCCGCGATTCGTGAAGGCGCGGTGCAGCGGGTTCGCCCCAAGGCCATGACCGTGGCCGTCATCATTGCCGGCTTGTTGCCGATCCTCTGGGGCAGCGGCACCGGTAGCGAAGTGATGAGCCGCATCGCCGCACCCATGGTCGGCGGCATGGTCACCGCGCCCTTGTTGTCCCTGTTCGTCATTCCAGCGGCCTACCGCTTGATGCGCCGCCGGCACCTCCCCGTTGTATCCACCAACCCTCAAGGAAAAGTCGTATGAAACTGACCCTGATCGCCGTTGCAAGCACCGTTGTCGCATTGTCCCTTTCTGCTCAGGCAGAGGACATGCCGGGTATGAAAATGGACGATATGCCCATGGACAGCACACAGATGAAGCAGGAGATGAAGCAGACTCCAGTGGCCAAAGCCGAGGGTACGATCAAGGCCGTCGATACCGCGAAACACACGGTGACTATCGCCCATGGCGCGGTTCCGGCCATGCAGTGGCCTGCCATGACCATGGCATTCAACGCAACAGCCAAGCAACAGGCAGGCCTGAAGGTTGGGGATCGAGTAGCGTTTGAGTTTCGCGCCGAGGGAATGGCAGCCACCGTCGTGTCGATCAAGACTCTGAAGTAACAATGGAATGGCTGGCCGGTTCGACATTCACAAGCTGATACCGGACCAGCCATCCGCCATTCATCGGCGCATTGGCTCGCGAAAGTCTTGCAGCCAAGCTGTGTAATGAAGAGTTGATTGCTCCACCGTCCTCTTGTTTTGCTCCTTTGGTTTGGAGGATGGTTTTAGGCGCCTGAGTTAGGCGCCTTTTTTTGGTGCGCCAGGCATGGCGCGTTGCGCGTAAGCGCAACCAGCTTGGCTGTGGTGGCCACGCTGGTGACTTGGAGGTGAAAGTCCTCTACACACCCGGCGAGGGGAAGTGTTAGCCGAAGGCAAGGGTGTCGCAGGCGACTGCGAATCTGAAGGAAGCCCTAGGTGTAACGGCTCGCGTTTGAAAACAGCCGCTTCACTGCGAGCGAGCTTGTATTCAGCGGCATCGGCTTGCATTCAATCTCAATGGGCTCACGCTTTTGCAACTAACCAGAGCCACTCTCCAGAGGCATCGTGCCGTGTCTGGTTGCGGCCGCACTGCAAGAGAATCCGTTAGCCTTTACTTGTACGGTCTCGCCCAAAGGGTTTGGCGAACTGTCCAAGGTAGTCTTTTGGATAGTCCTTTTCATGCAATCCGACCTCGGCATCACCCAGCTTCCCCGCACCGTCGTAGAACGTGCCAAACAGTCGATCCCACACCATCATAAATTCACCAAAGTTGACCTGGGCATCTTCAAAATCGCGCTTGTGATGCCAACGATGAATTTCAGCAATCCCGATGATGTGACGCAGCCATCCCAGCCGGTAGTCCAGGTTCGAATGTTGGAAGGCCAAGTGCACGGTCAGAATGCCAAACCAGGTGGCGACCATTGCTGACGGCGCGCCAGATGCAACCAGTACCACCAGCCCGGGACCGGCCATGAGCGCGGCGTGCAGGGGATGTCGGCGCTCTCCGTTGATCCAGTACAGCCGCTCGGCGCTGTGATGAATCATGTGGAAACGCCACAGCCAGCGCACTCGGTGACTAATTCGATGCATGGAATACAGGCCCAGATCGAGCACGGCGGCAACCAGGAACAACTGCAGCCACAGTGGACTCTCGATCGGAAAGAGTCGAACCGAGGCCGGCACCGCATCGCCAAGCCTGGCCAGAATTTCAGCGGTGAGTTGAATGACAGAAAGGTTCACCAGCAGGTGCAGCAGGTCGGTCGCGGTGTCTTGATGTCCTCAAGCCAGGCTTTGCGAAAAGGCTGGATGCGCTCCAAGCCAGCAATGAGTAGCAGCCCCGCCGCGGCGACTATGGGTGTGGTGGGCCAATACGGCACTCCCGCATACAGCGCCCAGATCATGAAGGCTGCACAGCAGCCAAACACAAGTGGATAGCTCAGCCACCGTATGGCGAATCGCAGGGAAATAGGCATCGCTCAGCTCCTGAATAGGGAGCCATTACTGTATATGGGGAGGCCCGTTTTCGACTTGAACGAAAGAGCTACGACTCCTGAAGATCGACTTCAGCCAAGGCAGAGGAAGGATCAATACCCAGCAGCGTCCGGAATGTCCGGGAGAAATGCGCCGAGTCAGAAAAGCCCGCCTCATGAGCCGCTTCGGTCAGCCGTACTCCTTTGGCCAAGTGCTGGAGGGCCTGCGTGAGGCGTAGCCATTTCGCATAGCTGCGCAGTGGCAGGCCGGTCTGTTCCACGAACCAATGGGAAAAGCGTGTGGGGGACAAATGCACCAACGCGGCCATTTCGTCGCGTCCCATTTGACCTCTACGCAGCGCCTCTACCACCTTGGTCAATCGAGGATCTGGGGGCGGTGGATCGGGAAGCCGTAGCGCCTGGCGCACCCCCGCCCTAACCTGGAGAGCGGTATGCCCTGTCTCGCGCAGCGCGTCGAGAATCGGTGCGATGTCCCCCGGCGTGATCTCGATCACCCTCGCTTTTTCAGTACCCCGTAAAGCACGCGCTTCATCGGATAGCGCATCCACATAGATCGACAGAATTCGACTTGCGTTGAGCCGGTGTTTCAAGCCGGCCGGAATGAAGATGGCTGATCCTGTTTGAATGCCCAACGGGGTTTCAACCGATACCGGTGAATCGAGGCCCACTGAAATCTGATGCGCCTGATGGTGGTGCCAGTCCTGGTGGCCGGCACGGCCATGAAAGACTCCGATGCCGGGCCCGACCCATGCATGGCCTGCCCAGCGCACCGTGTCCGTTGAAGACGAGCTTTTCATTCTCTGGCTCGGCCGGCTTCCGCATTCGGGCTCAGCAAACTGCTCAGGATCAACATGGCGGTGCCACCGACGATACCAATATCCGCCAGGTTAAACGCAGGCCAATGCCAGGACTGCCAGTAGAAATCCAGGTAGTCGATTACATGGCCTCGAAATGCGCGATCGATCAGATTCCCAACTGCCCCGCCCAAGATGAGGCTATAGCCCAGGGCTTCGCTGTTGGCTCTGGGTTTACGCAATATCAGAGCCAGCACCATCGAAACGATCAAGGCGATGACGATGAAAAAGTAACGCTGCCAACCACCCGCGTCAGCCAGGAAGCTGAACGCTGCACCGGTATTCCAGAAATGAACCAGATTGAAGAACGGGGCGAGAGGAATTACGGTGCCAACCGGGAGCGAGCCCTCAATTGCACTCTTGAACGCTTGGTCGGCCGAGGCAATGCCCAGCGATAGCGTCCACCAAAGCCATGGAGCAATAAAGTGTGCCATTCCAAGAGGCGACTTCATGGTTCCTCTCCTTCAAGAAGTCGCTGCAACTCCTGTGAGAGGGGCATTGGCGCGAAAGCACTGACACTAGCGCGCCCGGTGTTACCGAGCGGTACCCAGATCTTTGAGAACAGCAGGGCCGCCATGATCCGCGGTGTTTGGCTGAGCACCTCCCGAAAGTCGCGTAACTGCCAGCCAGCCCTCAGCATCAGCCAATGGCTCTGAGCATGAAGAACAGGCAGTCGCTGGCTCAAGATGTGGACTCGTTCCAGCCAAGGGAAAGCCTCGGTTGGCTCCTCTTCATCGAGTGCTTTCCTTGCCCGAAAGAAGGCCTCATCGATGGCAATGCGGAGGGTGGTATTCATCTGGATCTCACTTGCGCCACAGATGGGCCGAGTGAACACCCTATAGCCGCTACAGGGTCAAGCGCTATGGATTGGGGCGAAGTGAAAAATGACGTTAAGCCGTGAGTTACGAATGAGGTTTGCCGCCCTCCAAACCCGAAAGTATTCCGCAGTCCAGGCTTTGCCGCTCATTATCGCAACAGCCACGCAACGTCACCATCTGGTTTTCGAGGGCGTGCAGGGATGCGATCTGAGTCCTTACCTGGACGATATGTCTATCAAGGAGCGCATTGATCGCCGTGCAGGGTTGCTGCGGCTGTTCCTGATAGCTCTGCAAAACACCAATTTCTTCCAGTGACATGCCAAAAGAGCGGCATCGGCGAATGAACAGCAGTTTTTCCGCATGGTCTGCTTTATAGGTTCGGTAGCCGTTGTCCTGGCGATTAGGAGGGGGAAGCAGTCCCTGGCGTTCATAAAAACGGATCGTCTGAATGTCCACCCCCGCCAGCTGTGCAAGTTGGCCAATGCGCATTATCTGCCCCTTGGTAAAAAAGCCAGTATATCCACGCTTGACCCTATACCTGCTATATGGTTTTCAATCAGCAGAATCAAGTCCAATAGGAGCAACGGATCATGAGTTCTTGTGAGAAATCCTGTGGCTGTGGCCCAGTGTCGGCAACCACTGAAGCGGCAACCGCGTCGTCGAATGAAGGAACATGGGTCAGCAGTTTTTCTGTGCCCAAGATGGATTGTCCGTCAGAAGAACGGATGATTCGGCTCGTATTGAATGGCTTGCCTGAGCTCAATTCATTGTCCTTTGATCTGACCAGCAGGCAGGTACGCGCTTTCCATGACGGACCTGTTGATCTGATCACTACAAAACTGGAGTCACTTGGCCTGGGCGCAACGTTACTGGGCACTCAATCGGCCAGTCAGGAAGCAGCCTCGGCCAATAGTGCCAGTGAAGAGCTGACTGCTTCCAAGGAGGCAAGCACGCTCAAAATCCTACTCGGTATCAATGCTGCGATGTTTGTCATCGAGATGGGCGCAGGTTTGATCGCCCAATCGGCTGGCCTAGTGGCCGACTCACTGGACATGTTTGCTGATGCTGCCGTCTATGGCCTGGCTCTCTATGCAGTCGGCCGGAGTGCACGGCTGCAGGTTCGCGCTGCGCACCTGGCGGGTTTCTTTCAGATCGTGTTGGCTCTGGGTGTACTCGTGGAAGTGGCGAGACGCTTTCTCTACGGCAGCGAACCTGAGTCGATGCTGATGATGGGGATTGGCGCAGTCGCACTGGTTGCCAACGTCAGCTGTCTCTTGATGATCTATGGCCACCGCGAAGGTGGTGCACACATGAAAGCGAGTTGGATTTTTTCGGCCAACGATGTGCTCGCGAATATTGGCGTCATCGCAGCAGGTGCATTGGTTGCGTGGACAGGTTCTTCCTACCCAGATTTGGTGATTGGTACGGTGGTTGGCCTCATCGTACTGAATGGCGCGCGCCGAATCCTGGCATTGAAAGCCTGACCAACCGGATCGGCAGCCGGGTAACTGCTGCCAAGCGGCTCGTCCGCGATAGACGCTTAACCTTGATCTGACCGTGGGCCATTTTGATGGTCACTGCGGTCAGATCAACCTCAGCGTTTCAGATAGTTGTGTATAACGACGTGCATCTGCCTTCAAAACGAAGAAACCGACACATAGGACATAGGCTTCAGTATGGCAGCCTTGTCCCGCTCTGGAGCGGGACAAGGCAAAGTGCTTACTATTCCGGATGAGGGGAGAATAGTGCGCGGGAAAAACCACGCCAGTCCTGCCGACGCGGAAAGAACATCGGCAGGCGCTGCCGATAGGTCAGATACGCTTCGCCGAAGCGCGCGGCCAACGCCGATTCTTCCCGCCTGGCCAGGCGAACATAGGCGTAGATGATCACGGGAAACAACAGCAGCGTAATGAGGGTCGGCCAGTGAATGATCTGACCGAAAACAGCCAGCATGATCCCGGTGTATTGCGGGTGTCGGATCAGACCATAGACTCCCTGTGTGGCCAGTCGGCCTTCCAGACTGGCGCGATAGACCTGGACCCAGCCGCGGATCAATAGCACCAGACCAATGACGATAAATACTCCGCCCAACAGCATTTCCAGCATGGCCCCGGTGCTGCCATAGCCCAGCAGGGTGGCCCAGAGATGGCCGGAGAAGCCCGTCAGCGGAAGATCAATGCCCAGAAAACCAGGCAGCAGATAAATAGTCAGCGGGAAGCCATACATCTCGGCGTATAACGCGATGATGAACGCTTGCACCAAGCCGGCGCCCATCCACTCACGCCAACTGCGTGGGGCGACGAAGCGATAGAGAAGCCAGGATGCGATCAGCACAGTGATGAGCACCCAACTCCAGTGTCCATAGTGCATGGCAAAGTTGGTCATGGTCAGGCTCCTTCTAGATCAGCAGAGGATCGGCATGCAGCGCCGACACCTGGAGCCAACATGGGAGCATCTGAGTAGCGACACTGCTAGTGCGGCAACCGCTACCCAGTGCTTATTTCTTATACCCCTCTACCTGAGGGGTACAGAGACTGGCGACAAGAGATCTGACCTCTATTGCGCCTTACTGTCGCCTTGAGGTGCCTTATCTGGTCGCGGTAGGGATGGCAGTTACCTGCCACCCCCCGCACAGATCCGTACGTGCAGAACTACCGCATACGGCTCCTGCCTCGGGTGTGTGACGCGAAGCGATCCTCAGGGTAAGGATGTGCATTTCTGGGTCTAGGTATGTAGAGGTCAGCAAGGCGTCCGTAGCGTGACCATTGAAGCCGATAACGCTGGCTGCGACGTTTGAGGGCTTGCCGCCATAGGCGACATACCGCCGAACGAAAACCACCAAGACGTATCAGGTTTCCCGGCACTGCGTGGTAATTGAAGTAGCCCCTGACCACCCGAGTAAGCCATTGCCCTTGAGCCCGGATGGGCTCATGACGTCGGCGCTTCAGCTCATCCCGAATAGCCAGCAGCGTCGCACGCATTCGCTTCTTGCCCGTCAGTCGCAGTATTTGAAAGCCACCGCTTCTGTTGGTACTACAACAGTGCGTGAAGCCCAGGAAGTCGAATGTCTCCGGTTTACCTAAGCCTCGCTTCCTACGATGTCTCGCAGCAAAACGACCAAACTCAATCAGTCGTGTTTTCGAGGCATTGAGGGACAATCCGACAGGTTCAGCGGGGGAAGCAGCATCTTGAGTAATGCGGCTCTGCGTTCAGGTGAATAGTACGGCACGACCAGTCTCTTTCCGCCCCCGATTTGCTTTTTTAGGAAAAACCGGAGAGGCGACAACTATCCTGACACCGGGGGGGGCAGGTAACTGCCATCCCTACCGCGACCTTTTGGCGTGCCTTTTGTCGCCAATAGTCAGTGCACGTCGCCGATAATATGCACTCTTTAAAATACGAAGCTAACCTCAAATATGAAGGTGAATTGAGTGCTGCCAAGCGTGATTTGCAGACATTCAACAGCGCCTGTGGCTACTCCAACCGAGTGGGGCGCCGTCGAAATATTGATCGGGATGTAGGTGACATCAATCCCGATCCAACGACAGCCGCTTCGTAAGCGTCCGGGCATCCCGTCTTGCGCAATTAAGCCGGCTGCCAACGATCCGGTAACAACTCCCCAATCTCACTCGCCCGCTGCGTCGGCAGGCGAGTAAGAACATCCTTCAGATAGGCATACACATCATGCCCGTTGAGTTTGGCCGATTGGATCAGACTCATCAGCGCGGCCGCTCGCTGGCCGCTGCGTAACGACCCGGCAAACAACCAGTTCTTGCGTCCGAGCGCCCATGGCCGGATCTGATTTTCGATGTGATTGTTGTCTATGGGCACCGCGCCGTCGTCCAGATACCGACTCAACGCTGCCCAGCGTTTGAGGCTGTAATCCAAGGCTCTGGTAATTCCCAAACCTTCATGCACAAGCTCGCGCTGGGCGATCATCCAGGCATGAAATGCGTCCATCAGGGGCGCCGATTTTTCCTGACGTATTCGTCGCCGGATATTCGGTTCCAAATCCCTCACTTCGCGTTCAACTTCATATAAAGCCGCGATGTACCGCAGTGCTTGCTCGGCAAGCACGCTTTTGCCGGTGATGTGCAGGTCGTAAAACTTGCGTCGGGCGTGGGCCATGCAGCCGATTTCGGTGACGCCGAGCGCGAAGCTGGCTTTGTAACCGCCATAATCGTCGCAGACCAACTTGCCTTTCCAGTCGCCCAGGAAGTTGCGGGCATGCTCGCCTGATCGACCTGGGCTGAAGTCGTACACCACCGCGCTGATCGGGGCGGTGGTCGTCGTGGCGTAGCCCCATATGTAAGCTCGATGGGTTTTCTTCTCGCCCGGCGCCAGCATCTGCACCGGCGTTTCATCGACGTGCACCACGTTGTGCTCAAGCACCACTTCGCGCAGGGCATCGACCAGTGGCTGCAATTGCACACCGCAAACGCCGACCCAACTGGCCAGCGTTGAACGGGGAATCGCGAAACCGGCGCGCCCGAAGATTTGCTCCTGGCGATACAGCGGCAAATGATCGGCGTATTTCGCAACCATCACCTGGGCAAGCAGCCCGGCAGTCGGGATGCCTTTGTCGATCACCTGCGCCGGCACCGGGGCCTGGATCAAGGTTTCGCAGTCATCGCAGACCCATTTGCCACGGATGTGCCGCTCGACACTGAACACGCCCGGTGTGTAGTCGAGTTTTTCGCTGACGTCTTCACCGATGCGCTTGAGTGCGCAGCCACATGGGCATTGGGTGTTTTCCGGCTCGTGATGAATCAGCGTGCGCGGAAACTCGGCAGGCAAGGCGGTACGTTTGGGTTGCTGACGGACTGGCGAATGCGCAGGCTTTGGCGCCAAGACTTCAAGCTCGGCTTCGATGGCGGCCAGGTCGGTTTCAATCAGATCGTCAAGCAGGCTTGCTTGGTCGGGACTGAACGACTCGGATCGCTTGGCGAAGCGGTGGCGTTTGAGCAGGGCGATTTCGTGGGTGAGTTGCTGATTGCGGGTTTTGTGGTGCAGCACTTCTTTGTCGAGGCTAGCCAGCCGCGTATCCAAGTGCTCAACATGCCGAAGCAACTGCGCAGCGAGGCTGCGCAGTTGTTCGGTGTCGAGCTGGTCGAGAGGAGGAGTAAGCGTCATGGCGATGACTGTGCCCGATCAATTGATCGATGTATGTCAGCCATTTCTCTTAATGGGTACGGATCGCTCTGTCAGACCCAAGGCGCTGCCAGGGAAGACCGACCACCAAGGCCTGGAGCTGTTCAGCATTCAGCTCCATCCGGTCACCCTGCCGATGGCTTGGCCAGGAGAATTTTCCCTGGTGCAGACGGCGTGCTGCCAGCCACACCCCAAGGCCATCGTGCACCAAGACTTTTATGCGATTGCCTCGGCGATTGGCAAACAGATAGGCGCAGTGCGGCTGCGCCGCACCGAAGACAGCCACGACACGGGCGAGCGCTTTTTCGGTGCCGCAGCGCATGTCCATCGGTTCGGTGGCCAGCCAGATTGTGTCGATGCGGATCACTGTGTCAGCCCGCGTACAAACTGGGCACAGCCCGTGGGATCGGAAGAAGGCCATTTCACCGTGATGGTTTGCTCGCCAAAAGTCAGCTCGATGATCGCTGAGGTTTCAGCCGGCCTTTTCGGTGCGATCTTTACCGGAACGAACGCCGGCAGTGTTGCAGGTGATTTATCGCGGTAAAGCGGTATCCACTTTCGGATCACGTTGGCGTTGATGCCGTGGCTGATGGCAACACTGGATATGGAAGCACCGGGTTGCAGGCATTCCTGGACGACCTGGGCTTTGAACGACTTGGGGTAAGAGTTTCGTTGGCGCATTAAGGGCTATCGCGTCCGCTTAAAAATAGGCGGACACCATCGCCCTTAATTTGGGAGCTCGGAAGGTGTGTTGGCTGTTCGCTTACGCCGCTTCTGCTCGTTGGTGCAGTAGCCTTTGGTAAGCCACTCGTAGCTTTGGGCTTTCTGATCACCACACCTAAAGCCTAGGTGTTGGCATCTCGCAGATGCCCGTCATGGCTTTTCCTTCTTGGCTGGTGGGGCTGTCTAGTGCTCAAAGACGTGTTGATGTTGGCAGGCCCCTCCTATTAGTGGCGGAGTTGGCCTCGTCAATAACTGCACAAGCGTGTGGCTAGAGCGGCTCAACTTTTCTAGAGAAAACACCATGAAAACATTGATTGCTCTGTTCTTGGCTGTTGCTGCCAGTAGCGCTATTGCCGCTAATGATGTTCAGGCAGACCGCACGGGCGTTCCATCTGATGTGGCGAAAATCATTAGCATCACCGACACTCGCTTCGCCTGTGGGATTGTGCCAGTCGAGCTGGTTTATCAAGACTCGCTCGGTGTGCGGCGTGTCGCAACGTACATGGTGGAAGGGGGCGGGTGCCAGACAAATTAAACAGCAGCCAACCATGATGGTAAGCGTCCGGCCGACGCAGCTTTACTGACACTTTCGCTTGAGGCGATGGGGTCAGGAAGGTGTGTTCGCCGGCCCCTTACTGCGAGTTTCCCAGCACACGGCTCAAGCCTCTACAAAAGCACTAATAAGTACCCGGCGATACCTCTTTAACATTGGCGAATTGCTGGTCTCTAGGGCTACGCAGATGGTAGATGTCAAGATTGACTGCGGCGTCCGTTCCGCCCTTAGCCAGCTTTACGATGTGGCGCCTATGCCACGGCGTATCTTTGGTAACGGGCTTATGACAGACAGAACACAGGCCGTCTTGCTGCCGCCAGACGCGATACATCTTCGCTCGTCCCTTCGTCGATTTGAGCATTTTCTTGCCCCAGCGGAACTCGAAATACTCATCCCAATTGGGGTCGTGCGGATTGGCAGCGGCCTTGATCGTTGTGCCGTACGATCGGCGTATCCGATTCTTTCAGTAAGGTGTACTCCCCTTACCGTCTGCGGTTTTATCGACAGTGGAGAACACCCACCGGCGCGATCCTCGGACTTTGAAATATCTGTCCTTGACCCACGGGGCTCCTTTGCGCGGATGTCTTCTCACCGCCCAGAGCCAGAGCATTGTCCAGACTTCGCTGTCTACCTGATTGAAGACTTTCTTAGCGACCACGTGGCTATGATAGTTCGCCCACCCTCGTAAAATCGGGTTGAGCAGCCCTATCAAATTGATCTGCTTGGTCGCCTCATTAGTGCGGACTTTAACCTCCGGAGTCAACACGCTGGTGACAAACGAGTTGTGGCTTTAGAATCGTAGCGTTACGGCAACATGGACGCTTGGCTCAACGCTTACAAACTTTGCGTTTGGAGCGTAGGGCTTCAGGTAGCTGTGGAAATTATGCGGATTATTAACTCTGCACCGTGCTCATATCCATCTCCGGGCTCAAGGTTCCTAGCCAAGCGACTAGGCACACTATGACGACTGCAACGGAGAATTCAAGGGTCATACTGCGTCGTAAAGCATTGATGGCGACGGCGTGGTCTCCTTCGTCGATTGAGCGCTCTAACAGTGGACTCAAATGGAAACGATTGAGCGTCGCTAAGATAATCATCCCTGCGAAGAGTAAAACCTTCAAAAAGAGCAGCATCCCATAAGTAGTGAGCATCACTTCGTCCAGGGTAGGGCCTACAATGAAAAGGTAATTTACTATTCCAGTAATGCTTAAAATCACAACGATCAGCGCACCAGCTGATTCAAATCCAGTCAGGGCACGGGACAGAATCCGTACTTCTTGTCTGCCATTTAGAATCTTCGTGCGCAGCAGTAAAGCGAATGCGGCCAAGGCTCCCATCCAGCCGCCGGCTGCCAAAAGGTGAAAGATATCGCTAATAAAATGTATATAACGACGGCTGCCTTCGTCCATAGCACCATGTCCTGTCCACGCAAGGGTAGCGAGAGCAATAGCACCGAAGACGGTAATTGCCCATAGACTGAGGGTTGGGAAGCGCTTGTTAAGTACTACGGCGATACCTGCCAGCACCAGGGCCGCTATTCGGACCATCCAAGTAAGCCCAACGTCTGTGCCAGTAAGAACCATTTCGAAGATGTGGTGGTGAAGCTCCATAAATTCTGAAACTCCGCTCATTGCTTTCGCAAGTAACAACATAGCGGCAAGGGACAGAAGTACACCAATAACTGCTGTACCGAAAAGGAGCGACTCAAAGTTCAAGACAACGCCGGATACCCGTTCCTTTCCCCTGAGGCTATACAAACCAAAAATTGCTAATCCAAACAGCAGCATCAGGTCTAAATAAAGAGCGAAGCGAAGGGCGATGTTGATTGAGTCGCTCATGAGTCATTTCACTTTAAAAGAGAAGTTGCCTGTGATGGGGTGAGTGTCGGAAGAGACCGCCCGCCATTCGACCTTATAAGTACCGGTGGTTAGCGGAGCGGCGGGTGTGATAACCATCATTTTCGGGTCGTCGCCGCCTGCGACGCCAGCCTTAACGCCCATGGGGGAATTTGGCATACCCGGCATGTCAGTCATGATCAGTTTCGCTCCCGAGAACTGAGTCGTGAGGTTCTCCGAGAAGTGCAACTCGATCTTGGACGGCGCCGTGGAGGTCGAGCCTTCTGCAGGGGTAGAAGACACCAGTTTTGGATGCGCCTGAGCGATAGCGCTCACGAGCAAACCGGCGGTAAGTGCAACTGCAACGGTAGTAGTTTTAAAGAAGGACATGCAAGACTCCTCACAGCTTAAGCTGTTGGTTCGAGGTTTGGTGGGGGAGATCCAGTTTTTATTTTTCAATTCCGGTTAAAATCACAGGCGAATACCAAGCGTATGCCGTGTACTGATCCCAGGTCACAGATCAGGATGAACGAGTTATAGAGCTAGGACACGATGCCACATGACTGCCGACTGTTCGATTACATTTCAGTAAGCTTCGCGCGTGCTCTCTGGTCCAGAATTTGGGGGGTGCCACGTGGCCTAACTGAACCTCTGGGGTCTGTAGGTCAGGTGCATCGAGCATGTAGCCCATGCCGCGGGAGGTCTGGATCAGCTTGACTTCGAAGTCGTCATCAATTTTCGCCCTGAGCCTGCGCACCGCAACCTCGATTACGTTGGTATCGCTGTCGAAGTTCATGTTCCAAACTTGCGAGGCGATGAGCGACTTCGGCAGCACTTCGCCTCGTCGACGGAGCAGCAGCTCCAGCAGCTCCAGCAGCGCAAACTCCTTGGCCGTAAGATCTATGCGTTTGCCGGCCCGAATGGCCCTGCGTTTGAGCAGGTCAACCTCAAGATCAGCCAATTTCATATGGGTTGGTGAGGCTAAGTTATTACCGCGACGAAGCAGCCTCCTGACTCGAGCCAGCAACTCAGAAAACGCGAAGGGTTTAATGAGGTAATCATCAGCTCCGAGCTCAAGACCCTTGACTCGATCTTCGACACGGTCTCGCGCCGTCAAAAAGAGTACCGGGACGTCCTTCCCTGACAGGCGCACCTTCTGAAGCACTTCCCACCCATCGAGGCCCGGCATCATGACGTCCATAATTAGCAGGTCATACGCCTTCGCTCAGGGCATGTTAAAGGGCCACAGTGCCGTTGGTGAAACGATCAACATTGAACCCAGCCTAACTCAGGCCCTGTTGCAAATAGATACCTATTATCGGTTCGTCTTCAGCAACCAGATGTCTCATGGGGGTGGCTCTCGAAGTGATGATGGGGCTGAGTTTGCATTGAATAGGTCCCGCCAACCAGAAGCTGACAGAAATGTAATCCTGGCTTCAGCTTGATGTCAGCCAGCGTTGTCTAGAGTTGGATCATGAGCACTTTCAAGTGCTCATCCGTCTCTCCAAAGAGCATAGTTCTCAGGAGTCGGACACCATCCCTATCAAGGAGCTGCCCCATGAACTCTCTCAAAGCTCGATCCTGTGGGCTGAAGGCGCCGGAGACCGAGTGATGGAGCTCATGGAAAGTATGCGGGATAAAGCCGAAGTCGTTTTGGTTCAAGCCGAAAAAGCCCCAGCGGGCCAACACCATGTGCACATGGCAGAGCACATGAACATGCTTGGCGTCCTCGACGGAGCTCCATAACGATCATCCCGACGCATCGATGACAACTCAACAGCACCTTGACTGTATGGAAAAGCACGACAAAATCGTCGATGACGTGCTGGAACAAATGCAACGAACAACATCAAACGGCTCTATCCTGAAGGTTCTCGCACCCGATCAGATTCAAACGGCGTCGCTTCGATGCCGTGTTTATTTCAAAAACTGACAGAAATGTAGTGTTCAGGCCAGTTAACTGGCAGCTCAGCTTCCTTAGCATAACCAGTGCTACCCACTTTCACTCTGAGGTCACTATGAAAGCTAGATTTGCTATCCCGGTTTGCGCTGCAATAACTCTTTTCCTCGGTTCTACAGCCATAGCCAGCGTTGGTCACGGGAAAGATGACATTGGTCAACCTGGAGCAGCGGCCGAGGTTACCCGTACGGTTGAAGTGAAAATGGGCGATATCTCCTTCGAGCCCAAAAAAATCGATGTCAAACCTGGAGAGACGGTTCGCTTCGTCCTGCGCAACGAAGGCTCGCTGTTGCATGAATTCAACATCGGCAAAGCCCCTGCCCATGCCGCGCATCAAAAAGAGATGGCAGCTATGTTCCAGAACGGCACGCTCAGTCCTACCGGACATGGGCAAGCGATGAGCGATATGGGACACAGCATGGGGGAGATGAAGATGGTCGGGATGGAGCACAACGACCCCAACAGCGTTCTGATCGAACCAGGGACAACCAAAGAGCTTGTCTGGACCTTTTCCAAGAGCTCAGACCTGGAGTTTGCCTGCAACGTACCGGGTCACTATCAGTCGGGGATGGTGGGTCAGTTCGAAGTGAAGTAAGCGTGGCTTGATCGATATCACAGCCTCAGAGCGAGCGTTGACTACTCTCAGTCGCAGACGTCACCGCAGCTCTTGCCAGGACACTGGGGACCACATCATGACTAACCATCTGCATTCGGTTGAAAATTCGCCTTCTTCCTTCTGGAGAAGCAAAACGGGTGTCGTACTGATCATGCTAGTTGCGATCGGTGTTTTCTACGTCGTCCGGGAACACTTCAGCCATGTTTCACCTTATCTGCCCTATCTGATCCTGTTGATCTGCCCAGTGATGCATTTTTTCGGGCACGGCCACGGCGGTCACGGTCGACACGTGAGTTCGGAAACCAACAAGGACGATAAAGGAAACTAGTCATGTCTAACGCCACGAGTCACCGCGACCATGATCACGTCCATCCGGTAAAACCCCACGATGGAGGTCTACGCGATCCAGTGTGCGGCATGGCAGTTACCCCGCCGAGCACGTTCGGTGAGCTATACGAGGGGGGGGCATATCAGTTTTGCAGCCTGAAGTGCCAAGAGAAGTTTCGAGCAGAACCCCAACGTTATGCTGCGAATCTGTCTAGTACCAATCACTCTAGTCGCACTGAACCCGCGGCTGAGCCACAGCTGGGCACTGAATTCACTTGTCCCATGCACCCAGAGATACGACAGCCTGGCCCCGGCACCTGTCCTAAATGCGGAATGGCATTGGAACCTGTCATGCCAGGGCTGGAAGAGGAGGAAAACCCCGAGCTTAAGGACTTCACCCGTCGCTTTTGGTGGTCGTTGCCGTTAACCGTGATAGTGACCGTACTCGCTATGGCGGGACACTCGTTGCAACTCTTCCACGGAGCCACACAGAACTGGGTGGAGCTGGTCCTTGCAACCCCGGTGATCCTATGGGCAGGTTGGCCCTTTTTTGTAAGGGGCGTAGCGTCCATTCGTCATCACAGTCCAAATATGTGGACCTTGATAGGTCTGGGTACCGCAGCGGCCTATCTTTACAGCGTTGTCGCGACGTTGTTTCCCCAGAGATTTCCCGCCACCTTCATGCAAGACGGGCGCATCGGCGTCTACTTCGAAGCTGCCGCAGTCATCATCTCACTCACCCTGCTTGGGCAGATGCTCGAGTTAAAAGCCCGCTCGCAAACCTCTGCCGCCATTAAATCTCTTCTGGGCCTTTCACCTAAAACGGCACGCAAAATCAACGCCGATGGCCAAGAGGAAGATATCCCTCTGACGCATGTGCACAAGGGTGATCACCTCCGGGTAAGGCCGGGTGAAAAGGTGCCTGTTGATGGCTCAGTACTGGAAGGCGAAAGCGCGGTCGACGAGTCGATGCTGACCGGCGAGCCCGTGCCAGTGATGAAGAGAACTGGAGATAGCCTGATCGGAGCCACGCTCAATACCCATGGCAGTCTGGTAATGGAGGCACAGAAGGTTGGGGCCGAGACCATGCTGTCGCAAATCGTACAGATGGTTGCCCGCGCCCAACGCTCCAAAGCACCAATGCAACGCATGGCTGATGTCATTGCCGGGTACTTTGTAATGGGCGTCATCGCTATTGCGGTACTGACGCTCTTGGGCTGGGGGCTCTTTGGCCCTGAACCTAGTTGGGTTTTCGGCCTGATCAATGCGGTCGCCGTGCTGATCATTGCCTGCCCCTGTGCTCTGGGGCTCGCGACGCCAATGTCGATCATGGTTTCCACGGGTAAAGCGGCCAGCATGGGCGTGCTGTTCAGAGATGCCAGTGCCATCGAGAACCTTTGCAAGATCGACACGCTCATCGTCGATAAGACCGGTACCCTGACAGAGGGGCGTCCGGTGTTTCACAGCGTGGAGGCTACACAGAACTTCGACCCCAATGACGTTCTTCAACTCGCTGCCAGTCTCGATCAAGGCAGTGAGCACCCTCTGGCTCACGCAATCGTTGATCACGCCCGAGCTGAAAACCTTGTTTTGAGCAAGCCTGAATCGTTCGAGTCCGGGTCCGGGATTGGTGTCAGCGGTATGGTTAGCGGCAAGAAAATCCAACTGGGCAATACCGCCTTGATGGAAGACGCAGGCGTGAGTATCAGGCCCCTCCAATACCGTGCAGAGCGGTTACGACTTGAAGGTATCAGCATAATCTATGTTGCGGTCGACGGAGTACTGGCTGGGTTGCTCGCAGTGTCCGACCCGATCAAGCCAACCTCCAAAGAGGCTGTCACCAAGCTCAAGGCTGACAATGTAAAAATCATCATGGCCACTGGTGATGGTCTCACCACGGCACGAGCTGTAGCCAAGGAGATGGGCATTGAAGAAGTCCACGGTGAAGTGAAGCCTCAGGACAAGGAGCGTTTGGTCGCGGACCTTCAGCAATACGGCCGACGGGTTGCCATGGCTGGCGACGGTATCAATGATGCGCCGGCCTTGGCCCGAGCAGATGTGGGCATCGCCATGGGGACCGGGACAGACGTCGCGATGAACAGCGCGCAACTGACCCTGGTTAAAGGCGACTTGATGGGAATTCTTCGAGCGCGGGCCCTTTCTGTAGCGACGGTGAAAAACATGCGACAGAACCTGGGCTTTGCCTTTCTCTATAACTCGATGGGTATCCCGCTCGCAGCAGGTCTACTGTATCCACTGACCGGACATCTCTTATCGCCGATGGTCGCGGCCATCGCGATGAGCGTGAGTTCAGCATCCGTGGTTTTCAATGCCTTGCGGCTAAGGAACACCCGAATAGATTGAGACTTGGACACCATTTAAACGGTGCAGACAACTCTTGACCTTCCTATCGTGTCAACGTTGATGCTGTAACTGCGGCCAAAGAGGCCGATCAACATGAGAGGAATAACTATGTTCGTCTTAGACGTATCAGGCATTGGTTGCGGTAGCTGTGTTAGCAAAATTACCAAAGCCATTCAGTCGTTGGATAGCGAGGCAGCTGTTTCGGTGGATCGTGCTGCCGGCAAGGTCAACGTTGAAAGCATCGAAAGCCCAGAGCGAGTCCGCGCTTCTGTTGAAGCGTTGGGTTTTCCTTCCAAGGTCAGCGCCTGAGGCGGTGATCTGCTCCAGCGTTAACACCCTCACGCACAGACTCTCCCTGGGCTCATTTCAGATATGAGCGCAGGGCCGAGATGACCTGATCCAGGTCTTCTTGACGTTGTTCTGGAGTGACGGCTTCAGCACCCAGGTGCTCACGGATATGCCCTTCAAGCACCTCTGTCATCAATCCGTTCACCGCGCCTCTCACCGCTGCAATCTGTTGCAAAACAGCAGAACACTCTACTTCCTGCTCCAGCGCACGCTCCAGCGCCTCTGCTTGTCCCTTGATGCGTCTGACACGAGTCAGCAGTCGTTTCTTGTCGTGAATGGTATGTGGCATGCGGCGGTACCTTCTTCAAGTATCTATACTGGGGTATAGTATATTTTTGCTCATTAAGCAGGGCTGCAACCCATGTCATCTCCAGCAATCTCCGACGGTCAGGGCCACTCTCACGTTTTCGACGAGGGTAACCCCTTAGCTGAGAAAAACACCCGTCGAGCGATGATTCTAACTGCATTGATGATGGTTGCAGAGATTGCCGGTGGATGGTTCTACAACTCGATGGCACTGCTTGCTGATGGCTGGCATATGAGCTCTCATGCCTTGGCCTTGGGACTCTCTGTCCTGGCTTATGCGGCGGCAAGACGATTTTCCAATGACACCCGCTTTGCCTTCGGGACTTGGAAAATGGAAGTTCTAGGGGGTTACACCAGCGCGATCCTGCTGATCATGGTGGCGGGGTTGATGCTCTATCAATCGATTGAACGGTTGATCGCCCCCTCTGCAATTCACTACGACCAGGCGATCGCTATCGGTGTTGTGGGATTACTCGTGAATATCGCCTGCGCCTGGTTACTCAAGGATGGTCATGTCCACACACATCATGACCACGATCATGGGCATCATGACTTGAACCTGCGCTCCGCTTACATGCATGTCTTGGCGGACGCCGCTACGTCGGTGCTGGCCATTCTGGCATTGATCGGAGGTAAATTCTGGGGGGCTGCGTGGCTTGACCCAGTCATGGGCATAGTGGGTGCCGGATTGGTTGCGAGCTGGGCCTATGGTTTGATTCGTCAAACCAGCCGCGTATTGCTGGATGCGGAAATGGATTCCCCGGTCGTCGAAGAGGTTCGCGAAGTCATCGCCTCCAGTCCCATTTTCGCGCAGATTAGCGATCTTCATGTATGGCGAGTAGGTAAAGGGAAATACGCCTGCATTCTAGGCTCTGTACGTAAAGTATTGTCGCAAGCACCGCATAGCGCAGGCCAATGAGACCATCGCCGCAAAACTTGTTGCGAGCTTGTCGAAGCGCGTCACGATGCGACGGTTCTCCTTCAGCCAGCCAA
>Ga0208788_1000041_pt1 | contig 83794 bp, 77 predicted proteins | sample Wag4_2014_7_11_3_FD_187363 | JGI IMG/M metagenome (GOLD analysis project Ga0208788, IMG submission 187363) | Fresh water mixed with fracking chemicals microbial communities from Ohio, USA - Utica-2 Time Series FC 2014_7_11 (SPAdes) (version 2) ... | reverse complement strand
GGGGTGGTGAAAACGTTGGCGGGCGGGGTGTCGAAGGCGGTGAAGGACGTGCCGCCGGTGAGGGCCGGGCAATTGAACAGCAGGCTGCAGTAGCCGCATTTTTCCCACAGCGCGTGATGCTCCGCTGGCGGCGGGCAGTGTTCGGCGGTCGCTTGGGCATCGTGCTCGGCGTGGTCCATGGTCGGCATGTCCATGTCCATGTCCATCGACATGCTCATGCTCATGTCCATCGACATGGCTGCGCGCGAATTCATCGGCATCGACTGGGACACCAGTGGGCCGATGAAGATCATCAACATGGCGAACAGGCTGATCCAGCTGCCGCGTGTCAGGCTCGATGGCTGACGGCGGGGGCTGGATGACCTGGCGCTAAGCGGGCGCATGGGCGTTTCGGCTCAGTCGGTTACTGGGCGTGGACGTGCATTTGCCCGTCTTGCGGCGCCTGCTTCTGCACCGCCACTTCGACCGTCACGTCACCGGCCTTTTCGAAGTGCAGGGTCATGGGGAAGCGCTTGCCGTCGCTGAGCAGGCTGCGATCCTTCAGGTTCAACAGCATCACGTGGTAAGCCATGGGCGCAAAGGTGACTTCGCCACCGGCGGGGATCTCTACGCTCAGTACGTGCTGCATTTTCATCACGTCATTGGTCATCACATGTTCATGCAGTTGCGCCTCGCCGGAAATCGGCGAGTCGACGCTGAGCAGGCGATCGGCGGTTTTGCCTTCGTTATGAATCACGAAATAGGCCGCCACGTTCGGCGCGTTGGGCGGCAGTTCCTGCGACCATGGGTGAGCGATTTCCAGCTCGCCGAGCTTGTACTCGTGGGCATTGGCAAAGCAGGCAGGCAGCAGCAACGCGGCCACGACGATGAGTTTGTTCAACATGACGGTTCTCCAGAACGATTCAAGACGCAGATCAATTGCGAGAGGGAATCACACCAGAGGGGACGCGCGGGGGTTCAGGCTCGGCCATTGCTGGCGCGGTGTCGGGGTATTGAGCGAGGCGGGCGGCAGGCTTCGATTGCTTTCGAACTGCGCGAAATACAGCTGCGGAACATGACCCGGCAATGCCACCAGTGGCGCTGAACCGGAACAGCACCAGCAATGCTGCATGTTGGAATGATCGTCGCCTTGCGGTGCTTTCTGCTCCAGGTCGCCGATGGAAATCGCCACCATTTTGGTGCCGCTGGACGTACAGAAACTGCCCCACAACAACTGCTCGGCCGGCGATTTCGCCGACTGCGCCATCGCACCACCCATCGGCATGGCGAGCAGGTTGAACAGCACTGCGAAGCAGGCTATCCAGGCTATTGCGAGCCGTTGACGGGACATGGGGCAGTTCCGATTGGGTGGGTGATCAAGCGCGGCTATTTAGCCTGATCAATGCCGATAAGTAAAAAAGCGGCGTGCGGTGTGGTGTCGCAGCGCGGGGCTTTCATGGGTTTGATGATAGACGGGAATTGCACAGTGCCAGTAGTGCTCAAGGTTTATTCAGAATCCGCTTTTCGTAGCCGTTGGCGAAGTCGACGTTCGGCCAGGCCGCTTTCGGACGCAGGCTTCGCCAGCTGCTACAGGTTATCTGTCGGTATGGGCTGCCAGCGCTGCCAGTAGATCGTTCATCGACTCAAACTCCCGATCAACCGCCGGCAACGCCGGCCGCTTCAACACCAGCACCGGCACCCTGCGTTCGCGGGCCACTTCCAGTTTTGGTTCGGTGGCGGTGCTGCCGCTGTTTTTGCTGATCAGCACGTCGATTTGCCGACGCTCGAACAATGCGCGTTCGTCGTCGATCAGGAAGGGCCCGCGTGCGCCGATCACTTCGCAGCGTTCGTTGCCCGGGTATACGTCCAGGGCGCGCAGGGTCCAGAACTGGTCGGCGGGGATTTCATCCAGGTGCTGCAAGGGCTCGCGGCCCAGGGTGAACAGCGGTCGGTGAAAGGGTTTGAGGGCCTGGATCAGCTCGGACCAGTCGCTGACGTCGCGCCAATCGTCGCCGGGCTGTGGCTGCCATGCGGGGCGTCGCAGGGCCCAGCAGGCGATGCCGCTCAGCTGTGCGGCACGTGCGGCGTTGCGGCTGATGGCGGCGGCGTAGGGGTGGGTGGCATCGAGCAGCAGGTCGATGCGTTGGTCCTGGACGAATTGCGCCAGGCCTTCGGCACCGCCGTAGCCGCCGACCCGCACCTGGCAGGTCAGGTCGGTGGGCACCCGGCCGATGCCGGCCAGGCTGTAGATGTGTTCGGGGCCGAGGGTGCGGGCGATGGCCAGGGCTTCGGTGACGCCGCCCAGCAGCAGAATGCGTTTCATTGAAGAGCTCCGTACGGTCGGCCGTTACGCATCGAGTGGCTTGGTCAAATCCAGCACGGTGATCGGCAGGGCCTGGCGCCAGGTGTCGAAGTCACCCAGCGGTTGCGCCTGGGCGATATGAATACGCGTCAGTTCGCCGCCGTGCTGTTCGCGCCAGGCCATCAGGGCCATTTCGCTTTGCAGCGTGACCGCGTTGGCGACCAGTCGGCCACCCGGTTTCAGAGCGGCCCAGCAGGTGTCCAGCACGCCTTCTCGGGTGACGCCACCGCCGATGAAAATGGCGTCCGGAGGTTCGAGCCCGTCCAGGGCTTGCGGTGCTCGGCCGCGAATCAATTGCAGGCCGGGTACGCCAAGGGCATCGCGGTTGTGTTCGATCAGTTGTTGGCGCCCGTCATCAGACTCGATGGCCAGCGCCCGGCAACTGGGGTGGGCGCGCATCCATTCGATGCCGATCGAGCCGCTGCCGGCACCGACGTCCCACAGCAGTTCGCCGGGCGTCGGGGCCAGGCGGGCGAGGGTGATGGCGCGGACATCGCGCTTGGTCAGTTGACCGTCATGCTTGAAGGCGGTGTCCGGCAGCCCGGCCAGACGCGACAGGCGAGGTGCATTCGGTTCGGCGATGCACTCGATGGCGATCAGGTTCAGGTCGGCAATGGCTGCATCGGTCCAGTGACTGGCGATCCCGTCGATCCGCCGCTCGGCTGCACCGCCCAAGTGTTCGAGCACGGTGAGGCGGCTGGGGCCGAAGCCTCGTTCGCGCAACAGGGCTGCGATGGCGGCGGGGCTGCGGCCGTCATTGCTCAACACCAGCAAACGCTGTCCGCTGGACAACTGGGCATTGAGCGCGGCGACGGGGCGGGCCACCACCGACAGGGTGACCACGTCCTGCAACGGCCACCCCATGCGGGCGGCGGCCAGTGAGCAGGAGGACGGCGCCGGCAGGATCAGCATGTCATCGCTGGACAGCTGCCGGGCCAGGCTGGCGCCCACCCCGAAAAACATCGGGTCGCCGCTGGCCAGCACGCACACGGATTGACCACGACTGGCCAGCACCGGATCAAGGGAAAACGGGCTGGGCCACAACTGCCGGTCGCCGCGGATGCAGACCGGCAAGAGGTCAAGCTGGCGTTGCGCGCCAATGATCCGCGAGGCGTTCAGCAGCGCGTGTCGCGCATTTCTGCCGAGGCCCTTGAAGCCATCTTCGCCAATGCCTACCACTGTCAGCCAGGGGGTCATGCTGTTCCTCTTCTCTCAATCCAGGCCCGATCATCACCGCGCCGGCGTTCGCCGGTCTGGTGGGTGCGCATCATAGCCTGTTCATTGACCCGGGACTTTCCTCAGGTCGAATCGCTTCATCACGATGTCATGGCACTTCTTCTCGAGGAGCGCTCTTTTGCGTTCGAGGACGCGTTTGTCCAGTTTGAGGTAGACCCGTTGTTGAACGATTTTTGCCGCCTGATCCTGCCAGTCCAGGAACAGAAAGCTGTTTTTCCTGGCCTGCACGGCCAATTCAAGATTGAACACCGCGATTTCCAGAAAACCCTTCGCGTCGTACCGCGCCGGGATGACCTGAAAGCGTTCGCCCATCAGGCTTTCTTCATCCAGCGAGCACAGCGCCGGTTGGTCGGGTTTCAAGGCGTCGAGGGTGTCGATCATGGCGTTGGCCTGGCGGCTGTCCTGCATGCCGTGAGCGCTCTTGATCAGAAACTGCGCGACGCTGCTCGACAGGTCATAGCGGGTGCGGGTCAGGATGGCGTCCTGGAAGACCACCCAGCCGAAAAAATTCAGCGTCGAGACGTATTCGTTCAACCACGTCGCCGAGTCGGCGAAACGGCTGCCGAGCATATCGGCGGATTTTGTGGCGATTTGCGTGCAGTGAATGAAGTCGCTGTAATCCTGAGGCGAGAGTTCGCCAATGCAGGAGACAAGATTGGGGCCGGTCAGTAGTCCATTTGGCGTGTGGCTGTCCATATATTGCTTCCGAATCAGTGAGTGGGTTTGCCGGCAAAAACCTACAGGCTGCTATCCGGGGTTTAAATGCGAGCGGCCAGGCAAATTGATTCCGACTGTGAGTGGTCTTTTCGTCGTCCCGCGCCCCGGCCTTTTCATCCCGCCGGACAAAGCAGGCATAATGCTGCCCTTCATTACGTAGCGGTCGACCTGTGAGCTCTCGTCAGACATCCAACCCTTTGCGTCCTACGGGCTGTCCCGGGCTGCTGCGTATCGTCCGGGCGCTGGACGGGGGTATTTGCCGGGTCAAGCTCAGCGGAGGTGCGATCAGCGCCCCCCAGGCCATCGCGGTAGCCGATGCCGCCGAGCGCTACGCCGGTGGTGTGATCGAGGCGACCAACCGCGCCAACTTGCAGATTCGCGGCATTGGCGACCAGCAGACAGCCTTGATCGACAGCCTGCTGGCCGCCGGCCTGGGGCCACGCCATGCGGCCGGTGACGACGTGCGCAATCTGATGCTCAGCCCCGCCGCCGGAATCGACCGGCAAAGGCTGCTGGATACCCGACCACTGGCTGAACGGATTCTCGCCACGCTGCAAGGCGACGAACGCTTCCACGACCTCAGCGCCAAGTTCGCCGTGCAGCTTGACGGTGGCGAGGCCCTGGCCATGCTCGAACATCCCCATGACCTGTGGCTCTCGGCCTTTGAGCGAGAGGGTCAGCAGCGGCTGGCATTCGGTCTGGCCGGTTGCCCGACCGACAGTCCCGCAGGGTCTGTGGCGCTCGATGACGGTCATGGCCTGGTGGTGGCGGTGCTCGATCTGTTCCTGGAACTGGCGCGCCCCGAGCAAACGCGGATGCGTCATTTGCTGGCCGAGCACACACTCGAAACGGTGCTCGCGCAATTGGCCGGGCGTGTCGCCATGGAGCACGTCAGCGAATGGCAGCGCAAGCCGGACCACAATGCTTTGCACATCGGCGCTCACCCCCAGGCCGAGGCGGGCATGGCCTACGTCGGCGCGGTGCCGCCGTTGGGACGTCTGGACTCGGCAACCCTGCGGGGCGCTGCTCGACTGGCTGAGGATTTCGGCGACGGCAACTTGCGCTTCACGCCGTGGCAGAGCCTGCTGCTGCCCAATGTCCACGACGAACACTGCGCCGAAGTCATCCGGCGTCTGGAGCAACTGGGCTTGCTGTGCCACGCCGATCAGGCGCTGGCGCGGATGATCGCCTGCAGCGGTTCCAGCGGCTGTGGCAAAAGCCTGGCCGACACCAAAGGCGACGCCGTGCAATTGGCCGCGTTGCTGCAGCGTCACGGGCATGCATTGAACGTGCACTTGAGCGGCTGTCCGCGTTCCTGCGCCGCCGCGCACATCGCGCCGGCGACCCTGCTGGCCGTCGCCCCCGGTCACTACGATCTATATTTTCGCGATGCAGCCCAGGCCGGTTTCGGCACACTGCACGCACGCAACCTTACTATTGAAGCGGTCGCGGCCTTGCTCGACGCCCGCTCACGGAGCCCCTTTGATGCTTGATTACATCCGCGACGGTCAGGAGATCTATCGCAACTCCTTCGCGATCATCCGCGCCGAGGCCAACCTGGCGCGAATCCCGGCCGATCTGGAAAAACTCGCGGTGCGGGTGATCCACGCCTGCGGCATGGTCGAGGCCATTGACGGCTTGCAGTTTTCCGAAGGCGCGGGCAAGGCCGGGCGCGATGCGCTGGCGGCCGGTGCGCCGATCCTGTGCGATGCGCGGATGGTCTCCGAGGGCGTGACCCGCGCGCGCTTGCCGGCGAACAACCCGGTGATCTGCACCCTGCGCGATGACAGCGTCCCCGAGCTTGCCCGGGAGTTGGGCAACACCCGCTCCGCCGCCGCACTGGAACTGTGGCGCCCGCATCTTGAAGGCAGTGTGGTGGTGATCGGCAATGCGCCGACAGCGCTGTTCTACCTGCTGGAAATGCTCGATGCCGGCGCCCCGAAACCGGCGTTGATCCTTGGCTTCCCGGTGGGGTTCGTTGGCGCTGCCGAATCCAAGGCGATGCTCGCCGCGGACAGCCGTGGCGTGCCTTTCGTCATCATGCAGGGTCGCCTGGGCGGTAGCGCCATGGCCGCCGCCGCCGTCAATGCCCTCGCCACGGAGATCGAATGATGCAGCAACCTGGACGTTTGATCGGCCTTGGCGTGGGCCCTGGTGATCCGGAGCTGATTACGGTCAAAGCCTTGCGCCTGTTGCGCGAATCGCCGGTGGTGGCGTACTTCGTCGCCAAGGGTAAAAAAGGCAATGCCTTCGGCATCATCGAGGCGCATCTGCAGAAAGCCCAGAACCTGCTGCCGCTGGTGTACCCGGTGACCACCGAAGCCTTGCCGGCACCGCTTTCGTACGAGCAGGTGATCAGTGATTTTTACGATGGCGCTGCCGAGGATCTGGCGGCGCATCTCGATGCCGGCCGCGACGTCGCGGTGATCTGCGAGGGTGATCCGTTCTTCTACGGCTCCTACATGTACCTGCACGACCGCCTCGCCGAGCGCTATCAGGCCGAAGTGGTGCCGGGCGTGTGCTCGATGCTCGGTGGCGCGTCGGTGCTCGGAGCACCGTTGGTGTATCGCAATCAGAGCCTGTCGGTGTTGTCCGGTGTGTTGCCCCATGAGGAACTCAAACGGCGCCTGGCCGATGCCGACGCCGCGGTGATCATGAAACTGGGCCGCAACTTTCCCAAGGTTCGCCAGGTGCTGGAAGAGCTCGGCTTGGCTGAGCGTGCGCTGTACGTCGAGCGCGCGACCATGGCCAACCAGAAAATCGTGCCACTGGATCAGGTCGAGCCGATGTCTTCGCCGTATTTCTCGTTGATCATCGTTCCCGGTGAAAGGTGGCAAGGCTGATGACCCGTCCTGTTCCGGCGATTGTCATTCTCGGCAATGGCAGCCTCGCCACCGCACGCAAGATCGCGCAGCTCTACCCCGGTGCCCTGGTCCATGGCCTGGCCGGGCGGGTGGAGGGCGCGGACCGTATCTACCACGAGTTCGGTGCGACCCTGCGTGAGCTTTATCAACAGGACACGCCCATCGTTGCCCTGTGCGCGGCGGGGATCGTCATCCGCACCCTGGCGCCTCTGCTGCTGGAAAAAGGCGCCGAGCCGCCGGTGCTTGCCGTGGCCGAAGACGGCAGTGCGGTGGTGCCGTTGCTCGGTGGTCTGGGCGGCGTGAACGTGATGGCCCGGGAAATCGCCGCTGGCTTGAACGTGGCCCCCGCCATTACCACCAGCGGCGAATTGCGTTTCGGCACTTGCCTGCTCAATCCACCCAGCGGCTATGCCCTGGGCGATCTGGAGTTGGGCAAACGGTTTGTCTCCGATTTGCTGGCGGGTGAAACGGTGCGCATCGAAGGTTCGGCCCCCTGGCTGGCGCAGGCTCAGTTGCCCGAAGATACCCAGGCGCGCCTGGCGGTGCATGTCGGCCCGGGCGAGCGTGTGCCGTCGGCTCATGAACTGCTGATCTATCCGCGCAGCGTGTTGGTGGCGGTCAGCGGCGCGATTGCGGATTTGCCCCGGGCGATTCGCCAGGCGCTGCGCGACGCGGGCATCGCTGTGCAATCGCTGGCCTGTCTGCTGGCGGCCGATACCGAGATGGCCAGTCCATCTTTACGCGAAGCTGGGCTCGAGTTGGGCGTGCCATTGCGCTTCGGCAAGGCTGGAGCGTCTGCGCAGGAGTTGGCCCGCGACGCCATCGCGCACCCCGTTTGCGTTCGTGGCGACAGCAGCATTGCTGTGGCAGTCGCCGAGCAGCCGCTGGACCTGTCGCAGATCGGCCGGCCTCGCGGGCGCCTGGCGGTGGTGGGATTGGGGCCAGGCGCTGCCGAGCTGATGGTGCCGGCGGTGAAGGCCGAACTGGCGCGTGCCAACGATGTGCTGGGCTATGAAACCTACGTGCGCATGGCCGGCCCTTTTCGCGACGATCAGGTGCTGCACTGCACCGATAACCGTGAAGAAATGCAGCGGGCACGCCATGCTTTCGAACTGGCGGCTCAAGGGCGCTCGGTGGTGGTGGTGTCCTCCGGGGATCCGGGGGTGTTTGCCATGGCGGCCGCCGTGCTGGAAGCGCTGCATGAGTCCAGCGATGCCGCGTGGCACAGCGTCGATCTGCAGATGCTGCCCGGTGTTTCCGCCTCGCTGGCGACGGCTGCACAGGCGGGCGCACCCTTGGGGCATGACTTCTGCGTGCTGTCGCTGTCGGACAACCTCAAGCCGTGGTCGATCATCGAGCAGCGCCTGGACCTGGCCGCTCAAGCGGATCTTGCGCTGGCGTTCTACAACCCGATTTCCCGTTCGCGTCCGTGGCAGCTTGGGCAGGCGCTGGAGATCGTGGCCCGTCACCGTGAACCCGGGACGCCTGTGGTGCTGGGCCGCGACATCGGGCGTCCGGGGCAGACCCTGCGCGTGACCACGTTGGGTGAGTTGAGCGTCGACCAGGTGGACATGCGCACCATGGTGCTCATCGGTTCGTCGACGACGCGGGTGATCCCTCGTGCCGAGGGCAGTCCGTGGGTTTATACGCCGCGAAGTTATGGCGACAAGCTCACGCCTATCCCGTAATCAATATATAAAGCTCAAAATAAAACCAGATCTCCCAACTATTGGGTGATCTGGTTTTTTATTGCGCGTGTACATATGTTGTATTCGCTTGCCGTTGTTGGCGCTGAACAAGTTGGGTTAGGTTTGTGGTGTTCCAGGAAGGAGCGTTGGTTAATTGATATAAGGATATTAAGTATGAAAGTTTTTGAAAGTTCGATCAGTGTTTCGAAAAGCCTTGAAGTTGTCCGCTCGCGGGTGCAGAAACGCAAGGCGTCAGTATCTTCGAGTCCACGAGTTAGACCATTGGTGTCAACGGTGGCGACCAGCCCTACCAAGGAGCTGGACGCGCTGGTGCTGGGCAACACCCTGATTGGCTATGGTGACAGGATCAGCCTGGAGAACATGGCGATCATCGAGAATCTGATCACCATGTCGAAGATGGAGGCCAACTATGAAGTGCCCGGCCATTGCGATCCGAAGGCCTGGTATCACGAATTTACCAAATGCATGGAAGATCTCGGTTGTTTTGTGGCCGATAAAGGGTATTCCAAGTACAGCGCGACTGCACTTGAAGTCAAAATGGATAATGTCATGGTTGATATTGTTCAAGCCGCCGTCGAAGCGGCAAAGACTGCCATTCCCGGTGCGGCGGTATTAAGCGCGGTCACCCACTCGACATTGGATGCGCTGAAAAAAGAACCTGAAGCAATCAACGTGTTGAATCTTGAATCAAAGAGCGCGGAGGGTGTGCGTTTGTCGACGGTTCCCTGTGAGCAGTTGCCCAACGGCATTATCCTGATTGCTATCGCAGCCATCGACCATCAAGGTGGCAGCAATGACGGTGGCGTTCTGTTCGTGGACTGGAAGACCTCCTCGCTGGAGGTTTTTCACGGCAAGTCGTTCATCACCTTCAATCCTGCCCGATACCGGGAAATCAAGCAGGATGTCGAAGAGTACCTGGGCGTGCATCGCAAGGAGGTGCTGGTCAAGCGCTTCAGTCGGCGCAAATGATGGCCGCTAGGGAACCAGGTAACCCCTGACTCCGGTAAAAATGATCTGAGCCGCCAGCGCACACACGAACAACCCCATCAGCCGGCTGACAATCTGCAAGCCCTGGTCGCCCAGAATGCGCTCGATGCGGTTGGACAGGTACAGCACCACGCCGACCGTGAAGCTGGCCAGGGCGATACTGACAATGGCCATGAGCTTGTCGTCCCAATGGGGCTGGCTCACGCCCATGACCAGCAACGCACCGATGGTGCCGGGGCCGACCGTCAACGGGATGGTGAGCGGGACAATGGTCACGTCTTGCTGCACGTTGTCGGTCTGCACCGCCGACTTGCCCTGGGCCATGCCCAGCGCCGAGATGAACAGCACGCTGCCGGCGCCGATACGGAAGGCGTCCACGGTGATGCCGAAGACGCTGAAGATCACCCGGCCAAACAGATACAACAGGACACTGGAGACCAGTGTGGCGATTGCCACTTTCCAGGCCAGGCGACGTTGTTCCTTGCGCGAGTAGCCGCGGGTCAGGCTGATGAAGCAGGACAACACGAAGAACGGGCTGTAGAGCACCAGCATCTTCAGGTAAACACTGAACAACACGTGCGGCATGGTGCAGGCTCACTGGCGAGGGAAGTCGTGGGGGAGTCTATCAGGCGTCGCGGGGTCTGTCGGCTCAGGACGTGGACGTAGCCGCGCGGGCTTGCAGATCGCGCTGGGCAACCCAGTGTTCGATCAATTCGCGCAATTGCGAAAGCTCGACCGGTTTGGCCATGTGCCCGTCCATGCCGGCCTGACGCGCCCGTTCCTTATGCTCGGCGAGGATGTGCGCGGTCAATGCGACCACCGGGGTCCGGGTCCGCTGGTTGCCCACTTCCCAGGCACGCAATTGCTGCGTCGCCGAGAAGCCGTCGAGGATCGGCATTTCGCAATCCATGAGCACCAGGTCATACCGTTGGGCCTTCATGGCCTGCAGGGCTTCTTCGCCATTGCTGGCGGTGTCGGGCTGCAGGTTGAGCTTGCCCAGCATGCCGCGGATCACCTTGGTGGAGATGCTGTTGTCTTCAGCCACCAGAATGCGGAAATCGCTGGGTACCTTGACCGGCGGCATCGGGCCGGCCGGCGCTTGTTGCATCACGGCGTGGCCTTTGTTGCGCTGGTTCAACTCATCGGCCAGGGTGGTCTTGAGGGTGTAGCCGGCCACCGGTTTGGCAAGGATGCGTTTGATGCCCGAGTTGCGCGCGATGATCTTGCTCGGCGCATTGCTGATACCGGTGAGCATGATCAGCAGGATGTCGTGGTTCAGGCTCGGGTCTTCCTTGATCTTGGCAGCCAGTTGCATGCCGGTCATGCCGGGCATGTTCTGATCCAGCAGCACCGCATCGAAATAATCGCGCAGGTGCGCCTTGGTGCGCAGCAGTGCCAACGCTTCCTTGCCGGAGGCCACGGCACTGACGTTCAGGCCCCAGGCGCTGCATTGCTGCACCAGCACTTTGCGGCAGGTGTCGTTGTCATCCACCACCAATACCCGTGCACCTTGCAGCGGTCCGTCGAGGTCGGAAGTCGGGTGTTCCAGGCGATCGGGGTCCAGCGGCAGGGTCAGCCACAAGGTGGTGCCCTGGCTGGCGCCGCTCTTGATGCCGAACTCACCGTGCATCAGGCGAATCAGTTGCCGGGCGATGACCAGCCCCAGGTTGCCACCCACACGATTGGCCGAGAGGAAGTGCTTGCTGTGCAACTCGGCATGCATCAGGGCGTCGCGCTCTTCGGCCTCCATGGGCTCGCCGCTGTCCTGCACGGCAATGCGCAGGCGCGGTTTGGGGCTGCGCTCGTCGAGCGCGACGACGATCAGGATTTCGCCTTCGTCGGTCTTCTTCAGCGCATTTTCCACCAGGCTCAACAGGGTCTGGCGCAGGCGTGTCGGGTCACCGCTGATGACCCGCGGCACTTGCGGCTGGATGAAACTGATCAGCTCGACGTTTTGCTGTTCGGCCTTGGCGCGGAAGATGCTCAGGCAGTCCTCGATCAGCGCGTTGAGATCGAACTGCACATCGTCGAGTTCGATCTGGCCGGATTCGAGTTTGGAAATGTCGAGGATTTCGTTGATCAGGGTGAGCAGTTCATTGCCCGCGCTGTGGATGGTCTGGACGTAATCGCGCTGCTTGACCGAGAGCGGCGTGCCCAGCAACAACTCGGTCATGCCCAGTACGCCATTCATGGGGGTGCGGATTTCGTGACTGATCTTGGCCAGGAATTCCGCCTTGGCGTTGATCTCGGCATTGCTGGCCGCCAGGTCTCGGCTGATGCTGAAGCGATCTTCGGTGATGCGGCGCTGGCGCTCGCTCAGGGCGATGCTCATCAACAGGCCGCTGATGCAGATGAACGCCAGCAGGGTGGTGATCAGACCATGGGGTTCGGTCAGGGTCAGGCCGAGCAGGGCAGGCAGGATGATCAGCGTGCCGAGGTTGAATACCACCATGGCCGCCACGAACAGCCGCGCCGGTCGGTAGCCTTTTTGCCAGTGAAAGGCGCTGACGAACAGCATGGTCAGGCCGGCCAGGGCGACCAGGCCATAGGTGAGCAGGTTAAGCGGCAGGGTGTTGACGAAAAGCAGCAGCAGGCCGCAGATCATGATCAATAGAATCTCGCCCAGCAGCAGTTTGTTCAGCGGGTGCGTGCCCAGTGGGGCGTAGAAGCGATAGGCGAACATCAGGCCGCAAGGGGCCGTGAGCAGCAGGGCGAGATAAGCGCCCGGTGTTTGCAGGGCTTGCCAGTCAGGCAGCCAGGCCCCCGCCAGATTCAGCAACAGCACCACACTGAGCATCAGCAAGGCTTCGCAGCCGGCCAGCCAAAGGCTGCTGCGTGAGCGGGTATACGCGTAACGGATGAGGTTGTGCAGGATCAGCATGCCGATGCAGCCCAGCAGCAGACCATAGATCAGTGACTGACCCTGGTTGGCCGCGGCCATGATTGCAGGTTGCAGGCTGATATAGGGCCTCAACTGATGCTCGGAGACCAGTCGCAGGTAAACATCGAGGGGTTTGTCGGCTTGGGGCAACGGCAGCATGAAGTCGTTGCTGGACAGTGGCCGGGCAGCCTGGGGCTGTTTGTTGCCGGTGCTTGATTGCTCGATCAGCTTGTCGCCGTCCAGCACATACATGTTGAGTTGCAGCAGGTCCGGGGCGAATACCCTCAGCAATTGTTCATGCTTGCCGGGCGCAAGGCGAAAGCGCAGCCAGAGCGCACCGCCAGGTTCGGCGGCGGTGATCCGTTCGAGATCGATGGGACTGAATTGGTTGGTATAGCGGGCGGAGCGGATATCGCTCAGTTGCAGGTCACCCTGTTCGTCGAGCAATACCGCCAGGCCACTGCCTTGCCCGGCCTGGGCCGGTAGCATGCAGAGCAGGGTCAGCAGGGTGGCGGTGAAGCCTATGGCAATCCTGAGCCAGCGCACGGCGAAATCCCTTCGTAGGTTAATGCCAGAATATAACTATGCGCGGCGCCGGAATAGTCAGGCAAGGGCCCTGGGCCCTTGCCCGGCTGAATGGAAGCTTTATTCCTGATTTTCGCCACGCTCGCGGGCAATGGCGCGGTAGCCAATGTCCTTGCGATAGAAACAACCTTCCCAATCGATGCTGGCGGCCAGTTTGTATGCCTGCTGTTGAGCGGCATCGACGCTGGCACCCATGGCGGTGGCGCAAAGTACCCGACCACCGGCCGTGACCACTTGACCGTCCTTCAGTGCAGTACCGGCATGGAAGACTTTGCCTTCCAGTGCCGCCGCTGCGTCCAGGCCCTTGATGGCTGCGCCCTTGGCGTAGTCACCCGGGTACCCGCCTGCGGCCAGTACGATGCCCACGCTCGGGCGTGGATCCCATTGTGCCTCGACCTTGTCCAGCGCCTGTGCCAGCGCCGCTTCGACCAGCAACACCAGGCTCGACTGCAAACGCAGCATGACCGGTTGGGTCTCAGGGTCGCCGAAACGGCAGTTGAATTCGATGACTTTTGGGTTACCGGCCTTGTCGATCATCAGGCCCGCGTACAGGAAACCAGTGTAGACGTTACCTTCCTCGGCCATGCCGCGAACTGTCGGCCAGATCACCAGGTCCATGACGCGCTGGTGCACGTCGCTGGTGACCACCGGAGCAGGGGAGTAGGCACCCATGCCGCCGGTGTTCGGGCCGGTGTCGCCGTCGCCGACGCGCTTGTGGTCCTGGCTGGTGGCCATCGGCAGGACGTTCTTGCCGTCGACCATGACGATGAAGCTGGCTTCTTCGCCGTCCAGGAACTCTTCGATCACCACCCGCGAACCGGCGTCACCGAAGGCGTTGCCGGCCAGCATGTCACGCACGGCGTCTTCGGCTTCGGCCAGGGTCATGGCGACGATCACGCCTTTACCGGCCGCCAGGCCGTCGGCCTTGATCACGATCGGTGCGCCTTTTTCACGCAGGTAAGCCAGGGCCGGCTCGATCTCGGTGAAGTTCTGGTAGTCGGCGGTCGGGATCTTGTGGCGTGCCAGGAAATCCTTGGTGAACGCTTTCGAGCCTTCCAGCTGGGCAGCGCCAGCGGTCGGACCGAAGCAGTCCAGGCCACGGGAGCGGAACAGGTCGACGACACCGGCCACCAGCGGCACTTCCGGGCCAACGATGGTCAGGGAAACGTTCTTCTCGGCAAAGTCAGCCAATTGCTCAAGGGCCAGCACGTCGATGGCGACGTTTTCGCACTTGACTTCAATGGCGGTGCCGGCGTTGCCCGGTGCGACGAAAACCTTCTGCACGCGCGGGTCCTGAGCCACTTTCCAGGCCAGGGCGTGTTCACGGCCACCGCTGCCAATGATCAAAACATTCATTTCAAAAACCTCGGATGACGCTAATTCTGTTGAGCGCCGCTGGGGGCGCTTTTTCTGTGGGAGCTGGCCTGCCAGCGATGCAGGCAACTCGGTTTATCGGTTAAACCGAGGGGATGCTGTCGCTGGCAGGCCAGCTCCCACAGTGGATCGTCGTACTTAGTGACGGAAGTGGCGCATGCCGGTGAAGACCATGGCGATGCCAGCCTCATCAGCTGCAGCGATCACTTCGTTGTCACGCATCGAGCCACCTGGCTGGATCACCGCGGTGATGCCGGCCTTGGCCGCGTTGTCGATGCCGTCGCGGAACGGAAAGAAAGCGTCGGATGCCATCACGGCGCCCTGGACTTGCAGACCGGCGTGTTCAGCCTTGATCGCGGCGATGCGCGCCGAGTTCACGCGGCTCATCTGACCGGCGCCGACACCGATGGTCTGGCGGTTCTTGGCGTAGACGATGGCGTTGGACTTGACGTACTTGGCGACTTTCCAGGCGAAGATCAGGTCGTGGATTTCCTGCTCGGTCGGTGCGCGTTTGGTCACGACTTTCAGGTCATCGGCGCCGATCATGCCGATGTCGCGGCTTTGCACCAGCAGGCCACCGTTGACGCGCTTGTAATCCCAGGCTGCGGCGCGATCAGTCGACCACTCGCCACAGGCCAGCAGGCGCACGTTGGCTTTGGCGGCGACGATGGCGCGGGCTTCTTCGCTGACGCTCGGGGCGATGATCACTTCGACGAACTGACGCTCGACGATGGCCTTGGCGGTTTCTGCATCCAACTCACGGTTGAAGGCGATGATGCCGCCGAATGCCGATTCGGTGTCGGTGGCGTAGGCCAGGTCGTAGGCCTTGCGGATCCCGCCTTCGGCATCCGGGCTGACGGCTACGCCGCAGGGGTTGGCGTGCTTGACGATCACGCAGGCAGGCTTGACGAAGCTCTTGACGCATTCCAGCGCGGCGTCGGTGTCGGCCACGTTGTTGTACGACAGTTCCTTGCCCTGCAGTTGGGTCGCGGTGGCGATGCCGACTTCGGCAGGCTTGGCTTCCACGTAGAACGCCGCGCTCTGGTGCGGGTTCTCGCCGTAGCGCATTTCCTGGGCCTTGATGAACTGGCTGTTGAAGGTGCGCGGGAATTCGCTGCGACCTTCGGTGCTGAGGGTGTCAGCCGCCTGGTTCACGGTGCCCATGTAGTTGGCGATCATGCCGTCGTAGGCCGCGGTGTGTTCGAAGGCCTTGAGCATCAGGTCGAAACGCTGAGCGTAGGTCAGGCCGCCGGCCTTGAGGTTTTCCAGAACGTTGGCGTAGTCGCTGGCGTTAACCACGATGGCCACGTCTTTATGGTTCTTGGCTGCGGAACGGACCATGGTCGGACCGCCGATGTCGATGTTCTCGATGGCGGTCGGCAGGTCGCAGCCTGGCTTGTTGATGGTGGCTTCGAACGGGTAGAGGTTGACCGCGACCAGATCGATCGGCTTGATGCCGTGCTCGTTCATGATGGCGTCATCGATACCGCGACGACCGAGGATCCCGCCGTGAATTTTCGGATGCAGGGTTTTCACCCGGCCGTCCATCATTTCGGCAAAACCTGTGTAATCTGCGACTTCCACTGCAGCGACGCCATTGTCGCGCAGCAGCTTGAACGTTCCGCCGGTGGAGAGGATCTCGACGCCAAGAGCTTCGAGCTCCTTGGCGAATTCGAGGATCCCGGTCTTGTCGGAAACGCTGATCAAGGCGCGGCGGATCGGCAGGCGGGTAGTCTGGTCGGTCATCTCAATTTCCATCAAAAGCAAAGGAAGTCAGCAAAAAAGGCGACCGGTTTTACGCGGGCGCCTTTCTGGTTTGATTGAATGCTTACAGCAAATCGTACTGCTTGAGTTTCTTGCGCAGCGTGCCGCGGTTGAGTCCGAGCATCTCGCTGGCCTTGGTCTGGTTGCCCTTGACGTAGTTCATCACGCACTCGAGCAGGGGAGCCTCGACTTCGGAGAGCACCAGGTTGTACACATCCGTGACGGCAGCGCCCTCAAGGTGGGCGAAATAATTGTGCAGCGCTTTCTCGACACTCCCGCGAAGGGTCTGGCCTTCTTCGCTCGGGGTATTGAGGTGCTGTTTCAAATTCACGTTGTCGCTCACGGGTGTTGTTCCACTCACTAAAGTCTCGGTCATCATCGTCATGCGGCCACCCCCTCTCCGTCCCCTGTCAGGCTCTTGTAACGTTCGGCGAAGAAGCCCTGAACGTTGGCGCATTGTGCTTCCGTATCTTCCAAACGATTGAAGTGGGCGCGAAACTCCCTGGCGCCCGGCAGGGTTGCGAGATACCAGCCCACATGCTTTCGAGCAATGCGCACGCCCATCACGTCTCCATAGAAGACGTGCAGTGCAGCCAGATGCTCTAGCAGGATGCGTTCCACCTCGACCAGCTCCAGCGCCGGGAGCTTCTCGCCGGTACGCAGGAAATGATCGATCTCGCGAAAAATCCACGGCCGCCCCTGGGCGGCCCGGCCAATCAGCAGGCCATCGGCACCGGTCGCGTCGAGCACGTACCGGGCTTTTTCCGGCGAATCGATATCGCCGTTGGCAAAGACCGGCATCGACACGGCCTGCTTGATGGCAGCGATGGTGTCGTATTCGGCTTCACCGGTGTACAGGTCGGCACGGGTGCGGCCATGGACCGCCAACGCCGTAATGCCTGCCTGCTCGGCGATCTTCGCCACCGTCAGGCCATTCTTGTTGTCCCGGTCCCAGCCGGTACGGATCTTCAGGGTAACCGGCACATCGACCGCAGCCACGACGGCCTGCAGGATCTCGGTGACCAGTGCTTCATCCTTCAACAGTGCGGAGCCGGCGGCCTTGTTGCAGACCTTCTTCGCCGGACAACCCATGTTGATATCGATAATCTGTGCGCCCAGCTCGACATTGGCCCGGGCCGCATCCGCCAGCATCTGCGCGTCGCCACCGGCGATCTGTACCGAGCGGGGCTCGGGATCACCTTCGTGGATCATGCGCATCCGCGACTTGCGGGTGTTCCACAGACTCATGTCGCTGGTGACCATCTCAGAGACTACTTGCCCGGCGCCCAATCGCTTGCACAGCTGACGAAAGGGCTGGTCGGTGACGCCCGCCATCGGGGCGAGAATCAAGCCGTTATGTAATGTGTATGGACCGATGCGTACCGCCGACATAGGACTTCCCTGTTGTGGGGCCGGATCATGAGAGTTCGAAAAAGGGTGGGCATGATACCCGCTCTCGATGACTGGATAAAGGCTGAATTGAACAAAATCTGAACAGTTATTCTGTTATCGCCAGCAGTTTGGTCCGGGCGGGGTAAGTCGCAAAGCCGTCGCCGATGGGGAGTCGCACAATCGTTTCACTCGGGAGAATGAAAGCTCAGGCTGTAGTTCACCGCTTTGGAGCCTGGGTCGAGAATATCCAGTGCGATGTGGATCGGCGTTTGCGGAGGCATTTCCACCATGCCTTCGAGATCGCCGTTGAGATACTCGCCGGGCTTGAAGCGACGGCTGGCGATCAGGTGGCCGTTGAGGTCGGCAAAGCGCAATTCCAGCAGCGGGAACGGTTGGGAAAAGGGCGCTCGGTTATAGATGATGGCATCCACTACCAGGGCGCCGCTGAATTCCGGGTGGCTGCGCACCACCAGGTTGCTGCTCTTGATTTTGGCGATGTCGACCTTGGAGGGCACGGTGCAGCCGATCTGCGGGCATAGTTGCTGGAACCAGGGGCGGTATTGGTCCTGACGTGCCAGTTCGTCGAAGTGATAGGCGACGTATTGACCGACCAGGGCGCCGGCGCCCAGCAGGATCAACAGCAGCCAGAAGAATCGACGACCCCAGGGTGAACGACGCTTTTGCCAGTCCAGTTGCAGCGGGTCATCGGTCAGGTCCTGGAGCACCTCGGCGCGAACCCCGGGCTCACTGCGTTCGCGTCGCTTGCGCAGCGGCTCGATGGAAGGCAGGTCATCGGGTTCATCGATGGTCGCCGCCGACAGGCGTTCATGGTGAAGCGGGGCGTCCAGCGGATCATGCAGGCGCAGTTGCGGCGGCTGTGGTTCGTCGTCCAGGTCCACGGGTTCCAGCGATAGCGACGGTTCGGTGCGCGAGTGAATGCCGGGGGCGATATCCGCTTGCACCGGGTCCGACGTATCGAGGGTGTTGAGGGTGTCGAGACGATCAAGGTCGTCAAGATCACTGGCCGATTGCGCGCGGTCGGCCGCCGATTCGCTGAACAGGCTGCCGGACGTCCAAGGCTCCTCGTCGTTTTCAGCGCTGTCGCGACGAGCGCTGAGGCTGTCCTCGCGGTGCCGGCCGAATTCGGTGGTCGGCTGGATTTCCCGCTGTTCGAGGCGGGCCAGTTCTTCGTCGAGGTCCAGGCTGTCCAGATCCAGCTCGGTCGCGGTCCACTGTTTTTGGCTGATGGCTCGCGGCTCTGCAGTCGGCGGCGGTTCGACGACCGTTGGGGCGACAGCGGCGACAGGCTCCTTGCCGGCCTGTTCAAGCAGTTGCTTGGCAGCGTTGAACACCTGCAGGCATGAGCCACAGCGAACGACCCCGCGAGCCACGCTCAATTGAGCATGGCTGACGCGGAAGCTGGTTTGGCAATGCGGGCACTGGGTGACGAAGCTGTCGGTCATGCGGCGATCCGGTTTATGCAGACGTTCATTCTAGCGCCGACGGCCAGTAATGCGCACCCAGCCATCACGATTGGCGATCGGGTCCAGATCGAAGTCCTTGGCGTAGGCCGCGGCGACCTCCTCACCTTGCTCGGCGAGGATGCCCGACAGCGCCAGGCGGCCACCGGCCTTGACCAGGCCTGACAGTTGCGGCGCAAGGGAAACCAGCGGGCCGGCGAGGATGTTGGCCACCAGCACATCAGCCTGGACCTGTGGCAGGTCTTCAGGCAGATACAGCGGGAACAGTTCTTCAGCAATATTGTTGCGACCGGCGTTGTCGCGGGAGGCTTCCAGTGCCTGCACGTCGATGTCGGTGCCCACGGCCTGTTTGGCGCCGAGCAGAAGGGCGGCAATCGCGAGAATGCCCGAACCGCAACCGAAGTCCAGTACGTTGCAGCCCTTGAGGTCCTGGCCGTCGAGCCACTCCAGGCACAGCGCGGTCGTGGGGTGGGTGCCGGTACCGAACGCCAGGCCTGGATCGAGCAGCAGGTTCACCGCGTCAGGCTCGGGCGCGGCGTGCCAGCTCGGCACGATCCACAGGCGCTGGCCAAAACGCATCGGCTGGAAATTGTCCATCCAGCTGCGTTCCCAGTCCTGGTCTTCGATCACTTCGCTGTGATGCTCAGGCAGCGGGCTGCCAGTCAGCAGTTCCAGGTGGGCCAGTACCGGTGCGGCTTCGGTGCCGCCTTCGAACAGGGCCAGCAGGTGGGTGTGCGACCACAGCGGTGTGGTATTGAGTTCCGGCTCGAAGATCGGCTGATCTTCGGCGTCCATGAAGGTCACCGACACGGCGCCCACTTCAAGGAAAGCGTCTTCGTAGGTTTCGGCTTGTTCTGGGCTGATGGCGAGACGGACTTGCAGCCAAGGCATGGCGGGCACCTTTGAAAAATATTGATTGCAGCCTGGCGGCGGCGAGAAGCGAGCAAGTTTACGCGAGCGCGGGGCTTTTGTGGGAGCGGGCTTGTTCGCGAAGGGGGTGGAACATCCAACGTTGATGTGACTGACAGAATGCTTTTGCGAGCAAGCCCGCTCCCACAGGGGGCTTTGTGTTGCTGGATGAAGCTCCCGGAAACAACAAAGCCGCCCGAAGGCGGCTTTGTTGATCGGGGCGAAGCTTAGTGCTTCTCGCCGGCCAGCTTGTGCTCGAGGTAGTGAATGTTCACGCCCCCTTTGCAGAAGCCTTCATCGCGAGTGAGGTCGCGGTGCAGCGGGATGTTGGTCTTGATCCCGTCGACCACGATCTCGTCCAGCGCATTGCGCATGCGCGCCATGGCTTCGTCACGGGTTGCGCCGTAGGTGATCAGCTTGCCGATCAACGAATCGTAGTTCGGCGGTACGGCATAACCACTGTAAAGGTGCGAGTCGACGCGAACGCCGTTGCCGCCTGGGGCGTGGAAGTGCTTGACCGTGCCTGGGCTCGGCATGAAGGTCTTCGGGTCTTCGGCGTTGATCCGGCATTCAAGCGCGTGACCGCGGATGACCACGTCATCCTGGGTGAACGACAGCTTGTTGCCGGCGGCGATGCTGAGCATCTCCTTGACGATGTCGATGCCGGTGACCATTTCCGAAACCGGGTGCTCTACCTGGACACGAGTGTTCATCTCGATGAAGTAGAAGCGACCGTTCTCGTACAGGAACTCGAAAGTGCCTGCGCCACGGTAACCGATGTCGATGCACGCCTTGACGCAGCGGGCAAAGACTTCCTGGCGAGCCTTCTCGTCGATGCCCGGTGCCGGCGCTTCTTCGAGAACTTTCTGGTGACGACGCTGCAGCGAGCAGTCGCGGTCGCCCAGGTGGATGGCGTTGCCCTGGCCGTCGGACAGGACCTGGACTTCCACGTGACGCGGGTTGGTCAGGAATTTTTCCAGATAGACCATCGGGTTGCCGAACGCCGCGCCCGCTTCGGAGCGGGTCAGTTTCGCCGAGGAAATCAGGTCTTCTTCCTTGTGCACCACGCGCATGCCGCGACCACCGCCGCCGCCAGCGGCCTTGATGATCACCGGGTAACCGACTTCGCGACCGATGCGCAGAGCGGTTTCTTCGTCTTCCGGCAGCGGGCCGTCGGAACCTGGAACGGTCGGTACGCCAGCGGCGATCATCGCGTGCTTGGCCGAAACCTTGTCGCCCATCAGGCGGATGGTTTCAGCTTTCGGGCCGATGAAGGCGAAGCCGGAGTTCTCGACCTGTTCGGCGAAGTCGGCGTTTTCCGCGAGGAAACCGTAGCCTGGGTGAATGGCGGTGGCGCCGGTCACTTCGGCCGCGGCGATGATTGCCGGGATGTGCAGGTAGGAGTGGGCGGCCGATGCCGGACCGATGCAGACCGATTCGTCTGCCAGGCCCAGGTGCATCAGTTCCTTGTCAGCCTTGGAATAAACGGCGACGGTCTTGATGCCCATCTCTTTGCAGGCGCGCAGAATCCGCAGTGCGATCTCACCGCGGTTGGCGATCAGAACTTTTTCCAACTTCGCAGTCATCAAAGGCTCTCCGCGGTTCAAACGATGGTGAACAGCGGTTGGTCGTACTCAACCGGCTGGCCGTCTTCGACGAGGATGGATTCGATCACACCGCTGGTTTCAGCTTCGATGTGGTTCATCATCTTCATGGCTTCAACGATGCACAGGGTGTCGCCTTTCTTCACGGTCTGGCCCACTTCGACGAAGGACGGCGAGGTTGGCGAAGACTTGCGATAGAAGGTGCCGACCATCGGCGAACGGGCAACGGTGCCGTTCAGCGCTGGCGCGGCCGCAGCGGCAGCCGGTGCGGCGGCAGCAGCAGGCGCCGCGGCGGCAGGTGCGGCAGCCGGAGCTGGCATTGGCGCCGGTGCGTAGTACTGCTGAGCCGGGGTCTTGCTGTGGCGGCTGATGCGTACGGACTCTTCGCCTTCCTTGATCTCGAGCTCGTCGATGCCGGACTCTTCCAGCAATTCGATCAGTTTCTTAACTTTACGGATATCCATGAATCATCAACTCCCAAGGGTCGGTCAGGGGCGTTTAACGCTTGTAGTTCAAGCTGTTGCCTGTTTTTCAAGCTGCTCTAGGGCGGCCTCCAGGGCCAGTCGATAACCGCTGGCGCCAAGGCCGCAGATCACTCCCACCGCTACGTCGGAGAAGTAAGAGTGATGGCGGAAAGGTTCGCGTTTGTGCACGTTGGACAAATGCACTTCGATGAATGGGATGCTCACCGCCAGCAACGCGTCACGTAATGCGACACTTGTATGTGTAAAAGCTGCTGGGTTGATCAGAATGAAGTCCACGCCTTCGCTGCGGGCAGCGTGGATGCGATCGATCAATTCGTACTCGGCGTTGCTTTGCAGGTACAGCAGATGATGGCCGGCTTCACGGGCGCGGCGTTCCAGATCCTGGTTGATCTGCGCCAGTGTCGTGGCGCCGTAGGTGCCCGGTTCACGGGTGCCAAGCATGTTCAGGTTGGGTCCGTGCAGAACCAGTAGCGTCGCCATCGGCTGTTCCCTTGTTATCGAAGTGCAATTGTCAGAACCCGGCGACTATGCCGCAAAGCGTTTGTGACTGTCCAGTTCTCTGCAATAGCCAGCACGATGTCCGATGTTTGCGCGAAATATATGACCGCTTGCATAGATCCGGTCATTTGCTTCAGTGGCGCGGTCGGCGAAGTCTCTAGCTTGAGATTTAAGGTGAGTAGTCGGACGTCTTCGCGAGCAAGCCCGCTCCCACATTTGATCGCGTTCGTCAGTACGACTCGGTCAACTGTGGGAGCGGGCTTGCTCGCGAAGGCGATCGATCAGACGCGGAAGGCCTGCACGGCGGTATGCAGGCGCCCACCGAGCACCAGCAAATTCTCTCCTTGCTCGCGACCTTCGCCGATGCGCAGCAGGTTATCCCCACCCAGTTGGTGAATCCGCTCACTGTGATCACGGATCTCGCTGACAGCGCCGCTCTGCTGGGCCGTGACATCGGCGATGCGCACCGCGGTGTCGGAAATGGTCTGGATCGCCCCGACGATTTTATCCAGCGCGCCGTCGGCTGCCTGGGCCTGGTTGGCGGTGGCTTCGGCGTGTTCGACCTGGGCGCGCATGCCTTCGACCGACTGTCGCGCCGCGGTTTGCAAGCCGGCGATCAAATTCTGGATCTCGGCGGTGGCACCGGCGGTGCGTTGTGCCAGGGAGCGGACTTCCTCGGCGACCACGGCAAACCCGCGACCCATTTCCCCGGCGCGCGCCGCTTCAATGGCCGCGTTCAACGCCAACAGGTTGGTCTGGTCAGCGATCGAGCGGATCACCGTCAGCACGCCGCCGATGGTCGCGGACTCTTCGGCCAGATGTTCGATCATTTGCGCATTGCCCTGGACTTCATTGACCAGCGCATGCAGGCCCGTGAGGCTCTGGCCGATGACTTTCTGCCCATGCTCTACCGCCAGCCCGGCATGACGGCTGGCGTCGGCGGCCTGACTGGCATCGCCGGCGACTTGCTGGATGGTCGCTTCCAGTTCACCCAGGGAATCGCGGATCAGCGCGGTGTCACCGGCCTGATGTTCAGCGCCGCTGTGCAGGTCATTGCTCAGCTCCGCCAGGGTGCGGCTGCTGCCCGCGACCTGTTCGGCATTGAGGCGAATGGTGCCCACCAAGTCCACCAGATAGGCACGCAGGCGATTGAGTGAGGCCTCGATGTCATGCAACTCGCGGTTGGTCTTGCCCAACTGAATGTCCCGGCTGAAGTCGCCCTCGGCCCAGGTCGAGAGGGCCGGTGCGAGGTTGGTCAGGGTTCGGGCGAGTTTGCGTTGCAGGGTGTCGATGAGCAGGGCGATCAGCAGAATCAGGCCGATCATCACCCCTTGCATCATTCGCACTTCGCTCTGGATCTGCCCGTGCTGGGCGCGCACCACCGGCTCAAGACCGGCGATGGCCTGTTGCACATCGGCGATTTTCACGTGGGTTGCAGCGCTGAGGTCGGCGCGCTTCTGGATCTGGTCGCGGGTGCGGGCCAGTTCCGCCGGGTAGCGGCTGAGCAGGCTGTTGAGTTCACGCTTGAAACCGACCCCGGCATCTTCAGCGGCGGTTTTCTCGGTATTCTCCAGGCCCATCATGGCGGCGAAATCGTCGGTGTTCGATTCACTGCTGGCGGCCACACCCAGCAGTGGCAAAGCGTCCAGTTGTGCGGCCTGAGCGCGGATGTTGCTGACTTCACGCTCGACATCGGCGGCCAGTTCACTGCGGCCGCTGCTGACCAGTTTGTCCCGGGCCAGGGACAGTTTGCCCAGGTGTTGAGCGGCGGCGAGCAGCGGCGCCAGGTAGGCCGCGTTGCCGCTGGCGTACTGGCTGAGTTGATCGAGACTGGCGCCCAGTTCGCGTTCGGCCTGAAGCAGCAGGGCCTGAGGGTCGCCCGCCAGCTTGCCGGCGGCCAGCAAGTCGGTTTTGCTGAATTCGCTCAGGTTCGACAGGCTGGGGCGCAAGGATTCGGCCAGGGCCGGAGGCAGGTCACCAAGGTCTTTTTGCAGGTCTTCGATGGCCTGGCTGGCACCGCTCAGTCGCAGGGCATCACCGCTGCCGAGGTAATCCTCGACGTTGCGCGCCACCTCGTTCTGAAACCGCTGGGACAGGCCCAGGTAGCGCTCCATTAATAGATAGGGGCGCTCGAGGGCCTTTTGCGACCACCACAGCGTAGCGCCAAGGGCGACGCACACGGCGACTAAAAGGAGGGTGTTGAAATTGGTCAGCAGCTTCAGGCGCATCGCGGGACTACCAACGGCAGAATGGTAAGTGCCTGAAGTTATTGCGTTTCTGTTACAGCGTTATGACGGAAGGGGGCGTTTCAGGTGAAAAGGTGGCACTTTGCTGTGATTCCAGCACGGCCTGGACACGGTTGCGCCCGGCGCCTTTGGCCCGGTACAGCGCCTCATCCGCCTGACTGGCCATCAACAGGCTGTCGGAGTTATCGCACAACTGGACCACCCCGGCGCTGAAGGTGCACCACAGATCCTGCGGCTGAGCCGGGTAGTGGATTTCGGCAAAACGCTGGCGAATTTCATCCAGAACGTTCCACGCCGCTTGGAGATCGGTGTCGGGCATGACGATGGCAAATTCTTCGCCACCGTAGCGGCCGATGAAGTCGGTCTTGCGCAACCGCTGCTTGAGGAACAGCGCCAGGCTCTTGATCACCCGGTCGCCCATGGGGTGACCGTGGCTGTCGTTGACCCGCTTGAAGTGGTCGATGTCGAGCATGGCAAAACTCAGCGGCTTGTTCTCGCGGCGGGCGCGGAACGAGCAGTCTTCGAGCAATTGCAGGATGTGGGTGTGGTTGTACAGGCCGGTGAGGCTGTCGCGCACCATCCGCGCCTTCAGGTTGCGCGCTCGCGCCGCCCGGTTGCGTACGGTGGTGATCAGGTGCCGCGGCTTGATCGGCTTGGTCAGGAAGTCATCGCCGCCCTCGCTCATGGCATCGAGCTGCTTGTCGAGGTCGTCTTCGGCCGACAGGTAAATGATCGGCACGCTGACATAACGGTCGTTGTGGCGGATCACTTTGGCCAGTTCAGTCCCGGTACAGGCCGGCATGTACATGTCGAGGATGATCAGGTCCGGTTGAAAATCCGCCAGCTCGGCCATGGCCTGGATCGGCTCGATCAGGGTACGGGTCACGATCCCCGCGCTGTTAAGCAGGCGCTCGGTGTGCAGGGCCTGGGCGCGGGAGTCGTCGATGATCAGCACTTTATAAGGCTCGTACTGGGCGACGCAGGTCAGGACTTCGATTTTCTCCAGCAGGCTCGAGGCTTCCAGGGTGCCGGTCAGGAACTCCTGACCCCCGGCGCGCACGGCGGCCAGGCGGGTCGGGGTGTCGGTTTCGTGCAGGCTGAAAAACAGCAGCGGCAAGCGATGATCGAGGCCTTCCTGGGCCTCGGCGGCCAGTTTCAGGCCGATGCCCGGGCCGCTGAAGTCAACGTCCATGACAATCGCCGCCGGCACGCGCTCGACCATCGAGGAACGGAAGGCCGCGACGCTTTCCAGGGACTGGGCGCTGAGGCCGAAGAACTCCAGCTGCTTGGCCAGGCGCTCGCCCCGGTCGTGATCCTGCAGCATCACGTAGATCGGCTTGCGCAACGGCGGCAGGAAGGTTTGATCGAGCTGGTCGCCGTGGCGCAACCCGGTGCGCGACAGGCGCTGCATCAAGCGGTTGAGGTCGGTGATCAAGCCGCTGCTCAGGCGTCCGCGGTTGGCGTCGACAGCCTCCAGCGACTGGCCGATGTGGTGCGCCAGCTGCACGTGCTCGGGCTGCTCGAAGCGCTCGGCAAAGCGCAACAGGCGCAGGTTGGCCTCGCTCAGTTCCGACAGATCGTTGCTGGACCACTCGCTGCGTTGCAGGCGCTGCCATATCTCAAGTATCTGACGTGCCTGATGAATGACCCGCTGGGCAAAGTGATGCTTGAGGCGCTCGCGGCTGGGATCTTCTGGCTCGGTCATATCCTGACTACTAGTTAGGGGGCACGCTGAGGTCGACTGGTGGCTCTATGCTAGCACCTCTTTTCGGTTGCATGAGAGTCGTACGTCAATAATCTGCAAAGCGGGCCCATTCAGTTTCTGACTGCCCGGTCTGGAGTTGAATGATTGTTCTAGGTAACGGCCCATGAATCGGGGTTTTCCCCTTGCAAACCCCGGCAAAACTCAGCGGGATGATGAGGGGCATTGGCGGATTGTCCGCCGGTTTGGATGGACGAGGGATCTTCAGGTCGGGTCTAGGGGAATCCCTTAGTTGGCTGCCGATACAGGGCGCGTGTCTGATTGCTGCCATCGGATGGCTTATTTCCGACATCAACCCATCGGCGGGTGCCGGGCCAAGGCACGTTGTTGTATGGTTGTGGTCGAACCGTTGAACCCAAGAGCTTGAAAGGAAATCGCCATGCTGGACTGGAAGAACCGCGCCGGTAGCGCGCCTGAACGTGCCGCTGAACCGAAATCGGCTACCCGCAGTTACCTGGGCGGCCTGCTGTTCAGTCGGGCGCTGGCCACGCTGATCGGTATCTACCTGCTGGTGGCGATTGCCCTGGGCTGGTACTGGAGCCAGGAGCCCGCGCTGTTCCCGGTGCAGCAGACGGCGCAAGCGGCGGCCGAGAAAGAAGGCAAGCAAATGGTGGTCGGCTACACCACCGTGGAAACCCTCAAGACCGTCGCCGGCACCTTGCTGAACAAGCAGGGCGGCTACATTTCCAACGATCGTTTCCCGCCGGGCCTGTGGATGGACAACATGCCGAGCTGGGAATATGGCGTGCTGGTCCAGGTGCGCGACCTGAGCCGTGCGCTGCGCAAAGACTTCGCCCGTTCGCAATCGCAGTCCGCTGAAGACGCTGACCTGGCCAAGGCCGAACCGCGTTTCAACTTCGACAACAAGAGCTGGGTGCTGCCGTCCAGTGAGTCCGAATATCAGGAAGGCATCAACTCGCTGAGCCGTTATCAGGCGCGTCTGTCCGATCCGAATCAGAAGAGCGCGCTGTTCTATGCCCGCGCCGACAACCTGAACAACTGGCTGGGCGACGTCGGTACCCGTCTGGGCTCGCTGTCGCAGCGGCTGTCGGCCAGTGTTGGCCGGGTCAAGCTCAACACCGCGTTGAAGACCGAAGTTGTCGCCCCGGGTGTGGCGCCGCAGGTCGACGAAGAAATCGTCGAGACGCCATGGATGCAGATCGATAACGTGTTCTACGAAGCTCGCGGCCAGGCCTGGGCCTTGTCCCATCTGCTGCGTGCCATCGAAGTCGACTTCGCCGATGTGCTGGCCAAGAAGAACGCCACGGTGAGCGTGCGTCAGATCATTCGTGAACTGGAAGCGTCGCAGGAGCCGGTGTGGAGCCCGATGATCCTCAACGGCAGCGGCTTCGGCGTGCTGGCCAACCACTCGCTGGTCATGGCCAACTACATTTCACGGGCCAACGCCGCAGTGATCGATTTGCGTCAACTGCTCAACCAGGGCTGAGTCATGGTCGATAACGCAAGGGAAGCCGCGCACCGTGCGGCTTCCGATGCCGAGCAGATCGCCTGGGTCGACGAGCAGGACAACCTGCTCGGCGCCCTGGTGCGCTCCGATTTGCGCGAGCGCGGGCTGATCGGGCGCGGCACCTACATTATGTTGTTCAATTCCGCGGGCGAGTTGTGCGTGCACCGCCGGACCCTCAGCAAGGCGATCTATCCCGGTTATTGGGATGTGGCGGCAGGCGGCATGGTGCTTGCCACCGAAACCTACGCCGAGTCGGCGGCCCGGGAGTTGGAGGAAGAGTTGGGGGTGAGCGGCGTCGAGTTGACTGCCCATGACCATTTCTTCTTTGAAGACACCGGCAATCGTCTCTGGTGCTCGGCGTTCTCGGCCGTGTGGGACGGCCCCTTGGTCCTGCAGCCCGAAGAGGTGTTGGAAGCGCGCTTTTTACCCGTCGAGCAAGTGTTGCGGGAAATCGAGCAAAAGCCTTACTGCCCGGACTCCCTGGCCGCATTGAAACGCTATCTGCGGTCTCGCGGCGAAGACGTCGCAAAAGAGCTATAAATTGGCGCCGATTGGCTCTTAGCAATCGGCGTTTTTGCCGTTACACTGCGCGACCTTTTCAAGCTGTAACGGTATCGCTGTAACCGTAGGAGCGAGCTCGCTCGCGATGAACGTCAACGATAACGCGGGCATCCAGAATGAACGCGTCGTGCTTGAGTCCATCGCGAGCGAGCTCGCTCCTACGCAGAAGACGTTTTTTGTCCGATGGACGTAAGCGTGTTTCGAAAAGCTCTGCCGTTTCAGTAGCGCTGCCCCTGCCTGAGTGGGGCTTCGCGGTCGATAGCCTTGCCCAAGGCTGCGATCAGTCTTTGTCCTCCCAAGAGGATTGCCGGTGGCCAAAAAAGCCGCATCCTTCGCCGCCCTGGGCGGCCTGGTATTTTCCACCGACGCAGGTCGTCATTGCCCGGAATGCAGTAAACCGGTGGACGCCTGCATCTGCAAACAGACCGTTATCCCGGCCGGCGACGGCATTGCTCGCGTGCGTCGCGAAAGCAAGGGCCGTGGCGGCAAGACGGTGACCACCATCACCGGCGTGCCGCTGGCCGAAGACGCGCTCAAGGAGCTGGCGACCACGTTGAAGAAACGTTGTGGCACCGGCGGGGCGTTGAAGGACGGGGTCATCGAGATCCAGGGCGATCATGTCGAGCTACTCTTGGCTGAACTGATCAAGCTCGGTTTCAAAGCCAAGAAGTCCGGCGGCTAGCAGCCTCTGTGAAAACCACCTGCGGCTTGATCCAGCCCTGAACACCTTCAGGTCTGGCGTCGTCACCATGGTTTTCACAGAGCCTGTTCATGACCGGTTTCTAAACTCGTTGCGGTCGACGGGGTCTACCCCCTCGTTGACGAACCGTCATTTTCATTCTTTAGACTGCGCCGGCCTGAATCCAGGCGACGCACCATGACTTCTTTATAGGGGACTTCGATGTCCGTACGACGCACACGCAAAGACGATGGCAGCCAATGGACAGTTGCGGACAGCCGCAGTGTTTACGGGATTCGCCATTGGGGGGCCGGGTATTTCGCGATCAATGACGCCGGTCGCGTCGAAGTTCGTCCGAACGGCCCGAGCAGCGCGCCCATCGACCTGTTCGAGCAAGTCGACCAGTTGCGCAAAAGCGGCCTGTCGTTGCCGTTGCTGGTGCGCTTCCCCGATATTCTGCAGGACCGCGTGCGTCAGTTGACCGGTGCCTTCGATGCCAACATCGAACGCCTGGAATACCAGAGCAAATACACCGCGCTGTACCCGATCAAGGTCAACCAGCAGGAAGCGGTGATCGAAAACATCATCGCCACCCAAAACGTCTCCATCGGCCTGGAAGCCGGCTCCAAGCCTGAGCTGCTGGCGGTACTGGCCCTGGCGCCGAAGGGCGGCACCATCGTCTGCAACGGTTACAAGGACCGCGAGTTCATCCGCCTGGCGCTGATGGGCCAGAAACTTGGCCACAATGTATTCATCGTGATCGAGAAAGAGTCCGAAGTCGGCCTGGTGATCGAAGAAGCCAACTCGCTGAAGGTCAAGCCACAGGTCGGCCTGCGCGTGCGCCTGTCGTCCCTGGCGTCGTCGAAGTGGGCGGACACCGGTGGCGAAAAATCCAAGTTCGGTCTGTCGGCGGCGCAATTGCTGTCGGTGGTCGAGCGTTTCCGCGCGGCCGGCCTGGACCAAGGCATTCGCCTGCTGCACTTCCACATGGGTTCGCAGATCGCCAACCTGGCGGACTACCAGCACGGCTTCAAGGAAGCGATCCGTTACTACGGCGAGCTGCGCAACCTCGGCCTGCCGGTGGACCACATCGATGTGGGCGGCGGCCTGGGCGTGGACTACGACGGTACCCATTCGCGCAACGCCAGTTCGATCAACTACGACATGGACGACTACGCCGGTGTGGTGGTCGGGATGCTCAAGGAATTCTGCGACGCGCAGAGCCTGCCGCACCCGAACATCTTCTCCGAAAGCGGTCGCTCCCTGACGGCGCACCACGCCATGCTGGTGATCCAGGTCACCGACGTCGAGAAGCACAACGACGACGTGCCGCAGATCGACAACAAGGAAGCGCTGCCGGAAACCGTGCAATGGCTGGTGGACCTGCTGGGGCCGACCGATATCGAGATGGTCACCGAAACCTACTGGCGCGCCACGCACTACATGAGCGATGTGGCCGCCCAGTACGCTGACGGCAAGCTGACCCTGGCCGAGAAAGCCCTGGCCGAGCAATGCTACTTCGCCGTGTGCCGTCGCCTGCACAACTCGCTCAAGGCGCGCCAGCGTTCTCACCGTCAGGTGCTGGACGAACTCAACGACAAGCTGGCCGACAAGTACATCTGCAACTTCTCGGTGTTCCAGAGCCTGCCGGACACCTGGGCCATCGATCAGGTACTGCCGATCATCCCGCTGCATCGCCTCGACGAAGAGCCGCTGCGCCGTGCGGTGCTGCAGGACCTGACCTGCGACTCCGACGGCAAGATCAACCAGTACGTCGACGAGCAGAGCATCGAAACCAGCCTGCCGGTTCATTCGCTGAACGAGGGCGAGGACTACCTGCTGGGTGTGTTCCTGGTCGGCGCCTACCAGGAAATCCTCGGTGACATGCACAACCTGTTCGGTGACACCGACTCGGTGAACATCTACCAGAACGCTGACGGCAGCGTGTACCACGCCGGCATCGAAACCCACGACACCATCGAAGACATGCTGCGTTACGTGCACCTGTCGCCGGAAGAACTGATGACCCACTACCGCGACAAGTGCGCCAGTGCCCGCATCAGTGCCAGCGAGCGCACACAGTTCCTCGATGCCTTGCGTCTGGGCCTGACCCGCTCCTCTTACCTCTCTTCTTGAGGTAAGCCCTGCTCCCACCAGGTTGTCTGAAAATGTACCGAAAGCCTCGGAATTTTCAGATCGCCTGGTGAGACGGCTCCCTTTTCTTCGCGCGAAAAAACCTACGTCCTCGGCTATTTCAGTTATTCGTCCTCTTTTCTCGTAGGTCATTTCCCAAGTTGTATTTCCCCTCTCTACTCGGCCAAGTCTCTCGGCGAGAATCCACGGCCGCCCCTCCTGTAGAGAATTGCCCATGTTCGATCCAGTCAACGAACTTCCCTTTCGTCTGGACGTAGCAGGTCTGTCCGACGCCTTCGAGGTCCTGGCCTTTACCGGTAGAGAAGTGATCAGCGAGCCGTTCGCGTTCGAAATGGATTTGCTGATAGACGACCCGACGCTCGACCTCGCCAGCCTGCTGTACCGATCGGCCAGCCTGCGCTTCGGGCCGGCGGGAAACGCCGTCCACGGGCAATTGCAGGAACTTGCCCAGCGCGAATACGGTTCGACGGTCAGGCTCTGCCATGTGCGACTGGGGCCGAAGCTTGCGTGTCTGGGCCAGCGTTTCAGCCAGCGCATCTTCAGCGGCCGTTCCGTGCCGCAAATCCTCGACCAGGTGCTGAACGAGCACGGCATCGTCGGCCAGGACCGGCGCTTCGAACTCGGCGGCGATTACCCCCGGCAGGACTTCTGCACGCAGTACCGTGAATCGGATCTGAATTTTCTACAGCGCCTGTGTGCCCAGGCGCGGATCCACTACCATTTCGATTTTCGGGCAGGGCGGCACTGCGTGGTGTTCGTCGATCGCCAGGGACCGTTCCGAGTAGGCGAAACGACGGTGTTCAGGCCTGAAGGCGAAGCACCGGCAGTGCGTCGTTTCGACGTTCAGCGATATACCGACAGCGAACCATTGCATGCCCAATGCCACACGGATCTGGCGACACTGCGCTGTGGTCAGTTGATGCCGTTGGCCGGGCATCCGGTGGCCGAGTGGAACCAGTTCTGGCTGGTGACCCATGTGGAGCATCATGGCGGCCAGGATCCTCAGCGACCTTACCGCAGTGAGGTGCGGGCAATACGCGGTGCAGTGCCGGCCGCTGCGCATCGTGAGGCGGTCAAGCCTGCCATGCACGGTCTGCAACGGGCGTGGGTGGTGAGTGTTGATGAACCTCAGCCGGATCCGTCGCGACCGGTCGCCGTGCAGTTCGACTGGCTATACCAGGGCGAGGGGGCGACGCCGAGCCATTGCTGGCTGCCCTTGGCGCCGCAGTTGCAAACCGCTGGCCGAGCGCTGTTGAGCGAAGGTGCGCAAGTGGTGGTGAGTTTTATCGAGGGCGATCCGGACCGGCCCTTGATCAGCGGGATTCTGCACCAGCCAGCGCCGGTTGAAGAGGCTCAGGAGTCGGTGCCGGCACCGACCGATCAATGCCCGCCAGAAGCGCTCCAGGCGTGGCTGCGAACGGGGGAGCCATTGTTGATGTTGTGCCTGCTGCCCGGTGGCGGGCCTTTCAATCATTGTGAACAGGCCCTTTGCGCCTGCCGGGCGGCCATGCAGCTTGGCCAGAGCGGTGCAGCATGATTGCCGTGCAGGGCGCCGAGGCGGCGCCGCACTGGCTACTGCTGGATGTTCCAGGCTCACCGCAAGCCGCCGCGACGTTGATGCAACGGTTTGCCCAGGCAACCTGGTACCGGTTGTTCGAAGGCACCGAATGGCATGCCTTGCGTGATCAGGGGCCGTTACTGATCAACTTGCGAACCTGCCCGCCGCTGGCTATGGCGTGCCAGCGTGAGGCGCAACACTGGCGAGGCCTGTTGCTGATCAGCGAGGCGTCATCGTCGCAGTTGCTGGCCCACCTGCGGCGCATGCTCACGGTCAGCTTCGACCTCAATCATCGGGCGTTGCTCAGTTACTTCAACCCCCACACCGCCAGTTACTTTTTCGACGCCTGCGATGCCCGTGAACTGAGCCGCTGGCTGGGGCCGATCAGCCAGATTCGCTGGTTTGGCGGCACGTGGGCTGACCGCGCACTGGGTTTTCAGGGCTGGCAACGGTTGCTCAACCCGGGGCTTGCCGTCAGGCCGCTGGCCATCGAAGAAAACCTCAGCCCACGGCAGCGCGAAAGGCTGCAAACCTGCCTGCTGGAGCAGCACGCCTGGCACTGGAGTCGATCCACGGCGACGGATTACTCCAAGCTATGGGCGCATCTGCAGCAAGGCCTGGCCCTGGGTTTCAGCGAGCGCCCGGTGCTGGACGGCTGGTTGTGGTTGCGCCTGCAGCATCCCGATGCCGTGCCCGGGCGCTTGCAGGGGCGCACCCAACAGGAGCGGCTCGACAGCTTGCGCAACCGCTGGCAGAACCATCGGCCGTGAGGGTTGGCGGCTCAGTGGGCGCCAGCGAACCAGCCGTCATTGCGGCGCAGGCGCCAGGCGATCACCCCAAGGGTCAGGCTGCGCAGCACCATGAACAGCAGGAAGGTTATCCACAGGCCATGGTTGCCAAACCCTTGCAGCGCCCACGCGAACGGCAGCAGCAGCACCACCGTCAACAGCATGCCATTGCGCATTTCCCGGGCGCGGGTGGCGCCGATGAACAACCCGTCGAGCAGGTAGCTCCACACCGCAATCAGCGGCAACGCGGCCAGGTAGGGCAGGTAGATGAACGCGGTGTCGCGCACGCTGGCGATGTTGGTCTGCATCTCGATGAACAGGTGACCGGCAAGCAGAAACAGCACGGCAAACCCCACGCTCGCCAGCAACGACCAGCCGCAGGCCACCACCAGGGAGCGGCGCAGGGCATTGCGGTCGCGGGCACCGATGGCATGCCCGCACAGGGCTTCCACGGCGTGGGCCAGGCCATCGAGGGCGTGGGCCGTCAGTAACAGGCCATTGAGCAACAGCGCGTTGGCGGCCACGGTGGCATCGCCCAGTCGCGCGCCTTGCACGGTGATCAGGAAAAACACCGATTGCAGCGCCAGGCTGCGCAGGAAGATATCGCGGTTGACCGCCAGCAGCGGGCGCCAGCTGTGCCACAGCGCCAGGGCTGCCCAAACGATCTGGCCCGGATAGGCACGCAGGGCTTGGCGAGTCATCAACAGGCCGATCAGGGCGCCGGTCCACTCGGCAATCACCGAAGCCCGGGCTGCGCCGACCACACCCCATTCCAGGCCGAGGACGAACCACAGGTTCAGGGCGATGTTGACCAGGTTGGTGCTCAGCAGAATCACCAGCGGCGCACGGGCGTTTTGCGTACCGAGGAACCAGCCGACCAGGGCGTAGCTGGCCAGTGCCGCGGGCAGGCCGAACAGCCGCGTGTGGAAAAACTCGCGGGTCATCTGGTCCAGTTCCGCCGACGGCTGCATGAAATGCAACGCCACCCCGCTCAGCGGCACGCCCACCGTACCCAGCACAATCGCCAGCCCCACGGCCAACAGCAGGCCTTGCAACAGAATCTGCCGCAACGCCGCGCCATCCCCGCGCCCGGCAGCCTGGGCGGCAAACCCTGTGGTGCCCATGCGCAGGAAGCCGACGGCCCAGGCCAGAAAGGTGTACAGACTGGCCCCGACCGCGACGGCGCCGAGTTGATGGGCGTGGGGCAGGTGCCCGATGACGGTGCTGTCGACCAGCGCCACCAGCGGTACGGAAATATTGGAAAGAATCATCGGCGCCGCCAGCGCCCAGACCCGACGATGGGTAGGGCGGTCGCGCCAGTCGGCAATCAGGTTGGACATGCGGGCTCCTTGGGGAGCGGGCATTGTAGCGACACATTTTGCAATCTGCCGCGATACAGTGTGGGAGCGGGCTTGCTCGCGAAGGCGGCGTGTCAGTCGACATCAAGGTTGGCTGTCACGCCGTCTTCGCGAGCAAGCCCGCTCCCACAGGTCATGTGGTGTCAGTGCATGATCCAGCTGAGCAACCACAACCCCAGCATCAGCCAGATGATGCCCATGATGATCGAGGCATTCATGAACGCCCGGATCGCCGACCACAGCAGCACCAGGCCGATGATCAGGATGGCGATGCTGATGATCGAGGTGTCCATGCCCAGGGCGCGGGACAGGCCTTCGACGAAGTTGCTGCTGGCACGGCTCACCAGTTGGAACAGGCCACTGAGGGCGTCAACGATAAACCGGATGACGGAGCCGAGGGCCTGGCCGAGCCATTCGAAAAAACCTTCTACCTGCATGGAATGAGTGTCCTGATGAAATGAGGGCGTGGTCGCCGGAGTTGAGCCTTGGGCTGTCGAACACCGCACCGAGTTCCCCACAAGCATAGAGTGTTGCGCTGTACCTGTGGGAGCGGGCTTGCTCGCGAAGACGGTGTGTCTGGCAACGATGATGTCGGCTGACACACCGCCTTCGCGAGCAAGCCCGCTCCCGCCTGAGAACACTGCGTGCCGCTCGATCTTTGTCACTTGCCTTCACCCGCCATCCCCCCGAAGCTATACGCCTTCAGGAGAGCCCGATGAACCTTGTTGAACTGACCGAACGCCTGCACGCCATTCGTGACCGCAATGACTGGCGGCAATTTCACAGCCCGAAAAACCTGGCCATGGCCGCCAGCGTGGAAATGGCCGAGCTGGTGGAGATTTTCCAGTGGCTGACCGAAGACCAGTCGAAGCAGCTGCCGGCGGACAAACTGGCCCATGCCGGGCAGGAAATCGGCGATATCGTGTTGTACCTGTTGCTGCTGTGCAGCGAGTTGGGCCTGGACATGAATGACGTGGTGCGCAGCAAACTGGCCGACAGCGAACGGAGGTTCAGCTGATGAGCGACCGTCATTTCGATCAACTGGCGACCCGTTTCGCGGAAAAAATCTACGGCGGTGCCAAAGGCGCTATTCGCCTGGCTGTGCTGCAGGCCGACCTGGCTGAAACCCTGCCGGATCGACCGTTGCGGGTGCTGGACATCGGCGCGGGTCTGGGCCACATGTCGTTGTGGCTGGCCGAGCGCGGGCATCAGGTGACCCTGGCCGAGCCGGCCGAACCGATGCTCGAAGGCGCCCGCCAGCGTTTCGCCGAGGCCGGCCAAACGGCCACCTTCATTCAGGCGCCCTGGCAGGAACTGCTCGGTCAGCTTACCGAACCCTACGACCTGGTGCTGTGCCATGCCGTGCTCGAGTGGCTCGCCGAGCCCCATGCGATCCTGCCGGTGCTGCATCAACTGACCAAGGCCGATGGCTGGCTGTCCCTGGCCTTCTACAACCGCGATGCGCTGATCTACCGCAACCTGCTCAAGGGCCATTTCCGCAAGATGCGCAAGAACGACATGGCCGGCGAGAAGCAGAGCCTGACCCCGCAACAACCCCTCGATCCCCGGGAGTTGGCGGCGCAACTTGAAGGCCTGTGGCAGGTCGAAACCCAGAGTGGCGTGCGGGTTTTTCACGACTACATGCCCGTGGAGTTCCAGGCCCGCGCCGAACTGGTGGATTTGCTCGAAATGGAACTGGCCCACCGTCGTCACCCAAGCTTTGCCGGGCTTGGGCGTTACTTGCACTGGATCTGCCGGCCGATCTGATCGGAGCGAGACATGAAAAATCATTCAGGGTTGTTACTGATATGTCTGGGGTTGGTGGCCTGCCAGGGCAGCAACCCCTATGTGGCGTCTTCCAACCCGATCCCGCCCGCGCCACCGCAGGCCGCCACCACCTTCGACCGCAGCGCTTACCCGGCGCCGCCGCGAGATTACGGGCGCTATCGCAGTTGGGCCTGGCTCAATGGTCACCTTCCGCCAGGCACGTCATGGGCAGACTCGGCCCAGGTCGCCGAAGCGGTCAGCAATGCCCTCGATCAGCGGGGTTTGCGCCCGCTGCATGACAATCGCCCGGCGGATCTGTTCGTCAGCGCGGCCTTGCGTCTGGAAACCCGCGTGCGTCAGGTGCAGGACGACTACGGTGCCTACGGCGGTTACGGTGGCTACAACCGTTACGGGTATGGCCCCGGCTATGGCCTGTACGGCAGTGCGCCGATCGTGCGCACTTATGAAGAACAAGTGGTCGTGGTGCAGGTGAACCTGTTCGACGCTCAAAGCGGTCAACCGGTCTGGAGCTCAAGCGCTGAAACCAGTCGTCGCGGCAGCCAGAGCCAGCAGACGGACGCGATTCGCAAGGCTGTGGAAAAGGCGATGTCGGCGTATCCTCCCAGTTAGCTTCTGTAGATAAGAAGCATTTCGCAGGTTCATGTCTTCCACCGGAGAATCATCATGTTCCGCCGACTCGTTCTACTGGCAGTGGTGGCCCTGCTCAGTGCCTGCGCCGCCAACCAGGTCAACCATGACTACGATGCCAGCCGCGATTTCGCCGCCTATCGCAGCTGGAGCTGGAAAGAACCCGCCCTGCAATACCGTCCCGACGACCCTAGGATCAAGAGCGACCTGACCGAGCAACGCATTCGCCAGTCGGTGGCCGATCAACTGGACCAGCGTGGTCTGCGCCCGGCCGCAGCGGGCGCCAAGGGTGACTTGAGCGTGCAGGCCTACCTGATCGTCGAAGAACGCCAGCAACAGGTCACCACCAACTACGGCGGTGGCTGGGGCAATCCTTGGTATGGCTACTGGGGCGCGCCGATGTACAACGAAACGCGCCTGGTGTCCTACAAGGTGGCCACCATCCAGATCGACCTGCTCGACGGCAAGGATGGCAAACTGGTGTGGCGCGGCAGTGACGAACAAATGCTCAGCCGCACCACCAATCCCACCGATCGCAGCAATGCGATCCGCGAAACGGTGACTCGGATACTGGCCAACTATCCGCCCAAATAAACAGGTCCCTCACAGACAGTGCGATCCCTTGTGGGAGCGGGCTTGCTCGCGAAAGCGGTTTATCAGTCACTGTTTCAGGTGCCTGGCACAACGCCTTCGCGAGCAAGCCCGCTCCCACAGTTGGATGCATGTACACAGGGACTTTTTTGCTCTGCGGGCTGGCGAGTTGCCAGCAGGCTCGCCCACCCTTGTCTACACTGCTTTACACCAATGGAGGTCTTGCTCGGCAGTGAGCCGGCAAAGGAGTGCACCATGTCGCCCCGCAGGCAGTTTCGCGGTCCGTTTCGGCAACGGGGAGCGATCGGGTTGATGGCGGCTGGAACCCTGGCGCTGGCACTGGGGTTCACGCTGCTGGTGATCGATTCCGGCAGGCTCTACCTGGAGCAGCGCAAGTTGCAGCGGGTTGCCGATGTGGCGGCACTGGAGGCGGTCAGCCGCGATGGCGATTGTGTGTCCCCGGCGCTCAGCGCGGCGGGCTATGCCCTGGAAAGCGCCACGCGAAACGGCTACAAGGCCGCCGATGGCATGACGCTCAATACCACCTGCGGTTCGTTGAAGACGGGTGCGGATTACATTCGAGCCTTTGTACCAGACGCCAGTAAAAAAGACGCGGTGCGGGTGATCGTGACCCATACGGTGTCGACCAGCATTGCCGCCGGCATCTATGCGCTATTGAGCCCGGGCCCCACCCAACTGACCACGCAACTCACGGCCACCGCCGTCAGTGCGCCGGCGGTATTGCCGCCAATGGCCATGCTCACCATCGGCAGTACGGCGCTGGTGGTCGACTCGAGCAAATCGGCGGCCTTGAACCTGTTGCTTGGACAAATGCTCGGCGGCAGCCTGAATTTGAGCGTCGCAGGCTGGCAAGGGTTGGTCGATACCCAGATCAACTTGCTGGGCTACCTCAATCAATTGGCCCTCGACGTACACGTGACGGCCGGCAACTACACCGAGTTGCTGAGCAAGAACATCGCGCTGAGTCAGTTGCTGGACACCGCCATCACTGTGCTCCAGGCGAGTGGCCCCACCGCCAGCGTGGCGATCAACGGTCTGACCGGCCTCAAGGCTGCGGCGGGCAGCACCCAACTGACCCTGGGCCAGTTGCTGCAATTGCAGACGGGCACGCCTTCCTCCGGGCTCAACACCAATCTGCAAGTCTTTCAGTTGGTCGAGGCCTTCGTGCAACTGGCCAACAGCAAGAACGCCGCCGTGGCCAATATCCCGCTCAATATCCCGGGGCTGGTCAATGGGGTGGTCAAGGTCAAGGTCATTGAGCCGCCCCAGTTGTCGGCCATAGGTAATCCGGCACTGATCACGGGGCAGCTCAATGATTCGAATCGGATTTATGTGCGGACCGCTCAGGTACGTACGATCATTTCACTGAACCTGCCAGTGCTGGCCGGCGTCACGGGCCTTCCCGCAGCGATCGTCAACACCAGCCTGGTGAGCGGGTTGACCGACACATTGAACAATGTGCTGCACCTCAACATCGCCGGCGCACTGAATTCCATCTTTTGTGCCCTCGGCGGCACATGCCAAAGAACAAACCTGCAAATCCTTGCGACTCCGACCATTGATGTGGCGCTGGACGTTGCCAGTGCGGACAGTCTTGTCACAGCGTATAGCTGTGCCAGTGACGCGACGAAAACATTGACCACCAAAACCAACACGTCATTGGTCAAACTCAAAGTCGGCAAGATCGACACGGCCAACGCTTTTTCATCATCGGCCGATGTTGTTGTGCAGCCTTTGCCGTTGATCGATATCGGTGTTATCACCTGCACCATACCGCTCCTTGGGCTGGGTTCTCCCAGTTGCGATCCTGCTTCGCGCAAGCCGTTTTATGGCGGTGGGCTGGGGATCAAAATCGATACATCGGTTGCCAGCACTCAAAGTACTCACCTCTACAACCAGCCACCGGAAATCAAGAAACCACCCCTGTACTACAGCCTGGGAACGCAAGGGATCGTCAACAGCCTGAAGGGCACTTTGAGTGGCGTTCAGATTCAGGCATACAAGCCCACGGGGTCGAGCCTGCTGGGAGGATTGCTGGTGACTGCGGCGGATACGCTGGACGCGGTGAACGACTCGTTGGGTGTGGTGATCCAGGGATTGGTTGCTCCCATTGTCGACCCTATCCTCGACGGCCTGCTGGCCAACCTTGGCATCACCCTGAACAAGGTCGATGTCGGCGCCAACCTCAGTTGCAAGCCACCAGGGCGCCCATTGTTGACGATCTAGGCCTGAACAATCGGCAACTCAATACAGAACCGCGCACCCTCGGTCCAATTGCGCACGCTCAACTTGCCGCCCATGTTCTCTACAATCCCGTAACTCACCGACAGCCCCAAGCCCGTACCCACACCCACCGGTTTGGTGGTGAAAAAGGGCTCGAAGATGCGCTCCAGCAAACGCGGGTCGATGCCGCCGCCGTTGTCTTCGACCCACAGCCGCACCGACTGCGCATCCCGTTCGGCGTACAGCGAAATCCACGGTTGGAACTGCGGATCCTTTTCCCGCTTGCCCAGCAGCGCGTCCCGGGCGTTGACCATGAGGTTGATCAGCACCTGTTCCAACTGATCGAGATGGCCGCGCACCTGGACGTCGAAATCCGGCTCGCTGATGCGCAACTCGACGCCCTTGCCGCGCATGCCGTCGGACAACAGTGAGAGGGTGCCTTCGATGGCCTGGGCCGGGTTGAACGGCTGCTGTTCGATTTCCGAGCGGCGGCCGAACACCCGCATGTGATCGACCACCCGCGCCGCGCGCTGTACCTGGGCATCGATGCGCTTGAGCTTGTCGGTCAGGTAATCGATCTGCGCGTCACCTTTCTCCAGACGCTTGAGCACATTGATGATCGCCATGCGCATCACGTTCAACGGCTGGTTGATCTCATGGGCCAGCCCCGTGGCCATTTCGCCCAGCGTGGCCATCTTCGCGCTTTGCATCAGTTGCTGCTGCGAGCGCCGCACCTCGGTGTTGTCGCGGCCCACGGCCTGAACCTCAAGCAACCGGCCCTGCTGATCGAACACCCCACGGTCCGACCACACCCACCACGCGTGCTCGCGGCCGGGCAGTTGCAGATTGATTTCGGCGGTGCTCACCGGGAACTCTGGGCTCAGCAGACCGATGCGGCGGGTGAATTCATCGCGCTGTTCCTGGGACATCCAGTTGCCCAGGTTGATCCCCGGCAATTGCTCCGGCGGGCACTCCAGATAGCTCGCCAGCGGTTGGTTGCCGAAGGTCAGGGTCAGGTCGGGGCGATAACGGCAGATCATCGCCGGCGAATCCTCCACCAGAATGCGGTAGCGCTCCTCGCTCTGTTTGACCCGTTCGGTGGCCAGGGTCGCTTCGGTGACGTCCAGCCACAAACCCACGGCCTCGACCGGCAGGCCCAAGTCGTCGCGCAGCAGTTTGGCCTCATCGAGCAGCCAGTGGTAATCGCCGCGGCTGTCGCGCAGTCGATAGCGGGCGCTCACTGAACCCTCGCGCAGCAACTGGCGGGTGCGCTCGAAATAACGGTCGCGATCTTCGGGGTGAAGGCGCTCGATCAAGGCTGCGCCGGCACAGTCGTCCAGCGTCCAGCCCAGCAGCGGCGCCAGGCTGGCGCTGTAGAAGGACGGTTGCAACGCACCTTCGAGGTAGCGCTGCACGTAGATCACGGCCGGGGAACTGGCGATCAGGTTGTCCAGCCGGGCATGGGCCGCCGCCGCTTGCTGCTGTTGATTCTTGATGTCGCTGATGTCGAGCATGAAGCCGACAAGGCGCCGGTTTCTACCGACCCCCAGGGCTTGCCCTTGCAGTTGATACCAGTGCGCCGGGGCGCCGGTGTCGGGGTGATAGATCCGTACCGTCAGCAGCAGCGGCGTACCATCGTCCTGCAGCGTTTGCAGGCGACTGCGCAACTCTTCGCGGTCGGCGGGGTGTATCCGTTCGAGCCATGCGGTCAACGTCAGGTGGTCGCTGGCAAGGGCTAAGGCCGTGGCCAGCGACGGCGCCAGTTGCACTTGGGCATCGTCGCTGAACACTTCCCACCATCCTGTGCCCAGCAGGACCTGGAGCGAATCGAGCCGCTCCAGTTGCAGGTGATGCCGGTGTTCACGCAGGCGCTCCAGCAACGGGCTTGCGAGCGCGGCGGCGAACTGCAGCCAGTCGCGTTCGCTGGTGTCAGGTGCCCGTTGCTGGGCGTTGAAGCAACCGCAGAGCAGCCAGGCCACCACGCCCTGGGCGTCGTGATAAGGCACGGCGAAGGCCTCGGCATTGCCGAAAGTGCCTTGCAGGCGCGGATGTTCAAGGGGATTGAGACACTGCGGCGCCGAGCCGTTCAGGCTGTCCAGGCCTGTGCCCAGGCGTTGCCCGTTTCGCCACAGTTGCGGCGCGTCGACAGCGGCGTAGTGCTGATGAATCTGCCAACCCTGTTCCTGCTCATCGAGCAACGCCAGGGCAATGCATGGGATGTGGAAACGCTGGGCCAGGCATTGCAACTGCTCACCCAGCATCTCGGGTAAGCGCGACAGGCTGCACAGCCGCAGTTGTTCGCCGATCTGCACCGCCAGCCTCTGGCACTGCTCGCGCAGGCGTGACTGTCGGCGTTCGAGCAACAGGTCGCCGATGTCCAGCAACTGTAACAGCCAGGCATCGGCCTGGGGTTGGACCCAGCCGCGCAAGTGCAAGGCCTGGCCGCTGAGGCTGTAGAAGTCCAGATCCAGCAGTTGTCCCTGCCAGTCCGCGGGCGAACCCTCGATGACCAGGCTGCTGTGGGGCAAAAGGAAATCGAGCAGGTGCGGCGCTTGTGCGCCGGGCGTCTGTTGGGCCAACTGATGACGCAACGGGCCGGTCAGGTGCAGCACCCGACCTTGTCCATCCAGTTGCATCTGCAGGCCGACACTCAGCCCGCTCGGCGGCTCCAGAGGGTGCGCGGGCGGTGCAGGGTGGCGATTGAGCAGGCGCCCGAACAGTTTGTCCCCGGCGCTCAAAATTGCAGGCTCGAACTGGTGACGAGCGTGTCCGGCAGATTGGGAACCTTGCCGATCACCGGCAGGCTGAGGAACGGGATCACCGCATTGAGTTTATTGGTGGGGTAGTGGATTTCGACCTTCAACACGCCGCTGGCAAGGGTGGTGGTCACATCCGAATCGAAATCGAACTTGAACCCGTCGGGGATCCAGGTCAGCTGTCGTTTCAACTCGTCCTTGACCACGGTTTTCAGTGCGGCCTCATAGCCCGGGGTGCTCGGGTCCAGGGCGACGCTGCGGCGCACGGCTTCGGCGGTGGACTGGTTGAAGGACTGCATCAGCAACAGCGGCAGGCTGTAGCTCACGATGCCGTAGAACACACCGAAAAACACCACGAACACCAGGGCGAATTCAATGGCGGCGGCACCTTTTTGCTTGCGGGGGAGGTTGATCTTCATGAGTGCGTCTACCCTGACCATCACTGCGTAATATCAGCATAGAATCATTCGGCCAAAAGGGACGTTTTTTACCGATGCAGAGCGTTGTTTTGTTGATCTGGCTGACGCTGTGTGCGGCCCAGGATGCCCGGGAGCGGCACATCGCCAACGTCCTGACCCTGGGCGTCGGCGCGCTGGCCCTGGCGTGGCTGTTAGGGAGCGGCAACACCTGGCTGGGCGCGCCGGCGCAACAGGGGGGTTGGGCCGCGTTGCTGGCCCTGGCCTTCACCTTGCCGGGATACGCGTTGCGTCGGCTGGGCGCTGGTGATGTGAAACTTTTGACAGCCTTGGGGCTCGCGACCGACGGTCGGTATGTGCTGGGTGTATTTATCGGTGCCGGATTTGCCAGTGTGCTGTGGATGCTGATGGCGCCAAAAGTCTGGCTTCATATCGGTCAAGGGCTTAGGGAGCGTCTGTGCTGTCTGCAGCCTGGAATGTCAAATAAACAACCCTTCGCACCCTTCGTGTTGGCGGGTTGGCTGATGACATTGGCCTGGCTTGCATAGTTGTACAGAGTCGAAAAGGCGTACTACTTTTCATACGGTAGTTGTATGACTTTTGGGTACGCGTACGGGAACGGTCAGTGTCTGGCCATGCAGGGAGTTGCACGTGAACAAGTTTACTTCGGCAGTAAAAGTCCTGGTGGTCGACGATCAGCCCCTGGTCGTTGAGGAGCTGTGCGAATTCCTTGAGAGCAACGGTTACCGGTGCGTTCCCTGCGAGTCCGGTCATCAAGCTGTCGAGCGTTTCAACGACGACACGGATATCGGCCTGGTGCTGTGCGATTTGCACATGCCGGGGCTCGATGGCATTCAGCTGGTTCAAGAGCTGCAGCGCCTGTCGGGCAAACACCGCGCATTCGAAGCGATCATGCTCACCGGGCGCGCGGACAAGCAGGACGTGATCAAGGCATTGCGCGCCGGGATTGCCGACTACTACCAGAAGCCGATCGACCTGGGCGAACTCCTCGAAGGCCTGCGGCGCCAGGAAGTGGCGTTGCACGAGCGCAACAAAACCCTGCAACTGGGGCATCTCAATCAGAAGCTGCAATACCTCTCCGAATCGATCGATGACCTGTACCAGGATTTGGACAAGGTTCGTCGAGCGCCCTATTTGCCGGCGTCCTCCGATGTGAGTGGCAGTGAGGTCAGTGAAGTGGACCGGGTCGAGATCCCGGCAATTTTCAATCAGCTGTCGCCACGGCAACTGGATGTGGCGCGACTGGTGGGCAAAGGGCAGACCAACTATCAGATTGCCTGTGAGTTGGGCATTACCGAAAACACCGTGAAGCTGTACGTCTCCCAAGTGTTGCGCCTGACCCATATGCACAACCGCACGCAACTGGCCCTGGCGCTGTCGCCCAATGGCCCCGGGTTGCGCCAGAGAGTCACTGCGCACTGATCGGACCTCGCCTCACACGGCCCTGCAGGAGCAAGGCTTGCCCGCGATGGCGTCCTGGAATCCCCTGGATTTTTTGGATGTCCCCCGTTCGTGGCGAGGGAGCTTGCTCCCGTCAGGCTGCGCAGCAGCCTCAAAACCTGTAATTGCGGTTTCTCTGCAGAATCGCGATAGCCGCCATGGCGACTGCTGCGCAGTCGGACGGGAGCAAGCTCCCTCGCCACAGGGTTAGGGCGCTCAAAGGTTATTGCCCCGATCCACTGTCCACCTTGCCTGCCACATCCTGCTCAAAGAACTCTGGGATCTCATGCTGATAGCTTTTGAGCCAGCGCTGCATCGTTCGTGGCGAGGGAGCTTGCTCCCGTCAGGCTGCGCAGCAGCCTAAAAACCTGTAATTGCGGTTTCTCTGCAGAATCGCGATAGCCGCCATGGCGACTGCTGCGCAGTCGGACGGGAGCAAGCTCCCTCGCCACAGGGTTAGGGCGCTCAAAGGTTATTGCCCCGATCCACTGTCCACCTTGCCTGCCACATCCTGCTCAAAGAACTCCGGGATCTCGTGCTGATAGCTTTTGAGCCAGCGCTGCATCGTTCGTGGCGAGGGAGCTTGCTCCCGTCAGGCTGCGCAGCAGCCTCAAAACCTGTAATTGCGGTTTCTCTGCTGAATCGCGGTAGCCGCCATGGCGACTGCTGCGCAGTCGGACGGGAGCAAGCTCCCTCGCCACAGGGTTAGGGAGCTCAAAGGTTATTGCCCCGATCCGCTGTCCACCTTGCCTGCCGCATCCTGATCAAAGAATTCCGGGATCTCGTGCTGATAGCTTTTGAGCCAGCGCTGCATCGCCAATTCCCGCTCGGTCGCGGTGGCGGTTTGCAGCTTGGGTGAGGCGGCGCGGTTGCTGCTTTGCAGTTGCAGCCAGCCTTCGGTTTCCTGCTGTTGCGGCGAAGCGGGGCCGGGGTCGATGGCGTGGCTGGTGAGGGGCAGGGCCAGCAGGGTCAGGCAGCAGATCGTGGTGGCTTTCATCGTTGGGCTCCCTACTGAAGCGTCGGGTTGGCGACGGCGGCGACTTGTGCGGTGGCGGCCGGGGCAGGCCTGGCCGGGGACTTGAGTTTTTCCGCGCGGCCCTGGGCTTCGGTGACCTGTGCCGGGCTCAGGCCCACACGGCTGACCAGTTCGGCAGCCCGGCTCCAGTCGTCCTGATAGATCAGCAAGGTCACCAGATTCAACGCCGCCAGCGAGTCGCTCTGCTTGAGTTCCATGGCGGTGAGAAATTCGAAGCGGGCGTCTTCCAGGCGCAGTTGATTGAGGTACACCACGCCCAGGTCGTTGCGGATTTTTTCGTCGGTGGGCGCCAGTCGCGCGGCCCGCTGCAAATGCGACTGGGCCAGGCCGTTGTCTGCGCGGGCGGCAGCGAGTTGGCCCAGGCCATGTTCGGCCTCGGCGGCCATGCAGCCGCCGAGCAGGCTGCGGTACAACGGCTCGGCTTCGCTGCGGCCCAGCAGCCGATACACCTTGGCCTTGCGCAAGCGCACGTCGGCCAGGTTGCTCGGCAGGCTTTCCAGGTTGGCCAGGCTGGCGTGCAGTTTGCCGTCCTTGGCCATGTCGTCGGCCAGGTTCATCGTCAGCTGCTGCTCGGAACTCAACTTGCCGCAACTGGCCGAGTCGGTCAGGGCGCTCCAGGGTGTCTGCCCATTGCTTGCGCAGCCGCCCAGCATCAGCAGACTCAAACCGGCTATCAATGCTTTCATCAGATTCCCTCTAGGAAGCAAAGGCCTTCGCCAGGGCGGTGAACCCCGGGCCGGCCAGTACGATCAACAGCGCCGGGAAGAGAAACAGCATCATCACGACGGACATTTTCGCGGACATCTTGGAAATGTATTCCTGCAGGCGCGTCAGGCGCCGGTCATCGAGCAGCAACTTGAGCGACAGCAGCGACTTCATCGCGCCGCCGCCCTGATGCAGCAGTTGCTGCAGGATCACGCAGGTGTCGGTGAACTCGTCCACCGCCATCAAGCGGCTGGCCTTGTTCAGCTCCTCACCCAGTTCCAGGCCGGAATCCACCCGGGCCAGCACCAGACGCAATTCTTGGGTCAGCACCGGCAGCAGTTGCTTGCCGTCGTTGCTCAACACCCGCAGGGATTGCTCCACGGCCATGCCCGATTCGAACAGGATGCGCAGCAACGGAATGAAGGTGGAGATCTCGATTGCCAGTTTCTTCTGCCGGTGGTGCGCTGCCGCCGCGAGCAGGCGTTTGGGCAACAGGTAACCGATGCCGACGGCGAAGGCGGGGCCGATCCATTGATTGTGCGCCTGGGGGAAAAACAGCGCCTGGACCAACAGGCTCAGGACCAGCGCCGCCAACGGAACCCCCACCTGCAGCGCGGCAAAAAAGGCGCGCTTGCGCGCGGTGCGCCAGCCCAGGCAGTTGAGCAGGGTCTGGGTTTCGTTATCCATCTTGACCGACTGCTGGCCGATCCGGCTGGCGCCCAGCAGATGCAGCCATTGACTGAAGCGGTTTTCGCTCGGCGCCTTGCCGTCCAGGCGCTGCACCACCTGACGGTCACGGCGCCGCCACTCCAGCACCACGCTGACCAGCAGCAGAGTGGCAGTCAGAAACAGCAGCGAGCTGAGCAGCATCGACGGGTTCATAGGCTTCGCAACATCCGCCACAGCGCCAGACAGCCGAACACCTGCAAGCCGATCGCGGACACGAGCATCATTTGCCCCGAGCTGTCGTTCCACATGCTCATCAGATACTTCGGATTGGTAATCAGAAAGTAGCCGGCGACCGTGACCGGCAACAACGCCAGCACCGCCGACGTGACCCGGGTTTCGCCAGTCATGGCGCGCAACTGGCGGGCCGCCTGTTCGCGCTCGCGGATCATCTTCATCAGGTTTTCCAGCAATTCACTGGCATTGCCGCCATAGCGGTGGTTGACCTTCAGGCCGAGGGCGAACAGGCGCAGTTCGTCCTTGTCGTACAGCTCGGCAAAGTCCGTCGCGGCATCTGGCAGGCTCACGCCCAACTGCACGCTGCGCTGCACCCGGCCGAGGGCGTCCTTGAGCGGGTCTTCGGCAGCGTTGATGGCACCGAGCACCGCATCGGCCAGGGTGCGTCCGGATTTCAGGCTGCGAACCGAATGATCGAGCAGCGGCGGCAACTGCTCGATCATGCGCTTGAGCCGGTGCTGATATCGCCACTGCACGTAGATGCGCACCAGCGTCGGTGGCAGCAATGCCAACAGAAGCAAGCCCAGCCAGCCACCGACCAACAAACCGAGCGAGGCCCCCACCCCCCAGAGCGTGAGCCACAATCCCATGCGCTCGGTGGGCCGCCCCAGACCCGCACGCAAGAAAGCGCGCTCCAGAGCCACCCAGGTGGTTTTCTGCACCACCCGTTCCGGTTGCCCCTGGGTCAGCCGTTCCAGCACGCGCTCGGTGCCCGGCTGGCGTACTCCGCGCAGGAACAGGCGAACCGACAGGCCCAGCAGGGCCAGGCAAACGAGAGCGAGCAGCAACGGTTTGAGCATGCCGTGGCCTTCAATACGCCGAGTGAGAGAACGCCGCATCCCGGCGCAGTTTGTCGCCGGCCGGGTTGACCGCTTCGCGCAAAAAGCCGAAGCCGCTGCGCCGGTCGAGGCGGAACAGGGTGTTGGTGACGTACACGTCTTCGCGGATGCCGATCACCTCCACCACTTCGCTGACGCAACGGCGGCCATCGGGCAGGCGCGTCAACTGGATCACCACGTCCAGCGCCGCGCAGATCATCTGGCGCAAGGTGCGTTCGGCGATGCTGCGGCCGGTCAGGCCGACCAGAGTTTCCAGGCGCAGCAATGCGTCCTGGGCGTTGTTGGCGTGCACGGTGCTCATGGAGCCGTCGTGGCCGGTGTTCATCGCGGTGAGCACATCCACCACTTCAACGCCGCGAATCTCGCCGAGGATAATCCGGTCGGGGCGCATGCGCAGGGCGTTGCGAATTAGGTCGCTGGCCTTGACCTCACCATGGCCCTCGGCATTCGGAGGCCGGGTTTCCAGGCGCACCACGTGGGGATGCCCGAGTTGCAGCTCGGCGACGTCTTCGATGGTGACGAGGCGTTCGTGGGGGTTGATCAACTGGCTGAGGATGTTCAGCAACGTGGTCTTGCCGGTGCCGGTGCCGCCGCTGATCAGGATATTGCAACGCTTGCCCACCGCGTCCTGGAGGAATTCGTAGATCGCCTGATCAATGGTTTGCATGGCCATCAGGTCGGTGCTCTTGAGCATGTCCTGGCGGAATTTTCGAATCGACAGGCAGGGGCCATCCAGGGCAATCGGCGGGATGATCGCGTTGACCCGGCTGCCATCGGGCAGGCGTGCATCGACCATCGGCGAAGACTCATCGAGCCGACGACCGAGGGGCGCGAGAATGCGCTGGATCACCCGCTCGACATGGTGAGCATCGATGAATCGCAGATCGCTCTGATGCAGCAGGCCGTCGCGCTCGATGAACACCCGGTGCGGGCCGTTGACCAGAATCTCCGTCACCGCCGGGTCGCGCAGCAGCACTTCCAGCGGACCGAAACCAGTGAGTTCATCGACGATCTCTTCGGCCAGGCGTTCCATCTCGTAGCGGGAAATCGCCAGGTGCAGGCGCGCGATGTACTCGGCGACTTTATCGATGACGAACTGCGACAGCACTTGCCGCGAACCTTCGAGCAGGTTTTTGCCCGACTCCTCGATGGCATCGATGATGTAGCGGTGCAACACCAGTTTCAGGCCTTCATGGTCGGTGTTGCCGGCCACGCTGCGCTGGTGGGCGCCGAACAGTTTTTCAGCGTTCATGGCGTACCTCTCAAACGACTGAACCATGACTTGGGCTTGGCCAGGTTTTCGGAGCGTTTGGCCAGGCGCTCGCCGAGGGTGCGCAGGCTCTGGGTGAGCACTTCCCGCGGCGCCAGTTCGAACAGTGTCACCCCCTGGTTCTTGGCGTTCAGGCGCACCTCGGGGCTGTAGGCCAGGGTGGCGATGATCTCCATGCCGAAGCTTTTGCCCAGGGCATCGGAGTCCGGTGCAACACTGCGCAAATAACGGTCGACCAGCAGCTTGGCGTGATCGAGCTTCATGCCTTTTTCCCGCCACAGGTTGAGCACCGCCAGGTTGCGCCGGCAGTCGATCACGTTCTGGTCGGTGTACCACAGCAGCTTGTCGCAATGGCTGACGAAGGTGCGTAGGGCCTCGCTGTCCGGTTGCCCGGTGAGGTTCACCACAATGTGCTGGAAGTGCTGGCGCAGGGCACTGAGCAACATGTACAGCTCGGCGGCGCTGGTGTGTTCCAGCGGCTCGTCGTTGGCGGCGTAGGCGAGGATGCGCAGGCCGACTTCGCAGCGGGTGAAGGCGCTGTCGATCAAGGTGGCGTCCAGACGCCTCACATGGCGCAGGGCATCACCGAAATGAAACGAACTCTCCAGGCCCAGCAGGGCCAGGCTGTCGCCACGGGGCAGGCCCAGGTCCAGCAGCAGGGTTTGCTGGCCGCTCTTTTGCACCACCTGCGCCATGTGGTTGGCCAGCAGCGCGCCATCGGCGTTGCTCTGCACCCCGTACAGCACGGTGAGGCCGCCAAGGTCGGCATTCGGCGCCACCGGCGGCAGGCGCTTGCTCAGGCGTCGCACCAGCCCGGCGACTTCGCTGGAACGCGAGCCATAGGCAACGAAATCCCGCGCACCGGCACGCATGGCATTGAGTACCAGTTGATTGTCCATGCCGTCGCCCAGCGCGACGATGGCCAGCATCGGTTTGGCCTCGAGCGCGCCTTCGATAAACGCGCACTGGGCCACCAGATGTTCGCGATCAAGGCCGACGAACACCAGGCTGGTAAGGGTCACGTCCACCAGGGCCAGCAATTCGTCGAGGCTGTCGCCAGCGGTGCTGACCACCTGGCCCATCGGCGCGAGGGCGCCTTGCAGCCATTCCAGGTCGGTGCCGTTGCGGGTGATCGCGAGGAAGGTCTGGCTCAGGCTCTGGCTCATTGCGATAACCCGCTGCGTTTATCGAAGTCGCCGTTTTCGAGGAAGTACAGGCGATACCAATTGGGGTCGTAGTTGCGCAGCTTCTCGCCAGGCAACGACGGTAACGGTGCGTTCACGGCCAACGGCTGGACCAGGTGCGGGGTGACGATCATCAGCAGTTCGCGTTCTTCGCGATTGATCGAGGAACTGCGAAAGAAAGCACCAAGGATCGGGATATCGCCAAGGCCCGGAAACTTGTTCACCTGGGAGGTGTTTTGCGTGCTGATCAAGCCGCTGATGACAAAGCTCTCGCCATCGGCCAGTGAGATGCTGGTGTCGGTGCGGCGAATGGTGAAGGCCGGCACGGTGGTACCGCCGATGGTCACGGCATTGTTGTAGTCCAGTTCACTGACTTCCGGTGCGACCTTGAGCGCGATCCGCTCATTGCTGACCACTGTTGGCGTGAGCGTCAGGCGGATACCGAATTCCTTGTATTCGATGGAGTAGCTGTTGCTGTTGGCGCTGGGGATCGGGATCGGTATTTCGCCGCCCGCCAGGAAGCTTGCGCTCTGACCGCTGATCGCCACCAGGCTGGGGCGTGCCAGGGTATAGGCGAAGCCGCTGCCTTCCATGGCGTTGATGATGGCCAGGAAGTTGCCACCGCCGGCGACGATGTTGTACATGTCGTTGGCCAGCGGAATGCTCGGCACCGCAATGCGCGGGTCAAGGTCGCGCAACGGCAACACCCTTGGCGTCACGGCGGTGTTGGGGACGGTCCCGGGCGAACCGAACAGGAAGTTCGAGTTTTTGCCGTAGATCGACGTGCTGGCCTCTTTCAATTTAGTGCGGCTGACTTCGACGAAGCGGATGTCCGTCTGCACTTGGGAGGGCAGCGCCGGATCATCTGACGGCAGCCGAGTGGCGCTGGTCATGGCAGCGGTGGCGCGACCCTTGACCATCACCATGCTCTGCCGCGGCGTGCTGGCGCAGGATGTCCAGACCATCAGGCTGGTGGCGCCGGAGGCCATGCCGGTGAGCAGGAAGGCCTGATCGCCGGTGACCCGCACGTCGGCGATTTTCGGATCGCCCACGGCAATGCGGGAGATCGCCACGGGGGTTTGCACTTGCTGTTGCAGGCCTTCGCCGACTTCCAGCACGGCGGGCATCGTGCCCAGCGCGGCGCAATTGCCGCTGGCTGCCAGGGCTGCCGTGACCGGAAGGCCGCTCAACAAGGTGGCCCAGATCAAGCCGTTGAACAACGGCGTAAAACGTCTGCGCATTACAAGGCGTCCTTGCTCGATTCAGGGGGTCTTTTCAGTGTTTTCATTGCCGCGAATGACTTCCACAATCCTTTTGCGCGCTGGCGTGGAGGCGCCGATGGCGACAACATTTTTCGGCGGCGCGGTCATCGCCAGTTGATTGAACTGAAACAATTCACGGTCGGCATTGGCCAGGTTGGCTGCCGAATCGCTTTCGCCGGCCCAGTAGCGGGCCAGGCGCTGTTCCTCGGCACTGCGCACGGCCAGGCGCAGCACGCCTGCCTGGGCTGCGAGCATCAGTCGGCTCACCAGTTGATCGGGGACCGCCAGCAACACGGTACGGGCGCTGGCGCGCTGTTGTTCCTGGCGCAACTTGTCGTCGTTGCTGTGGGCGGGGCTGGCGGGCTGGCCGTCATTGGTCAGGCCCAGTTGTTCGCCCACGCCGAGCACGCGCAGGGCCGGGACCACCAGTTGCGCGGAGGGCTGCACGTTGTTGGTTTCCTGGCGCAGGAACAGCAGCACATCGACGTAGTCCCCCGGCGTCAGTTGTCCGCCAGCGTTGATCACTTCGTCCACGGCGACGGCCAGGGCGCGCTCGTCGGGGCGAATCATCCGTGCGAGCCTGCCGCCGGCTTCGAAGCTTTCCTCATTGAGCCAGGTGCCGGCGCTGAGGGCGCGCCACGGCGTCTGGCCGATGGCTTGATCGAGGCGGGTCAGGCTGCCGGCCGGGACGGTGCGCAGTTTTTCCAGGGCAACGTCGTCGGCGGTGATTTTCACGAAGGGGGCGATGTCGCGCTGCAGCACCACCACAGGGTTGCGGGCGGTGTCTTCCTGCTGTGGCGCGGCGGGCTGTGAGATGGCATCGGCGGAGGTGTTTGCGATGGGGGCGACAACGGCGGCAGCGGCCGGCTGGCGGCTCAGCGTGAAGCCCCAATAACCGGCAATGACGGCGCCCACCAGGGACAGTCCGGCAAGGCCCAGAATGATACGGCTGTTCATGACGGCTCTCCCTTTCCTGCTGCTGCAAAACCTCGCCCATCCAACGAGAAAAATTCGCACTCTCAGGCAGCTATGAACATAAAACTGTTTCGCTATTTGACCGTAGCGCAGCTAGAGCAAAACGCCATTACGAAACCGAAAAATTCCAGCAAGGGTAGGTATTTACGACGAAATGCGCGGTTTTTTGACGTCAACGAAACGATTAATACTTTTGGATTAATCCGTTTTTACAGTTGTTGGCCCCGGGAATGCCGACAATGCTGGTGCTGGCATAGGGGAATCATGTTGCGCTCATGCAACACCCGGGTGTTCCAGGAGATAGGTCATGTCTTTTTCCAAAGTGGTTCGCAAGGTCAAATCGGAATTGGTTTTTGCTTATTGCAGGAGGCTGGCTAGGGATACCGAGGGTGCCTCGGGTATCGAGTACGCGATTGTGGCGGCGATGGTGGCGGTGGTGATTGCCGGGCTCAGTTCGGGTATCGCCGGCGATGTCTCGACAGTGTTCGGCAAAATCTCGAAGGCACTGGTTCCGGGGCCTTGAGGCATCGGTCATTGGCCATTGCTGAAGGCAGGTTCCCATGTCCGCGCTCATTCCATTGCCGGTGTTGCCTATGAACTTCCCTGCACCTTCGCGCCAACAACTTCTTCTGGTCGACGACGAAGAGGATGCTTTGCTCGAGTTGGCGGAATTGCTGGAAGGTGAAGGCTTCAATTGTTTTACCGCGACGTCGGTGAAGCTGGCGCTGCATCACCTGACCCGTCATCCGGACATTGCGCTGGTCATCACTGACCTGCGCATGCCGGAGGAGAGTGGCATGTCGTTGATCAGGCGTTTGCGCGAGCACACCGCGCGTCAGCATTTGCCGGTGATCGTCACCTCCGGGCATGCGGATATGGAGGATGTGAGCGACATGCTGCGCTTGCAGGTGCTGGATCTGTTTCGCAAACCGATTTATCACGTGCGGTTGTTGGAGACGTTGAACAATCTGTTTCCGCAACCAAGCCAGCAGTTGCTCAAGCCCTGAATTTTGCAAATCCCCCCATTTTCCCTGTGGGAGCGAGCCTGCTCGCGATGACGGTGGATCAGTTGAAGCATTTTTCGGCTGACACACCGCAATCGCTGGCAGGCCAGCTCCCACAGGTTTTGTGGTGTGCCCGGATTTTATGAGCCCCCCACCTTGTAGGAGCGAGCATGCTCGCGATGGTCGTCAACGATGACGCTGGCTGTCTGCTGCCCCGCGGTGTCCTGATGTCCATCGCGAGCAAGCTCGCCCCTACAGTTGATAACTGAAGCTGATGCTGTACCGTGCCCGGCGGTTGAAAGTGTCCAGCGCTTTTTCCGACATCGGCTTGGCCGCTTCCAGGGCGATGTTGTAGTAGTGGGCATCGCCAAACCGCAATCCCACCGCCGCCGATGACATGTCGTTGCCCTGGATCGGCAGGGTGTTGAACCAGGTCTTGGCGCGGTCCAGGACCACATAGGGTTGCAGGATGCGCACCCAGTTGCCCTCGCGATTGAAGCTGTAGTTGACCTCGTAAGCCGCGCCCCAACCCTTGTCGCCCGACGCCTGGTCGTCGGGGTAGCCGCGGCCGAAGTTCTGGCCGCCGAACACCGCGCGTTCACTGTCGGGCAGGGTGTCGTCGCTCCAATACAGGGCGGCCGATAGCACGCCTTGCCAGTTGTCGAAAAACTTGTCGCTCTGCACCCCGGACAACCGCAGGCGGAAGAAATCCAGGTCCAGGGCGGTGTTGTTGGTTTTGGCGCCCATGCCGTCGATGCCCTGGTACAAGCCGCCGCTGAGAATGCGCAGCTGTCGGGCATCGGCCTTGCGCCAGTCGCTCTCGAAAGCCAGGGCGCGGATGTCGGTGCGTTCCTCCACGCTCAGAGGCAAGCCCAGCACCTGATAGCGGGTCTTGTCGTTGACCGCATACAGGCGCGCACCGCCGCTGAGCTGTTCGGTGGGCGAGGCTATCAGTGGATGGCTGAAGCCGATGGAGTAGCGATCGTTTTCTCGATGCGGCTTGAGCTCCAGACCATTGTCCAGCCGCACGTTGGTGCCCGGATCGGCGCGATAGCGAGACGCGGACAGGGCCAGTTGCGTGCCCTCGGCGTTGAGGAACTGGTTGTAGTCCAGACGGTAGTAATGCTCGTGATCGTCCCCCGGCGGAAACAGCCCGCTGAGGGTCAGTTGCTCGCCCATGGCTGTCTGGGAGTTGCTGCTCACACCCAGTAGGGCCTGGGTGCCGTTGCGGTTGTCCTCGGTGGTGCTCAGGGTGCTGGTGAACGGTTTGCGGCTGGCCTGGGCGATCAGTTGGGTGCCGCCATCGGTGGTGCCTGGCGGCGGCACCTGGGCCTGCAGGGTCACGCCGGGGATGCGGCTCATCAGCGTGGTGTAGCGCTCAAACGTCTTGCGGGTCAGCGGACGCTCGGCCTGGAGTTTGGCCACCAGCTTATCCAGCAGAGCCTTGACCCGGCCGACGTCGCCCTGCAGTTGGTAATCCTTGATGTAACCCTCCACCAGCACCACGCGGGCGACGCCGTTATCGAAGGTTTGCTGAGGCAGGAAAGCGTACGACAGCAGATAGCCATCCTGTTGATAACGGCGGGTGATATTGCGCGTGGTTTCGATCAGCTCGGCGAGGCTGGATTCACGACCGAGCAGCGGTTGATAAAGCGTCGCCAGTTCCGTGAGCGGGTAGATCGTCCCACCTTCGATCTGCACGGTTTTGAGGGTGATTTTGGTGCCCATCAGCAGCGGCTGTGCCTGGGTTGCGCCGGGCTCGGGCACTTGCAACGGCGCGGTCGTCGGGCGATAGGCGTCGGCAGGCAGATTCGGCACGGGCAGGTTGCGGATGGTTTCGTTGCTGTTGAGAAAGCTGGGCAGGGTATCGGCGAGGAGGGGGAAGCTGAGGAGCAACAACAACCAACAAAGGATGACGCGCATAGGACACTCCCTGTTCAATTCACTACGGCGTGGATCTCCGTGACCCAAAGAAAAGGCGGAAGACTGAGCGACATCTTCCGCCTTCAACCAAGCGTAGGCGCTGTAGTGAGGGCCGTCTAACCGGCCCGGTGCAAGTCAGCGTCTGTTGCCGCCCAGGGCGCCGGTCAAGCCACCGACGATACCGCCCAGTCCCCCCGTGGCGCCGGTGCCGGTGTTACCGCCGTTGACCAGCCCGCCAGCGGCGGCGACGGTGCCCCCCACGGTGGTCACGGTATTGCCTAGAGCCGTGACCACCGGGTTGGCATTACTGCCCGCTATCGCAGTACCGAGGCTGGCGACTGCCCCCCCGGCCTGATGGGTGAGGCCGGCGACGGGGGCGCCGACACCCGTGGCGCTGCCGATGTTCTGGGTCAGACCGGACACGGCGGTGGTGACCGGGTTGATCGCGCTGCCGACATTCGTGCCGAGCGTGGCCAGCGGCGCAGTCGCCGCGGTATTGGCCACACCGCTGCCGCCCAGTGCGCCGCCCACGGTGGCGACCAGATTGCCGCCGGCGACACCGGTCACGCCCCCTGCGCTGACCACGCCGTTGCTGTTGCCGATGTTCAAGCCGTTGCTGACATTGACCACCGCGCCGCCGACCGTTTCCAGCAGGCCGTTGCCGCCCAGGCCGCCACCGCTGCCGCCGCCCGTGCCATTTGATACCAGGCCACCGGCCTTGCCGACTGTATTGCCGGTGTTGCTCAGTGCTGCGCCAACAGTATTGGTGAGCGCGTTGCCATTGCCGGCACCGGTGACTTTGTCACCCACGCCATCGACGGTGTCGCCTACTTTTTTGATCACGCCTTTGAGCGGGTCACCGAGCCCGGTGCTGTCGCCGATCTTGTCGGTCGTGCTCTCGACCATGGCGATCACCGGCACCAGTTTGCTGCCCACTTCCTGAGTGACCGAGCCGAGAGGACCGGTGGTGGTCGCGGTGCTCAGGGTATCGCCGAGCATGGTGACTTTCTCGCCGACGCCATCGAGGACCGGCGCGACTTTAGTCACCACGCCACCGACGACCGGGATGCTGTTGGTCGCCGTGGCGAGTTTGCCGCTGACATCGGAAACGCCGTTGCCGACATCCTGCACCACACCGCCGACCGACGATGCAGTGACGCCCAGCCCGTTCGGCGTGGTGCCGAGTTTGCCGATGCCATTGGCCACACCATCGCCCAGGGTGCTGACCACATTGCCCGCGGTATTGGCCACGCTTTGCACCACGCCTCCGGCCACTGGAACCGAACCGAGCGAGTCACCGATTTGCCCGACACCGCTGCCGACCCCCGCCACGGTGTTGCCGACATCCTGCACCAGCGTGGTGGTCACCAACGGCGTCCCGCCAGGATTGGTGGGGTTGGTGGGATCGGTCGGGTTGGTCGGATTCGTAGGGTCGGTTGGATTGGTTGGGTTCGTTGGCGTGGTGGTCCCACCGCCGCCGGTGCCAGCGGTGCCGTCACTGCCACCTGCGCCACCGCCCGCGCCCGCGCCGCCGGTACCCGCCGTGCTGCCGTCCGCCGAGGAACTGCCGGAGCTGCTGTGATGACCGCCACCGCCGCTGCTGCAACCGGTGAGGCCCAGAGAAAGAACGATTGCCACGGCAATTGCCGACTTGCACCAACCTTGAGTGTTCATGATTGAGATTCCTTGCACCTGTAACAACGTCGTTGTCTTCGATGACTGACCGTTTCTGCTGCCGGTCATGTCTTCGTCCGTTGCACACAGGAGACTCGCAAGGGGTCTGCAGCGCTATTCTCAAGTTGGTATTAATGCGATGGGAGATTGGCGGTGGCAGGTGTGTAAATTTCTCTAAAATCAATGTGTTAGAGAGGGCGGAAACGGCGCGGTTACTTAAGTGATATACACAATTGACCAGCGTTTCGCCGCCCTCGCCACGGTGTCATGCGTCAGGCAACCGGTCGCCAATGCCCGACCATGTGCTCCAGGTCGCCCTTGCCGATCAATTGCAGGTCGCCGCTCGACCCCGCTGCACTGGCCAGCAATACCACCTCGCCGGGCAGCCTCACGGGTTTCCTGAACTGCACCTCAATCTCGATATTCGACGCCGGCAAATGGTCCTCCAGCGCCGCCAGGGTTCGGGCCTTGTTCCACAGCCCATGGGCGATGGCCGAGGGAAAACCGAACAGTCTGGCGCTGGCTGCACTCAGGTGAATCGGGTTGTAGTCGCCGGACACCTTGGCGTATTGGCGACCAATGTCCGCAGGCGCTTGCCATTGCGCGACCTGGGTCAAGGCCAATGTTGACGCCAGCACTTCTTCAATAGGCTCACCCTCGAGCTTGACCCCACGGCAAAGCATCTGGCTCTGGGCTTGCCACAGCGTTCCCAGTTGATCGTCCAGTGTCGTCACCAGGTCGAAGGTCGCGCCCTTGGCGTGGGGTTGCAGGTTCTGCACATTGACGCTGACCCGCGCCCGATGGAGGCCGCCCATGGGGCGCAATACGTGGATGCGGTTGCTCAAATGAATCAGCCCCAGCAGCGGGAACGGAAAATCCTTGCCGGTGAGCAACTGCATCTGCAGCGCGAAAGCGAGGATGTGTGGGTAGGTTGGTGGCAGCAGGCCGTTGTCGGTAAAACCGCAGACCTTGCGATAGGCGGCCAGGCGTTGCGGCTCGACCTCGACCCAGCAGCGCAGGCCCGAACCGGGCAGGACGGTGCCGGTGATTTTGCGCCGCGTCGCGGCTTTGGCGTACAGCGCCGGCAGGCTCGGCTCGCGATCAAGTGTTTGCCAATCGATGGTCATGGTCAGGCCCCCAGTACGCTTTGCCCGCACACACGCAAGGCTTGCCCGGTGAACGCCCCGGTGCCCGGTTGCGCCAGCCAGGCCACAGCTTCTGCAACGTCTTGCGGCAGGCCGCCCTGGCCCAGGGAACTCATGCGCCGGCCGGCCTCGCGCAGGGCGAACGGCACGCGCGCGGTCATCTGGGTTTCGATAAAACCGGGAGCGACCGCATTGATGCTGATGCCCCGGTCTTGCAGCAACGGCGCCCAGGCCTGGGCCAGACCCATGAGCCCGGCCTTGCTCGCCGCATAGTTGGTTTGCCCGCGATTGCCGGCGATGCCGCTGATCGAGGCCAGCAGAATCACCCGCCCATCATCGCGCAAGGTGCCGCTGTCGATCAGCGCCTGAGTCAGCACCTGCGGCGCATTGAGGTTGACCGCCAGCACTGCGTCCCAGAATTCCGGCGTCATGTTGGCCAGGGTTTTATCCCGGGTGATCCCGGCGTTGTGCACCACGATATCGATGCCGTCCGGCAACTGGTCGATCAACTGCGAGGGGGCATCGTCCGCGCAGATGTCCAGGGTGATGCCACGCCCACCGAGGCGCGCAGCGAGGGCATCCAGATCGTTTTTCGCCGGCGGCACGTCGAGCACAATCACCTCGGCACCATCGCGCGCCAGGGTTTCAGCAATGGACGCGCCGATGCCCCGGGCCGCGCCGGTGACCAGCGCCTTGCGCCCGGCCAGCGGGCGGGTCCAGTCGGTGACCGGGGTGTCGCAAGGGTTGAGGCGGATTACTTGCCCGGAGACAAACGCGCTCTTGGGGGAGAGGAAAAATCGCAACGGACCTTCCAGTTGCTCTTCAGCCCCTGCACCGACGTAGATCAGTTGCAAGGTGCCGCCGCTGCGCAGTTCCTTGGCCAGCGAACGGCTGAACCCCTCCAGGGCTCGCTGGGCACTGGCGGCGAAGGGATCGGTCAGGGTCTGGGGATCGCGTCCGAGAATCACCAGATGCGCGCAATGGTCGAGGTTTTTCATCAGCGGCTGGAAGAACTCGCGCAGCTGTTTGAGTTGCCCGGTTTGCAACAGGTCGCTGGCATCGAATACCACGGCCTTGAGCTTCGGGCCGTGGCCGGGAATCCACTCGGTTGCCATCGAAGGCTCGGTGCCGTAGCGGTAGATCGCGTCGGTCAGGCGGTTGGTAAACGCGCTGACATGCTGCGCCAGTGGCCCGCCACCGATCAGCAGTGCGCCCTCGACCGGACGCAGCCGACCCGCTTGCCAGCGTTCCAGGCGCACCGGCGAAGGCAGGCCCAAGGCCCCGACCAGGCGATGGCCGAAGGATGAGTTGGCGAATTCGATATAGCGATCAGACATGGAACGCGCTCCGCAAGCTGGGGTTCAAAGTGTGGACCATCGATGGCGATCAGTCGTTCGATCCGCGGGATAAGGCCTACGCTAGGTAACAGCAGAGTAGTTTGAACATCGTATTGGTGTACGGCGCAATCCCTGTGGGAGCGGGCTTGCTCGCGAAGGCGGAGTGTCAGGCAACAAATCTTGTGAATGTAACCGGACCCTTCGCGAGCAAGCCCGCTGCCACTGGGGACCGCGTTCATGTTGGATTTTTCAAGGAGCAATTCATGACTCAACTGCGTCGCGTCGCGATCATCGGCGGTAACCGGATTCCCTTTGCCCGCTCCAACGGGCCGTTCGCCACCGCCAGCAACCAGGACATGCTCACCGCTGCGCTCGAAGGCTTGATCGAGCGCTACAACCTGCATGGCCTGCGCATCGGCGAAGTGGTCGCGGGCGCGGTGCTCAAGCTGTCCCGGGACATGAACCTGACCCGCGAGTGCGTGCTCGGTTCGCGCCTGTCGCCTTCGACACCGGCCTATGACATTCAGCAGGCCTGCGGCACCGGGCTGGAAGCGGCGTTGCTGGTGGCCAACAAAATCGCTCTGGGGCAGATCGAGTGCGGGATCGCCGGGGGCGTCGACACCACGTCCGACGCGCCGATCAGCGTCAGCGAGGGGCTGCGCAAGATCCTGCTGCAGGCCAACCGCGCCAAGACCACCGGCGACAAACTGAAAACCTTCCTGCAGTTGCGCCCGCATCATCTGATCCCCGAGTTCCCGCGCAACGGCGAACCGCGTACCGGTTTGTCCATGGGTCAGCACTGCGAACTGATGGCGCAGACCTGGAACATCTCCCGCGAGGCGCAGGATCAGTTGGCGCTGGAAAGTCATCAGAAACTGGCCGCGTCCTATGCCGAAGGCTGGCACAACGATTTGATGACACCGTTCCTGGGCCTGACCCGCGACAACAATTTGCGCCCTGACCTGACCCTGGAAAAACTCGCGTCGCTGAAAACCGCATTCGAGAAAAGTGCCAAGGGCACCCTGACGGCGGGCAACTCCACGCCGCTGACCGATGGCGCCTCCCTGGTGCTGCTGGGCAGTGAAGCGTGGGCCAAAGAGCGTGGCTTGCCGATCCTGGCCTACCTGCGCGACGGCGAGGCGGCGGCGGTGGATTTCGTCAACGGTGCCGAAGGCCTGTTGATGGCGCCGGTGTATGCCGTGCCGCGCTTGCTGGCGCGCAACGGGCTGACGCTGCAGGACTTCGATTACTACGAAATCCATGAGGCGTTTGCCGCGCAGGTGCTCTGTACCTTGAAAGCCTGGGAAGATCCCGAGTATTGCAGAACCCGACTGGGGCTTGATGCGCCGCTGGGGTCGATCGATCGCGGCCGGCTCAATGTGAAGGGCAGTTCCCTGGCGGCGGGGCATCCGTTTGCCGCTACCGGTGGGCGGATTGTGGCGAACCTGGCGAAGCTGCTGGATGCGGCCGGGAAGGGGCGGGGGCTGGTGTCGATTTGCGCGGCAGGTGGGCAGGGGGTTACCGCCATTATCGAGCGCTGATGCCTCACACGGTGATGAACCTGTGGGAGCGGGCTTGCTCGCGAAGGCGGAGTGTCGGGCAATTATGATGTTGCCTGACACTCCGCCTTCGCGAGCAAGCCCGCTCCCACAGGAGGTTGGCGGTGTTGATTAGATGGGAGGCATGGCCTAACGTCGCGTCAATAGCGATCGCGCAACACAAGGCCCATCAATGCCGACCAACGGACAAGAATCCCTCGAACGCAGCATCCCGCCCATTACCGTCCTGCCGCGCCCGTTGTACGCACGGGTCGAGAGCCTCAATGCCGGTTCCTGGACCCCGTCCCATCGCCACGACTGGGTGCAGTTTTCCTACGCCATCAGCGGCGTTCTCGGCGTGCACACCGCCGAGGGCAGTTTCTTTGCACCGCCGCAGTGGGGGATCTGGATACCGGCGGATCTTGAGCATCAAGTAGTGACTTCGATGCGCGCCGAGATGCGCAGCCTGTACGTGCGGCGCGAGGATTGCCAATGGGCGCAGGGACGTTGCCGGGTGCTGGAGGTGACGCCGCTGGCGCGGGAGCTGATCAAGAGTTTTTGCCTGCTGCCGGTGGAGTATCCACAGGGCGACACTCAGGAAACGCGGCTGGTGAGTGTATTGCTGGACCAGTTGGCGACCTTGCCGGAAGTCGGGTTCTCCCTGCCATTGCCACGCCACGAACGGCTGTTGGGGTTGTGCAACGAACTGATCGAAAACCCCGAACGCGGCGTGACCCTGCAAGACTGGGCGCAGCGCTTGGGGATGTCGGAAAAAACCCTGATGCGCCTGTTCCAGCGTGAAACCGGGTTGAGCTTTCGGGGCTGGCGTCAGCGGATGCGGTTGCTGTCGTCGCTGAGTCTGCTGGAGGAGGGGGACAGCGTGACCAATGCGGCGTTGGCCTGTGGGTATGATTCGACGTCGGCGTTCATTGCCGCGTTCAAGGGGTTGTTCGGGTTTACGCCCGGAGAATTGTTCAGGCAGTGACGGCCCCATCGCGAGCAGGCTCGCTCCCACAAAGGCAATGCATCACCTTGTGGGAGCGAGCCTGCTCGCGATTGGCCGCGAAGCGGCCGCCGGATCAGGTACGGAAGCGGCGCACCAACCCGTCCAGCTCATTGGACAACCCGGCCAGGCTCTGGGAATCCAGGCGCGCCGAGTTGGCCAGTTCCGCCACCAATTGCGCATCGCCGTGGATCTGGCTGATGTGCCGGTTGATGTCCTCGGCGACTTGATGCTGTTGTTCCGCCGCCGTGGCGATCTGGGTGTTCATGTCGCGGATCACGTCCACCGATTCGCGAATCTGCCCGAAGCTGCTGCGCGCTTCACCGATGCGGGTCACCGATTGTTGCGACACTTCCAGGCTGGCGTGCATCTGTTGCGTCACCTGGCTGGTGCGCTTGGCCAGGTTGCCCAACAGGCCGTCGATTTCCGCCGTGGAGTCGGCGGTGCGCTTGGCCAGGGCCCGCACTTCGTCCGCCACCACCGCAAAACCACGACCCTGTTCGCCGGCCCGCGCCGCTTCGATGGCCGCGTTCAGTGCCAGCAGGTTGGTCTGTTCGGCGATCGAGCGAATGGTGCCGAGGATCGACTGGATGTCGTTGCTGTCGCGCTCCAGTTGTTGCATCGACTGAGCCGATTGTTCGATTTCGTGGCTCAGGCGATCCACGCTGCTCACCGCCGCATCGATCTGTTGCTGACCTTCACGGGCCTGACGCTGGCCACTGTCGGCCGACTCGGCGGCCTGGCTGCAGGAGCGCGCCACTTCGTTGGCGGTGGCGACCATTTCGTGGAACGCCGTGGACACCATGTCCACCGCTTCACGCTGGCGCCCGGCGGCTTCGGCCATGTCATGGGAGACTTGAGTCGAGCTCTTGGAGGTCGCCAGGATCTTGGTGGCGGCACCGCCGATGCTCTGGATCAGGCTGCGAATCGCCGCCAGGAACTGGTTGAACCAGTTGGCCAGTTGCGCGGTTTCGTCGCGGCCGCGTATCTCCAGGCTCTTGGTCAGGTCGCCCTCACCCTGGGCGATGCCTTCCAGGCCATCGGCCACACCACGGATCGGACGCACGATGACGCTGGCGAAACTGGCGCCGACGATGGCGAACACCACCGCCAGCACGGCGGCGATGATGGCGATCAACCAGGTCAGTTGGGTCGCGGTGCTCATCACGTCGCTGTGCTTGATCAGGCCGATGAAGGTCCAGCCCAGTTGCTCCGACGGCCAGACGTTGGCCATGTAGCGCTCGCCATTGAGTTCCACTTCGACCAGGCCTTTACCGGCCTTGGCCAGTTGCGCATAACCCTCGCCGAGGCTGCCCAGGGCCTTGAAGTTGTGTTCCGGTTGCTTCGGATCGACCAGTACGGTGCCGTTGTTTTCCAGCAGCATCAGGTAGCCGGTTTCGCCGAGCTTGATCTGCTTGACCAGCTCGGTGAGTTGTTTGAGCGATACGTCGATGCTGACGACGCCGCCGTTGGTACCCAGTTTGTTGTCGACGGTGCGCACGGTGCTGACGTAGGACGTATCGTTTTCAGCCCAGTAGTAGGCCTCGGTACGAAACGGTTTGCCCGGTTTGGCCTGGGCCGCCTTGTACCACGGACGCTGGCGCGGGTCGTAGTTGGCCAGTTGGGCATCGTCCGGCCACGACACATAACCGCCGGCGGCGGTGCCAAGGATGGCGTAGGCGTAGGACGGGTGAGCGTTGCCCAGTTCCTGCAGGAAGGCGAACACTTTTTTGTCCGACTCGCCCTGTGGAACGCTGGCAGCGTTGGCGCCCATGTAAGTCTTGAGGCTGTCGTCGGAGTTGGTGATCAGCGGTTGTTTGGCCAGGTACTCGACGTTCTGGCTGATGCCGTCGAAAAACAGCTGCATGGCATTGCTGACCTGACGGATTTCCCGACCGCTGTTGTCGACGAATTCGTCCTTGGCATCACTGCGCAAGTTCAGCACAACGAGGGTGGCGACCAGCACCACGGGCAAGCAGGCGATGATTGCAAACGCCCAGGTCAACTTCTGTTTGATGTTCATCCGCGCTCCAGATTTTCTTGTAAGCCCACGCAGTGCAGATGACTCGCGGTTTATTGGCAGCAGTGAAAGTGGTTCATGGACCCGGATCCGTGAGTGCGACATCGTTATTGTTTGGGCAAACGATTGTCGGACAAATCAATTTGTCACTCAGGGCTTCGGCTGTTGTCGGAGGAAATTGAGCGCCGTTTTGAAAAATCCCGCGAACGGTAGGGGGCCGGTCCCGGCATCTGGCACAAATGCCGTCGCAACCGGCGCAGAACAAGTGCCCAAGGCTCGGCTATGATCCTCGGCAGGCACGGACCGATTACCGTTTTTACTGATAAAAACGGCACTTTGTTTGCATCTGCAATGTTCATAGGTCGCCACCCCCTCCCCCGATGGAGTGGATTGCCGTATAACGAATGACTTTCGCGTGTTTGGTAATAAAGGACCCACAATAAAAGCTGATGAAGACTCCAAAACGCATTGAACCCCTGATCGAGGACGGTCTGGTCGACGAAGTGCTGCGCCCACTGATGAGTGGTAAAGAAGCAGCTGTTTATGTGGTGCGCTGCGGCAATCAGTTGCGTTGCGCGAAAGTCTACAAGGAGGCGAACAAACGCAGTTTTCGTCAGGCGGCCGAGTATCAGGAAGGCCGCAAGGTGCGCAACAGCCGTCAGGCCCGGGCCATGGCCAAAGGCTCCAAGTTCGGTCGCAAAGAGACCGAAGACGCGTGGCAGAACGCCGAAGTGGCCGCACTGTTTCGCCTGGCCAATGCCGGCGTGCGAGTGCCCAAGCCGTATGACTTCCTCGAAGGTGTGCTGTTGATGGAACTGGTGGCCGACGAGTACGGCGATGCGGCGCCGCGTTTGAACGACGTGGTGCTGGAGCCGGAACAGGCGCGCGAATATCACGCTTTTCTGATTTCGCAGATCGTGCTGATGTTGTGTACCGGTCTGGTGCACGGTGACCTGTCGGAGTTCAACGTGCTGTTGACGCCGACCGGCCCGGTCATCATCGACTTGCCACAAGCGGTGGACGCTGCGGGCAACAACCACGCGTTCAGCATGCTGGAGCGGGACGTGGGCAACATGGCGTCCTACTTCGGACGGTTCGCCCCGGAGCTGAAGAAGACTCGCTACGCCAAGGAAATGTGGGCCCTGTACGAGGCCGGCACCTTGCACCCGGGCAGCGTCCTGACCGGCGAGTTCGACGAACCTGAAGAGCTGGCCGACGTGAGCGGCATCATGCGCGAGATCGAGGCTGCGCGCCTGGATGAAGAGCGCAAGCAAGCGGCCCGTGCCGCGGACGATGCGCCACCTGGAAAAACCGACGAACCGCCTCCGCCTCCGTGGATGCAGTGATCGGCTAAAAAAACCGGCTTCGGCCGGTTTTTTTGTGCCCGGTCCGATCCTGCAAATACAACGCAACCTGTGGGAGCGGGCTTGCTCGCGAAGGCGTCGTGTCAGGCAGCATCCATTTCACAGATAGACCGCTTTCGCGAGCAAGCCCGCTCCCACAGGGATCTCAGGTGTGAACGCTATCTATGCGACACGGCAGAACCTGTAGGAGCAAGGCTTGCCAGCGATGGCGTCGGTACAGTCATCATCTCTCAGGCGCGAGCCGACGTATCGCAACACCCCGACTCCAGATTCTTGAGAATCGGACAATCCGGTCGATGATCACCCTGACAATGCTCCACAAGGTCCTGCAACGTGTCGCGCAATTCCCCCAGTTCGCGGATTTTCTGATTGAGTTCGTCAATGTGCTGCCGCGCCAGTGCTTTCACATCGGCACTCGCACGCTGGCGGTCCTGCCAGAGGGTCAGCAGTTTGCCGACTTCTTCAAGGGAGAACCCCAGATCCCGGGAACGCTTGATGAACGCCAGTGTATGCAGGTCCTGATCGCCATAGAGTCGATAGCCGCTGTCGGTGCGATGGGCCGCCTTGAGCAGGCCGATGGACTCGTAATAACGGATCATCTTCGCGCTCAGGCCGCTATGACGGGCTGCTTGGCCGATGTTCATCGGTTGTCCTCCAGGTCCTTGGGTTTCCAGGTTTTCAACAGTAGCGCATTGCTGACCACGCTCACACTCGACAACGCCATGGCCGCGCCGGCCAGCACCGGGTTGAGAAAGCCGAAGGCGGCCAGGGGAATGCCGATCAGGTTGTAGACGAAGGCCCAGAACAGGTTCTGCCGGATCTTGGCGTAGGTCTTGCGGCTGATCTCCAGCGCCGCTGGCACCAGTCGCGGATCGCCGCGCATCAGGGTAATGCCCGCGGCGTGCATGGCCACGTCGGTACCGCCACCCATGGCGATGCCGATGTCGGCGGCCGCCAGGGCCGGCGCATCGTTGATGCCATCGCCGACCATCGCCACCACGCCGGTTTTTTTCAGCACGGCGACCTCGGCGGCTTTGTCCGCCGGCAGCACTTCGGCGTGCACGTTGCTGATGCCCAGCGCCTCGGCCACCACTTTGGCGCTGCCACGGTTGTCGCCGGTCAGTAGATGACTGCTGATATGCCGGGCGTTGAGTTGTTGCACGGCCTGCAGCGCGCCGGGCTTGAGGGTGTCACCGAACGCGAACAGGCCCAGTACCCGCGGTTGCGGGCTTTGCTCGATCAGCCAGGACAGGGTCCGGCCTTCGGTTTCCCAAGCGGCGGCTTGCCTGGCCAGGGGCGTGGCGTCCAGCCCGCTTTCTTCCAACAGACGCCGATTGCCCAGGGCCAGGCGCCGGCCATCGAGGCTTCCGGCAATGCCGCGCCCGGTCAGGGACTGGCTGTCGCGGACATCCACCACGCTCAGGCCGCGCAGTGCGCACTCATCCAAAACAGCCTTGGCCAACGGGTGCTCACTGCCCCGTTGCAGCGCGCCGGCCAGTTGCAGCAGGGCCGCTTCATCACCGTCGAGGGCATTCAAATGGGCGATGCGTGGGGCGCCGGAGGTCAGGGTGCCAGTCTTGTCGAATACCACCGCGGTGACTTCATGGGCGCGTTCCAGGGCTTCGGCATCCTTGATCAGAATCCCGAAGCGTGCCGCCACTCCGGTGCCGGCCATGATCGCCGTGGGTGTGGCCAGGCCCAGGGCACAAGGGCAGGCGATCACCAAGACTGCGACGGCATTGATCAGCGCGGTTTCCAGCGGCGCACCGTACAGCCACCAGCCGATCAGGGTGGCCAGTGCCAGCAGCAGCACCACCGGGACGAAGATCTGGCTGACTTTATCCACCAGTTTCTGGATCGGCGCCTTGGCGGCCTGGGCGTCTTCGACCAGACGAATGATCCGCGCCAGCACCGTCTCGGCTCCAAGAGCCTGGGTGCGCACCAGCAACCGACCTTCACCGTTGATGGCGCCACCGGTGACTTTATCGCCAGGCTGTTTGGGCACCGGCAGGCTTTCGCCGCTGATCAGCGCTTCGTCGGCATGGCTTTGGCCGTCGACCACTTCTCCGTCCACCGGGAAGCGCTCGCCGGGTTTTACCAGCACCAGGTCATTGAGGCGCAGGGCACTGATGGCGACATCCTGCTCACGGCCGTCAATCACCTGAATCGCCCGTTCCGGCCGCAACGCTTCCAGCGCACGGATGGCGCTGGCGGTCTGGCGCTTGGCGCGGCTTTCCAGGTATTTGCCCAGCAGCACCAGGGCGATCACCACCGCCGAGGCTTCGAAGTAAAGATGCGGCATGCCCCCGGCGGCGGTGGCCCATTCATACACACTCAGGCCATACCCGGCGCTGGTGCCCAGGGCCACCAGCAAATCCATGTTGCCGGCACCGGCGCGCACGGCTTTCCACGCCGCCACATAAAACCGCGCACCGAGGATGAATTGCACGGGCGTTGCCAGCGCGAATTGCACCCAGGCCGGGAGCATCCAGTGCACGCCGAACGGTTGCAGCAGCATTGGCAATACCAGCGGCAAGGCCAGGATGATGGCGGCGATCAAGGCCCAGCGTTCGCGGTGCAAACGGGTCTGTTGGGTGTCGGTGGGCGGATGGTCGGCTTGCCAGACGCTGGCGCTGTAGCCGGCCTTGGTCACCGCGCCGATCAGGGTTTGCGCATCGACCTGGCCGAGCAGTTCAAGATGCGCGCGTTCGTTGGCCAGGTTGACGCTGACGCTCTTGACCCCCGGCACCTTGTTCAAGGCCCGTTCCACGCGGCCGATGCAGGACGCGCAGGTCATGCCGTCGATGCTCAGTTCCAGGCTGTGCTGCGGCACGCTGTAACCTGCCTTGTGCACGGCTTCCATCAATGCTGGAAGGCTATCGGCAGGTGCCTGGACCCGCGCCAGTTCAGTGGCCAGGTTGACGCTGACGGCACTGGCGCCGATGACTTTGCTCAAGGCACGCTCGACACGCCCGGCGCAACTGGCGCAGGTCATGCCGGCAATCGGCAGATCGAAAGTGGTGGATTCAGACATGGGGCGAGCTCCCTGTAGTGGATGTCCACAGGATCAACCTTGCCATGTTGGCAAGGTCAAGCACCATTTTTCATTTTGCGTCGATCCAGTGTGGGAGCGGGCTTGCTCGCGAAGGCGTCGTGTCAGACAGCAGCCATTTCACTGACAGACCGCCTTCGCGAGCAAGCCCCATTCCACAGGGGACAGGTGTCAGTAGCCCAGGCCTGCGCGCTTGAGGTACATCCCTTCCTGCGTCATCGCGATCCGGTACTTCTGCACATCGCCCGCGCGCAGGGTGATGTCCTGGGAACCCGGCGCCAACATGCCCGGGTTGCACCCCGGCACCTGGCCCGGCAGCAGTTTCAGGCGCAGGGACACATTGCCCGGCGGCAGGTTGAACGATGTGCTTTGCTCCTGGAACAGCCGCGCCGACAGCTGATCGTGGATATAAACGCCGATCTCGCAATTGGTCGCGACTTCCAGGCGCTCGCGGGAAATGATCAGCACGCCGTAGTCCTCCCCGGCAGCTTGGGCGGATGGCAGGGCGGCGAAAAGGCTGAGCAGGCCAAACAGGCTGAAAGCTGACCAGCGCATGGCTGAATCTCCTGAGATCGAATCAAAGATGTGCGCAAGCTTGGCCGAGCGCGACGCCGAATGCCAGCCCGGCAGATCACTTCAGAACTTGACCTTGCCATGGTGGCAAGCTCGACACTGCCGGCAACCTCACTCAAGAGCGTCACTAAAAGGAGTCATCCCATGCAAGTGTTCAATGTTGAAGGCATGTCCTGTGGTCACTGCGTCAAGGCCATCACCCAGGTCATTCAGGACAAGGACCCGGCCGCCAGCGTGCGCGTCGATCTGGCGGCAAAGGAGGTGGGTGTCGAATCGTCACTGACAGCGGCCCAAGTGATCGCCCTGATCAGTGAAGAAGGCTATGGCGTCAAGCTGGCCTGACAGTTTAATAGTTAGCGAGCTATCGGAATGTTCAAGACGTCAAGGCCCGGCTAGACTGTCGGGCTGCCGACCTTCGACTGGATGCCTGATGAACTTCCGTACCATTCTTATTCTTGGCGCCCTGAGCGCTTTCGGTCCGCTGGCGATCGATTTCTATCTGCCAGCCTTCCCGGCGATGGCGCTGGCCTTCGGCACCGATGAACAACACGTTCAGCTGACCCTGGCAGCGTATTTCCTCGGCCTGTCCATCGGCCAACTGGCCTACGGACCGGTGGCGGATCGCTTCGGGCGGCGCATACCGTTGCTAACCGGCGTCGGGTTGTTCACCCTGGCTTCCCTGGCATGCGCTTATGCACCCAACCTTCAATGGCTGATCGGTGCGCGATTTGTCCAGGCATTGGGCGGCTGCGCCGGGATGGTGATTTCCCGGGCGGTGGTCAGTGACAAATGCGATGCGGTGGGGTCGGCCAAGGTCTTTTCACAGTTGATGCTGGTGATGGGCCTGGCGCCGATTCTGGCGCCGATGCTCGGCGGCTTGCTGGTCAATACCACGGGCTGGCAGTCGATCTTCCTGGTGCTGACCGGCTTCAGTGCGCTGGCGGGATTGGCCGTGGCCGTGGGACTGCCGGAAAGCATGCCGGCTCACGTCCCGCGCCAACCCTTGTCGGGGGCGATGCGTCAGTACGGGCGCCTGCTCAAGGACCAGGTGTTCCTCGGCCATGCCCTGACCGGCGGTATCGCCATCGCCGGGATGTTTGCCTACATCGCCGGATCGCCCTTCGTCTTCATCAAGCTCTATGGCGTGCCGGCCGAGCATTTCGGCTGGCTGTTCGGCACCAATGCCGCAGGCTTCATTCTGGTGGCGCAGGTCAATGCGCGGCTACTGGCCAAGCGGGGGCCGGCGTTCCTGCTGGCGCGGGCGGTGTGGGTTTATTTCGGCGCCGGCCTGACGTTGCTGGCGGTCAGCGCATCGCACACCGCACAACTGTGGCCGCTGTTGATTCCGCTGTTCATCTGTATTTCCAGCCTCGGCTGCATCATTCCCAATGCGTCAGCCTGCGCGATGAACGGTCAGGGCGCCCGCGCCGGTAGCGCGTCGGCGCTGCTCGGTTGCCTGCAATTCAGCGTGGCTGCCGGTGCCGCGGCACTGGTGGGGGTGTTGCACGACGGCAGCGCGGTGCCGATGGCCCTGGTCATCAGCCTGTGCGGTGCGTTGGTAGTGAGCGCGGCGATGCTCACCCGGCGGTTGCAAAATGCCCGGGCGCTGGCGCAAGCAAAGGTCTGAGAAAGTGCTCAGCCAACAGCGCGCTGTTGACGGGCGGGAATCTGATGGGGCGCGTGCAGGCGCGCTTCGAGGGTATTGGTGAAGGCGCGAGCTTCGGCTTCACTGCGGAACGTTACTGCATGTTGGTCCAGGCGGACCTGCCACTGGGATTTTGCCAATTCTTTTATCAGGATCTTCATGACTGACCTCCTCGCGTAAAAGATTGTCTCGCAGAGGTTTCGATTGTAGACCCCAATACGGTCGCAATGATGACAAAGATCAACGTTCAGACTGACGGTTTTACGATTGTGCAGGAGGACGGCTTGCCGGCGATGGCGGTCTCCAAGCCGCCATCGCGAGCAAGCCTTGCTCCTGCAAACGGTCGTCAAACGGCGTATCAGAAGCCTTCGAGCACAATCTTGCCCTTGGATTTGCCGCTTTCCAGCAGTTGATGGGCGCGGCGCAGGTTGGCCGCGTTGATGGTGCCGAAGTGCTCGCCGACCGTGGTTTTCAGCGTGCCGGCATCGATCAGCTGTGCCACGCGGTTGAGCAGCTTGTGCTGTTCGATCATGTCCGGGGTTTCAAACAGCGAGCGGGTGTACATGAACTCCCAGTGCAAGGACAGGCTCTTGCGCTTGAGTTTGCTCACGTCCAGCGCCTTGGGGTCGTCGATGAGGGCGAGTTTGCCTTGGGGCGCCAGTGCTTCCACCAGTTGATCCAGGTGATGATCGGTCTGGGTCAGGCTGGCGACGTGGGTCACCTGTGGGATGCCGGCCTGCTTCAGCGCTTCGCTCAACGGTTGGCTGTGGTCGATCACCTGATCGGCGCCCAATGCCTTCACCCAGCTCTGGGTTTGTGGACGCGAGGCGGTACCGATCACGTTCAGGCCGGTCAGTTGCTTGGCCAATTGAGTGAGGATCGAGCCGACACCGCCGGCGGCGCCGACGATCAGCAGGCTCTGGCCTTCATCGGTTTTGCCTTCGCGAATCTGCAGGCGTTCGAACAGCAGTTCCCAGGCCGTGATGGCCGTCAGCGGCAGGGCGGCCGCTTCGGCGAAACCGAGGGTCTTGGGCATGTGACCGACGATCCGCTCATCCACCACATGCAGCTCACTGTTGCCGCCAGCGCGGGCGATGGAGCCGGCGTAGAACACCTTGTCTCCGGCCTTGAACAGGGTCACTTCACTGCCCACTGCCTTGACCACACCGGCCACATCCCAACCCAGCACCTTGGCTGCGCCGTCTTCAGGCTGGACGTTCTGGCGGACCTTGGTGTCCACCGGGTTGACCGAGATGGCTTTGACTTCCACCAACAGGTCGCGAGGCCCGGCCACTGGCGCCGGCAGTTCGATGTCTTGCAGGGATTTTTCGTCGCTGATCGGCAGGGACGCGTAATAGGCAATGGCTTTCATCATGGGCTCCAGGTGAATTGAAGAGGATCAGGCAATGCTGCGCAGGCGCTTCATCTCGAAATGCTCGAGAAAGTCAGCGGCCTTGGCGCGGAAGTTCTGAATATGGGCGCTGGCGTCGTGGGCTTGCAGGGCCTCGTCGCTGCTCCAGTGTTCGATCATGTAGAAGGCCAGGGGGTTGGCCAGGTCCTGATGAAGGTCGTATTGCCCGCAGCCGGCCTCGGCGCGAGTCGGCGCCACCAGGGCCCGAAGATGCTGTTCAAGCGCATCTTGCTGGCCGGGTTTGGCGATGAGGGTGGCGATAGCGGTAAAGGGCTGGGACATCTGTGACTCCTGAGACGGGCTGATTTCGATGGACAGATGATTAGCTATTTCTAGCGAAGATAAAACCCGCTAAAAGAGCAGTCTCTTTCAATGTTTTTTTGATAATGGGCTTCAGATGCTGCGTTTCGATGATTTGCAGTTATTCGTGCGGGCGGCAGACCTTGGCAGCCTGTCGGCGGCCGCGCGGGGCATGGACATGTCGGCGGCGGTGGCCAGTGCCGCGTTGAAACGCATCGAGCAGCAACTGGGTGCCCGCTTGCTCGCCCGTTCAACCCGCAGCCTGCGCCTGACCGCCGAAGGCGAAGGTTTTCTGGAGTATGCCCGTGCCGCCCTGAGCAACCTCGACGAGGGGCGGCGTCTGTTGGCCAGCGGCCAGGATCAGGTCAGCGGTATTTTGCAGCTGTCGGCGCCGTCGGATTTCGGTCGCAACCTGTTGCTGCCCTGGCTGGATGAGTTTCAGCGCGAGCACCCCAGGCTCACAGTGCGCCTGTTGCTGGGGGACCGCATCGCTGACCTGTTCCGTCAACCGGTGGACATCGCCTTGCGTTACGGCGAGCCGGAAGACTCCAGCCTGGTGGCGCTGCCCATCGCCCCGCACAACCGCCGCGTGCTCTGCGCGGCGCCGAGCTATCTGGCGCGGCATGGCGAGCCGCGGCAACTCGAGCAACTGGCCCAGCACAACTGCCTGCTGTTCATGCTGGGCAGTCGGGTTCACGATCACTGGAGTTTCCACGACGGCAAGCGCGAGGTGAGCCTGACCGTCAGCGGTGATCGCTTCAGTGACGATGCCGATGTGGTGCGGCTATGGGCCGTGGCGGGCGCCGGGATCGCCTACAAATCCTGGCTGGATGTGGCGGCCGATGTGCTGGCCGGGCGTTTGAACGTGTTGATGCCGGAGCTGCTGTGCGAGCGTGCTCCGCTGAATTTGTTGTGCGCCCATCGCGCACAATTGAGTAAGCCGGTGAACCTGTTGCGGGAAATGCTTGCCAGCCGATGCGCTTCGCTGAGCCGTCATTTTCCCGGGATATCAGGAACCGGTGATTAGTCGCAGGAAAAAAGCGAAATTTCCCTCAGGAACTATCAACGCCAGGGGTTTGCGCGGGGCAGGAACCCGCCTTCGGCACGCCTATACTAGCGCTCGCTTCACCCCTGCACCGTCAATCGCACCCGCCAGGCCCCACGGGCTTTGACCTTGTCCCACGCCCCATCCCCGGGCCTTCGCCAAACGCCGCCGGGAGAGGGTTGAGGTGAGCGATGACTTTGCACGGTGTATGGCGCTTTTCTCGTCTTGGCCGACGCTACGTTTATGGTCAAGATGTCTCCGAGCAGAAGATGAAACGATTCAACAGGGAGTGAATTCATGGAACATGCACCTTGCATCAGCCAGATAGCCACCTTGCTGGCTGACCCCAAGCGCAGCGCAATGATGTGGGCCTTGATGGACGGCGCAGCGCGCCAGGCCGAGGAGTTGGCGTTGCTCGCGGGCCTTTCGCCGTCTTCGGCCAGCGCCCATTTGGGGCGATTGTCCACGGGTGGTCTGTTGAAAGTCGAAACCCGTGGACGCAAGCGGTTTTTCCGCCTCGCCGCCCCGGAAGTCGGCGCCGCGATCGAAGCGTTGGCCAGTGCGACGCTGGTCAGCACCCCTCAGCCGATTCCGGACATTTTCAAGAACACCACGCCGCTGGCCAAACCCCCGGCCAGGCGCTCGTCGCTGTTGCGCGCGCGGCTGTGTGACGATCATCTGGGCGGCACCCTGGCCGCGGACCTTTACCAGCGCTTGCTGGAGGCGGGGTGGATCGAACAGTTCGATCAGCGGGTGACGATCACCCTCAAGGGCTCCACGGAGCTGGCGTCACGGGGGGTGTACATCCAGGCGCTGGCTCATCGCAACGGCAAATTGGCGTGTGCCTGCCCGGACTGGAGCGAAAGACGCCCGCACATGGGCGGCTCGCTGGGGGCGGCATTGTTGCAATTGTTCATGCAATCGGGATGGTTGAGCTTGCCCGGCGATTCGCGGGCGTTGCAGGTCACGGCGGCGGGGCAGCGGGAAATCCATCGGTTTGCCAAGGAAACCGAGTTGGAAATTGCCTTGTAGGGCTATGCGAATGTAAAGGTGGGAGCGGGCTTGCTCGCGAAAGCAGTGTGTCAGTCGACGATGATGTCGATTGATAGACCGTTTTCGCGAGCAAGCCCGCTCCCACATTTGATTTGTGGTGGCGTCAGGGTTTGACCAGCCGCGCGTCCAGGCTGTTCTGTGCCAGGCGCTTGGCCTGGTCCTGGGTCATGCCCAGATGGGTGTGCAGCGCATGGAAGTTCTCCGTGACATAGCCACCGAAGTACGCCGGGTCATCGGAGTTCACCGTCACTTTTACCCCGCGTTCGAGCATGTCGAGGATGTTGTGCTGCGACATGTCATCGAACACACAGAGCTTGGTGTTGGACAACGGGCACACGGTCAACGGGATCTGCTCGTCGATGATGCGCTGCATCAGGCGCTCGTCTTCGATGGCGCGTACGCCATGGTCGATGCGCTGGATTTTCAGCAGGTCGAGGGCTTCCCAGATGTACTCGGGCGGGCCTTCTTCACCGGCGTGGGCCACGGTCAGGAAGCCTTCGCCACGGGCACGGTCGAACACGCGCTGGAACTTGCTTGGCGGGTGGCCCATCTCGGAACTGTCCAGGCCGACGGCGACGAAAGCCTCGCGGAACGGCAGCGCCTGGTCGAGGGTTTTCTCGGCCTGCTCTTCGCTCAGGTGGCGCAGGAAGCTGAGGATCAGGCCGCTGGTGATCCCCAGTTGCTGCTCGCCGTCCTTCAGTGCGGCGGCGATGCCGTTGAGCACCACTTCGAACGGGATGCCCCGGTCGGTGTGGGTCTGCGGGTCGAAGAAGGGTTCGGTGTGGATCACGTTCTGTGCCTTGCAGCGCAACAGGTAGGCCCAGGTCAGGTCGTAGAAGTCCTGGGATGTGCGCAATACATCGGCGCCCTGGTAGTACAGGTCGAGGAACTCTTGCAAGTTGTTGAAGGCGTAGGCCTTGCGCAGGGTGTCGACATCGCTCCACGGCAGGGCGATCTTGTTGCGTTCGGCCAGGGCGAACAGCAGCTCGGGCTCCAGCGAACCTTCCAGGTGCAAGTGCAGTTCTGCCTTGGGCAGTGCGTTCAGCCAGTCGTACATAATTCTTTTCTCATCAGGTGCAATGACGGGCATTCTACAGATGCTTGCTGCAACATTTGCTAAAACCTGACCGGCAGGTTCATCCCGCCATTTCCTGCTCCCGTCGATAGGCGTAAGTGTCGGCAAAGCGTGAGAGCAGGAATTGGGCGCAAGTGGTGGTCGGGTATTTCGCCGGGTGCCGTTCGTCCTGGCAGCCGGGCAGGCATTCGATGCGGGTGTCGGGGTGCGGCTCGGCGAAGAAAGGCATTGAATAGCGGTCCACCCCCAGGGGGCTGATCACCCGGTGTGGGGTCGACAGATAACGGTCATTGCTCCAGCGCGCCATCATGTCGCCGAGATTGACCACGAAGGTGCCGTCGATCGGCGGCGCATCGATCCATTGGCCTTTGACATTCCTGACCTGCAAGCCACCGGCGGCATCCTGGTAGAGCAGGGTGATGCAGCCGTAATCGGTGTGGGCGCCGGCGCCTTGCTGCTCGGCGCAGCTGGCGGTATGGCGCGGCGGGTAATGAATCATGCGCAGCACGCTGACCGGTTCGTTGAAGCGCGTGTCGAAAAAGTCTCGCTCGATGCCCAGTGCCAGGGTCATCGCCCGCAACAACGTCTGCGCCAAGGCCTGCATGTCAACGTAGTGCTGCTCCATCAGCGCCTCCCAGCCGGGCAGCGAGGGGTGCCGGTTGGGTCCACGCAGCGGTTTTTCGGCGAGGACGTCCGGGTGATCGACCGAAAGGTGCAGGCCCATGTCGAAGGTTTCTTTCAGGTCACTGGGTTTGCCGGGGTCGAGTTGTTCGGTGGCAATGGCGCCGTAGCCGCGATGGTGGCGGGTCTGGGTGATGTCGATCTTGAGCTTTTCGGTGGTCGGCAGGGCGAAGAAGCCTTTGGCGGCATCGAGCAGCGCGTCGATGCGCGAGGCGCTGATCGGATGGCCCTTGATATAGAAAAAGCCCCATTCGCGGCAGGCGTGGTCGATGTGGTTGGCCACGGCGAGCCAGGCGTCTTGGTCGTCGCTGTAGAGCGGGGCGATGTCGATGATGGGGAGGCTGTTCATGCGCAGTCCTTGAGAACGCTGAAGGTGCAATGTGGGCGCCGGTTTGCTCGCGAAGAGGGCGTGTCAGTCGACATTGTTGTTGCCTGACACTCTGCATTCGCGAGCAAGCCCGCTCCCACCGGGGGAAGTCGGGAGTTACTTTGGAATGTCGGCCTTCATGCCTTCCACGTAGTAGTTCATCGAAGCCAGCTCCGCAGTGGTCGCACTCACCCCCGCCGGGATTTTCTCGACGCCGGCCTGATCCTTGATCGGTCCGGTGAACGGCTGCAGCGTACCGCTCTTGATGTCGGCGATGATCTGCTCGGCCTCGGCTTTCACCGGTGCCGGTACCAGGTCGCTGATCGGCAGCTCGACCGTGCCTTCCTTCAAGCCACCCCAGTAATCCTCGGATTTCCAGCTGTGGTCGATCACGGCCTGGGTTGCCTGCAGGTAGTGCGGTGCCCAATCGTTGACGATGGAAGTCAGCACGGCCTTGGGTCCGAAGTGCGCCATGTCCGAAGCGTAGCCCACGGCATACACGCCGCGACGTTCGGCGGCCTGGATCGGCGCCGGGCTGTCGGTGTGCTGGAACACCACGTCCACGCCCTGATCGATCAGCGCGTTGGCGGCGTCGGCTTCCTTGCCCGGGTCGAACCAGGAATTGACCCAGACCACTTTGATCTCGGTGCCGGGGTTGTACTTGTTCAGAGCCAGCTGGATGGCATTGATGTCACGGATCACCTCAGGAATCGGGAAGGAAGCGACGTAGCCGATCTTCTTGCTCTTGGTCATTTTCGCTGCGAGGAAACCGCCGACGTAACGGCCCTCGTAGGTGCGCGCCAGGTAGGTGCCGAGGTTCTTGTCCTGCTTGTAGCCGGTGGCGTGTTCGAAGGTGACCTTGGGAAACTGTTTGGCGACTTTCAGGGTCGGGTTCATGTAGCCGAAGGAGGTGGTGAAAATCAGGTCGTACTTGTCCTTGGCCATGTTGCGGATCACCCGCTCGGCGTCGGCGCCTTCGGCGACGTTTTCCACATAGTTGGTGGTGATCTGCGTGCCGAGTTTTTCCGCCAGGGCCTTGCGACCCTGTTCATGCTGATACGTCCAGCCGTGGTCCCCGATGGGGCCGATGTAGACGAAGCCGACTTTCAGCGGCTCGGCGGCGCTGGCGCTCAGGCTGACGCCCAGACCGATGGCCGCCGTGATGGCGCAAAGCAGCTTCTGCAACGGACGTTTGTGCATGAATCCAACTCCATTTTGTTTTGAGGTTGGCAGGGGCAATGCAAATTGCTGACCAAAAGGACAACAACCGACGTCGGACCGAGGCGCAGCCTTCGCGAGCAGGCCCGCTCCCACAGGAGAATGCATTTCAATGTGGGAGCGGGCTTGCTCGCGAAGAGGCCGGTAAGGCCAATAAAAGTGCATGGCTCGAACCCGTCGCCTTTCGCTGGTGCGCTAAGGTGAAACGAAACGTTAGCGCCGCGCCGCAGTCAGTGGCATATCGCACCTCCACGGCAAAAGGCCCGCCATGCTCACGATTCTCAAGCAAGAAAGCTTTCTGCTCCTGGCCCTGATCGCCGCCATCGTTGCCTTCCCGCTGGAGCATTGGCTGTTGCACAGCGGTCAGGGGGTGGCGTTGAGCGCCGGGCTGGTGCTGATCGCCTTCATCGTCGCCGCCTCGATGCGTGTCGCTCACCAGGCCGAACTGCTAGCAGAAAAGGTCGGTGATCCCTACGGCACGATGATCCTGACTTTGGCCGCGGTGCTGGTGGAAGTGGTGATCCTGGCGATCATGATGAGCAACGAAGCCTCGGCGACCCTGGTGCGTGACACCATCTATTCGGCGGTGATGCTCGACATCAACGGCATCCTCGGCCTGGCGGCGTTGATGGGCGGCCTCAAGCATGGCGAACAGTCCTATAACGATGATTCGGCGCGCAGTTACAGCGTGATGATCCTGACGGCCATGGGTGTGTCGATGGTGGTGCCGGAGTTCATTCCCCAAGCCAACTGGAAGCTGTATTCGGCGTTCACCATCGGTGCGATGGTGGTGCTTTATGCGCTGTTTCTGCGCATGCAGGTCGGGCCGCACAGTTACTTCTTCAGCTACAGCTACCCGGACAAGCGCCGCAAGAAAGAACCTCAGGAACAAGAGCCGGCACCGATCAACCTGCCGCTGTCGATCGGCCTGCTGGTGTTCGGCGTGGTGGTGATTGGCGCACTGGCCGAAGTGATGTCCAAGACCCTCGATCTGGGCTTGGAGGGGACGGGGGCACCGCCGGTGATCACGGCGATTCTGGTGGCGGCCATTTCCGCTGCACCGGAGATTTTGACGGCGTTGCGCGCGGCACTGGCCAACCGCATGCAGTCGGTGGTGAACATCGCGTTGGGGGCGTCGCTGTCGACGGTGATCCTGACGGTACCGGTGATGGAAGCGATGGCGCTCTACACCGGCCAGCCGTTCCAGATGGCGATGACGCCGGTGCAGACCGTGATGATCTTCATCACCCTGATCGTCAGTGCGATCAACCTCAATGACGGCGAAACCAATGCCATCGAGGGGATGACGCATTTCGTGCTGTTTGCGACCTTCATCATGTTGTCGCTGCTGGGTCTTTAAACGCTTCGCGGGCAAGCCTCGCTCCTACGGTCAATTTAATCCTGTAGGAGCGAGGCTTGCCCGCGAAGGCGTCGTATCAGGTCCCCGCGATCAACTGCCGGGCTGCCTGGGTGTGATCCGCGATCAATCCCTTCAGATCCAGCCCTTCCACCTGCCCATCGATCACTCGCCACTGGCCGCCGACCATCACCCGGTCCGCGCGGTCGGCGCCGCACAGCAGCAGCGCCGACACCGGATCGTGGCTGCCGGAGAAGCGCAGTTCATCGAGCTTGAACAGCGCCAGGTCCGCCTGTTTGCCCACGGCGATTTCACCGATGTCGCTGCGGCCGAGCAACTGCGCCGACCCCTTGGTGGCCCAGCCCAGCACTCGTTCCGGGGTGATTTTTTCGGCGCCGTAGCGCAGGCGCTGTATATACAGCGCCTGCCGCGCTTCGAGGATCATGTTCGAGGCATCGTTGGAGGCCGAGCCATCCACGCCAAGGCCCAGCGGTGCACCGGCATCGGTCAGTTCGATGCTCGGGCAGATACCTGACGCCAGGCGCATGTTGGAGCTTGGGCAATGGCAGATGCCGGTGCCGGCGGCGCCGAGGCGGGTGATTTCGTCCGGGTTGAAGTGGATGCCGTGGGCCAGCCAGGTCCGTGGGCCGAGCCAGCCGACGCTGTCCAGATAGTCCACGGTGCGCAGGCCAAAGCGCTGCAGGCAGAAGTCTTCCTCGTCGAGGGTTTCGGCCAAATGCGTGTGCAGGCGCACATCGAGTTTGTGCGCCAGTTCGGCGCTGGCCGACATGATTTCCGGCGTTACCGAGAACGGCGAGCAGGGCGCCAGGGCGATCTGGATTTGCGCGCCGTCACCGCGTTCGTGGTACTCGGCGATCAGGCGCTGACTGTCATCGAGGATCACCTGGCCTTCCTGCACGGTTTGCTGTGGCGGCAGGCCGCCGTCCTTCTCGCCCAGGCTCATGGAGCCACGGGTCAACATGGCGCGCATGCCCAGTTCGCGCACGCTCTGGACTTGCACGTCGATGGCGTTTTCCAGGCCTTCGGGAAACAGGTAATGGTGGTCAGCCGCCGTGGTGCAACCGGACAGCAGCAGCTCGGCCAAGGCGACCTTGCTGGCGAGGGCGAGTTTTTCCGGGGTGAGTCGGGCCCAGACCGGGTACAGGGTTTTCAGCCAGGGGAACAGCGGCTGGTTGACCACCGGCGCCCAGGCGCGGGTCAGGGTTTGATAGAAGTGGTGATGGGTATTGATCAGGCCCGGCAGGATCACGTGTTCGCGGGCGTCGAAGACGTCATTGCACGGTGTGGACGGCTGCTGGCCAAGGCCGAGCACTTCGACGATCACACCATCTTGCAGCACCAGGCCGCCACGGGCATCGAGACCGTTGGCCGTGAAAATGGCGAGGGGATTTTTTAACCAGGTACGGGTCGCAGGCATGTTGCCGGCTCCTCTGAAAGTGGGGTTCAGGGTTGCCAGCTCAGTGTTGCCCTGTCTGCTGATCCAGGGTCGCCGGGAGGCGAGGTGCGAAGTGTCGATCAAAAGCGATCTACGGGCAAGCCTCGCCCGACAGGACAACACAAATCCCTTGTGGGAGCGAGCAAGTCGAATCGTCGCACCGCTGCTCCCACATGTACGAGCCGTGTTGTTACCAGGGAATGGTTTCGCCTCGGTAATTCACGAAATGATGCCCACCCTTGCCGACATAGGCATTCACTTGATCCACCAACCCACGGGTGCTGGTCTGCACATCGATATCGGCGCCTTCACCACCCATGTCGGTTTTCACCCAGCCCGGGTGCAGCGACAGCACGGTGAGTTTCTGCTCGCCCAGCTGTGTGACGAAGCTGTTGGTCATGGAGTTCAGCGCAGCTTTGCTGGCCTTGTACAACGCCAGCTCCGGCGCGTCGGGCATGGTCACGCTGCCCAGCACCGAGCTCATGAACGCCAGCACGCCGGTGTCTGGACGAATCTGACCGACGAAGCGCTGGGCCAGGTTGATCGGCGCCACGGCGTTGGTGAAAAACAACTGACCGACTTCGGCCAGCGTCGCACCGCCCGGTGTCTGCACGTCCGGCCCCTTGACCCCGGCATTGACGAACAACAGGTCGAACACTTCGCCCTTGAGTTGCTGGCTCAGGGCGATCACCGCTTGTTGATCGTCGATGTCGAGCTTCTCGATCCGTACCTTGCCCAGAGCCTGCAAGGCTTGGGCGTTTTGTGGATCGCGCACGGTGGCGGTGACGTGCCAGCCGTCGGCCAGCAGGGTTTTCACCAGCCCCAGGCCCAGCCCCCGGGAGGCGCCGATGATAAGTGCAGTTTTTGCCTTGGACATGAGTGGCTTCCTGAATGAGGATCATGAGTGTGGGCCTATGCTGCAATGCCTGGTGCACGGCGTCGAGTGCATTGTTGTCCGGGCGGCCGCCTTCGCGGGCAAGCCTCGCTCCTACAGGTTTTGTCTCGGATACCTGTGGGAGCTGGCCTGCCAGCCAAGAGGCCCTGATGGCATACGCTAGTGCCCAGCCTGCCACGACTGCCCCAACGACACTGGCGCATACAACCGGGTCCGCACCGCATCGCGCGACAACAGCACCAACACCACAATCGTCGCCACGTACGGCAACATCGCCAGCAAACTCGATGGAATGGCCAACCCCAAACCCTGTGCCACCAGATGCAGAATGCTGGCAAGCCCGAACAGGTAGGCCCCGAGCAACAAACGCCACACCCGCCAACTGGCGAACACCACCAGCGCCAGGGCAATCCAGCCGCGACCGGCGCTCATGTTCTCCGCCCACATCGGCGTGTAGGCCAGTGACAGATAAGCCCCGGCCAACCCCGCCATCGCCCCGCCGAACAATACCGCCAAGGCTCGAACGCCCAACACCGGCAGGCCCATGGCGCTGGCCGCGTCCGGGTTTTCCCCGACCGCCTGAATGATCAGCCCCACGCGGCTTTTCAAAATCACCCAGGCCACCAGCGCAAAGAGCACGAATGACCCGTACACCAGCACATCCTGAGCAAACAGCATTCGGCCGATCAGCGGAATGTCGCTCAGATACGGAATCGCCAGCGGCTCGAAACCCGCCAACGGCTTGCCGACCCACGCCGCGCCGACAAAGGACGATAGGCCCACACCGAAAATCGTCAACGCCAGCCCGGTGGCCACCTGATTGGCGTTGAACACCAGCGCCACCAAGGCGAACAGTGACGACAGCAGCATCCCGGCGAGCATCGCCAGCAATACGCCGAGCCATAGGTTGCCGGTGCTGAAGGCAACGATGAAACCGATCACCGCGCCAAACAGCATCATCCCTTCCTGGCCCAGATTGAGTACGCCGCTCCTCTCACAGATCAGCTCACCCAACGCCACCAGCAGCAACGGCGTGCCGCAGCGGACCATGGCGTAGAACAGGTTACTCAGCAGATCGATATCCATCACAGTGCTCCTGCTTGCATGGCGGTGGCGGGGGCGCGGCGGGGCCAGCGCCAT